>ERZ778026.1411-NODE-1411-length-30419-cov-11.802365_pt1 | contig 30419 bp, 36 predicted proteins | sample MGYA00375756_ERZ778026 | MGnify/ENA primary metagenome ERZ778026 (study PRJEB29350, sample SAMN05389820) | bioreactor metagenome | isolation source: Ammonium sulfate bioreactor | place: South Africa: University of Cape Town | collected 2014-02-18 ... | reverse complement strand
CCCGCGAGTCGCCGGTTTCCCGCCCGCGAGTCGCCGGTTTCCCGCGGGCGAGTCGGCGTCAGGTGGGGGGCTCGAGGCCGGGGACCTGGCGGGTGCGGCCACGGAACTCGGCCACGGCGACCCCGTCGACGCGCACCGTCACGTCGTACAGCCCGGACCGCCCGGTGCGGGCCCGCTCCACCGCGTCGGCGACGAGCTCGGCCCCCAGTAGCACCGGCCGCAGGAACGCGATGTCAGCGCCGGCCGCCACGGCGGAGATCCCGTAGCTGTTGCAGGCGTACGCCAGCGCGCAGTCGGCGAGCAGGAAGATGTAGCCGCCGTGGCAGATCCCGTGCCCGTTGACGTGCCGGGGCTCGACCGTCAGCGCCGTGCGGGCGTGCCCCGGTCCGACCTCCACCACCCGCACGCCGGCCCCGTTGCCCGCGGTGTCGGCGCGCTGCATCGCCTCGGCCGTGCGCAGGGCCGTCTCGTCACCGTTCACCGGCCGGATGCTAACCGCTGATCAGGAGATAGGGTTCGCCCCATGACGGCCCCGATCGCCCCGACGGGCCCCGCACCCCGCGTACTGCTGGTCTGGGACGCGCCCAACATGGACATGAGCCTCGGCTCGCTCCTCGGTGCCCGGCCCACGTCCGCCTTCCGCCCCCGTTTCGACGCGGTGGGCCGCTGGCTGCTGGACCTCGCGGGCCCCGACGCCGTCGCCGAGGCCACCGTCTTCACCAACGTCGTGCCCGGCAGCACCGAGGTCGTGCGGCCGTGGGTGGAGGCGCTGCGCAACGTCGGCTTCGCGGTGTTCGCCAAACCCAAGATCACCGAAGACTCCGACGTCGACGACGACATGCTGGCCCACATCCAGCTCCGCGCCGACGAGGGCCAGCTCGAGCACGTCGTCGTCGCCTCCGGGGACGGGCGGGCGTTCAAGGAGCCCCTCGAGGAGCTCCAGAAGCTCGGCACCTACGTCACGGTCATCGGGTTCCGGGAGCACGCCAGCTTCGCGGTCACCTCCGACGTGTTCGAGTTCGTGGACCTCGAGGACATCGACGGCGTGTTCCGCGAGCCGCTGCCGCGCATCACCCTCGACGCCCTGCCCGACACGGGTGCCTGGCTGCCGCCGTTCCGCTCGCTGCGGTCGCTGCTGGAGCCCCGGCGGTGAGGTTCACTGCTCCCGTCGTCCTCCCGTGCGACGAGGCCTGCTCGGTGCTGCGCGACGGTGTCGTGGATGTCGAGGACGGCCACATCACGTGGGTCGGGCCCACCGCCGACGCCCCGCCGAGCGACGACACCGTCACCGCGCTGTCCGGGGCGCTGCTGCCCGGGCTGATCAACACCCACGCCCACACGCCGATGTCGCCGCTGCGCGGCATGGGCGGTGACCTGCCGCTGATGCGCTGGCTGATGGACGTCATGTGGCCGGCCGAGGGACGGCTCACCGGCCCCGACGTGCACGCAGGCATGACGGCGGGCTGCGTCGAGCTGCTGCGCACCGGATGCACCACCAGCGCGGAGATGTACTTCTTCCCCGACGCCGTGATCGACGCGGTCACGGCGGTCGGCTCGCGCGTCGTGCTCACCCCGGGCATCATCGCCGCGCCGGGCTGGGACCGGCTGGGCAGCTGGGAGGAGATGCGCGACGACATCTCCGCCCGCATCGACGACGTGGGGCTGCGCTCGGGTCCCGGCGGGCGCATCGAGCTCGGCTACGGCCCGCACTCCGCGTACACGCTGCCGCCGGAGGCGCTCGCGTCCATCGGCGAGCACGCGCAGGCCCGCGGTGCGCTGCTGCACGTCCACGTGGCCGAGGCCGCGGAGGAGGACGTGGCCCAGCGCGCCGAGCACGGCTCGGTGCCCGCGCTGCTGGAGAAGCTCGGCGTGCTGGACGGGCGGGTGCTCGCCGCCCACGCCGTCCAGCTCTCCGACGACGACATCGCACTACTCGCCTCCCGCGGCGCGGCCGTGGCGCACTGCCCCGGCTCCAACGCCAAGCTCGCGGCCGGCGTCGCCCGGGTCACCGCCCTGCGCCGCGCCGGGGTGCGCGTCGGGCTGGGCACGGACGGGCCCGCGTCCGGTGACGACCTCGACATCTGGGCCGAGGCCCGCCTCGCCGGCCTGCTCGCCCGTGTGACCAGCGCGGACGCGGCCGCACTCACGGCGGCGGAGCTGCTGTTGATGGCCACCAGGGAGGGCGCGGCGGCGCTGGGCCGCGACGACCTCGGCACACTGGCCGTCGGCACCGGCGCCGATCTGGTGCACATCGACCTGGACCACTCCACGTTCGTCGACCCGAGCGACGACGCGCAGCTGATCTCCAACCTGGTGTGGGCGGGCGGCTCCCGGCTCGTCCGCGACGTGTGGGTGGCCGGCGAGCAGGTGCTGGCCGGTGGCGAGCCGACCCGGGTGGACCGCGCCGAGGCCACGGCCGCCCTGCGCGCGGTGGCGGCGGGCCTGCGTTCCTGACGCCGCCGGTCACCCGACCCACCGCTCCCGGTGGCGACGCGGCCGCAGGGCCCTGCGGGCACGGTCACGCAGGTTGAGGCCGCGGGCCAGGAACGCCTCCTGCAGCTCGCGCTCCATCCGCGTGACCGAACCGAGGTCGGCCGCGGTGACCACGACGACGATCCAGCCACGGCGTTCGAGCTCCCCGACCCGGACGGCGTCCTTCTCCACCTGGTCGACGTGGGCGACATGGCCGTAGTACTCCACCGCGATCCGCAGTGCGGGCCAGCACAGATCGACGCGGAACACCGGGGTGCCGTCGAGGTTGCACACCCAGTGGTTGACCTCGGGGACCGGGAAGCCGAGATCGACGAGCGCCCACAGCAGCCAGCTCTCCGCGGGCGACTCCGCCTGTCCCGTGGCGAGGTCGAGCAGGGTGGCGGCGATCCGGGTTCCCCGCGGGTCGGGCCGTCGCCGGATCCGCTCGCCGAGACGGGCCCGGAAGGCCTCCCGGGCCGCGGCGGCGACCGCCGCCATCGCCTGGTCGGCAACGGCGAGGGCGCTCGCCGGGCCTGCGGTGCAGAGCACGTCGACCACCACGCGCTCGACGTCGAGCACCGGGAGCCCCGCGAGCCACACCGTGTCTGCGGCCAGGGACGGGCCGTTGTGGACGGCGACGCCAGGCCGCGTCCGCCTGCGGTTCCCGTAGGGGACCATGAGATGCACGGGCGTCGGGTCGGCGGCGTCGAACCCGTGGAGGAACGCCGCGCTCCGGCCGGCCACGACGGCATCGGGACCGGCCCAGCGCGTGGCCGCCGCGATGACCGTGACCGGTTCGGCGGCGCGCCGTGGATCGACCAGCACCCCGGGCAACGGGCTGCCGAACTCCCCGGACTCCACGGCGGACCTCACGCGGTGCTCGCCGAGCTCCCGGACCGCGTCCCGGCGCAGGCAGGTGCCGTGCGCGTCGAAGATTCTGGACGACATGACCCGACGGTGGCAGCTGGCGTCGCCGCGCGGGGCAGCATTCGCGATCCTGTGGACAACCACGACCCGATGTGGACAACTACCGCCGACTCACCCTCCCGAAACCGCCGACTCGCGCACGGGAAGACGCCGACTCGCGGGGTCGTCATACGCAGAGGGCCGGCGGTCGGATGCTGTGGTCCCATCCGGCCGCCGGCCCCTGCCGTGCGTGGCGCGGCCCGCTCCCCAGCGGTCGCACCTCCCCGCCCCAGCGGGGATGTCCCTGGATCAGTGGGCGCTGCCCACCCGGTCGCGGTGGTGGCGGCCGCGGGAGTCCAGCCGCTCCTCGCCGTAGCGGTGCGCCGCCGTGCTGATCCGCTCCTGCGAGCGGGACGGGGCCGGCACCAGGACCTGCACCGGGATCGGCGCGGTGAGCGGGTCACGGCGGAACTCGTCCACCGGATCCCGCAGCGACTCGCGCGCCGGCTCGTGGTGCCGACGGCGCCGGATCCCCCGACGCAACGCGGCGAAGATCGGGGTCACCAGCGCGTCCTCGTCGATCGCATGCCGGCCCTCCACCGCTTCGAGCAGTTCGTCGGCGGTCTCCTGAACACGTGCCAGGTCGTTCACGCGTCTCCTCCTGGTCGTCGTGCGCCGGCGTGAATTACTTTCCGCCCGCACTCTGAACCCCACAACGGGTGACACCCGGGAGTGGAAACGATGGTTACAGCTTCTCGGCCCGACTCAACCCATTCGAGTGGCGATCGGCCCTTCAGGAAACTCTTTCGAGTATTCGTGCTGCACCCGCTGCAGCCGTCGTGGCCAGAATCCAGCCCACGACGACCAGCGCGCTGCCGATCCACTGCGACGCGCCGTCCAACCGCCAGTAGCCGTCCTGTCCCAGGTTGATGATGGGCAGCAGCGTGTCGGCCGAGAAGATCCAGGCGTTGAACGCCGGATGCTGGCCGTCGTCGACGGGCGTGGGCGCGTTCCCGAGGAACCGGACGCCGCCCGCCACCCAGAACAGGACGAGCCAGCAGGCCGCCAACCAGGGGCGATAGCCGAACCCGACGGTGTGGCGCCGCAGCGCGCCCCAGATCCGGCCGGCGATCCCTGCCTCGGCGTAGTGGCGGGTCCGGCGCGCGACGAGCACCCGCTCGGCCCGTTCGTCGTGCCCGGCGCGGCGGTAGGCGGCGGCCAGTTGGTCGTATGGTCCCGGTGCGTAATCGGGCATCACCTGTTCGAGCCAGTGCAGCCTCAACTGGCCGTCCACTACCTGGGTGTCATTCAACAATCCGTAGTCGAATTCGTCGACCGCTACTCCACCCCGGGCATTCCAGACCTTCTCGGAATCCGTGAACGAACCGACACGGGCCTGGGTCAGGCGCACCGCTCCGCCGGGCGGAACCGCGGGATGAACCCGGCGTTGCCCAGCAGGTCCTTGCCGACGGTCGACGCCCGCGCGTCCAGCGAGGGCCGGACGGTGCCCTCGGTGCTCAGCCCGTCGTCGAGCTCGAGGTTGCCGTCGACGTGGACGCGGTCGGCCACCGGGCACGCGGCCGGGTCGACGATGCCGCCCGGGACGACGGGCAGGCGGGTCGCCGCTGCCCCGGGAGGCGATGCGAGCGCCGGAGCACGTGAGGTCGCCGCCGATCCGCGCCCCGGTCGACGCGAGCCCGGCGAACTCGGCCATCCGCAGGTCGGGCGCGTGCGCGAACGGGCACCCCCGCAGCTCGACGGGCACGCCGACGCGCGCCCCGGTCATCCGCAGCACCCCGGTGACGGTGGCCCGGCGCAGGCGCAGCGCCGGAGCCCCGGGCGGCGGGGCTGCGGTGAGGACGGACACGAGCAGCGTGGCCGGGATCGCACCGCCGCCGAGATCCCACTCCTCACCCGTTGCCAGCGCGCGGGCGAGCTGCACCGCCGGATCGTCCTCAGCCACGGCGTCCCCTTCGTGATCACGGCCTGTCTACCGGGGAGGAAACGTGGCCGCATGGTCGTCCGGAGCCGCTAGCCTGCGCTCGTGAGCGATGATCAGGCCCCACCGTCGGCCACGCCGACGGGGCCGCAGGTGGCCGGCGAGACGTCCGAGATCGGCCGGCCCACGCGCTCGCCCATCCCCACGCCGCTGCGCGTGATGTCCGAGGTGTGCGCCCGGGTGCTGGTGATCGCGGCGGCGCTGGCCCTGCTGATCTACCTCGTCACGCTGCTGCGGGTGGTCGTCATCCCGGTGGCGATCGCGATCCTGCTGACGGCGCTGCTGTCGCCCGCGGTGCACTGGCTGATCGCGCACAAGGTGCCCCGCGGCCCGTCGACGGCCCTGGTGCTCGTCGGCGGTCTCGCGGTGCTCGGCGGCCTGATGTCGTTCGTGGTCAACACGTTCATCAACGGCCTCCCCGGTCTGCAGACGCAGCTCCTCGCGAGCTTCACGCAGCTCGAACCGCTGCTGACCGGCGCGCCGTTCAACCTGCCGAAGACGTGGCTCCAGGACATTCCCACCGAGCTCGGCGCGCTGATCAGCCAGAACCGCGACGCCCTGACCTCCGGGGCGCTGACCACGGCCGCCACCGTAGGTGAGGTCGTGGCCGGGATCGCGCTCGCCCTGTTCTCCCTGATCTTCCTGCTCTACGACGGCCCGCACGTCTGGCAGTTCCTGCTCGGCGGCGCCCCGCGCCTGCGCCGCGACCGGGTGGACGTCGCCGGCCGGCGCGCGTTCGCGTCGCTGGTGGGCTACGTGCGGGCCACCGTCCTGGTCGCGGTCGTCGACGCGGTGGGCATCGGGATCGGGCTGGCCATCGTCGGGGTGCCACTCGTGGTGCCGCTGGCCGCCCTGGTCTTCCTCGGCGCGTTCATCCCCACGGTCGGTGCGGTGCTCACCGGCGGCGTCGCCGTCCTCATCGCGCTGGTGGCGAACGGGCCGATCGCCGGCCTGATCATCCTGGCCGTGGTGGTGGCGGTGCAGCAGCTGGAGGGCCACGTCCTGCAGCCCCTGCTGCTGGGCCGGGCCGTGAAGCTGCACCCGCTGGCCGTGGTGCTGTCGGTGGCGGCGGGCCTCGTGATCGCCGGGGTGGTGGGCGCGCTGCTCGCCGTGCCGCTGCTGGCCGTGCTCAACACGGCCGTCCGTTCGCTGGCGGCTCCCACCGAGCTCGCCCCCGAGACGGTGAACGCGGTGGACCCCCACCAGGCCCAGCCCGGCACCAACGAGAACCACCTGCCCGAGCCGGGCCGGATCGCGAAGTTCCTGCGCGGGCTGCGTACCGCGGCCTGACCCCGGCGCACACCGGGACCCCGACTCGCGGGGGGTGGGGTCAGGCAGCGGCGTCGAGCTTCTCCACCGACTCGGCGTCGAGTTCCAGCTCGGCGGCGCGGACGTTCTCCTCCGCGTGCGCGAGGCTGCTGGTGCCGGGGATGGGCAGCATCACCGACGAGCGGCGCAGCAGCCACGCCAGCGCCACCTGGGCCGCCGTCGCGTCGAACTTCTCCGCGATCTCGGCCACCGGACCACCGGGCTCCGCGAGCTCACCGGACGCGATGGGGAACCACGGCATGAAGCCGATGCCGTGCTCGGTGCAGTAGCGCAGGACGCCGTCGCTGCGGCGGTCCAGGAGGTTGTAGCGGTTCTGGACCGTGGCGACCTCGACGACGGTGCGGGCGCGCTCGATCTCCCCGATGCCCACCTCCGACAGGCCGACCTGGTCGATCTTGCCCTCGGCCCGCAGCGCGGCGAGTGCGCCGAACTGCTCGTCAGCGGGCACGGTCGGGTCGATGCGGTGCAGCTGGAACAGGTCGATGCGCTCCACGCCGAGGCGGCGCAGGGACAGCTCGCACTGCTGGCGCAGGTAGTCCGGGCGGCCGCACGGGTGCCACTGCCCGGGGCCGGTGCGCATCAGGCCGGCCTTCGTGGCGATGGTGATGCCGTCGTACGGATTGCCCCGCCCACCCCACAGGGCCTCGCGGAGGAGGTCCTCGGCCACCTCGGGGCCGTAGGAGTCGGCCGTGTCGAACAGGTCGACGCCGAGCTCGGCGGCCTTGCGCAGCACGGCGACGGCGCCGACGGGATCGGGCGAGGGGCCCCAGACCCCCGGGCCGGGGAACTGCATGGTGCCGAAGCCGATGCGGTTCACGCCACGCTCGCCGAGCGGGAACCGGCCGGCGGCGGTGGCGGGACGGACGTCCTGAGCGGTGTTCACATCGTCAGGGTTGCACCCGTGAGCGCTCACCCGCCGCCGATGGTGACCAGTGACTCGCTGCGCGTCACCGTGGGCCGCGATTGCCCGGCCCGCCCCGGCCCACTAGCTTCTCCGACGTGGCCAAGATCGTGCCGTTGCCGCAGGCGGTGTCGGAGTTCGTGCACGACGGGGACACCGTCGCGCTAGAGGGCTTCACCCACCTGATCCCCTTCGCCGCGGGCCACGAGATCATCCGGCAGGAACGCCGCGATCTCACGCTCGTGCGCATGACCCCCGACCTGGTCTACGACCAGATGATCGGCGCCGGCTGCGCGGCGAAGCTCGTCTTCTCCTGGGGTGGGAACCCCGGGGTCGGCTCGCTGCACCGCATGCGCGACGCCCTGTCCTCCGGGTGGCCCGCGCCGCTGGAGATCGAGGAGCACAGCCACGCCGGCATGGCCAACCGCTACGTCGCGGGCGCGTCCGGGCTGCCGTTCGCGGTGCTGCGCGGCTACGTCGGCACCGACCTGCCGCTGCACACGGCGTCGGTCGCCACGGTGAGGTGCCCGTTCACCGGCGAGGAGCTCGCGGCGGTGTCGGCGCTCAACCCCGACGTCACGATCGTCCACGCCCAGCGCGCCGACCGCGCCGGCAACGTGCAGCTGTGGGGCATCCCCGGCGTCCAGAAGGAGGCGGTGCTCGCGGCGACGCACGCGATCGTCACCGTCGAGGAGGTCGTGGACGTGCTGACGCCCGTGCCCGGCGCGGTGGTGCTGCCCACGTGGGTGCTCGCCGCCGTCTCGGTGGTGCCGGGCGGGGCCGCCCCGTCCTACGCGCACGGCTACTACGACCGCGACAACGCCGCCTACCGCGAGTGGGACGCGATCAGCCGCGACCGTGGCACGTTCACCGCGTGGCTCGAGAAGCTGAAGGGCGAGAAATCGTGAGCTGGACCGCTGACGAGATGATGAGCATCGCCGCCGCCCGCGCCCTGCGCGACGGCCAGGCGTGCTTCGTCGGGATCGGGCTGCCGTCGAAGGCCGCCAACCTCGCCCGTCGCCTGCACGCGCCCGGCCTCGTGCTGATCTACGAGTCCGGCACCATCGGCACCGAGCCCGACGAGCTGCCGCTCTCCATCGGCGACGGCATCCTCGCCGACTCGGCGCTCGCGGTCGTCAGCGTGCCGGAGATCTTCAACTACTGGTTGCAGCCCGGCCGGATCGACGTCGGGTTCCTCTCCGGTGCGCAGGTCGACCGCTTCGGCAACATCAACACCACCGTCATCGGTCCCTACGACGAGCCCGACGTCCGGCTGCCCGGCTCCGGCGGCGCCCCGGAGATCGCGGCCTCGTGCCGCGAAGTCATCATCGTCATGCGCCACACGCTGCGGGCGTTCGTCGAACGGGTGGACTTCGTGACGTCGCTCGGGCACGGTGACGGCCCCGACGACCGCCGCACGCTGGGCCTGCGCGGCGCCGGCCCCACCCGCGTGATCACCGACCTCGGCGTGCTGGAGCCCGACCCCGACACCGCCGAGCTCGTGTTGACGGCACTGCACCAGGGCGTCACCGTGGAGCAGGTGCGGGCGGAGACGGGGTGGCCGGTCGAGGTCTCGGCCGACCTGATGATCACCGCGGCGCCGAGCGAGCAGGAGCTGTCGACGCTGCGGGCGATGAGGACGGTGGGGGTGTGACCTCCGTCGAGCTGCACCACGTCGACGAGGGCCCGCGCGACGCGCCCGTGCTGGTGCTGTCCGGCTCGCTCGGGTCGACGCTGGAGATGTGGCGCCCCCAGGCGCAGCTGGCCGACGCCTTCCGGGTCATCCGGATCGACCACCGCGGCCACGGCGGCTCGCCGGTGCCACCCGGTCCCTACCGGATGGCCGACCTGGCCGGGGACGCGATCGCCCTGCTCGACGCGCTGGGCCTGGAGCGCGTCGCGTGGTGCGGGCTGTCGCTGGGCGGCATGGTCGGCATGTACCTGGGTTCCGAGGCGCCGCAGCGGCTCACGAGCCTGACCCTGTGCTGTACCACCGCGAACTTCCCGGACCTCACCCCGTGGCGCGACCGCATCGCCGCAGTGACGGCGAACGGCACCGCACCGATCGCCGAGGCCGTGGTCTCGCGCTGGTTCACCCCCGGCTTCGCCGAGCAGAACCCGGACGTGGTCGCCGAGGCGGAGGCCATGATGGCCGGCACCGACGACGCCGGTTACGCCGCGTGCTGCGAGGCCATCGTGGCGTGGGACCACCGCGACCGGCTGCCGGCCGTGGCCGTGCCGACCCTGGTGATCGGCGGTTCCGCCGACCTCGCGACGCCGGTCGACCCGCATTCCCGGACGCTGGCCGACACCATTCCCGGTGCCCGTCTCGCGGTGCTGGACGGGGCCCACCTGGCCACCGTCGAGCAGGCCGCCGAGGCGACGGCGCTGATCGCCGCGAACGCTGCGCCGTAGGGAGCAGCCGCATTCGGCTGATCGGTGGCGCCGGGCACCCTGCAGCGCGGCGGCGCCGAACGACGCCTACTCTCGTAGCTGACGCGTGGTGCCCGGGTCAACGGCGAGCTCGGGATCGGATCTCGAAGCTCACCGGAGGACGTACGTGCTCAGCGATCGTGAACGGCGGACACTGGCACGGATCGAGCGCGAGCTGGTCGCGTCCGACCCCGATCTGGTCAGGCTCTTCGCCGGTGCCGCCTCCCGCCGCCCCGAGCGCGACACGCCGATCTTCCTGCTGGTCACGGGCCTGGCCCTGCTGGTGTTCGGCAGCCTCATCGCGGTCGTCCCGGTCGCGGTCGTCGGCATGATCGTGTCGGTCGTCGCGCTCTTCACCGCCCGCGGCCGCACCTCGATGATCCGCCGCCCCGGCTTCGCATAGGACCGCGACACGACCCTGGTCCGGCGGATAGGGTCCACGCGGAAATCGAACAGCATCGGGGACACGACCCCGGGATAGTGGGCCCGTGAGCACCGTGGGGACCGTCCGCGTCTGGTACGCCGAGGACGGCTGGGGCGTGATCGACTCCGCCGACACGCCCGGCGGTTGCTGGACCCACTACAGCGCGCTCGAGATGCCCGGTTTGCGCAGTCTGGGCAACAGGCAGCAGGTGGAGCTGGAGTGGGAGGCCCCGGGGCAGGACGGCTTCGGCTTCCGCGCCCTGCGGGCCCGCCCCCTGGGTGAGCCGCCCCGCCTCCGCACGCTCACCGGTATCAACCGGTACCCGGTCAAGTCGTGCCGCGGCCACGCTCTCGACGAGGCCGTCGTCGAGCCGTGGGGGCTGGCCGGCGACCGGCGCTGGATGCTCGTCGACGACGAGGGGGTGGCCGTCACCGCCCGCAGGCACCCCCGGATGGTGCTGATCACCCCACACCTCCAGCCGGACGGACTGCTCGTCGAGGCCGCCGAGGTGGAGCCGCTGGCCGTGGACGTCCCCGCGGACGGGCCGACGATCGAGGTCAGGGTGTTCGCCTCGACCGCGCCGGGTGTGCCCGCCGCCGAGGGGGCGCACGCGTGGTTCAGCGGGGTGATCGGCACGTCGGTGCGGCTCGTCCACCTCGCCGACCCGACGCAGCGACACACCGACCCGCTCTACGGCCTCGACAGCGACGTCGTGTCGTTCGCCGACGGCTACCCGCTCCTGCTGGCCACCCAGGAGTCGCTCGCCGCCCTGGACGCCCTGTGCCCCGAACCGCTGACGATCAGACGGTTCCGCCCCAACCTGGTGGTCGCCGGCTTCCCGGCCTGGGACGAGGACCGCTGGCGCCGGGTGCGCATCGGCGACGCGACGTTCCGGGTCGTCAAGTCGTGCGCGCGGTGCGTGCTCACCACCGTCGACCCGGAGACGGGGGAGAAGGGGCCCGAGCCGCTGCGGACGCTGGCCGGCCACCGGCGCTGGGACGGCAAGACGTGGTTCGGCGTGAACCTCGTGCCCGACACCCCCGGTGCCGTCCTGCGCGTCAGCGCTCCGGTGGAGGTCCTGGAGTCGGCGGAGCCGGAAGATCCCCTTCGCTGACCTGCCGCTCGGTGATCCGCCGCCCGGCCTCCACGAAGACCGAGCGCAGCCACGCGTGTTCGGGATCGTGGTCGTGGGTGGGGTGCCACCACAGGGCCTCGGTGATCCGCAGCGCGTCCCAGGGGCAGTCGAGGGCGCGGATGTCACCCACCCTCGTGAGCCGGCCGGCCAGCTCGGCCTGCACGAGCGCGATGCGGTCGGTGCCCTCGATCAGCCACGGCAGGGCGAGGAACGACTCGGCCACCAGCTGCACCCGCGGCTCGACGCCGAGCATCTGCAGCTGCCGCGCGGCGGGGGTGAACGCGGCGGGGGCGTGCCAGGTCATCACCCAGGGCAGCTCGGCCAGCAGCTCCATGGTGAGCGCGGCGCCGACCCGCTCGTTGGAGTCGGCCACGAGGATCTTCCAGCCGTCGGAGTGCAGCACCTCGTAGGGCATGTCGTTGACGAAGCCGTGCGGCAGCACCAGGCCGTCGACGTCGCGGAGCACCTCGTGCGCGTTCTGCACCATGACACTGGAATGCCGTTCCAGCCGCAGCCGCATGTGGGGCGCGGTGTCGTCGAGGATGCGGCCGACGTGCTCGCCGAGCACCGCGATCGGGTAGTCCGACGCCAGCACCGTGAACGTCCGCTGCGACGTGGCCGGGTCGAACACGGCCTGGCTGGTGAACACCCGCTCGACCCCGGCGAGCGCCGTGGCGGTGCGGTTGCGCAGCTGGGTGGCCAGCGGCGTGAGCTGGTAGGAGTTGCCGACGCGGGTGAGCAGCTCGTCGCCGAAGTGGCGGCGCAGCCGGGCCAGCGACGCCGAGAGCGCGGGTTGGCTGAGCCCCATCCGGGCCGCGGCGCGGGTGACGCTCTGCTCGCGCAGGAGGTGGTCGAGCGAGACGAGCAGGTTGAGGTCGAGACTCGCGAGGTTCACCGATGGACCCCTATCAGCGCGATCGATGCTGCACATCATCGGTTTCGTCTTCCCTGATGTCCAGCCCCGGTCGACAGTGAGACGGTGACCACTGCACCGTTCACACTCGGCACCCTGTCCGCCCCGGGTGGGCCGACCTTCCCCGCTCTCGTGGTGGGCGACGAGATCGTCGACCTGCGGGCCCGCTGGCGCGACACCGCCGCGATCCTCGACGACTGGGCCGGCGCCCTTCCCGTCCTCCGCACCCTCGCGGCCGAGGGCGACCGGCAGCCGCTCGCCGGGCTCACCGTGCACGCCCCCGTGGCGCCCCGGCAGGTGCTGCAGGCCGGCGCCAACTACCGCACCCACGTTCTCGACCTGGCCGTGAAGCACGGTGGCGACCGCGCCGAGGCCGCCGCGATGATGGACCGCCGCATCGCGACGGGCGAGCCGTACTTCTTCCTCGGCCTCCCGACGGTGATCACCGGCCCGTACGACGACGTGGTGCTGCCCGCGTACTCGCAGCAGCACGACTGGGAGCTGGAGCTGGCCGCGGTGATCGGCCGCGGCGGGTACGGCATCGACCCGGCCGACGCGTTCGACCACGTGGCCGGCTACACGATCGTCAACGACCTCACCACCCGCGACCTGGTGTTCCGCAAGGACATGCCGGAGATCGGGTCGGACTGGTTCCGCGCCAAGAACGCCCCGGGCTTCCTGCCCACCGGGCCGTGGCTGGTGCCCGCGGAGTTCGTGCCCGAGCACCCGCAGATCACGTTGCGCCTCAACGGCGACGTGATGCAGGACGAGTCCACCAAGGACATGATCTTCGACGTCGCCACGCTGGTGGCGGTCGCGTCCCGGACGGCGCGGCTGCTGCCCGGTGACCTGATCCTCACCGGCAGCCCGGCCGGCAACGGCCTGCACCACGGCCGGCTGCTCCGCGCGGGCGACGTCATGGAGGGCACGATCACGACCCTCGGCACGCAGCGCACCCGGTGCGTGGCCCCGTGAGCCTCGACCGCGCGAACCCCGCGGCGGAGTCGCGTGTCCCGGCCACCGCGCCGGCCGGCGACGCGCCGCTGGACCGGACCAACCCGGAGGCCGCGATAGAGAAGGCGGCCGCCCTCTGCTCCAACACCGGCCGCTGGGGCGCCGACGACGTGCTCGGCACCCTCAACTTCCTCGACGACGCCACCCGCCTGCGGGCCGCCGCGGAGATCCGGCGGGGCACCGCGTTCTCGCTGTCCCAGAGCTTCGACATGGATGGCCCCCAGAAGGGCTGGCGGCGGCGCACCAACCCGGTGCACACCATGCTCGACACGGGCACCGACGCCGAGCACGGCGTGCAGGGCTTCCCACACGGCATCGGGGGCGCCGACGACGTGATCGCGATGCCGCTGCAGGCCTCCACCCAGTGGGACGGGCTGGGCCACATCTTCGACCACGGCACGGCCTACAACGGCCGCCGCGCCGGCGACGTCGTGACCAGCCTGGGCGACGGCGTCACCGGCATCGAGACGGCGGCCGGGATCATCGCCGGCCGCGGCGTGCTGCTCGACGTCGGGCAGGTGATCGGAGGGGGCGAGCTGCCGGACGGCTTCGCGATCACGGCCGCGCACCTCGACGCCACCGCCGCCGCGCACGGCGTCACGATCGGGCGTGGCGACATCCTCTGCGTCCGCACCGGCCAGCTCGCCCGCGCCCGCCGGGACGGGTGGGGCGACTACGCGGGCGGGCCGGCCCCGGGCCTGTCGTTCACCACCGCGGAGTGGTTGCACCGCAGCGAGATCGCCGCGATCGCCACCGACACGTGGGGGTTCGAGGTGCGGCCCAACGAGTTCGACGAGGCATTCCAGCCGCTGCACCAGGTGTGCATCCCCAACATGGGGCTGTTCCTGGGCGAGATGTGGGACCTCGACGCGCTCGCCGCCGACTGCCTCGCCGACGGCCGTTACACGTTCTTCCTGACCGCAGCGCCGCTGCCCGTCACCGGTGCCGTCGGGGCCCCGGTCAACCCGCTCGCCGTGAAATGAGAACCATGGACACCGTTCTGGTTGTGGGCGGCGGGGCCGCCGGCTGCGCCGCCGCGATCCTGCTGGCCGAGCGCGGCGTCGCCGTGGAGCTCGTGGAGATCAAGCCGGTCGCCACCGCGCTCGGGTCGGGGATCACGTTGCAGGGCAACGCGTTGCGCGTGCTCGCGCAGCTCGGGGTGTGGGACGAGGTGGAGGCGGCGGGCTACGGGTACAACGAGCTGGGCCTGCGCACGCCCGACGGCACGGTGCTCGCCGAGATCCCCGACGCCCGCACGGGTGACCCCGACCTGCCCGCCACGCTGGGCATGCCCCGCCCGGAGCTGGCCCGGATCCTGCTGGACCGCGCCGCGGCGCTGGGCGTCAGGATCCGGTTCGGGACGAGCGTGCGGACGCTCGACCAGGACGCCGACGGAGTGGAGGTCACCTTCTCCGACGGCGGCAGCGGTCGCTACGACCTCGTGGTCGGGGCCGACGGCGTGCGGTCGGCGACCCGCGCGCTGATCGGTGTCGAGCTGGCGGCGAAGCCGGTCGGCATGGGGATATGGCGCGCGTTCACACCACGCCCGGAGTCGGTCGTGCGCACCGACCTCACCTACGGCGGCCCCTGCTACATCGCCGGCTACTGCCCCACCGGCGAGAACAGCCTCTACGCCTACCTCGTGGAGGACGCGCAGGACCGGGGCGCACTCACGGCCGACGAGCGGCTGGAGGTCATGCGCGGGCTGGCGGGGAACTACGGCGGCCCGTGGCACGACATCCATCCGCTGCTCACCGACCCGTCCACGATCAACTACACACACTTCGAGAGCCAGATGCTCGACGGCCCGTGGCACCGCGGCCGGGTGGTGCTGATCGGCGACGCCGTGCACGCCTGCCCGCCCACGCTGGCCCAGGGTGCGGCGATGGCACTGGAGGACGCGGCGGTGCTGGCCGAGCTGCTGCTGGCGGCCGACCGCTTCGACGAGAAGATCCTCGACGCGCTGGTGGAGCGCCGCGCCGCCCGCGCCCGCGAGGTGGTGGAGGCGAGCGTCCAGCTGGCGCAGTGGCTGCTCGATCACGAGCAGGGCGACGTCCCCGGGCTGATGCACCGCATCGCCACGCTGGTGAGCGTGCCCGCGTGAGCGGCGCCTCCGGCGCCCGTGCGCGGATATCAGTGCCAGAGCACGGATATCCGCGCACGACCGTTGTGGACGTCCACGCCCATGCGATCCTCGGTGCCGTCGAGGCCCTCGTCGCGGCAGACCCGCGTCTGGCCGAGCACAAGGCGCTCGATCTCCTGCGCAACGGCGCCGAGTCCTCGGTCGTGTCGGAGCGGATGGTGGCCGAGCGGATCCCGCTGCTCACCCGGCTCGACGCGCGGCTGGCCGCGATGGACGCCGCCGGCGTCGATGTCCAGATCGTCTCGGCGTCGCCGTCGCAGTACCACTACTGGGCCGATCCTGAGCTCGCCCGCACCCTGTTCGGGAGGGCGCACCGGAGCCTCGCCGAGCTGGTGGGGCAGGCCCCCGATCGGCTTCGAGCGCTCGGGCTGGTGCCGCTGCAGCACCCGGACCTGCTGGTCGAGGCCCTCGACGACGCGCTCGCCCACGGCCACGCCGGCGTGGAGATCAGCTCGCACGCACCCGGCGTCGAGCTCTCCGACGAACGGCTGGAACCCTTCTGGGCCCGCGCCGCCGAGACCGGTGCGCTGGTGTTCCTGCACCCCTTCGGCTGCACGCTCGACGAGCGGCTCGACCGGTTCTACCTGGCCAACTCGGTCGGGCAGCCCGTCGAGAACGCGGTGGCCCTGAGCCACCTGATCTTCGCCGGGGTGCTCGACCGGCACCCCGGACTGCGGGTGCTCGCCGCGCACGGCGGCGGCTACCTGCCGACGTTCCTCGGCCGCTCGGACCACGCGTGGGAGGTGCGGCCGGAGGCCCGTGGCTGCGCCGAGCCGCCGAGCTGCTACCTGCGCCGGCTGTGGTTCGACTCGCTCGTGCACACCCCCGACGCCCTGCGTGCCCTCGTCGCCGCCGCGGGGGCCGACCGGGTGCTGCTCGGCTCGGACTTCCCGTTCGACATGGGCGTCACCGACCCGCTCGACGGGCTCGCGGCCGCCGGGCTGACCGCCGACGAGCAGCACGCCATCGCATCCGGCAACGCCGCCGCACTCGGGCTCCGGCCCGTCGTCCTCGAGGAGAGCTCATTAGGCTGATCACCCACCTCCGTCACATCGACCTGGCCGTGCCCGACCACGGCCTCCAGCACGCCTTCTACACCGGCCACTGGGGCCTGACGGAGGTCGCGTCCGACTCCGGCATCTCGTTCCTCGCCGCCGAGGGCTCGCCCGAGCAGTACGTCGTGCGGCTGCGCCAGGCCGCCGACAAGCGCGTGGACCTCATCGCCTTCGGCGCCGCCACCCCCGCCGACGTCGACACGCTCGCGCTGCGGCTCGGGCGGGCCGGTGTGCAGATCGTCAGCGAGCCCGGCGCGATCACCACCCCCGGCGGCGGCTACGGCTTCCGGTTCTTCGACAACGAGGGCCGCACCGTCGAGGTCTCCGCGGACGTCGCGTTGCGCGAGCACCGGAGGATCGAGGAGGCGGAGTCGATCCCGGTGCGCCTCTCGCACGTCGTGCTGAACTCCGCGGACCCGGAGGGCACGGTCGCGTTCTACGAGAAGCACCTGGCGTTCGCGACGTCGGACGTGCTGATGCACCCGTGCATGGGCACCATGATGTGGTTCCTGCGCTGCAACGACTGGCACCACAGCTTCGCCGTCGCCCGCGGCCCGCACCCGGCGCTGCACCACGCGAGCTTCGAGCTGCGCGGCATCGACGAGTACATGCGCGGGACCGGACGGCTGCTGCGCGCGGGCGTCGAGAAGATCTGGGGGCCGGGCCGGCACAAGGCGGGCAACAACACGTTCTCGTACTTCCTCGACCCCCAGGGCAACACGCTCGAGTACACGACCGAGCTGGAGCGCCTCGACGAGGACACCTGGCACCCGGGCCTGCACGACTTCTCCGACCCGGGCGTCTCCGACCAGTGGGGCACCGCCAACGCGATGGACGAGTTCGTGGCCGCGAAGTCGTTCAACGACGTGGACAAGGGCCTCTTCGTCGCACCGCCGGTATGAGGGTGCTGGGGGCCGGGCTCGGCGGGCTGACGCTCGCCGCCGGTCCCGCGCAGCGGGCGCAGGAGGTCGACGTCGTCGGGCTGCGGACCGACCCCGTGCTCGGCGTCGGCCTCGACGTGCCGGCCAACGCGCTCCTGACGCCGACGTCCGAGGACGACCTGCTCGTCCTCGGCATGCCGGGCGCCATGCGTCGCCCGGCCGAGCCCTACTGACCGGTGGAGGATTCCCCGATGAACGAGTTCGAGCAGCAGGTGCGGTGGCTCGTCGACCGCGCGCTGATCTCCGACCTGCTGGTGGAGTTCGCCCGCGCCCTGGACGAGCGCGACTGGGAGGCCTACGGCGCCACCTACACCGAGGACGGCGTCCTGGAGATCGGTGACGCCGTCCGGTTGGAGGGCCGCGCGGTGATCCAGGGTGCGACGGCGTCGGAGCGGGGGGTGGGCGGGTACGCCGGCACGTGGCACGGCTCGTCCAACCACGCGATCACGATCGACGGCGACACCGCCACCACCCGCTCCTACCTGCACGGCGTGCACCTGCTGGGCGGCAGCACGTTCCACCACGCCGACGGCTCGGGCTGGTACGACTGCACGTTGCGCCGCACTCCCGAAGGCTGGCGCTTCACCCGCGTCCGTATCCACGAGGTGTGGCACGCGGGGGAGCCGCTGCCGCACGTCGCCCCGTCGACGGGGTTGCCGGCATGAGGTTCGCGACCGTGGCCGGGCCGCGTGCGGGTGTCGTCGAGGGCGAGCTCCTGTACCGGCTGCCCGCCGGCGTCACCGTGCTCGACCTGCTCCGCTCCGGCACCCTGCTCGAGGCCGGCGCGGCGGCCCTGGCGGCGGGTGACGCGGTCCCCCTCGCCGGGCTGCGGCTGCTGCCGCCGGTGGAGGCGCCGACCGTGCGCGACTTCGTCGCCTTCGAGGAGCACGTCGAGGGCGTCGTCCGGTCGGTGTCGGGGGACGCGGGCGTGGCGCCGGAGTGGTACGAGGCGCCCACGTTCTACTTCACGAACCCCTACGCGCTGGTCGGCGCGCACGACGACGTCGCGGTGCCGCCGGGCTGTTCCTCGTTGGATTTCGAGCTGGAGGTCGCCGCGGTGATCGGGCGCGTGGGCGAGGACCTGGGTCCCGAGGACGCCCGCGACCGCATCGCCGGCTACACCGTCCTCAACGACTGGTCGGCCCGCGACCTGCAGCGCCGCGAAATGAAGGTGAACCTCGGGCCGTGCAAGGGCAAGGACTTCGCCTCCACGCTCGGCCCGGTGCTCGTCACGGCCGACGAGTTCGTGCCCGACGCCGACGGCTTCCTCGCGCTGGAGATGACGGTGGCCGTCAACGGCACCGGGATCGGCCGCGACCTGCTGTCCAACATGGGCTGGCCGTTCGACGAGCTGGTCGCCTACGCCTCGCGCGGCACGCAGGTCCGGCCCGGCGACGTGCTGGGCTCGGGCACCTGCGGCAACGGCGGCTGCCTCGCCGAGCTGTGGGGCCGTGGCCGTGACATCCCACCGTTGCGGCCCGGCGACGTCGTCACGATGACGGTCGAGGGCATCGGGACCATCGAGAACCGGATCGTGCCCGGCGTCGCGGCCACCCCGATCCGGCCCGCCCGGGTGCGGACGCGCGCCCGGTCGTAGTCAGGCCAGGGGCATCGTGGCCAGCTGGGTCTTCGCGCCGTCGTCGCCGAAGACCATGTCCGACCATGTCCCACGTCAACGACGTGCGGGCCATGTTCGCGACGCTCGCGACGTACCCGTCGGTGGCGTAGACCCCGTCGTGGATCGCCTTCGGCAGGGCCAGCTGCGCCGAGGTGATGACGTTCGTCGGGGCCGTCGCCTCGGCGAGGGACGTGTGGACCTCGAAGTGCACGTGCGGCCGGCGGCCGGAGTGGGCGGGCGGGAAGATGCTGGTGGACGTGACGTCCCCGGAGGCGTCGGCGGCCTGCACGCCGCGCAGGTGGTTCTGGTCCTCGACGTCGTCGAGCGAGTACCTGCCGTCGCGGTCGCAGTGCCACGCGTACACCGCGGCGCCGGGCATCGCCGCGCCCCGCGACGTCGGTGGCCGTCAGCCGGATCGTCAACGGCACGCCGGCCGCCGTGCCCGACGACGAGCCGAAGCCGGAGGTGATGTCGCTGCGGACGATGCCGCTCCCGGTGAGCACGTTCGGCCGTCGTGTTGCAGGCCGAGGTCGTGCTCCTGGTGGTGGGTCACGCTGCGCTCCGGGACTGTCGGGAGCCCGCCCCGACTCCGTGATCACGGGCAGATGGTCGCCTGTCGATCGACCTCGACGACCATGTGCCCGTGATCGGCGCAGGAGGCGGTCAGGCCTGCACGGCCGCCGCGTCCAGAGGTTCGTGGGAGCCGCGGAGGCCGACGAACGTCACCACCGCCATCACCAGCGCGGCCACCCCCAGCATGCCGATCGCGACCTGCAGCCCACCCACGGCCGCGCCGATCGCGGCGATGAGCAGCGGGCAGAGGAACTGACCGATGAACAGCGTGCCGGTCCAGATCCCGGTGCCGCGGCCGCGCTGGGCGAACGTCAGGCGGTTCATCGCCCACGTCAGCAGCGTGGGCAGCAGCATGCCGGTACCGAATCCGGTGAGCAGGGAGCCGATCACGACCATCGGCAGGGTGCTCGCGGTGGCGACGAAGGCGAGACCCACGGCGATCAGGACGAACTGGACGGGCAGCAGGATGCGCGGCCCGCGGGCGGCGGTGCGCGAGAAGACCACGGCGCCCGCCGCGGTGGCCAACGACATCGCGGCGGACACGGCGCCGATGGTGCCGGGATCGCCGATCCCGAGACCGGTGAGCACATAGGACAGCTCGACGATCAGCGTGTAGAACCACACACCGCCCAGGAACGTGACGGCGCACGGTCCGGCGAGCGCCTTCCACGGCACCGGCTCCATCTTCCGGCGACCGGCCACCTTCTCGGCGACGGGCCGCTCCGGCTGCCACAGCGAGAACGCCATCGGGACGACGATCACGAGCGCCACGGCGTAGAGCCAGAACGGGGTGCGCCAGCCGGACGCGCCGAGCAGGCCGCCGACGGCGAAGAAGACGGTGGCGGCGACCGCCGCGAGCAGCGTCTGCAGGCCCAGGTAGCGACTGCGCAGCGGGCCCGACCAGTAGTCACCGATCAGCGTGGTGCAGCAGGTCATGATCGCGGCCTCGCAGATCCCGACCCCCACGCGGGTGGCCACGATCGCCCCCAGCGAGTCCAGGTACAGCGGCGCCGTGCCCAGGATCGCGTAGACGACCATCGCGACGAGCAGCAGCCTCTTGCGGTCCACGGCGTCGACGATGATCCCGGCGAACGGCGCGGTGAGCCCGATCATCAGGGCCGGCGCGGTGAGGGCGATCGGCACGAGCAGATCCACCCCGGGGGCACCCGCGAAGTGGGCGCCGATCTGCGGCAGGACCGGCGCGATCAGCACCGACCCGAGGACGGACATGCTGCTGCCCGCGAGCAGCAGGACGAGCTGCAGGGGCCCGGCGACGGGCGTTCCCCCGCCGACCCGGTGCGCGGTGGTCTCGGCCATGGAGGTTCCTCAACTGTGAGTGGGGTGATGCGTCTCACGATTCGAGCACCTCGGCGGGCATCCGGGAACGCGATTCTTCGGATGCCCGGCATCAGCCCGCCTGATAGCCGTCGTCCGTTCGGTGGCGCCGGGGAAGGATGGCCCGATGTCCTCGCTCCGGCTCCGCCCGCCGCGTCCCGACGACGAGCGAGCCGTCCGCGCGGCGCAGCTCGAGCTGGCCGCCGACGCGTTCGAGTTCGCGTTCGGCCTCACCGGGAACACGCCCTGGACGCACGTCCTGGCCGAGTGCGAACGCCAGCACCGGGGGACCGACCTCCCGCCCGACCGGGTCCCGGCCACCTACCTCCTCGCGACCGTCGGCGGCGAGGTCGTCGGGCGCACCTCGATCCGGCACACGCTCGACGACCGGCTGCTCGCCGAGGGTGGCCACATCGGCTACGCGGTGCGGCCGGCCCACCGCCGACGCGGATACGCCACCGAGATCCTCCGGCAGTCGCTGATCGTCGCGCGGGCGTTCGGCGTCGACGCCGCGCTGCTCACCTGCGACGACGGCAACGTCGCGTCGGCGACGGTGATCGAGCGGTGCGGCGGCGTCCGCGACCCCGACCGACCCGGCGAACCACCGTTCCGTCGCTACTGGATCGCCTGACCCGCACGTCCGAGGTACCCATGATCAGCGGTTCGGTGCGGAAACGGCCAGATCTGGCCGGAAACGCGCCGAACGCCGGATCATCGCCGGCCTCGACACGGCATCAGTGCAGTGCGGGTGCCTGGATCGCCGTCATCACGCGCCGGACCGTCCCGTCCTTCTCCCCGACCGGCGCCACGTAGTGGACGACGTCGCGCGCCGCGGCGTCGCCGAGCATGCGGCTGACCACCCAGGCGGCGAGGTACTGCGACGCAAGACACTCACCCGCCGTCGCGATGGGGCCCTCGGCGTGGAACGGCGCGTCCAGCACCGTGAACCCGCGCTCCTCGGCCCACGGCCGGGTCGTCGTGTCGGTGCACACCGGCATCGACCCGAGCAGGCCGAGCCGGGCCAGCACCAGCGCCCCCGAGCACTGGGAGCCGATGAGCTGGCGCGTGGGGTCGAGGGTCAGGGAGTCGAGCAGTCCGCGGTCGGCCACGACGTCACGGGTGCGGATGCCGCTCCCGACGAGCACCGCGTCCGCCTCGTGACGAACCCCAGCGGGCGCTGGCCCAGCACCTCGACGCCGTTCAGCGACGTCACCGTCCGGGTGGGCGTGGTGATGTACGCCGTCAGCCCGGGCGCACGGTTGATCATCGCGGAGGCGATGAAGCTGTCGAGCTCGTTGAACCCGTCGAACGTCACGATGGCGACCTGCATGGGATCACCCTGGACGCCGGCCCGCAGGCGGTCAGTGGCCAATCCGCCGGCGGTGGACTGCGCCGATCAGCCGTGAGCCAGGTCGGCGAAGCGGCTGTAGTGCAGCTGGTGCGCCACGACGATGGTGTCGGTGGGGCCGTTACGGTGCTTGGCCAGGATCAGGTCGGCCTCGCCGGCGCGCGGGTCGTCGCGCTCGAACGCGTCGGGGCGGTGCAGCAGGATCACCATGTCGGCGTCCTGCTCGATGGAGCCCGACTCACGCAGGTCCGACAGCATCGGGCGCTTGTCGGTGCGCTGCTCGGGACCGCGGTTGAGCTGGCTCATCGCCACCACCGGCACCTCGAGCTCCTTGGCCAGCAGCTTGATCTGGCGGGAGAACTCCGAGACCTCCTGCTGGCGGGACTCGACCTTGCGGCCCGACGTCATCAGCTGCAGGTAGTCGAGGATGATCAGCTTGAGGTCGTTGCGCTGCTTGAGCCGCCGCGCCTTGGCCCGGATCTCCATCAGCGTGAGGTTGGGGGAGTCGTCGATGAACAGCGGCGCCTCGGAGATCTCGCTCATCCGCCTTGCCATGCGCGTCCAGTCCTCGTCGCTCATGCGGCCCGCACGCATGTCGCCCAGGCGGATGCTCGCCTCGGCCGACAGCAGGCGCATGACGATCTCGGACTTGCTCATCTCCAGCGAGAACACCGCGCTGGTCATGCCGTGCTTGATGGAGCAGGAACGGGCGAAATCCAGACCCAGCGTGCTCTTCCCGAGCCCGGGTCGCGCGGCCACGACGATCATCTGGCCGGGGTGCATGCCGTTGGTGACGGTGTCGAGGTCGAGGAAGCCGGTGGGCACGCCCAGCGCCATACCGCCGCGGGAGCCGATGGCGTCGATCTCGTCCATCGTGGGCTGCAGCAGCTCCTCGAGGACGACGTAGTCCTCCGTGGTGGAGCGTTCGGTGACCTCGTAGATGGCGGCCTGGGCGCGGTCGACCACGTCGTTGACCTCGGCACCGTTGTCGCCGTGGTAGCCCAGCTGCACGATGCGCGTGCCGGCCTCCACGAGGCGGCGCAGGATGGCCTTCTCGGCCACGATCTCGGCGTAGTAGGCCGCGTTGGCCGCGGTGGGCACCGTGGCGATCAGCGTGTGCAGGTAGGGGGCGCCGCCGAGGCGGATCAGATCACCGCGACGCTGCAGCTCCGCCGAGACCGTGACGGCGTCGGCGGGCTCACCCCGGCTGTAGAGATCGAGGATGCACTCGTAGACCGTCTGGTGGGCCGGCCGGTAGAAGTCGTCGGCGTGGAGCACCTCCACGACGTCGGCGATGGCGTCCTTGCTCAGCAGCATGCCGCCGAGCACGGACTGCTCGGCGGTGAGGTCCTGCGGCGGCTGGCGGTCGAACGTGCCGCCTCCGCCGCTGTCGCCGCCCTGCTCGACCGGACGGCCCGCGCGCGGACGCGCCCCGAAGTCGGTGTTGCGACCATCGCCGTTGCGTGGATCGCCGTTGCGTGAATCCGCACTGCGCACATCAGATTGGGTCATACTCTGCGTCACCCCCTTTGCCAGTGTATCGAACAGAGGTTCGATATGCTCGCGCCACTTCGGAGCGACGCCCCGGTGAACGACCGATGTCACCCGGGCCGGGTCCTCGTGCCTCGCGCGGCGACGTTAGGGACCGCCGGAGGCGTTGTCGAACCGTCCTGTGCACCGACCTGGGGACGGATTGGGGACGGAGCACCTCCGCCCCAGGACAGGGGTGGGAGCAACCTGTGGACGGCATGGGGACAACCCCGTCCTGCGTGACGTTTCCGCTGGTCAGCACCATGGTTCGGGATGTGGACAACTTTGCTCGTCCGACACGCCGAGGACGGTTTCACGGGCGTGTCGCGCACCGCCGGACCGCTTGTCCACCGAGCGCATCCACAAGGTCACTCGGCGACGCCGGCGTCACCTCCGGCGTGTCACCCGAACGGGGAGCAGGGGTGACCCAGCGACCCCGGAACATGAACAGGGGCGGAACCGGGGCTTGAAGCCCTGGTCCCGCCCCTGTCACGGAACGTTGCTGCTGGATCGTCAGCTGGCGACGACGTCGATCGCGAACTCGGTGGTGACCTCGGGGTGCAGGCGAACCGTGACCGCGTGCTTTCCCACGGTCTTGATCTGCGAGGACACCTCGACGGCGTGCCGGTCGAGCAGCGGACCGCCGGCGGCGCGCACGGCGTCGACGACGGCCGCCGGGGTGACCGAGCCGAACAGGCGACCGGAGTCGCCCGCCGCCTTGGCCTTGATGACGACCTTGAGGTCACCCAGCGTGCCGGCGACCTCCTTGGCGTGGCCGAGGTCGCGGATCGAACGGGCCTTCTGGGCCCGCGTGATGGACGCGACCTGCTTCTCGGCGCCACGGGTGGCGACGATGGCCAGCTTGCGCGGCAGCAGATAGTTACGGCCGTAGCCGTCCTTGACCTCGACGATGTCGCCGGGCGCACCCAGGTTGGGCACGTCGCCGGTGAGGATGAGCTTCATGTGTCCCAATCCCCTTATCGCGCGGTGGAGGTGTAGGGCAGCAGGGCGACCTCGCGGGAGTTCTTGACCGCGACCGCAACATCACGCTGGTGCTGGCGGCAGTTGCCGGTGACCCGGCGGGCCCGGATCTTGCCGCGGTCGGAGATGAACTTCCGCAGCAGACCGGTGTCCTTGTAGTCGATGTCCTGTCCCTTGTCCTTGCAGAACGCGCACACCTTCTTCTTGGGCTTGCGCAGGACGGGCTTGGCCATGATGGGTACTCCTGGTGAGAAAAGACGGGTGTGGGGTTAGAAGGGAGGCTCGTCGTCGACGGCGGGACCGCTGCCGGCCGCGGGAGCGGAGCCCCACGGGTCGTCGGCGGGTGCTCCGCCCGAGGAGGAGGCGCTGGAATTGCCGCCCCCGCCGCCGAAGCCGCCCCCGCCGCCGCCGAAGTCGCCGCCACCGCGGCTGACCTTGTTGACCTTGGCCGTGGCGTACTTCAGGGACGGGCCGACCTCGTCGACCTCGAGCTCGACGACGGTGCGCTTCTCACCCTCGCGGGTCTCGAAGGACCGCTGCTTGAGCCGCCCCGTGGCCATCACACGCATGCCGCGGGTGAGCGTCTCGGCGACGTTCTCCGCCGCCTGCCGCCACACGTTGCAGCGCATGAACAGGGCCTCGCCGTCCTTCCACTCGCCGGACTGGCGGTCGAAGATGCGCGGGGTGGCCGCCACGGTGAAGTTGGCGACCGCCGCCCCGGACGGGGTGAACCGCAGCTCCGGGTCGGCGGTGAGGTTGCCGACCACGGTGATGACAGTTTCGCCGGCCATCGTCGCGACTCAGCCGGCAGCCGGTGCGGCGGCCGGAGCGGACGCCGCGGCGACCGCAGCCGTGGCCGACGTGGCCGTGCGCGGTGCGCCGGCGGGCGCGGACGCGGGGGGCGACGACGGGGCGGCCGCCTTCTGGGCGCGGGCCTTCTTGGGCTCCCGGCGCAGGACCTTGGTGCGCAGCACGGACTCGTTGAGCCCGAGCTGGCGGTCCAGCTCCGAGATGGTGGCCGGCTCGCAGGCGACCTCGATGACCGCGTAGATCCCCTCGGCGTGCTTGAGGATCTCGAAGGCAAGACGACGCTTGCCCCACACCTCGATCTTCTCGACCGTGCCACCGTCGTTCTTGACGACGGTGAGGAACTGCTCCAGTGACGGCGTCACAGTGCGCTCGTCCAGACTGGGGTCGAGGATGACCATCAGCTCGTAATGACGCATGAGAACCACTCACCTCCTATGGACTCGAATCGGCCGCGGAGTGTCCGCGGCAGGAGGTTCTCACCGCGCACCGACAGAATCGGACCACCCGGTGGAGCTGAGGGGTTCGACAGCGGCATCCAGGAGGACGCCGGTCGGTGCGCGAAGCGCCCAGGCTACCAGCGGGAACACCTCGCCCCGCAGGCGGGCGGCCGGAGCGGGGACGGGATCGGGAGTGTCGGTGCCCGCCACTACGCTGGCGGCATGCTCATCGGCGCCCACGTGCGGGAGGACGATCCGGTGGTGTCCGCGGCCGAACGCGGCGCCGACATCATCCAGATGTTCCTGTCCGATCCACAGGGGTGGAAGAAGCCGCCGTCGCACCCCCAGGCCCAGGAGCTCCGCGACAGCGACGTCACCGTCGTCGTGCATTCCCCCTACGTGGTGAACCTGGCGTCGCTCAACAACCGCATCCGCATCCCGTCGCGAAAGATCGTCGTGCAGCACGCGGAGGTAGCCGCCGAGGTCGGGGCCATCGGGCTCGTCGTGCACGGCGGCCACGTCACGCAGGGCGAGGACGACGCCAAGGGCTTCGACAACTGGCGCAAGTTCGTGGAGCGCCAGCAGGCCGAGGGCGGCTTCGCGGTGCCGATCTTCATCGAGAACACCGCGGGCGGCGAGAACGCGATGGCCCGCAGCTTCGAGCAGCTCGCCCGGCTGTGGGACGCCGTCGGCGAGTTCGGGGTGGGGTTCTGCCTCGACACCTGCCACGCGTTCGCCGCCGGCCTGGAGCTGGTCGACGTCGTCGAGCGGGCGAAGGCCATCACCGGGCGCATCGACCTGGTGCACCTCAACGACTCCCGCGACGAGTTCGGCTCCACCCGCGACCGGCACGCCAACATCGGCAAGGGCACCATCTCGCCCGACGAGCTCGCCGCGGTGTGCGCCGTGGCCGGGGCACCCGTCGTCGTCGAGACGCCGGCCGAGGGCCAGGCCGCCGACATCGCCTTCCTGCGTGAGCGGCTGGCATGAGATGTCGGTCGTGACGCGGGCGGCGACGCCCGAGGCCGATGGCACGCCCCCGCTGCCGCCCCCTCCCCGGCGCCGCCCCTCGCCCACGGCGCTGATGCTGGTGGCGATCGTGGTACTCACCGGGCTCACCCTGCTGCTGGGCTACGCCAACAAGGCGCGGTGCGTCGGGCCCGAGTTCGACGCGCAGGGCCGCAGCGGGCCCGACTACATCCTCCGCGTCGACCGCGACGTCTGCTACTCCGACATCCAGTACCTGTGGCTCGGCCGCGACATCGACAAGCACGTCTTCCCGTTCGTGTCCGGCTCCATCACCCCCGACGGCGTGCTCGAGGGCGGCACCGTCGAGTACCCGGTGCTCACCGGGCTGCTGATGTGGGCGGGCGCGCTGTTCGCCCACAACGACGGTGAGTTCCTGCTCTACTCGGCACTGCTCATGGCCCCGTTCGGGCTGCTCACGGGCTGGATGCTGGGCCGGCTGGCACGGTGGCGGGCCCTGCTGTGGGCGATCGGGCCGCCGCTGGTGCTCTACGCGTTCCACAACTGGGACCTGCCCGTCGTCGCCACCGCGGTGGGCGCCGTCTTCGTCATGAACGGGTGGCGCACCGACCGCCCGCTGGCCGATCGCGCCGTGCTCGCGTCGGTGCTGCTGGGCCTGGGCTTCGCGTTCAAGCTCTACCCGGGCGCGTTCGTCCTGCCGCTCGCGCTCTACGTGCTGACGATGTCGCGGCCGGGCCGGCTCCACTGGTGGGGAGCCGTGCGGGTGGCGCTGGCCGCCTCCGTCACGGTCGTGCTGGTCAACCTGCCGTTCGCGCTGGCCGGCTACCAGGGCTGGCGGGCGTCGTTCACGTTCCAGGAGCTGCGCAAGGTCGACCTCACCACCAACTCCATCTGGTTCTGGGGTTTCCGCCCCGACTCCGAGCCCGACAACGTCGCGTTCCAGCACTGGGTCAACTGGCTCTCGCCCACGCTCGTGGTGGCCTCGTTCCTCCTCGCGGCGGCGGTGGGCCTGTGGCGGTGGAAGCGCTCGGGCGTCTACCCGTGGGTCGCCGTCAGCGCGGCCATGCTGTGCGGGTTCCTGCTGCTGCACAAGGTGCACTCGCCGCAGTACACGTTGTGGCTGCTGCCGTTCTTCGTGCTGCTCGCGGTGCCGTGGCGCTGGGTCGTCGGCTACCTGATCGTCGACGCCGTGATGGGCATCGGCATCTTCCGCTGGTTCTACGCGCTCAAGACCGGCGCCGGTGCGTCCGACATCGCGGCCGGGCTGGCGGCGCAGTCCGTGGCCGTCGGTGTCTGGGGGCGGGCGGCGCTGCTGGTGGTGCTGTTCGTGGTGTTCCTCGGGCTGCCCGACCGCCTGGCGGAGAGGACACCGCAGCGGGTATGACCCCTGCTCGTCGGGCCGGTGCCGCCGTGCTGGCCGCCTACACGGGCGTGGCGCTGTACGTGACGTGGGCGTGGTGGACACCGCTCGGCGGGCGGATCAGCGCCGTGAACACGCCCGACTCGGTGCTGTTCTCCTGGTTGCTCAGCTCCACCCCGCACGCCCTGGGCGCCGGCGAGCTCCCGCTCTACTCCGGCCTGCTCAACGCGCCCACCGGCATCAACCTGATGTGGAACAACGGGATGGTGCTGCCCGGCGTGCTGTTCGCGCCGGTCACCACGGTGTTCGGCGGGCCGGGCGCGGTCACCGTGATCACCACGGTGGGTCTGGCCGGGTCGGCCGCCACCGCGTTCGGCTGCCTGCGGGCACTGGACGTGCGGGTGCTGCCGGCGGCGCTGGGCGGCGCGCTGTTCGGTTTCTCGCCCGCGATGCTCGCACAGGCCGTCGGAGGCCACCCCGACCTCGTGTTCAACCTCCTCGTGCCGGTGATCCTGCTGCTCGCGCTCCGCGTCATGACGGGCGAGGGCAACCGGGCGGCCGTGCTGCTCGGCGTCACGGCCGGGGCGCAGGTGCTGATCGGCGAGGAGGTGCTGTTCGACACGGGGGTGGTGGTGGCACTGCTCCTGGTGGTGCTGGTGCTCGGCCATCCGCGGCGCGCCCGGGCCCGGGCCCGTGGGGTCGCCGGGCGGGCGGCGACCGCACTCGGCGTCTTCGTGCTGGTGGGTGGCGGGCCGCTCGCGTTCCAGCTGTTCGGCCCGCTCCGCCAGAGCGGCAGCCCGTTCATCACCTCCTACTTCTCCACCGACCTGCGGGGCCACGTGGTGCCCACGCAGCTGCAGGCGTTCGCGTCGGCGGCGTCCGTCGCGGAGTCTGCTCAGTTCCCCGGCGGGATCGAGGAGCGCACCGCCTACCTCGGCTGGCCGCTGCTCGTGCTCGCCGCGGTGGCCCTGGTCGTGCTGCGCCGTAACGCCCGCGTGCGGACCGCTCTGCTCCTCGCGCTGCTGGTGGCCGTGCTGGCGCTCGGCGACGAGCTGACGGTCGACGGGAAGGGCACCGGCATCCCGCTGCCGTGGGCGCTGATCAGGGAGCTGCCCGGGTTCGAGCACGTGCTGGCCGACCGGTTCGCGCTGTTCACCGCGGGTCTGCTGGGGGCGGCGCTGGCGTTCGCCCTGGACGCCGCGCCCGCCCGGGTCCCGACCGGTGTCGCGGTGGGCGCGGCGGTGCTGGCCCTGGTGCCGCTCGTGCCCGCACCGTTCCCCGGTGACGACGTGTCCCCGGCACCCGCGTTCTTCGCCCGCGGGGCGGCCTGCTCGGGCGGCACGCTGCTCGTGCTGCCCTTCCCCGGTCCACAGACCACGTCGACGATGCTGTGGCAGCAGGCGGCCGGGCTGTCGTTCGCGATGCCGGGTGGCTACTTCATCGGCCCCGCGTCCAACGGGCGCGCCTACGTCGGCGGGCAGCCCAGCGTCACCGGCCGGCTGTTCGACGCCGTGCGTGCCGACGGAGTGGTCCGGCCCGTCACGCCCGCCCTGCGCACGGCGTTCGCAGCCGACATGGACCGCTGGCGTCCCTGCGCGGTGGTGCTGGGGCCCAGCCGCAACCTCGACTCCCTGCGCGACCAGGCCACGGCGCTGCTCGGCCGCGAACCGGACGTGGTCGACGGTGTGTACCTGTGGCGGGATCAGGATCCGTCAGACACTCCCTAGTGTCCTGAGTCATTAGTTTGTGGTCGATTGCTAGCGTGTGGCATGGCC
>ERZ778026.1361-NODE-1361-length-31113-cov-104.695183_pt1 | contig 31113 bp, 33 predicted proteins | sample MGYA00375756_ERZ778026 | MGnify/ENA primary metagenome ERZ778026 (study PRJEB29350, sample SAMN05389820) | bioreactor metagenome | isolation source: Ammonium sulfate bioreactor | place: South Africa: University of Cape Town | collected 2014-02-18 ... | reverse complement strand
CCTGGCAGGACAGGGCAGGACAGGACAGGTTTTCTCTGTCCTGCAGGGCTCTATGCACGATCAAGATATTCAAGTGCTTTCGAGTACTCGCCTTGATTATCATTAATTCGGCCAAATTGATGAAATATATGTGCTCTTTCTTTTTGATCACACGTTTGTTTCAGTAGAATTCGATATAACTCTTCAGCTTTGCCAAACTTTGCTAATTTGATGAGTAGCATACCGAGACGATCCCATCCTGTATAATTAGAAGATGTTTCTTTCTGAATATTGTCAGATAATTCGCGTAGTTCTGGATCGTTATCACTAGTTAATGTCAGTTCTACTTCCCAGATAGGTATAGAACCAGTAAGTTGTTTAATTTGTCCAGTACGAAATACAGAATGCATCGAGAAGAGAATTTCTTCTTCGCCCTCAACAGCAGTAATTTCATCGACATTGGCGAATTGTGCATTTTGGATCGAAGGATCGATGCGCATAATAAATAATACTGAAACAAAATCACCTTGACCTGGATTACGATGAATGAACTCTAACGGTGTCTTTCGATTCTTGCTGGTTGATAAGAAGTTATTAAATGCTAACAATCCACCTTGATTCTGCTTCAATTGATTGAAATCGGTCTGTGACAAATTTTGACCACGACAGACGGTGAATGTGTTTGAAGATGTTTGACCATGGAACTGTTTCGAATGAAGGTCAGCAATATTCTTATGTAAATCGTGAATGAAAAATCCCATTTGGATGATAATATCGACATCCATGAGTCGAAGAGCTCGATTAAGCATGGAATAAAGAAAAGTCTCACATGTGTACCACCAAATTGGTTGATGATTACGATACTTTTTTTCAATTTGGTCGACATTTTTCAGTTCCATCGAATTTCCAGCGAGTTCGACACGACAGTATTTTAAAAAGTCCACGATATGTCCACGATTAAAGCCGCAATTTCGTAATGGAATTGCGAAAATCATCACCTTTCTCATTTATATTTGCGTCTAACCAAACGAGATGAAAATTTTGAATAATACGTCCAGTAGGTTGTTTATGTTTGCTAGTATTCGAATTACTCATTGAGTTAACTGTAAGTGTTTTGTGTTATGTAATTGTAAAGATGCGCATACTTATATAGCATATGTTGGAAGAAATGACTTGATAACACTGATAACAGAGCAGAAAGAAAGAAAATCATCGAAACATAAAAAATAAATATGAAATCCTAATGAAATTAGTCAATGAACGGTGTATTCATCTAATTGAATAGTAAACAATAATTATCTATACCCCTTCAATTCAAATAAGAATTCTGTGATTATCCATTCCATTTGATTTGTATCATTTCCGGTTCCTTTTTTTTTAGTTTAAAAACTTGAGTGAATGTACTTATTTCTCAAGAAAATGAATACAAACTACCTTCTCAAAAATGAAGAGTATGGCTATGCTGAAGTTCCTCTACCAAAAAAGACGAGATTTTGGATTTTAATTTGCTTTAACATTCCTGCATTTATCTGTGCCGTATTTTTACTTGTCAATCTTTTAATTAAACGAATCTCAAGAAACGAATTACACAATCATGTGATTATTTTAGTTCTCATTTTGACAATTGCAATTCAACTCATTGACGTGAATTTTTATATTCTATTCGCAGGATTAGGTCATGTTTGGTTAGCCAATCCATTTTTCTGCAATTTGTGGACATTTATTTGCAACTGGATTTTTTAATTTACTCCCTATGCTCTTAGCTTGGGCAGCTATCGAAAGACATATCTTATAAGTTTTCATAGTACTTGCCTTAATACTCAAAAGAATAAAATTATTTTTAATCTTGTATTAGTTATTCGATATATTTGACAAAAACAACGAGCTAATCAAGAATTTCAATTTTCTTTGTGCCTATGTCCTAAAAGCAATTTATTTTCATGATAAGTTCAGCTTAAACAATGAGTTCGATCATGATTTGTCAAATTTCCGACTCGTAGTCCTCGATCGTTCCACTGATTGTTCTCGTCCAGAAAATAACAACCAGAAGAATAAACTCGTAATTTATAATTTGAAGTAAAATTAAATCTATGATTGGTAATCGGTGGATTCATTTGAGATTTATTATTTGGACAATACGAAACGATTTCAGAGGAATTTAATTCTCGTAAACCGAAAACTAAAGATTGATGATTTCGAGTTTGTTGATTATCAATGAAAAACGAATGAAAATTCGAAGGACATTGATCGAATTTATAAATTAATAAATAACCAACTGACGAATTCAATGATTCAATTTCGATGTGAACTGAAATCGAAAAGTGAAAAAGAAATCGAACGAGAAACATTTGTATTTACTGAATTAGAAAATGAAGCTAAAGGTTCGACTTTTGATTGAATTCGAATTGATTTTTCTGTTTGATTTGTTACGATTTCAGGGAATCGAATAGCTCCATTTGCAAATGTTTGATTCGAAAGAGATTCAATTGTTTCACTTTGTAAACTCATCAAAACTTCGGAAGTATTGACAATCGACTGTTGACCAACATTTAAATGAATATTTAAAATTGAATTCAAACGAGAAATTATTTCTTTCATTTTCGTTTCAATTTGATTTGCTAATTCTTTTTGTTGATAAATATTTTTCTCATTTTCATTTAAAAGATTGATTTTCATCCATTCAGATTCTAAATCTGTTTCATAATCCGAAGGAAATTCTGTTGCTCTTTTAGAATCTAAATCTAAAACTGCTGTTCTTTGTTGTAAAGGACCATTGACAGCAGATAAAAGATTTGAAGCACATTGAAATAATTGAGTTGCACAAACTTACGCGTCTTCTTGAGAAATTTTCATCGAAATCGATTGTAACGCGTCGTCAAATGAATGAAAGTAATTTATAATCGTGTTAAATAGATAAAAAATAGAAATTCTATCGAATGAAGTTTCTTAAAACTTTTCAACTGTTTGTCGAGATAAACGATCATTTGATATTTTCGTTTATCTTCGCGTGGTCCGAATGAATAACATTAAAGTATCGTTGAATGTCACTATTAATAATAAGCAGTATCTGACTTTTTATTTTGGAGATTCTTCTCAATCCACAGAGAAGTATAATCATGTAACTTAGTTGAGTAATTCAAGAGATTAAACTCTTGTAAAATCATGAAAATTTAGATAGAAAACATATTTGTTGATCGATGATATTTAATGACGTGACAAAATAAATTGTTTTAAAAACATGTCGACAATAAAAAAAAACTATTTTCATTTGAAATGTTTTTTCGGATTTGGATTGGTTTGTTCATCTATCAACAACAATATTTTACTATTGCAACTGTTTCATTTAATCAACCGAGATTTCAAATCAATGCAACTTGGAATTCACGTGCAATCACTTTTGCCAATCAAACATTTGTGGGCAAATATCCGTATGGTATCTTTGTTAATTCAAACAATTCAATTTATATACCCAATCAACAAACTGGTCAAATTCATATTTGGCAAAATGAAAATGATCTCAATCCAACAAAAACTATTTCGGGTAATTTCTCATATCCATTATCATTATTTGTAACAACGAATGGTGATATTTATGTTGATAATGGAGTCAATCATCGTGTTGAAAAATGGATAGTAGAAAATGAAACATGGATATCAGTTATGAATGTTCCGTCATTTTGTTCTGGCCTTTTCATCGATATTTATGAGAGTTTATATTGTTCAATGCATAATAATCATCGAGTTGATAAAAAATGTTCAAATGATACAACAACAATCGTTGCTGGAACTGGTATTAAAGGATCTGAATTGGATATGCTTAACAATCCCTGGGGAATATTCGTTGATATTCATTTAGATTTATACGTTGTAGATTCTATAAATAATCGAATTCAATTATTTCGATTGAATCAACGAAATGGAACAACTGTTGCAGGAAAAGGATCAGCAAATGCAACAATCGAACTTTATTTGCCAACCGGAATCGTTCTCGATGGTGATCAACATCTTTTTATTCTTGATGAGAGAAATAGTCGAATAATTGGTTCGGATGAAAATGGTTTTCGTTGTATTTTTGCATGTTCTGGTAGAGGTTCAACAAACGATAAATTATATGATCCTATCACTATGTCATTTGATAGTTATGGAAATATTTATGTTGTCGATCAACATAATCATCGAGTACAAAAAATCTTGAAAAACAAACTCGATAGTAAGTTTTTGTTTTTCTTTTGATTTGAAATCAAAACTGTTTTCTTCGAAGTTCCACCAACAAATGAATCAAAAATGACAACAGGTGAATTGAGTTATTTTTCAGAAAATCTTCACGAAAGTACAACAGTAACTCCAACTACTGCTGAATCCACATTCGTAACGATGTCTACTGAAATAACGTCAACATTTATCAACAATGGAAGCAAATCACTTTATATGTCAATCATATGTTTCGTTTTTCTTGTCTTTTTGTATCTTTAACCTATTTTTATCTAACTGAATGTGAGATATCTCGTTTTCAATGATTTTTGCTATTTGTGATGTAATTCATGCTTATCCTCGCTTGAAGCAGCTCGACTCTAGCTTTTTTTTTTATTAAACTTAATTAAAATCTTCGAGATTTGATCACTGACCGTGAATTATCTGTTAAATTTAAAATTAAAATTTTTCCCATTCATCTATTTTGATTCGGTTAAAATTTTGAAAAATGTAAATCGTTCCCATCTCTGGTGTTTGTTCATATTAGAGAAATATCCAGACAGATAAAACGTCGATATTAGGAATTTCAAACTCGTTTTTATTCTCGTAGAATTTGTAAAATATCTCCGATTACGCATTTTTTTAATGTGACTCAAAGAGATATTACGCATATTTAACGTAGTTCACCGTTTATTTTCAAGTTTCAAGTAAAATACTACTGAAATATGCATAAATCTTCGAGTTCCATCGACAATTCTAATAACTAGTTCTGTATTGAATGATAAAATCTCGTCTCTTCAATTGTTGCAAGTATAGAATCAAAAAGATCGATCGATCTCTACCGCCCTCTATCCGAAATCTCTCATTGGTTGCCCATTGTAACTCTCTCTTCTTCATTTCTTGTCTTCTTTCTCTCTCAACCAAAATGGTAAAAGCTCGGATTGTTCAAAAATCTTCACGCTCATTTCCTTTTCTTTTAGCCTCTGCCCGATCAAAAACCGAAGAAAAAAGCTCGAACCGACTCTGACGATGAACCTCCTCCATTGCCTCGACCACGTACTTCAAAAAATTCTCCCCCAATTTCCCCTAATTTTCTCTAATTTAGCTCTCACCGGTCAACGCATCACCGAAGCTCAAATCATCCGTGGCACCAATCTCACCGACTTAACCGACGATCTCGACGACGAGCCTTCGGGCGATCCGTGCGAACAATCGCATCACATCATCATTCCGAGTTACGCCGCTTGGTTCGACTACAACTCGATCAGTGCGCTCGAAAAACGGGCGCTTCTCGAGTTTTTCAACTCAAAAAATCGGTCGAAATCGCCGGAAATCTATTTGGCTTACAGAAATTTCATGATTGACACCTATCGGTTGAATCCGAATGAATATCTGTCGATTACAGCGTGCCGAAGGAACTTGCCCGGCGATGTATGTGCAATTATGAGAGTACACGCATTTTTAGAGCAATGGGGATTGATTAATTATCAACTCGATGTCGAAGTTAAGCCGATGAGTGTCACAAACTCGGCCACCAAGCAAATTGCGGAGTTTAAACAACAAGTCAAGGACGTCGAGAGCAATTTGGGACTCAGAACGGATCAATTTAATCGAAAATCGAATATTGTAAGAGCGAATTTTGTTGAAGAATAGTTTTTCACGAAAAAGTTAGCATTTCCGGTTAAATCGAGACTAGAGAAGGCACGACTCAACAAATTTGAGATTTTTCTAACCGAAATTCGTTGATTTAGAAAAGCAAAACCAAAGATTGGTCGGACTACGAGATTCTCCTATTGCTCGAAGGTTTAGAAATGTACAAAGACGATTGGAATAAAGTCTGCGAACACGTTGGCTCACGAACACAAGATGAATGTATTCTCAAATTTCTGCAATTGCCAATTGAAGATCCGTATTTGGAAGGAAATGTTGCTGCAAGTGGATCGACAGCGTATGCCGACATTCCGTTTAGTCAAAGTGCCAATCCAGTGATGGCTACTGTAGCTTTTCTTGCCTCGGTCGTCGATCCGAGAGTGGGCAGTGCAGCTGCCAAAGCAGCACTCGAGGAATTCTCGAAAACGAATGAAAATGAAAGTGAACAAGACCCGAGGAAACTTCTAGGGGCGGATGTTAGTGAACAAGATGTCAAAACTGCAGCAGCAAGTGCACTGGCAGCGGCGGCTGTCAAAGCGAAAGTACGAAAAAAAAAACTTTGTTTTTTTCTCGAAAAATCGTAAATTTTCTGTTTAGTATCTTGCCTCGATTGAAGAACGAAAGATCAAATCGTTCGTAGCTCAAGTCGTCGAATTGCAAATAAAGAAACTCGAAATCAAACTGAAACATTTCGACGAACTCGAAAACGTCATGGATCGAGAACGAGAAATCATCGAAGAACAACGGCAACAGCTCCTCCACGAACGACAAAAATATCAATACGAGCAAATCCAATTCCAGCAAGATGAATCTGTCAAGATGGACTAAACTTCTTTCCTCTTTTTTTTTGTTATTTCGAATGATAAAACTTTATTATTATTAAACTACAAATAAACATGAGCAAACAATTCGAATAGAAAACACTCGACATCGACGAACGATTGCCAGCTGAATTGAACGTCGACCGAAGTTTCATTTGACAATCGGAACATTTGATTTCGACGAGATGTTCACCTGAATTCCAAACACCTTTGCAATGCTGTTCGTTGAGATAGAGATCGAGTCGATTGTCGTTGTCAATCGTTCCGACGCCGATCTGTTTGGCGCCCGAACGAATTGCAATTGTCGAACTTTGTCGATCGAAAATCAACGGACCGTTGACTCGACAATCGCCGTCGATTATGGAATCGATGATGAACACGCCGTTGAGAGGTTCGCTTGAAACGAGAAGAACGAAATTGAGAATGAGGAGAAGCAACATTATGTGTGTGTGTGCGTGTCGAGTGAATAAATGAAAGGAATTTGCGTGTGTATATATAGAGAGAGGACAAGTAAAAAGATATTTTAATCCAAACATTTAAATCTTAGTCAAAGAATATGAACAAGGTTGAATTTCAATGATAGACTTAGAATTCAGACAAGAGTTGTTTGAAATTTTTGTATAACGATTATGTTGACGGATACACGTTGAATGCATGCTTCCGCTCTCAGTACATCTGGATGTTGCGAAGAGAATCAATGTTGATAGATATTGAGTGCCTTTTCAAATAATTCTATCGCTTTATTATAACTTTCTAATGCTCTTTCTAACTCACGCTTGACACGATAAATTTCACCTATATAATTATATAAATTACCAATATTTCGATAATTAGATGATCCTTCTTGTTCCTCAATCAACAGTGATTTCTGATACCATTCAAGACTAGAGTCATAGGCAGCTTTATTATAAGTCACCATACCAAGATCACAATATAAAGCACTAAGCGAGGGATCATTTGCTGGTAACTCTGCTAACAATCGATGATATATCTTCTTGGCCAAATCATATTTACCCAGTTCACGCAAAATTTGGCCAAACAAGCGAATATTAACTTTCTCATTCCCACCACCAAATTCCTTTTTCATATGATTGAATAATTCCTTTAAATCATGTTCATCGTGATTTCTTCATTTTCCATTTCTTCAATTTTAGTCAATCGAAAAATAGATCCGATCATAAATAAAACTTCACATTCATTGCCAAAATCGCTCAACGAAGTAATATCAGCGAATGGTTTTGATTTTACTATTCGAGGATCTGCATCAATAACAAATAAAGATAAGGATCATCACTTTGCCCCTTTTAATTGCTGATCTGATCTTATCATGGATAACAGATGACATCTATAACAAAAGAATTGATGAATTCAACGCGTTTGTAATTTGTTTAGAAAAGATTGTCAAAATACAATAGTGTGGAGATTCATTTTTTAAATAAAAGAAAACAACAATTAGCATTCTCCTCATTCACGCAATGGACAAACAATATAATAAAAAGTTAAAATAAGTCCACCGATGCTCAACCAATGACAAACTATTTGTGTCGTTGGAAGATAATCTGGATTTTGACTCATAAAAATGAAAATCCATGTCAAAGTAATAAAATCAGGAATTAGCAAAGCAATATTTCGTCTCATTAAATCGATATTTAATTCTTTGACAGCAAGAAAAATATGAATCGAACAAATAATCGATGTTAAATAGATGAACCATGGTGAAATATGCGTTTCACTTTGTTTTGCTACTAAACATCGATAGAAAACGTAATTTGCAAATAATTCTGTGATTGAAAAGAATAATTGTGATGGTAACATATGATAATAATCATGATCGTTTAAATAATTAACTAAATTCCATGTTCCATAGAAATTCGAATATATAGCTGGTAGAAGAAGAAATAAAATCCATTGTCGAGTTTTCATTAATTGAATAAGAAAAAGTCGAAGAAGTTCAGCATAAAAAAGAAATAGACCAACTAAAATGATCGTTTGAAATTCATAATTAATATAAAATGTTTTATAACCACCACGTGGATGAATGCCTCGGTAAAAACCATCCCAACAATCACATGTACATGTCGTACGATTGACAGGTGCTTTTAAATTATCAGGATGATAACCAGAGAGTTGTGTACCAATGTACAATCCGACAGTGATAATTAAAGTTGTTATCGTTGTTGACCAACAATAGTTTAATATTGTTTGAAAAGAAACAAACGATAGGTCCTCTTGTAAGTTCAATAATGGCATACTGTTTAAAGTTTTGTATGAAAATGTTTTACATGTAAAAAAAATGAGGTTGATCATTATATTCATTCTTTTCTCTTTGAGAACAGACGGTATACTTTATGATTTCTTTTTTTCTTTGTATGCAATGTAATTGAAAAGAGAGGACGTATAGATGTTGATTTAATTAATTCTACTGAATTTTTTGTAGATAAACATCATTGCCATCATTTGGTACATACGATGACTAAATGGCAAAATTCATGAGCATTTCTATTATGTCTGTTCTTGAAAATTGCTTCGGTCTTTTTATTGATATTAAGTAATACTAGTTATTGTTCAGTTGATACTAATCTTAATTTATACGTAGCCGATTTTTAATAATAAAAGAATTCAAAAATTTCTTTTCTTAACAACATCATCGTCATTAATAAATAGTATCATATCTTCAGCGAGCTCATGTAACTTATTGAATCCTTGTGAAAATCAAGGAACATGTTTGGACAATACTACTTCTGTCTATGGTTACAATTGACCATACAAACACAGCTGTTCTTAAAATTATTTCATTATGAATATTTTAAAATATTACTTTGATATTGATTTAGCCAAAGCTAAACCATCAGCCTGCAATTCACCAATTTATTTATATTGTGGATACATCTCATCTTGCTGAACAACAAAACATAACTGAAAAAACCTAAGTTTTATCACATACAGAGATTTTTTTTCTTAATCAAGGCATAGACACTAATAAAAATATAAGTATTCATTGAATACTGATTATATGAAGTCATAAAAATAATCTGAAATATAAAAAGAAAACATTCTAATTTATATTTCATTACGATGGTCCACACAAGCAGCAAAGGTTCCATTTCACGAAAACAAGTAGCTTCTCTTCTCTAATATCTCGAACTGTATCTGTTCAGACTAATGTTTCTTTTAGCATGGATATCGTCATCGCCATAGAAAAGCATCATCAGTTATTATTCATGTTAAAATTCGACCTTTATCAAATGATTGTCAAAGTCAAAGTCGTTCAACACATACAATTGTGTCAAAAAACGAAATTGTTTCACCCTCGTCTCTAAATCGCACACCATCTATTCAACAAACGACTACGACTTCCAACTCTACATCAACTTTGTGGGCTAATTCAAGAGATTATCGAATAAAATATAAAAGGTAGGACATGTTCTGTATTTGATATCCGATATAATTTTCCATTAGAGAGAAACGAAAATCCAAAGTGGTGATATTCATCGGTGTACTTATTGTAATTATCACATTACTTACAATATTACTTTGTCTTTTACTTATATCAACATCGAAATATCGATGGATAAGGAAGAGTATTTCACAAAATATAATTCTTAGCAAATACGGATGAATGTTTGATTGTAGATGAAAATGTCACTCTACGTTGGAATACGACAGGTATCACGGTTGCTGGTACATCTGGAGTAGTTGGTAATGAAAGTAATCAACTTTATTATCCATGGGGATTGGTATTAACTTATGAAAATACACTTTACGTGACTGATCGATATAATAACAGAGTTCAAAAATATCTTCGAGGAAGTTTAAATGGTACGACGGTGGCTGGACAAGCTAATGCAACGACATGCTCTTCATATCAGTGCTTACGACATCCATCATCTATCGCTCTTGATGATAATGAAAATTTGTTCATTTCCGACGCACACAATCATCGCGTTGTTTTATGGAAGAAAGATGCGACTATAGGAGAACTCGTAGCAGGAACAGGTACGATTTCTGTTGTTTATGCATAAATTCATTCAACATGTATATGTATTCGGTTAGGTGGTGGAACTGGCAATAATCAGTTTCTTTATCCATATAACATTGCTCGTGATAAACAAAGTGGTACTCTCTATGTGTCTGATACTGCCAACGATCGGGTAATGCGCTACAGTGAAGGTAACAATACAGGTGTTCTTGTTGCTGGAGGAAACGGTCGAGGAAACAATACCAATCAGTTGAGCTATCCCATGGGGATTTATTTTGAATCGTCGTCAAATAGTGTTTTAATTGCTAACAGGTTTGAAAATAATATTGTTCGTTGGCGAATAGGTGACAGTGACTGGACACTAGTCGCTGGTAATCTAAATTCATCAAGAGGAAATTCTCCATCTTCACTTAACGATCCCTTTGCATTGACCATAGATCCAATGGGAAATCTGTACGTCGCTGATAGTGGTAATCATCGAATACAGTTCTTTTCTCTTGGACAAGCAGAAGGAAGAACCATTGCTGGAATTACTGGTGTTCAGGGTTCTAGTTCTACTTTGTTACGCTCACCTTTTGCAATAACTTTGGATAATCAGCTGAATCTCTATATTGGTGACACTGGAGGTCATCGTGTACAAAAATTTCTTCGTTACTAAGAAAATCATTAACATACGATCTGGCATACTCAACGAAAAAATATGATTTTCTTTGTTGGATCTTCGAGTTGGTGTGACGAAAGTTTTGAAACACTTTTCAGTTTGTCTATATTTTGGCTTGAGAAAGTGATCCAATTCTGATTTTACTTTTAAAAGATAGAACATAAAATGTTGTATAAGGAATATACAAAGAACTATTAATTGAATAGTCAAAAGGATTTTCTCTCAGTTAGCATGAACAACGTCTATAGTAAACTGGTGTCGTTTTACACTAAAATCTTTCTATACTATTGTTTAGAGAGTTATTTTAAAAAATTCGTCTTGAAAACATCCACAAAACAAGTTGAAATAAATTCGGATGAATGCTATTTGAGAAATTTTTCATTTTTTCTTGAGTTAATTTAATGATGCTGTTTTTGATTATTCAAGATTTCGAAAAGACAATAGAACAATTAAACTTCTTTCTTGATCTTAACTATCTTCAAATCATTGAACAGAACTTTTTCAGATCTTCGCAAGATCTTTGCTTCCCAGATAATCGACTAGGAAGGTCAGTCCATATGAAGCATTGTTTTTTAATCAATCTTCTCATTCGGTCGCAGAGTTCTTCACATAGGGACAAGCAATAATAAAAATATCGAGCTTCAACAAATAATCATCATAGAAATCTTAAAAAGTGCTCTACAATGTAAAAAAAAACACATTCTTATTCATTTTTCATTACAATGGTCCACACAACCAGCAAACATTCTATTTCGCGAGAACAAGTTGTTTTTCTTCTTTAATATTTCGAACTTCATCTGTTCAGATTAATGTTTATTTTAGCATGGGCATCATTATCGTGATAGAAAAGGATCATCAGTTATTATTCATGTCAAAGTACGAGATTTACGAAACGATTATCAAAGTCGTTCAACACATACAATCGTATCAAAAAAACAAACTATTTCACCGTCGTTTCAAACGACTTCCAATCCTGCATCCGCTTTGTGGGCCAATTCAAGAGATTATCGAGTAAAACATGAAAACAATTCTAACCGAAGAAAACATAAAAAGTAGGATTCATCTTCTGTATTCGGTATGCAATATAATTTGCTATTAGGGTGAAACGCAAATGTAAAGTTGTGATATTCATCGGTGTACTTAGTGTAGTTATATCATTACTTACAATACTACTTTATCTATTACTTACATCAACTAACAAATATCGGTCGAGTAAGAAAAATACTCTTCAAAATATAATTCGTAGGAAATATACAGACGACTTTTTTTGTAGACGAGAATGTCACCTTGCGTTGGAATACAACAGGTATTACGGTTGCTGGTACAACTAATGTAGTCGGTAATGGAAGTGATCAACTTTATAATCCATGGGGATTGACAATAACATATGAAAATACACTTTATGTAGCTGATCGATTTAATCACCGAATTCAAAAATATCTTCGAGGAAGTTTAAATGGTACAACAGTGGCTGGGCAAGCTAATGCAACAACATGCCCATCTTATCAATGTTTACGCTACCCATCATCTATCGCTCTTGATGATAATGAAAATTTGTTCATTTCCGACACAAACAATCATCGTGTTGTTTTATGGAAGAAAAATGCGACAATAGGGGAACTCGTAGCAGGAACAGGTATAACTTCCTTGTTTTTTATGTGTAAATTTCTTCCACGCATATTCGGTTAGGTAGTGGAAGTGGTAATGATCAGTTTTCACTTCCATATAGTATTGCTCGTGATAAACAAAGCGGTACACTCTATGTGTCTGATAATGGAAATGATCGGGTAATGCGCTATACTAAAGGTAATAATACAGGTGTTCTAGTTGCTGGTGGGAATAGTCGAGGAAACGATACCAATCAGTTGAACTATCCCATGGGAATCTATTTCGAGTCATTATCCAACAGTCTTATCATTGCTAATACGTATGCACATAATATTGTTCGTTGGCGAATAGGTGAGAATAATTGGACATTAATCGCTGGTAATCTAAATGCATCAAGAGGAAATTCACCGTCTTCATTTTCTGATCCCCTTGATTTGACCGTGGATCCAATGGGAAATCTGTACGTCGCCGATCGTAGTAATAGACGAGTTCAATCTTTCTCAGCTGGACAAACAGAAGGAAGAACCATTGCTGGAATTACTGGTGTTCAGGGTTCTAATTCTAATTTGTTAAATGGACCTTGTGGTATAATATTTGACAGTCAGCTGAATCTATATGTTGTTGACACTGTGGGTAATCGTGTACAGAAATTTTTGCGTTACTAAAGTAAATATTTCGGCCGTTCCTTCCAGTATCTCACAGAGGTGGGAGTGAATCTCAAAAAACATTTGAGCACGCGCCCTTAGATTCGAGGTACTCATGTGATTGATTTTTTTTTAAATTTCATATTCGTTACAATTTTATGTTGTTATATTTTTCTCCCTTGTCGATTATCTTGCAAGTAAGATCTTGGTTAAACTTCAAACTAGTATAAATCCCAAAGTAAGTCATTGAAAGTGAAAGAGAAAAATCTCTTTTGCATATTCACATAATTTTTATCAAATGATAATACACTTAAATTATGTCCAAAGAAGTGAAAATATTTTGGTAAACGATTAGATGAGGATCTGTTGAGGTGTTGATATTCATGCATACTTCGGCAGTATAATCTGTGAAATTCTTTTTACCTATGAAACCAGTAGCGCTCATTCGAGTGATTCGCTGACCCTTTTCATCGCAACCAGGCAGATTAGCTGAAAGCATAGAATAGCATAAAAAAATCATTTATAACGTCAGTTCATACGTAGCATTGTTTCTTAATCAATCTTCTCATTCGACCACAGCCATTCATATAGTGAGACACACTAATAAAAACGTAAGTCTTCAACCACTTACGGTCATAGAAATCTTAAAAGTGCTCTAGAATATAAAAAGAAAACATTCTTATTCATTTTTCATTGTAATGTCGCACACAACTAGCAACCATTCTATTTCGCATAAAAAAGTATTGTCTCTTCTTTGATGTTTCGAACCATGTCTGTTCAAATTAATGTTTCTTTTAGTGTGGACATCATCATCGTCATAGAAAGGCGTCATCTGTCATTATTCATGTTAAAGTTCGGCATTTACCAACCGATTATCGATGTCATTCAACAGAAACAGTTCGATCAAAGAAACTAACTATTCCACCATCGTCTCTAAATCACACACAATCTATTCAACAAACGACTTCCAATCCTACATCAGCTTTGTGGGCTAATTCAAGAGATTATCGAATAAAACATAAAAGGTAGGACATGTTCTGTATTTGATATCCGATATAATTTTCCATTAGAGAGAAACGAAAATCCAAAGTGGTGATATTCATCGGTGTACTTATTGTAATTATCACATTACTTACAATATTACTTTGTCTTTTACTTATATCAACATCGAAATATCGATGGATAAGGAAGAGTATTTCACAAAATATAATTCTTAGCAAATACGGATGAATGTTTGATTGTAGATGAAAATGTCACTCTACGTTGGAATACGACAGGTATCACGGTTGCTGGTACATCTGGAGTAGTTGGTAATGAAAGTAATCAACTTTATTATCCATGGGGATTGGTATTAACTTATGAAAATACACTTTACGTGACTGATCGATATAATAACAGAGTTCAAAAATATCTTCGAGGAAGTTTAAATGGTACGACGGTGGCTGGACAAGCTAATGCAACGACATGCTCTTCATATCAGTGCTTACGACATCCATCATCTATCGCTCTTGATGATAATGAAAATTTGTTCATTTCCGACGCACACAATCATCGCGTTGTTTTATGGAAGAAAGATGCGACTATAGGAGAACTCGTAGCAGGAACAGGTACGATTTCTGTTGTTTATGCATAAATTCATTCAACATGTATATGTATTTGGTAAGGATATGGAAGTGGTAATAATCAGTTTCGCTTTCCATATAACATCGCTCGTGATACACAAAGTGGTGGACTCTATGTGGCTGACACTGGCAATGATCGGATAATGCGCTATACTGAAGGTACTAATACAGGTGTTCTTGTCGCTGGTGGAAATGGTCGAGGAAACAATACTAATCAGTTGAATTTCCCCACCGTAATTTATTTCGAGTCATCATCCAACAGTCTTATTATTGCTAACACAGACTCTAATAATATTGTTCGTTGGCGAATAGGTGATAGTAACTGGACACTAGTCACTGGTAGTCTGAATGCATCAAGAGGAAATTCACCATCTTCACTTGATCGTCCCCATGGATTGACCGTCGATCCAATGGGAAATCTGTACGTCGCTGATACTAATAATCAGCGCATTCAGTTCTTTTCTGTTGGGCAAACAGAAGGAAGAACCATTGCTGGAATTACTGGTGTTCAGGGTTCTAATTCTACTTTGTTACACAATCCTTTTTCAGTAGCATTTGATAATCAGCTAAATCTATATGTTGCTGACACGTATGGGAATCGTGTACAAAAATTTCTTCGTTACTAAGAAACTCATTAACATACAGTTTTCGTTCATATACATTGTGAAATGTGATTTTGTACAACTGTTCTTTTTCTTCTTATCAAAACATAAAGTGCTTGCCACACTTATATAATTACAATAACAAGAAAGAAAGTTGAAATCGCTACACGATGCGGAGTAGTTGGCTGCCGTCAAACGTCTAATTCGAGCTCCGATCAAAATGCTCAATAGAAGTTATTAACAGAAGAACCGTTGTTTACATAAGACAAGTAACAATCATTGATTCTCGTTTAAAAATAACCGAAAAAAGGGCCATTTGTTAACATACTGAAAAAATTAATTTTTATTGAAGATTATTGTTTATTTTAATTACGGCAGTGCATCACGTGTTCGAAATAATAGGCTGAATGTTTATTTAATCTTCCATTTTTACAATTTTCTTTGTTCGCAATTAAAATCAAGAAAAGTAGCACTGCATGAATCACAGGTTTCATCAATATCGTAAAAATTTTTGTACACGATGATTGTTTGTATCTGATACGTATAAATTCAATTGATTGTCAACAGTCACTTCCATTGGTACGGAAAGAAGAGAAGCGTTGTTGCCTGACAGCCCTGTTACACCAGCAATTGTGAGACCCTCTAATTGACCAACGGGAAAAAATTGAATACGATTGTTATAGCTATCAGGAACGTATAAATTTCCGATAACATCAACACCTATACCTTCAGGATGATTTAATTCCGCTGATGTATTACCTCCTATCATAGAAACGTTACCAGCCAAACGTATCCATTCATTAGTACCAATTATCCATCTCAATATACTGCTACGAGTATAATCGGATATAATGAGACTATTTGTCGCTGCTTCAAAATAAACACCGGTCGGATTACAAAGTTGTGTTTTCGCATTTCCGCAAGACGTTCCACCCGCAACGATTTCTGATGTGGTATTGGAAAAATAACGTACTATGCGTATATTATTAGTATCTGCAATGTATAATCTATCAGAGTTCTCATCGATACTAATGCCTTGAGCTACGGCAAGTCGATTAAGTGCACTTCCACTGCTACCTGTAGATATGGAAACAAAAACAGTATGTATAAAACATAACAACGCTTTTGTATATTTTACCTGTTCCAGCCACCATAATACCTGATGACGATCCGACAGGCCAAAATTGCACTCGATGATTCTGCCGATCTGAAACATAAATGCTCTTGTTTGACGTCACCCTAATTTTTCTAGCTAAATTTAAAAAAGAAACACCCGGTCCAGATATGCCATTAGACTGACCACATACAGTAGCACCATTAGATGCACCCTGCAGATAACGTTGTACTCTGCTATTTCCACTGTCTGCAATATACAGTGCATATGACCAATCAAATGCTAATCCATTAGGTTGTTTGAGTTTATCGGAATCAGTTCCTGGCACTCCAGTCACTCCAGCTACAGTTATACCTGTTTTATTCCATCTTAGTATTGGATCAATACCCTCTTTTTCTCGATATTTTTTCGATTTTGGAAAGATAATGGTAAAAATAATAACAGCAATAAAAATGCATAACATCAAACCAAAGAAGATCGACAAATATAATTTTTGATGACGGAAATTCTTCTTTCTCTTCCGATGATTATTTCTCACGATACCCCATTTATCTATTTTGTTTATTACGTTCATAGATTGTCCACTTTGATCATCGATAGAGATAGACGATGTTTTTTCTTTTTTACGATGATGATGATAAACCGATGACGACTTCGTATTCGTCGATGAAGCGCGTATATTAACATGAATAATACTACTGCTGCATCTTTTCTTTTTAATTTTATGTTTTTTATTCTGACTACTTGTTCTCATATTCAACTGAATTCTATGTACAATGAATATTTTATTTTCAACCAGACGATTGGCATACAGGTTTATGTAAAGATAAAGACAAAAAAGTGCTGTTTAGATTAATAAATATTCTGATCACTCTGGAATGAATTATGCTTGTTGTTTTTTTGTTTCGTATAAAAAGTTACAATAAGATCTTTTGCTAACAATTGACCTAATCATTCAACATTCTACTTGATTTCTTGAACTAGATATGCACACATGGCAAATAGAATTTCTCTTTCTCATATCAAAGTCGGCGAAATAAGAAAAAAAATGTAGTTATCAGTATTTTATTGAATTCTCATATGAATTTATTCAATTTTGTATTCGTTCTCAACTGAACAGAAATCGATTCGATTATGTTAATAAAAAAAATAGTCCTAATACAATGACATTTGAAGATTTATATAAACAAAACGTAACATCGATTATTAGATGGTATTGAAAGTTGTTCATTAAAAAACTTGAATCATCGTTTCAAATGTGATCAAGAAACAAAATGTATTGCATACTGGCGTGTGCTGGTATCTCATCAACTTTCGTGTTTACATATCAATCGAACGAATGATGATATTATTGATTGTCTCACTTAATGAGATATCAATGAATTCTAATAGGATGCTTTTAACGAAAAATAAACAAAACGAGTTGAGGAATTATATGAATCGATGGATTTGTAATCGTGGTATCATGACTGATGAATAAAATCAAATTCAATTATTTGTACGAACGTGATTGCTCAAAAAAATATAATATCTATCTTCTCTATGTTAATCGTTCGAAAAATCTCTCGACAAATTACAGTGTACATTTTGATATTTTTGATAAAGAAACGATGCAACATCGTGAATAAAAATGACTTTAGATTGTGCCATGTTGAGTTGTGGACATCATGGTCAATGTTCTCAATATGTATAAATTATTGTCATATACCTTATACTATAATCTTTGTTCATTAAAATCAATTTCGTTTGGTCCTACGATTTGTATTTGTCCAATAGGTAAATTATATGTAAAAACAATGGCAAATATTTTCATGATCGTCCCAATTGTCCAAATTCATTTATTTGTATTTGTTAAGACTGTTCCTATTGACCACGTTATCAAATTTCAACAAAGGGTTTCGGTCTTTCATTGGATGTTATTCTTGGCTATCAATTTCGAACAAATCAATCATTTAAACAACAACGTTTCTTCTTGTTTCTCAAATGCCTTTTAAGTATTGATGATTGGTTAAATACATTTGTTTGTCTACACAAAGAAGAAAATTATACTGAACAGTTACAAAGTCAATTGGTACTTTATTATCATGCCAATTACCTCGTTTGATCATTTCATTTTTACCATCAGATGTTTATAAAACTGAATTTAATAATATTTTTGCGCATGTAAAGAAATATGTAACGAGAAAATTTTAAGTACGTAATCAAGAATCTTTACAACAGTTTTCAATGAAAAGAACTTCCTTATTTAGCCATTTACATGGAATTCAAAGCTATTTTAGAAATATTTCATTTTTTCGTAACTGAATGATGTTGCTTTTCATTATTCAAGATCTTGAAAAGACAATGGAAGAGTTAAACTTCTTTCTTGACCTTGACTATCTTCACATATTTCAACAGATCCTTTAAGATCTATGGTACATATATACGTATATTATGACGACAAAAAAAAATTATATTTCTAAGAACTTGGCAAGATCATTACTTCCAAGATAATTGATTACAAACGTGTTTTTTAATCAATCCTCTCATTCGACCACAATCATTCATATAGTGATAGATGCTAATAAAAATATAGGTATTCATTGAAGAATGATCCTAGAAGTCTTAAAAGTGGTCTACAGTATAAAAAGTACACACTCCTATTCATTTTTCATCGCAATGGCCCATACAACTAGCAACCATTCTATTTCACGAAAACAAGTGCTTTTTCCTCGTTAATATCTCGAACTTTATCTAATCAAATTAATTTTTCTTTTAGCGTCGACATCATCGTCGTCATAGAAAAGCATCATCTGTTATTATTCATGTTAAAGTACGAGATTTACCAAACAGTTGTCTAAGTCGTTCAACACATACAATCGTATCAAAAAAACAAACTATTTCACCATCGTCTCTAAACCGCACACAATCTATTCAATCACCGACTTCCAATCCTTCATCAGCGTTGTGGGCAAATTCAAGAGATTATCGAATAAAACATAAAAAGTACGACATTTAATATCGTTGATGTCTGATATAATTTTCCATTGGGATGAAACAAAAATGCAAAGTTGCGATATTCATCGGTACACTTATTGTAGTCATATCATTACTTACAATACTACTTTCTGTATTACTTACATCAACTTCCAAATATCGCCGGATTAAGAAAAGTATTTCCCAAAATATAATTCGTAGGAAATACGAATGAATGTTTCATTGTAGATGAAAATGTCACTCTACGATGGAATACGACAGGTATTACTGTTGCAGGTAAAGCTGGCGCATTTGGAAATGCAAGTAATCAACTTTATTTTCCATGGGGTTTAGCATTAACTTCTGAAAATACACTTTACGTGGCTGATTGGCTTAATCACAGAGTTCAAAAATATCTTCGAGGAAGTTTAAACGGTACGACGGTGGCTGGACAAGCCAATGCAACGACATGTTCCTCTTATCAGTGCTTACAAGGCCCATCATCTATCGCTCTTGATGATAATGAAAATATGCTTATTTGCGCGTCAGACATTCATCGTGTTGTTTTATGGAAGAAAGATGCGACTATAGGAGAACTCGTAGCAGGAACAGGTACGATTTCTGTTGTTTATGCATAAATTCATTCAACATGTATATGTATTTGGTAAGGGTATGGAAGTGGTAATAATCAGTTTCTCTTTCCATATAGCATCGCTCGTGATACACAAAATGGTGCACTCTATGTGTGTGATACTGAAAATGATCGGGTAATGCGCTATACTGATGGTAATAATACAGGTGTTCTTGTTGCTGGTGGAAATGGTCGAGGAAACAATATCAATCAGTTGAACTATCCATTGGCGATTTATTTCGAGTCAATATCCAATAGTCTTATCATTGCCAACGCCGCATCCCATAATATTGTTCGTTGGCGAATAGGTGAGAATAACTGGACATTAATCACTGGTAATCTAAATGCATCAAGAGGAAGTTCACCGTCTTCATTTTCTGATCCCTATGGATTAACTGTAGATCCGATGGGAAATTTATATGTCGCTGATACTAGCAATCGTCGAATACAGTTCTTTTCTCTTGGAAAAACAGAAGGAAGAACCATTGCTGGAATTACTAATGTTGCGGGTTATAATCCCATGTTGTTTACTGCACCTTATGGAATAACATTTGATAATCAGCTAAATCTATATGTAGCTGACACTCGGGCTCATCGTGTACAGAAATTTTTGCGTTACTAAAATGAATATTTCTTTCCTTCTTATCACGGACAATTTTTTATTGTCCGTTATTGAAAATTACGTCTCAGGACGAAGAATCTGAATCTAAGATCTGATTAGATACGATAAATTTTTGTATACTGTTAATAGTTCAGTTCTCCTCTATTTTAGTAATGAAAGTCTTATTTACATGAGTTTTTTTTTTAATAATTTTATTTTTAAATTTATGTGATAACTTAATCGAACTTCGACACACGCATTAACATAAAAATAAAAATCACAACAATAAAAAATTGGGTATTTTTTACATATTACATTTAAAACATCGCTTTTGTTCAACAATATTTTTGGTTATATATGTAATGTTAGTCTTTTTAAAGACCATACTGAATAGATTGATATTTAACATGTCAGATAGCTTTTTAATTAAAAGAAAAGACCTTTTAAGTCATATTTTAGGTTTTATTGAATTAAAATAAATCACTTAACGGATCTTAGTAAGTCCAACAATCTCCGACTGTCGAAAATCAGAGGATTTACTACGATCCTATAAGATCTTGTGATGCACATTCGCCCAGGGGTGCTTATCTTCTCATTCAATCACAGTCATTCGTATAGTGATAGACACCGATAAAAATATAGGTCTTCATTGAATAATAATCATAAAACTCTTAAAAGTGGTCTACAATACAAAAAGAACACACTCCTATTCATCTTTCATCACAATGACCCATACAACTAGCAACCATTCTATTTCACGAAAACAAGTGCTTTTTCTTCGTTAATATCTCGAACTTTATCCAATCAAATTAATTTTTCTTTTAGCGTCGACATCATCGTCGTCATAGAAAAGCATCATCTGTTATTATTCATAGATGCAGAGGAACCTATAATAACATGATACTGGGTGTTGAGGGTGTTCGAAATAGCTGAGTTATTCAATGATTCAAACCGGACAACACGTATTCACGAGTGCTATTTGTCATCGCATTCACAGATGAAGGAAAAAATGTATTTGCTAATGTTGATTTGTGAATGAAAGATATCTGCAGAGAGAAAGTCTGCTGTTATCAATTGTCTTATAAATCGTCGTATTTATTAATTGACACAACTTTTGTAAGAAGATAAATAATTGAAAAGTTAAACGAAAATCAGCTGGTTCAATTTGAAAAAATTGTGTGCACGGACATTGGAGAGAAGAATTAAATTCATTTTGTGATTTTAAATGAAGTACAGTATCAAACGATGGGTTTTATTTTGCTCGTTTGGGGACTAGCAAAGTGAGTTCATATGACTAACGATTAGATAAAAGATCGACTCCAAAACAATAGATGTTTATGAAACTAGAGGCGAAATTCAACTAAATGCAAAAGCAAACTAATGGTAATCATTGAATATTATAAATAGCTATCATTCACTTTCTATTATCTACACATGTTACCATCAATTAGTTTTCAATACTGTATCTTTTCTTTTGTATATACAGTATTGGAGAAAATTATAAGAACAAACTTTTTTTCTTTCGCCCTGCTCTTTCCGAATATAGTGTAGTATATTCTAAAAGACCAGATTGAAATCTACATTTGGGAATGAATTCGATTTAAATATATCTTATGTGGAGAAAAAAAGCAAAAAGAAATAATGAAAAACACATCTGTTCTTATAATTTTGTCTAGTACTGTGTATATATATATAAAACATATGTTGAAAAATATTCAATCAATTATCACTATTGATTTCTTTATTTTTGAAATGACGACAAACACTTTTGTACAATCTTTCCAAAAGTTCTTCAAGATAAATGATAAAACAACGGTCAATACTGACATTGAATCACGTCACATTCACTCAGCTCCTGAATTGGTGTCATTTGTTAATAATATTAAATTAGAACTTCAAAAACTTGAAACTAGTGGAAAAAGTCTGATTGCTGATATCAATGCGCTCAAAGGTGATACGATATCACACGCTCTTGTCCTATGTGAATTCGCAAATACTATCCTTCTCGGAAATCCAATCGATGATCATGCTTTAGAAATTGATAAGATTATTGTTATGCTTTATACACTTCCACCTAACAGTCAATTCGGTGCATTGATAAGTAAAATCTTTATTGGTCTTCTCTGGAATCAACTTCCACATCCACTTGCTAGTCTTCAAAATTTAGCTGGATATCAATGGAGAACTGCAGATGGATCCAATAATAATCTTGCTTTTCCAAATGTTGGTACATCGGGACAAACATATATTCAAGATTGTCTTTCTCGACGACCTCGTCCAGATCAACTTCCTGATCCAGGTCTTATCTTTGATCAACTTTTAAAAAGATGTCCAGGAAAAAATGGTCAATTCAAAGCGAGTGACTTTCATATTTCAAGTAATCTCTTCTACTTAGCAACACTTATTACACATGATTTATTCAATTCTGATGATACAAAGAGAAATATTAATCTCTCGACTAGTTATTTAGATTTAAGTCCACTCTATGGTACAACAAGACAAATTCAAGAATCTATTCGAACAGGAAACAATGGCCGTCTTAAACCAGATCGTTATGCAGATATTCGATTTTGGCTTCAACCTGCTGGTGTAACAGCTGTTCTTGTTCTTTTCAATCGAAATCATAATTATCTCGCAGAAAATCTTCTCAAAATTGACGAAAATGCACGATTCAGTACTCTTGATGATAAACATCGTGACGAAGCACTTTTTCAAACTGCACGACTTATTAATGAACGAACATATGTAAATATTATTTTACATGATTATTTACGAGTTATTCTTGGTATTAATCGAACGAATAGTTCATGGACATTAGATCCTAGACAAGATTTTTCGAACGTCGGTACTGGTGGAAATATACCTATCGCCACGGGTAATCAATGTTCACTTGAATTCAATTTTTTATATCGATGGCATCATGCAACAAGTGTTGAAGATGAATTATGGCTTGAAGAAAAAATGATGAGTCTTGTTGGTGATTGGAAGAATATGGATATGAAAACAATGTTTCAAAAATTAGCAGAAGTTAAATCAGAACAAAAACTAAACTCTCGACTTCTTCGTGGTAAAGATGGACTTTTTAAAGATAAAGATCTTGCAAAAGCATTAATCGATGGTTGTAAGAATATTTCTGGTGCGTTTGGTGGTCAAAATACTCCTGATATTTTTCGTAATATCGAAATAAGTGGTATTTTACATGCTAGAAGTATGGGTATCTGTACATTGAATGAATATCGAAGTCAATTAAAATTAAAAAAATATCAATCATTCAAAGAATTAAATCCAGAATTAGCAGAGCAATTAGCAAAACTGTATAAGACAATTGACGATGTCGAATTATATCCTGGTTTACTTTGTGAAGAAAAGAAGCCTGCTATTGATGGTAATGGACTTTGTCCAAATTATACCACTGCATTTGCTATTTTATCTGATGCAGTAGCACTTGTTCGTGGAGATCGATTTCATACGAAAGATGCAACATATTTTAATCTTACGAAATTTGGTATCGAAGATAGTCAATCTGTTGATACAATCGATTTTGGTACTCTTATTGGACGAAAATTAATTGCCAGACATTTAAGTAGTGTCTATACTCCAAATAATGTTTATGCAATTTTTCCGTTTACTTTACCAAGTGAAACATGGAAGAACTTGGGTGATAAACGATCAAATTATGATTTTAATGAACCAATGTAAAAAGCAAGAACACGGACGAAAGGTGAAGGTTTCATTTTAAATATATTCGAATTAAATAAAATAAAATAACCAAAGTTGAAAACTTACATTTAAAGAAAGAAAGATACAGAAGAAATTTTTTATATAGAGTTTCGTATTACTTCTTTTCACAACCATTCAATGCCACCTACCGATTTATGGAAGTATTCAAAATTATTTTTATTTAGTTATGAATAATAGAAAAAAGGAAGTAAATATTATTCATCAATTCTTTCTTTAGCACTTCCTTTACTATATGCATGATTTTTTTTAATTTATGGTTTCGCAAATATGACGTCATTAAATCAGCCAATTTCGGTATAAAAACAGTAGCAAGTTCTTATTCGTTGCTTCCATTACTCGCAAACAACTGTTTTTTCGTAATAGATTATAATTTCAAATGAATTCATATACATTCGACAACTTAGTTAGCTCGTTACAGAAAGGTGGTGCTGATAAAAACAAAGTCGATTCGATTAAAACAACTGTACAAGCGGCTAAAGCTGTATCGGCATCTCAAATGGCTCAATTATTGAAATTTGTTTCATTTAGTGCTGGAAAACTCGAAGCAGCAAAAGCAGGATATCAATATACGACTGATCCCTATTCTTATGGTAACATTGTTGGAGAGGCATTTTCATTTAGTGGTGATAAGGCCAAATTGAATGCATACATTCGTGACAATTCATACTGATCGTGATGTTATTGTTTTTTTTTTGAAAATCAAGAATATTTTAAAAACTAACATTTTTAATAATCATTAAAAAAATATCTTGTCCATTGCAAATTGTGCTCCACTAACCTAATTCAAAATAAAGAAACATTACTCGATGAAATTTTATTGTTCATTCTTCAAAGACTCAATCTGATTGAAGTTTTTTAGACGTTACTAACTATAATTACTTACTACGCAATACTGGGAAATACTGAACTGAACAATTTTGCAAGTAAATTTTACTCTCGAAAATGACATCAATAATTAAATTTCTGTAAATGGAATTAACACATATTCTTATCATTTTGTGCTCATCGTGCTGATTCCCACGGCAATGAGCTACAATGTAGGCAACATGAGGTACTGATCTGACTGATTTTTTAAAATTTTTACTGTCGTTATTAAAAAGTGAACAAAATTTCAAGTAATAGATTTCACAATTTCTATGTTATGTAGGAAGATACGTAGCATTGTTTTCAGTCAATCTTCCTGATTCGATCACAGTCATTCATATAGTCATAGGCACCGATAAAAATATAGGTCTTCATTCAAAACTAATCATATGAAATCTTAAAAGTAGTGCACAATATAAAAAGAAATTTCTTTTTATTCATTTTTCATTACAATGGCCCACAGAACGAGCAACCACACTATTTCGCGAAAACATGTGATTTTCATCTTTAATATCTCGAAATTTATCTAATCAAATTAATTTTTCTTTCAGCACGGACATCATCATCGTCGTAGAAAAGCATCATCTATTATTATTCATGTTAAAGTGCGAGATTTACCAAACGACTGTCGACGTCATCAAACACATACAGTTGCATCAACAAAACAAACTATTTCACCGTCGTCTCAAACGACTTCCAATCCTGCATCAGCTCTGTGGGCCAATTCAGAAGATTATCGAATAAAACATCAAAAGTAGGATTCGTTTTCTGTATTCGGTATGCAATATAATTTTCCATTAGGGTGAAACGAAAATACAAAGTTGCGGTATTCATCGGTACATTTATGATAGTTATCACATTAGTTACAATACTACTTTCTCTATTACTTACATCAACATCAAAATATCGGTCGAATAACAAAAGTATTTTTCGGAATATAATTCGTAGGATATATGGATGATTTTTTTCCATATAGATGAGAATGTCACTCTACGTTGGAATATAACAAGTATTACTGTTGCAGGTAAAGCTGGTGTACGTGGTAATGCAAGTAATCAATTTTATTATCCATGGGGATTGGCAGTGACTTATGAAAATACACTTTACGTAGCTGATCGATCTAATCACCGTGTTCAAAAATATCTTCGAGGAAGTTTAAATGGTACGACGGTAGCTGGGCAAGCCAATGCAACGACATGCTCCTCTTATCAATGTTTATGGAACCCAACGTCTATCGCTCTTGATAATAATGAAAATTTGTTCATTTCCGAGGAACTCAATCATCGTGTCGTTTTATGGAAGAAAGATGCAATTATAGGAGAACTCGTAGCAGGAACAGGTATAACTTTTATTTCTTATATGTAAATTCATTCAACAGATGTGTGTATTCGGTCTTGAGGGTATGGAAGTGGTAATAATCAGTTTCGCTTTCCATATGGCATGGTTCGTGACCTACAAAGTGGTACACTCTATGTGTCTGATTATAGAAATGACCGGATAATGCGCTATACTGAAGGTAATAATACAGGTGTTGTTGTTGCTGGTGGAAATGGTCGAGGAAACAATACTAATCAGCTGAACGGTCCGGTGGGGATCTATTTCGAGTCATTATCCGACAGTCTTATTATTGCTAACACAGACGCTAATAATATTGTTCGCTGGCGAATAGGTGACAGTAACTGGACATTAATCGCTGGTAATTTGAATGTATCAAGCGGAAACTCATCATCTTCTTTGTCTGGTCCCTATGCATTAACTGTTGATCCAATGGGAAATGTGTACGTTGCTGATAGTGGTAATTATCGAATACAGTTCTTTTCGCTTGGACAAACAGAAGGAAGAACTATTGCTGGAATAACTGGCGTCCTGGGTTATAATTCTATGTTGTTAAGTGCACCTTATGGAATAACGTTTGATAATCAGCTAAATCTATATGTTTCTGACACTTGGGGCCATCGTGTACAGAAATTTTTGCGTTACTAAGAAAATCATCTACATTTTTTAGTGCAAAAAAACAACGTTAAGGTTTTTTCTGCTTCTTCCCTTGATATGAATTGTTGAATGTAGTTTCATAAGACGAATATCTTTTTCATCTTATCAAAGTCTAAAGTGAAAGTATAGTGTGGTAGCATTTACATTTATACTGGGTAATTTTTATGAGACAGTTTGTACTGAAACGAAATTAATGTATTACATGGAATAATTGGCCGTCGTCAAGATGTTGAAAAATATGTTCAATCAGCAATTCTTTTCGCAAATGTAACTCAACTTCTTCAAAAACGTGAGGAATTTGCTGTGTTTGAAGATTATTTTGGATCTGCTTTAAAAATCTAGTAGCAGCATGTAAAAAATATGATGAAGAACGTTTCATTCAGTTACATTTAAGTACAACTGAAACTTCGCATCTTAATTTTACTAAAAGAGGTATCAATGAAGACGAAGCTAAAGCGTATGCGTTTACAATTGCTTTTTATACAAATGCAGTCATAGTTATAGTTATGTATTACCTTATCAAAGGTCTCTCTCATATTCCGTTCCATTGGGGTAAAGTTATTCGATATGTTAAATTAAAAGATCAAGATTTGAATGATTATCAACCTGGTGAAATTCTAACATGGCTAGAATTTAGTAGTTCAGATAAAAGTAACGATAATAATCCTAAACATTTGACTTATTTCAAAGATCGAAATACGAAATTTATTATTTATTCACTAACTGGCCGAGGTATAAAGAACTCGGTCTTACGGAACATGCCATTCCCAAATCAACAACTGAATCTGCATTAACTTTCCTTCGATCCGAATTCGGCAAACGACTAAAACATAGTCAAACATTTCGAATTGTGACTGATATGAACAGAGATAATGAATCATCGCCAGCCGATGTCGGCGATGGATCAGTCGTGCATTTTTCACTTAGGACATACCAAAAGTATCGAGATTTATATTATAGGAAAACAATGTAAATGGAATTTTATAAAATACAAGCGTTTTTTCCCTCACTTTACACCAAACTCATATGAATCCGTCGACTAACACTGGAACAAAAGGTCAAAAATTATATTTAGAAGAAGTTTTACAACAAGATTATCAATCATGGCTTTCGTATTTTCAATTAATTCAATCAACTATTAAAGTGATTATTTCGAAACATAAGGAATAGGTTTTTTCCACAAAAGTAGAGTTTTATCCTATATTTTGTAAGTGTTTTAATGCACTCTCTATGTACTGACACGCTTTTCTCTGATTATGTGTTTCAGCACGGGTCAAGAAACATAATACGTTATTTTCGCATGTTCAAATATGCTACATGCATTTGTTGAAACTCGAACTGCTTCATCAGTATGTCTCTGTCTAAGTGCAAAGTCGTGAAGCTTCAACATAATATGTCACCGCCTCAACATAGTTTTCTAATCCTTGGGCATACAAAACACCAATATTGTTATGTATAATAGCAACTGTGTTTCCGGGTCATCTTGAATGTATTGTTTCACTTCTTTGAATTTTTCAAGTGCACAAACTCGATCAATTATTCGTTCGAATTTATTATCTGGATCAGTTAACCCAGCACTAAATCTCTTGATTTCTTGTTGCATACTCTGTGGTTATCTTTGTATTGTGAGTAAGCATAAGTTACCATATCGTCAACTGCAGTTTGATCATTCGTCTCATATTTTCAATGGTGAAAGTCAACAATTGATATACCATAAGAATTTCGCGTGCTATTTCTGAAGATCACGAACAGTATTATGTTGCTTTGAAAAACTGAGATTTGGTTGAAACCACCGATAATAGATTATTGTGCAAGAATTAAACTTGGTTTTAATCGATTTTGTTTTTTCAATGAAGTTCTATAACAAAATCAACTTACATATAATCTGGATGTTGATGTTGTAAAGAGAATACATGTTGATAGATATTCAGTGCCTTTTCAAAGAGTTCTAATGCTTGTTACCATTCACTTGTTTTTCATGTATCAAGGCAATACTAGGATGATCACTGGGAAGTGATTTTAACTTTATTTGGAGTGACTGTTGATAATATTCTATTGCAAGATCATATTTATTCAGATTAGAATAAACATTACCAATATTATTGTGAGAATTAGCAATATTTGGATGATTGAAAGGTAAATGTTGTTCGTGAATAGCTAATGACTTTTTGTGAAAATCTAACGCTTCGTTGTATTTTTTCTGGTCTCATCACTTTTTCGTTTATATTATGAATCACTGAACTCAAAAAGTCGAAAAGTATATGGATTTAAAGAAGAACATATATAAAATGGTTTTATGCCATCGGACAATATGACTGATTTTGAATGTTTTTATTATTTGCCAAGAATGTCTTCTTGTTCTAATTAGACAATTGACAGCTACTGATGTTATTATTTGTGCATATATGATGAGTTTAATTTGATTTTTATTGTGCAGCATACTACATAACTATGTTTGAGATATTTACACTTTCTTGAGGTAGATATATAAAACAAAATAAAGAATTAAATAAGTCTACTGATTCATTAATCTCGATTTAGAAGTAACTAAACATGAAACTTTTTATTTGTGTATATTATTCCTCGGTTTGTTTTTGGGTAATTTCCAACGATATTGAATCAATAAATGACATCATCGTGCATCATAAATCTCTTTCATGCCTATTTTCGTTCTTGCCGATGATATCCATGAGATATGTGCACGAAACATGTAAGTACTACCTGAAGGATTACAAATATTAAAAACATATAATCCGTTTTCTTTCTGCATATACATTTATGACTCACACACTCTAATCCATAGTAAAAATCCCAATTTAAATGACGGAGATCATAATGTTCTGGGGTAATGTCTAACTTGGAAATTAATATTCCCGACAACATGGTGTGTGTGTATATATATACACACGTATATGTCATGTAAAACAAAATACGGTGATTTTTTTAATACGACTCTTCCCATGGATATGGATGTAGGCCTTACCGCTGTGATTCAATCATTATGTGCTGCATTGCAGAGAAACAGTAGGTGCCCGATGAAAATCGTTTTACCAGCAACTATTTTGAATATATTGAAATGACTTCGAGAAGCACGTATAGAGAGTACGATATGTAGTCGATAACAATCGTATTAAGAGAATGGATCAGCACGAAACAAACATAGAAGATAAATAGTATGATGAGTAGTCTTCCTGTGAAATTTCATTTCATTATGACGAAGACAGTTTTTCAAGCTCCTATTTATCGTTTAATCTTGAATTTAGATCGACGAGCCCAAGAAAATTTAGCGCTCAGATTTGCAGAATTGGCTGCAGAGAATCGAAAAAAACGTATCAAATCATACGAAGATCTCGCAGAACGAGATACGGAAGGAAAGAAGCTGTTGCTTGAGTTGGCACAGAAGACGAAGCCATTGGAAATGAATGGAAAAAATATTGCCTCCTTTGGGAAAACATCGA
>ERZ778026.1352-NODE-1352-length-31201-cov-99.360528_pt1 | contig 31201 bp, 29 predicted proteins | sample MGYA00375756_ERZ778026 | MGnify/ENA primary metagenome ERZ778026 (study PRJEB29350, sample SAMN05389820) | bioreactor metagenome | isolation source: Ammonium sulfate bioreactor | place: South Africa: University of Cape Town | collected 2014-02-18 ... | reverse complement strand
GATGAATTATTTACATCTCCTTGCTTTCCACTAGAAGCTCCATTTGATTTCATTTCAGTTCATGAAGATGTTGGTGCTGTTGTGGTTCTTGTTGGATGAGTGAATATGTAAGCTAAAAGAGCAGCTAAGCCCAGAAGAAATAGTAAAAGTCCGAGAATGGATGCAAGACAACAACAATTTGAACATCAAGAACAAATTTGTTTTTTTTTGTACCATCTTCGTTTATTACGGTTGTTCAAGGACAGAAACTAAAATTAACATCGATATTGGATGAAATCTCTCTCAAATCAATCCGATTTCATTATACTTCATCAAATGAAACTGCAAAGATTTCTTTTCCATTGAAAAGGTTTAACTACATCTCCCTCATTATCAGCTGAGACAAGGAATAAAAACAATGTTTCTGTTTTATGAAGTTGTATAGGTTAAGATGCGTCCTCTGTCGTTTGTTTTTGTCGATTGGTTAAATCTACTAATAAATACGATTCTTAATTCAGTTTTATTTGTAGATTATTCAATAAATCAACTGGCGTCGTCTAGTCTTAGTATAAAATCTGTCGGTCGGACAGCCTGGCAAGCTTGGGAATCTGTTGCTATTCTTCCATGTCTTACCAAAGATCGATTGATGGTTCATGAATTGCATCAACAAGCTTGTCGCGTAAAGATTTTTTTTCTCATAATTTCTTTCCAATTTTACTCAGAAAATACTCTAAAATCCTTCAGAATTCGCAGAGTACTTATATCGATCCAACGACTAAATACCAAGTTCTCACTCGTTATGCTCATTTAAAACGCGGCAAATGTTGTGGCAACCAATGTCGTCATGTATGCTTTGCAAAACATTCGAATGTTTTGTTCGATTTTGTTGTTCTACTTTTCTCTAGTGTCCATATGGTCACATGAATGTCGAAATCAATCCCAATCGAACCCGAAAAATCTTCAACACATCTTATTATGAATAAGAACGCAAATATTTGCTGTCGCAATTATTGGTCAAAGCGACTGTGTAATCAATTTCGATGCACTCAAAGATCGAAAAGAGAAAAAAAAACGAACGCGGAGTTTAAACTGTTATTTTATTTATATATATCGAATCTCGATTAGGTTATGGAAAAAATGCAATAATAAAAGTCATAGGAAAAATCAATGAACCTTTTTCTTGGCCATATGGATGCAAAACTAAAATGAAAATCCATTTATCTATTCAATGTTTAAAGAAATTGCGAACAAACTTCATCGAAAAGAATATATCCTCCATGATTTGTGTCAATACTGTCGAATTCTCGTCGTAATTGTGCATCACTAACGTTCGACTGTCCGATAAGTCCATGTCCCTTTTTAAATTCACTGAAACTAATTCGTTTGTCTTTGTTCGTATCCAATTGTGTGAATAGACTACTCAATTCGTTATAATAATATAATAGCTGAAGTAAAAGACGAAATTCTTTATATTCAATGAAACCACTCTAAAAAAAAACATTCGACAATGAGAAACATCAATTGATAGTTAGTCTTACGGAATTTGTATCCGCAGCTTTGAAAGCACGAAGCATTGCTTGACGATTCGTACCGAATTCGGGATGCCAATAAATAATCGCTCGATCAACTTCAGCTAATGATAAAATTTTATTACCATTATCAAATTGACGAAATAACTAAAAACTTCTTCTAGTTAACGACCGGAATTTTTCAAATTAAATTTTACTTTTCGACATTCATCGTCACTTAAATTTCTCGCCATTTCTTTCGTTTTTGTAATACTAATCGCACAGCGCACAAGAGAATCTGCTTCTATGCTTGAGAAATATGTCAATAAGAATGATATTCTATTTAACTTACTCTTTTTTTTCTGTTGGCAGAAAAAATACGAGAGAATTTGTATTTCTTTTGATGGAATAAAATAAATAGAAAAGAAAATGGAGTAAATGTAACGTTGGATTTGATTTCAGTGTTTAGCCCATGATGGGAAATTCTTCGTTCTTTTTTCCCTTATTTGATTCATTGAAAAACATATTATGACAGGAAATGTAATTGTACAATACAAAATAGTCTCCGTGTTTTTTTTTCGATTTTATCTAAATAAGAAAGCGAAAGCAAAGTACGGAAAGGAGGGTACAAGGTGAAATAAATCACATTTTTATTTGTGTACTAACATACACGCACACCTATCGAATTGAGTCGTGTAAGACAAATGTCTATTAGTTCAGTATCTTCTCAACGAAAACATGCAATATATAAATTATTCGGTCTGTTAGCATCGTCAATTGCTACATTGGCATGGCTAGCAACTCTTGCAACGTTGTTTGGACTATGGGCAGCAGATGATTTCCGTCGATATGAGCATGATGATGGGGAAGTTGCGTATATATCGAATGTTGGTGCTGAATATAAAGTAGAATTTATTGTTGGTACAGCTGTAACAGGAACATTTTTTATTTTGACATTAATTTTGACGAAACTTTGCTTTGATGCTGAAGATCGACGTCGATTTCGTAGAGGTGTATCGATAACATCGATTGTATTCGGGGTTATAGCGGGTATTTCACTTCTTCTTCTCGCAATTTTCGATTCAAATAATTATGCAGGAGTTCATTATACATTTACTGGCCTATTTGCTGTTTGTACAATTATTTCAGCTATTTTTACAGTTTGTTATCGATTTTCACGAAAACAAGTCAATTTAGTTGTGTATCTTCAAGTTCTATTCATTGGACTTGTTATTCCTTTAGGAATTGTTTTTGTTGTTATGAGTGTTATTAAACGATCAGATGACCGATCACAATTAAAATCCGTTGCTGCAGCTGTTGAATGGTCTGTGGCGATTTTATTTATTTTTTATCTATCTTTCTTTATATTGGATTTTTTATTAAATAGTTAACTATATCAATTCTATTAAAATGTACTGAAAAAAAAACGATAATATGCATGGTTGATTTGTTACACTGTGAGGCTTTTAAGGACGTACTGCTATCGGTAATATGAATCATGTTGAGTCAAGATAATTTGAAGGTGAAACATATAAACGTACACCGATCGCACTTTTCATTGATAGAAAAGTATGCTCAGACAATTCAAATGAAACTTTATTTTCTTTTTGAATTATTAACTTGTCAGATTTCAATGGCAAATATCCAAAAATAGATATAAAAATATTTTCTTTTGATCTGACAAAGTAGATTATCGTTAATCTATTCGATGTGATCGACTGAAAAGTGTTGACTTTTATTATGTCGCTTTTTTTTATTTTGAGAGTACAAAAAAAAAGAATTTTTATTTCTCTTCTTTTCCTTCCTTATAAAACCTTGAACAAAAGAGAAAAAAAAGTCATTAAAACAAGTTCCCATTGCCACTTGATTCTTCAACTGACAAAAGTTTAAATAAAATTTCTTTCGTTACACCAAAAAGAAAAGAAAAGAGATGTGAAGCGACCTCCCCTACTACTGATAGTCGAACTGTTGCCAAGCAATGTCTTTCAATAAGAAAAAAAAGACTATGGCCGAGTCAATTTGCATTCAGTTCGTTTTTCGTGCGAAAAAAAAACAATACAAAAGAGAAAGATTTTGTAATTGTTGTTCATTTGAATAGAATTGACGAGCATCGTTCGAGTTAGTTCAATTATTGACAATTTCCGTTATATATTTATGAATAAAGCAGCTCTCCGGACGGATAACTGTCAATTAGAATGAAACGGAAGAATAACGTGAGAAAAACAAAATTTAATTTTTTTTTCTCGACACAAAAAATATGAGAAAATTTTTTTCCTTTTCTCACCTGAGCTGTTTTTCTCCTTCCATTGAATTGCCAATTATTTCTTCTATTCTTTTCCTTTCATATTTCAAGTATTTTGCTATTCATTGACGTATTATATTAATGATGACAACGACAAACGCTCCTAAAGGTATTTAAGAGGAAGAAACATACGTATTTCTTCGTATTCTTTTGCTTCAAAATAATATATTTCAGCTCAAAAACACAACATGAGTAAGATCTATTTTATTTCGATTAATCGAAATTGAAAATAGAAGAGAAAAAAAAGAAAACCGAGATCTGAATTGGATTCTCATGACGTCTGTTTTTTTAGCGGGACGTTTGGAAAGACCGGGTGCACCTGTATTCGTTGGTTCAACTCATCATTCACTTGAAGTTGAATGGGAACATGTTCTATCTCAAGATCAAACTCGTGCAAGACATCGACGAATGTTCGACGAGTTCGGTTCAGCACATTCCGGTTCGCTGATTTATCTTCAACAACGTGAGAAACGACTTGGTTCAATCTGGGAAAGTATTTACACGTATGTTTTATGTCAAAACATTCTTCCTTGACAAGAATTTTTTTCTTTTTTTGAACATTCCAGTGGATCGGCATTGAAATATAAAATTGAAAATCTCAAACCGAATACTCAATATGAATATCGTATTCAATGTAAATCAGGTTTAAATGGAGAACGATCGGAATGGTCACCGACTTTATTAGCTGGAACAGTGCCCGAACCAATGAATGGAGAAACAGTTTTCAAAGCGATTGCTGTTCCTGGCAAAGATCAATTGGAAAAACTACTTAATATTCTGTATGTTAGAAGAAAAGAAAATAGATTTATCATTGATTTGATTTGTTTTGTTGAATAATAAAAAAGAGGTCCTGGACATCAACTTCTCGAACATCCGGATAAAGATGGAAATTTACCGTTGATGCACTCGTGTGCCAAACTGGATATCAAGTTCGTTTCTTCTTTTCTCTTCAATAAAAAAAAAGCAAAACATCTTTCTTGTGTTTTTTTTTTAGTAAAGTTGAATTATTAATCAAAGCTGGTGCCAATGTTAACAATTACATTAGTTCGGGGAAAACAGCGTAGGCAAACATTTTCTTTTTCTTTGAATTCTAATCGAGAGTTTTCAGATTAATGGTCGCAGCAAGTGTTGGTTTCAGCAAAGCTTGTGCTTTATTAATTGAAAACGATGCAAATATTTATGCTCTCGATCAAAATGGTAAATAGATCAAAATATTTATTCATTTTGATTTGATTTCAATGGATAAATAGGCATATCAATTCTCCATCATGCAATTGATAGTAAAAATTTCGATACAATTGCTGTGATAGTTAAACATTTGGATGATGAAACAGATGAAACAATTAAGCAATCTGAAATGAATCGAGAAGTGGGAATACATAAATGGACGCCATTGTATCGAGCAGGTTCATTCAAAGCAAAAATCAATCGAGAGAAGAACTTCTTGTTTGTTTGGTTTTAGTTATTCATGATTGTAATAAAGAAATCATTGAACTTCTTCTCAGTAATGGTGCTGATCCCGAATGTTTTGATAAATCGACAAATACAACAGCGTTACAAATGGCTGTGATCCGAGGAAATCTTTCAACAACTCAATTGTTGATTAATGCTGGAGCTAATTATAAAAGATTAAGCAAAGTTTGTTTGTCGATTAAAAAGAAAACTGTGAAGACTAATTTCATTGTGCGTGTGTTTTGCATAGGCTGGCGGAAAAACTCTTCAAGAATTAGCTGCATCAACAAATCGAATGGTAAAATTCAAACTAATTGAAACAAAACGAAATATTCTTTTTTGTTTTTCATTTAGGATTTAATTAATTATGTTAATTCATTGCCAGGTGTTCCGAGAATGTAAACAAAATGATGATGAAACAACATTATCCCAGTGCAATTCGAATATTTTCACCTGACGCCTTTTGAAGTGTTTTTGTTTGTGTATCTGCACGAAACTGTTTTTTATTTTTAAGCCTTTATCCTGTATAATAACGAAGACAATCGTTTTCTTTTTCTAAAATTTCATTAATTTTTTTTATAAACAATTGTTCTAATCTAGATGATGATAAAAACGAGAAATTCATACAGAAACGAACAACATAATTTTATCTTATTGTTTTTTATTTGATAATTTTACTAATGCTAACGTTGAATTAATTTTCGATGTTGATAAATGAGTTTTATTTTTTGTTGTTGTTGTTGTTGTTGTCACACGTTCCGTCGTTGCCGATGATGGTTGAGCAAAGAATTTGATACCTGAACAAAGTTCCGGCAACGCATATTTACTCCATTGTCCATTGGCTTCACATCGTTTACAATGTGGGCCAAATGCGAATGCATAAATTGCGAAAACCGATGAAGGTGCATAAAGAATTCCGCCGTCCAATGGTTTGATTTCTCCCCATTCGGTGACTAATCTCGGATTAGCTCGTAGTAATTCGGCGTCACAACGAACGGCCTCGCAAACAGTTAATTGAGTCCAAAAACCGTCTCGACATGTTCGACAGAATCGAATTCCATCGGGATCTGAACGTCTTTCGTAAACAGCGATCGTTAAATCAGGAACAGTTTCTCGTGGATCATCATCGAAATATTTAAAACGATGATCCGATTGTTCGAGACGTAAACGACGAAATTCAAACGGAACGACCATTTGTGTTTCGATTTCATTCAAAACTTTTATCGAACATGGAGCGAATTTTTTGTCAACACCTGTATTTTTATTAAGTAGACTTTTTTTTAATAACGAAGGATTCATATTCTTAGTTGGTGTTGCAACAGTTGTTGATTTAACATCGATATACGATAGTGGAATTGGTTCAACAAGAAATTCAGGTAGAACAGACGAACGTTGTCGATCTAACATACGTAAATTTCTTAAAAGTAACGGCGATGAACGATTATTGGTTGCTGATAGAGCTAAATCATTTTCAGATTTTTGTATAGCATCTGTATCAATGATGATACACGCTGGAATGGCATCGATTCGATGTTGATTTAAGATAACGAATAGAATCAATAGTAAAAGTGTTGTTGACATGTTTGATGAAACGAATAATGAACGAAATGATTGATGCAATTGCCTTTTTATATTCTCTCATGAAAACAGACAATCGATAGAACGAAGAAAAGGTATTAAAATTGTCGGACAACACTTTTCGAGACGAAAGAGATTAACTAACAGAATATATTGACTTTATCGATCGATTGATGAAATAAATTCAATCGAGACAATCAGAAACGTGATGTTTTATGTCTAAGCTTCGTTTTCTTTTTTTTTTTTGTTCAATCAAATCCGCTAAGCATCTGTCTGCAGAGATCAATTTCGATTAAGATCAAATTTAAAACGTCATTTCATTCAATTCAAAAGACCTGCTCGTTGACATGTTTGGTCAATAGATTTTACTTTTTAAATTTTGAAACGAAAAAGAAAGAAAGATAAGATAAGATAGCATGTCTTCTCAAAGTCATGATTTCATTCTGTTTTATTTGAAATCAAAGAAAAAAAAATGTCAGCGGACTCAATCAATGAAGAGCATGAAGAGAAATTAGAATCGATTCTTCAATCGAATCAATACATTCGTAATCGTATTCAGCAAAGTGTCAACAAATTTTTGATGAGTCGTCAAAGTCTAATCGAAAAATTACAAATTGAAGATTTAAAAGATCTTAGTCATGAACTTGCACCATTAATCGATGCAATTAATGTCGAAGCATTGAATAGACAAGTTACGTCAGATAAAGTTCAATTAGTTCTATGTGGAGAAAATTCAAGTGGAAAAACGTCATTTATTCATTTGTTATTAGGAATCGGAGATATTTTACCAGCTGATGTTGGACCTGTTACAGCGAGAACGATTAAATTGACGTATGCCAAAGCTGAAGAAGCTTGTGTTCTCGTTTATCAATCATTCGAAGCGAGTTACACTTCATCACCTATTGCTCAAATTGATTTATCAAAATTCTTTGTATCGAAAGAGAATGACGAGTCAGCTGAACTCGATTGGGGTGCAATTGGAGACTGTCTTAGTAAACATGTTCAAAGACCATCAGGTATGGATATTAAGTCACAAGAATTCAGTGATTGGGCTAAACATTTTATTGAACTTCGTCTTCCATCACAACGATTAAAATTAGGTATTGATGTTTATGATACAGCTGGCTTTCGAATACGTGATGCTCAAGTATTAAAAGATAATCTTTTCGCTCTTGTTCGTCAACTTAAACCGACAATTGTATTTCTATATGATAATCCATCGGGTACTGATGAAACGCACGAATGTTTTCTTGAATTAAAAAAAACATTGAAACATCTCGAGCCATCAAATATATTTTTTCTCAATACCAAAGTTGATGTTGCTTACATGAACGGAATGAAAAAAACCAAAACAAAACAGCAATTCCTCGATTTACTCGCACGAGAACGTACTCATCGATATAATCTTCTTTTAAAGACGCCCGGCATGTCCAATGCAATACCCGGTGGTCTCCCGAAATCCTTTGATCAATGTCATTGCTTCGATATTTGTAGTTCTCATTCAGAAGAATCACATCGATTCGGTCCTGTGATGAATAAAATCGCGATTGAACGTTTAGTTCAATTCGTTGCCAACAGTGATTTAATCATGGCGCAACGTGTGAGTAATTTAGTTGTTCCAGCGATCGAAGCATTCTTCGATTTAATTCTTATAACAAGTCATCGAACGAAAGAACAATTAAAACAATTGAAAAAAGATGCTCATCATTGGATTGAGAATTATTTCCATGAAAGTAATCGAGCATTGAATCGTTTGCTTGAAGATATTTTTCAGAATATTTTCAAACGGTTCTCCGAGGCGAAAGATGATTTAGCGCGTCGAGCTTGTCAACAAACGAATTTAACGGATGTGAAAAGTTTTATTCAACTGGCGATTCAACATGAAATTATGAAAAGTGTTGTTTACGATGCACAAGGATCGATGTCAAAGAATTATTTAGACTCACTTATTAATAATCAAAATCTTATTTTTAACGCAACATCAAATGAAATTCTCATAACTTCATTGAAAACAAGTATAGGCGATTGTATTGACAATCTCGATGAACAATCGATTAACAGAGGCATACTTCGATCGTTTATTATTCAAACATTTACACGACCATTGCTGACAGTCACTGATCTTCTTTTCGATGAACAAAATGATCGAACCATTCAACCGACGACTTATTCGAGAGGCAATTCGTTCGATGCAAATCAATTACCTGAGAAAAATTTCGATTTTCTACCTGAAGCCAAAAAATATTTAGCCGATCTTGAACAACAAATCATCTCGTTAAAAGATTTATTCATTCCAACGATCGCCAAATGGTCAAATAAACAAAAAGATAAAATTATTTCATTGATTGACCAACAACATAAAATAGCTACGGATATTCTGCCGATTAGACAGCAAGTTCATGATATTCTACAACATCATATTCTTCCATTTCTTCGAATTGAATGTGAATTAAAAGGTGCACAGGATTTAGCGAAATTCAATGGAATGACACCAACTATCCGATCGACAGATTCGCCGTCAACCAACACTATTTATGTTGTTGAACCAATTGAATGGGGTTCGAAAACCGATCGTCTTTTTGTTAAACATTTAGCAGATTCATTTTTAAAAAACAAACATTTTAGTTATTTTGAAGCGCATTATCATCGAAAAATAACGAATTTAAATATTCCGAATACAGTTAAATTAACTTATCTCTACGTAGACAATCAATTCTCTGTTTGGATGATTTTTGAAATGCCAGTGAACGATCTTAATCAAAATCTTCATGAATTTATTCGAAAGCATACACTGAAAAATTTGAGTCTTTCATTAAAAGAAGCAATTCAATTGTTATTACCGATTCTAAATGCTCTCACTGCTCTACATGAAAACGAACTTGTTCATGGCAATCTTACCGCTAAAAACATTCTTCTCGATGATCAAAATCAAACATATCTCGCAGATTTAGGCGATTGGTCACCATCGAAGGAACAATTGTCGGACAATGTTCAATCTTATCATCAAGTTTCCACCGAAAGAGAAAATATCAAAAAAGATATTGCAGATTTCGGTCTAATTGGTCTTCTTGTACTTGAAATTGTTACCGATGAGCATGATACTGTTTCAAATTTCTATAAAGAATATCAAGATATAATGGAGTCATGTCGAAGATGTTCATTGAAAACTGAAGATATTCGACATGCATTTGAAAAATTACTCGAAAAACTAAAATAAATCAATCAATCTGTCTTTGTTTTGTTTTTAGATTTGAAAATCAACTCGACATGGAGGAAACAACCAAATTACTACAAGCAAATACACATTTTAAAAAGACAACGATTCAACTTGCACAAGAATTGAAAAGTTTAATCGATGATTTCATAGAAGAATATCCGAATTTAACAGTCGACCCACATATGCCATCACAATCGACACAATTTTTCGAACATATAACATCAGATTTAATTAAACAATACACGATCAATCAACGACCGGCGATTGTTGTTTATGGAGCAAATTCAAGTGGTAAAACAGCTTTTATTCAGCATCTTCTTCAAATCGAAGATGTTTTACCGTCGGGTGCTGGTCCAGTTACAGCGAGAATTGTGAAATTAACTTATGCATCAGCTGAACAAGCTTATGCACATGTTTATTCATCGTTTGCTGATCGTTTAGCTCATAAACAACCGGTCGTTTCAATAAGTCTCAACGATGCTTTTGCGAATATTGAAGAGATCGATTGGGAGCTCATTTCCGAGCGATTAAATGAACATTTAACTCGGCCCGAAGATCTCAACGAAGAGAAATTTGCTGAATGGGCTAAACATTTCGTTGAAATCGGTTTACCATCATCGATACTTGAATTAGGTTTAGATTTTTATGATACTCCCGGGTTTCTTTCGAACAGTCGAGATGAGATTTTAAACAAAAATCTCTACGAATTAGTTCAATCGATTCAACCAACACTTTTATTTTTATATAAAAATTCCGCAATTACAGAAACTGATAAAACGTGTTTTCTCGCTTTGAAACAAGCATTAGGTGACTTAGGAACAATTCCCAAGTTCTTTTTGAACACTCAAGCTGATGTTTTTTCCATTTGCAAGGATGAAAAAATCAACGCAAAAGAAAATAATATTACGGACAAATTTCGCGAAGCACTTGCACGAACACGTCAAAAACGGTACAACCAATTTCTCGAACATGAAGTTTTCGCCAATGAAATCATCGGTGGTTCGCCATCACAAGTCGACGAATGTTCAACATTCGACATTTGTACTGTTCCTCAAGAGGAAACTTGTCATCAAAACTGCGCTGAGATTATGAATACGCAAACATTCAATCGAATTCTTAAGTTTGTCGTCGAATCCGATAAGAGTTCTTATGAAATCCTCGCCGAGAAACTTCTTTCATCGATCGATGAATATTTTGATTTGGTTCTTTCGACAACATTTCGAACGCAATATCAATGGCAACTATTACGTGATGATGCGATCACTTGGTCCGATCGATTCTTTCATAAAATCAAAGAAACTCTACCGATTATTATCGATGAAATTCATGGAAATATTTTGAAAGTTTTCGATGAACGAAAGGAATCGATCACCATGCGTTCGGGAAAATTCATTGAAAACGAAAAGGAATGCGCAGGAATTCAATTACCAACGAGTTCACGACGAGTTTGTGATTTCGTTAAAGTTGCTGTTTATGAAGAAGTTATTAAGGTTGCAGCGAGCGAAGCGATGAACTCATCGATTGCAAAAATCGAGCAAATTATCAACGATGATTTATTAAAAAATCGAAGGAAAAACGAACTATTAACAACATCGAAACGACATATTCAATTTTGGCAAATTTCAGGCGCAGATTTAAATCGAAGGAGATTTTTCACCGCAATTCTCGAGCATCTTCTTCAAGCTCCATCGGCAATCAGTCGATTTCTAAATAAAATTCGAATTGGACCGTTTCTTGAGTGGTACGATAAGAACGATCGACAATCGAGGTTCGAATTGCTCGAAGCACTCGACAATAACGAACATTTATTCAACGAAGCCAAACGACAAGCTTATGCCAAACACCTTCTCGAGAACATGCGAGGCATTATCAGCGAACAGAAATCGCTGTACGAACAAAATCTATCGCAATGGATTGTCAATAAACAAAATATGTTTAATAAACGACTGGAAATCAATTATCAATATGCGATTAGTCATACTGATAAACGAAAAGCCGCACATTTTGTGACAACGAAATATTCGGAACGATTTGCTAAACTCGAATGTCGAGTCATTGCGGCCAGAAATTTGATTCAATTTAACGGCATTCGACCGAAGATTTCCGAACATCATTTGTTAGGTACCGGTGGATTTTTTACTGTTCATGTTGCTGAATGGAATCAACATAAGAATTTAGCTGTTAAACGACAAAAACTAAATACTTTGAAAGATCAACCATTTTCTGCGTTTACGGAAGCGCATTATCATCGAGCGATAACCAATGTTTGGCAAATGAATGTTGTGCCACTTTTATATCTTGATTATAATGAGAAAACCGAACAACTGTCGATTTTTATGCCGGAATATGAAACATCGTTGAGTAATTATTTAAAGAAAAATATTCGAACAATTAAGGTCGATGAAATGCTTAGTTTTGCATTGATTCTTGCGAAAATCTTGGATAATATCCATCGAAATGATCTCGTTCATCGAGATATCAAATCGAGTAACGTCCTACTCGATGAAAACAATCAATGTTATCTCGCAGATTTCGGTACAGCTAAAGAAGGTCAATGGCAAGAAACAGTGATTGGAACTTTTCCTTTATCTAGAGAAGTAATGAACAATGCAACGTTACAAGCAATGAATCTACCATCAGCAGATTACAGTGGATCGGCTGTCGATATATTTTCGTTGGGCGTTCTATTTCATGAAATGCTACCAAAGAAAGAACACTATCGTCTTAAAGATGCAGATATTCAAAATCCAAATTATTTATTTAAAGATTCGAGAATTTTGCCAATCAGAAGTGATTTACAGGATTATCAAAACTTAATTCTTGAATGTCTTCAAGAAAATCCTCGAAGTCGACCGACAGCAGCGAAAATTGTTCAACGAATTGAAGTGTTAATTCAATTAAATGAAACAAAAAATTGTGCTATTTGCTTGACACAACCACGAACTGTTCGAACCTTTCCCTGTGGACATAAAGTCCTGTGTCAAGCGTGTCGAGATGAATTACAAGCTAAAAATATTAAGCTATGCATCATTTGTAAAACAACGATGGCAACGGATTCTCACGATGATTCAAATCGAACTTTTCTCGTTCGACCAAAACAATAGTTTGTCGTCCTTTTTTATTTTAATTCAGAAACAAAATAACTAACAAAAATAAACAATCGAATTTAATCCGGAGTTTCTTCTTCTTCTTCTTCGCTTTCTGATGGTGGCATCATATCGTCAATTGATCTTTCTTCACCGGTTTCTTCTTGATTAACTTCGAATTCTTTTGGCCTAGAATTTCCAATCAATGATTTCTATATGAATAAATATATCTTTTACCAGCAATTCTGCGATCGAATATATTTGATATTATCTTTCAGAAGAATTTGAATAATTTCAGCTTTAACTTTATCACCTTCTTCGATATCTTCAACAAGAACATAATCACCTAAAATCAACATCTCTTTCTTTAAAAGACAAATATCAAAATCTATTTCTCTAACCTCGTTTAATAAAAATTGTCTTTCGAAATTTCGTTGGCATACTAACTAAAAATTGCGATCCGCTCGGAGTCACAACTTCATGTAAATTATTTCCACGTGGTGCAATTATCTAAAAACCACTTCCTTTCATTCAAAACAGCAATCATTGAAATTCCTACTTTAACAATATAATGTTTGTCATCGGGTAATTCATAACGTTGAAGTGCTTCATTCACGACGTATTTCATTTTCGTTGCCGAAGACATATTGTTGTTTTTGTTTGATAATCTATAGAAATATAGATATATATATACACACGCACAAACATTTCATATAAGTTTTATTGGGTTTTTTTTCTCTATTGTTTTCTGAGCAAAATTCATCTGATCGTCCAAAGAAAAAGAAGAAAGAAGAAGGAGAGAAAGACTCATCGAAAAAGAAAATACAACACATCCGAACAGAAATCAAGATTGGAGGACAAACAAACAAACAAACAAAAGAAATGATAAATGAAATTAGCTCGTTGAATCCACGTTCATTCGCTGATAGAATAGAAGATAACTAAAACACAAACACAATTCAACGAATTTTCATTCAATCGATGTTTCTACGAACCATTCACTTTTAAAAACTTCTTCTGATGAAACTTCACAAATACTATGATCGTCACATCGAAACCTAAACGATTCGTCATTTGATTTTATTCGAAAAGAAATCGATTCCTGATGCGAACCATTTATTTTGTAATTGTAATTTGACATAACACATGTAATGTCCTGTTTCAACTGATGAGCCAAAATGACTGATAACTGCGAATAAACGATATTGATTTGTTTCGTCATTTGAATTTGTTTTGGTTAGAAATGGATTTAAATCGAGTTCATCAGAGAATGATATGTGTGTCGAGAGTTTTTTGCGCATTTTTGATCGAGATTTTTTCACATATTGAAAGCGCTGCAAACGAACAATTCGATGGGAATTTCGAAATCAAACGATTGGCTTTACTTTGAGATGAAAACAAGCGACTATCGGTGCTTGAGATATTGTTAATTTGATACTAGCTGACATTGACATTTGACATTTATCACAGAAGAAATTACTCAATGTTTCGGAATGTGTAAATCTTAATCGAAAATTAAAGTTTTCGATCGGTTTGCTTTGTTTTGTTTTTCATTTTTACCTCCACAAACAATTTTCAAGGGAAATTGGCGACGATGATAAAGATGAAAATGACTCATCTAAATCAAATAGAAAATTGTGACGATGAATTACGACAGAATTTCGAAATACCGTTGGATGATGACAGTGGAATTTGAAGAGAAATATCTCGAACAAGATCATTTTTTCCTGAAACAGATCTGATTCACAGAAAATATTTCGAATTTTCACGAGATTTCTATTTTCGACTACTGACCCACATTGAGAACAGGTTATTTCAGATTGAAGAGCACCTTTAAAAAACCGATCAATTATACAAGAACATGTTTTTTCATCAGTTGCTAAAACGAAACAACAAAACGATCAATTCGATTCGCACAATTCTAAATTTGCAAACAAACAATTATCATTTGAATATTGTGAATGAATTATATTAAATAAAGCCATTAGCAATTCTTGAGCGTCTTGTTCTTCGAAGCCAGCTAAATGATTTTCATGTGTCCAAATTAAATATAACAATTGCGAAGGTACAAATGGTTCATTGGTTGTTTGTCCCTGATGAACCTTTAGGAAAACACAAAATCAATTCGATCGCTTTACAAACGCAAATCTATTTACATGATGATACAATTGACGTAATTGACACATGATACAATTGTTAAATATGTGATTTGCATTATCATTTAGTTGACATTGGCCTTTTTCTGAGAGAAAACAATCGCGAAGAACTGAAAACAAGAGTTTGATTTGCAGATAAAACACGTTTTCGTTTTTTTTACCAGGTGCATGAACAAATGCTTGGAGAACACTATTCATAAAACATGTGTTACCGAGATTAAGAAGACCACAGATACCTGGAATTTCGAAAGAGTTTATCGTTAGTTTTTGTTATTTGAAATGAAAATTTACCGGGAATACTTGATGAAGAATTTGTTTGTGAATTTTGTTGTAGTAGAAGAATTTTTTTTCTTGCTCTTTCAAAAACTTGATCGTATTGAACATCTCCACAAGCGTAGCAATGAATAAACAGACGTTTGATATCAATGGCAAGTGGATGTGATGATAATTTCGCGTGTTGTTGAGCATGATGACGACAAAAACATAACGAACATTCCAAACAAATTCGGCACTGCTCATTGATTTGACATTCTCGACATTTGCCTAGACGATTTTTCTGAAGTAAACTTTGTAAATGTGTAAAACAACTCGTATGTTGAATTCGATATTTGCTTTTGAGTTTGTCAATATCTTGACATGGATATTTGTGTAAACGAGTTTGAACAACAACATTGGAATTGCTCGACGAGTTCGTTGTTGAACAAACGGTTCGTGCTGGAGATGAAACTAGATTCATCGATGAAAACGAGGGAGATGTTGGCGATGAAGATAATTCGATCATTGGATTTCGATTTTTTTTAGATAAGAAAAATATTTTCGTGCAAAAAGAATTTTTTTTTTCTTCTTCTTCTTCTTAAGCTTCCTTTTTATGAGTCATATCAACACATGTCTTACTTGCGCTATGACTCACTGTTTTTCTAGTCGAATTTAAATTCGTCGGCTTTTTTTTCGAACGAATTCAGTTCGATAGTTTTGAGGAAAAATATTTTCTTGAATTTATTTTTTGAAGAAAAATTCGATCGATTTTCAATTTGAAAACGCGAGAGAATGAAATTTTGATTCCGTCTACTAACGACACCTTCTCATTCGAGTCAAATAACACATGGCACTTTCGAATTCTCTATGAGTTTGGTTTGTTTTTATATTTTTTTCAATATGAATTAGATAAAATCGAATACAAAAAGAAAGAAAAAAAACGTTCTGTTTTTTATAGTAGAAAAAAGAAGCAGCCAGGAGAAGAAAACAAAATATGTCAGTGATTAATTTGATCTATATGTTGTCGAATAATTTCCAGATGACATTGTTCGTTGATGATCCGATGCGTCTGAATATTGGATATCTAAGTATCGAAATAGATCAATTAGTACTTTAAGTTTAAAATAAACAACAAAACAACAACAACAACAACAACAACACATGCGAAAACCTACGAGGTTGTCGGAGAAATATCGTCATACTCGTTCGTTTACGAGTTGGTGGTTCTGTTTTGACAAAGATTTTTGTTTCGATAGAGACAGAAAAAGGAAAGAAAAGCATCGACTAACCTTGTTGAACAGGCCAATCGTTTGGTGAAATACGATTTTCATTTCCTAAAACGAGAAAATTTTTCTTTCTCAGCGAATAAAACTATCGAACTCACGTCGAAATGATTGATTAGTAAATGAATTTTGTCGATTGTTTTCATATTGAACAGGAATTGTTCGAGTTATTGTCGACGAATTCGTTGTTCGTTGACAATTAACCGGAATATTTCGTTGATGAAAAGTCACCGAACGTTTTCCAAAGAAATCATCATCGAAATCATCAAAACGAAAACGTAATCGCCGATCGAAATCATCGAGAAATCGTCTCGAACGAAGATCGACCAGAAAAGCGTCGTCGAAATCCAACGGTGTCGGCGACAGATCTCGCTCGATTAAAAGCGAACTCAACGGTCGTCGACGGTACGACGAACTGTGCGAACGTTTGTTCTCGTACGACGATGAACGAGAATAATACGAACGCGATTCACGAGAATAACTCGACGACATTTTCTTTTCAAATCTACGTGCAACAAGAAAACAAAATAACAAATGAAGAACTGATCCGATTTAATAAAAAAACAAAGAGATTTCCCGACAATCTACATGCAAATATGACCTTTTTCTTCTCTAGGCGATTTTGGAATAAGCAAAATCATGATAAAAAGTAAAAGAACGCCTATCGTTTCGTTTAGATCGACTATTAAGATATGTTCCACGAAGAAATCTTGATCAACAATATCATTAATGTGACTGAAAATAGCTTTCATCATTAGAACTGATAACGCTGTCGTTTTTTATATATTCGAAAGAATTTTCTAATCAACAAACAAATTAGATAAAAGAAAGGCGTGGGATATATCGATCAAATAAGATTTGTTTGCATTTTCGAACCTCAAACGTATTTGTCAATTTTGACAGATAAGTACTCGAACAAAAAAAATAAGAAGACGACGAAGAAGAAAAAATGATTTATTTTTTGCTGGATAGCGCTGTTCGGCAAATGTTCGGGCGGAATCGAACCGCCGTAGCAAGCGTGAAAGGCTTATATCATACCAAGTAGATTACGAAGTAGCCGAACAGCTATGCCAACGGTGAAACTTCAACCTATCAAATCAATATAAAAACTTTGAATGTTTCATGTTGAGTAATTACATTCACCTTAATGAGAAGAAAGAGAAAAACAAACAAAATACATAAATACTCGTGGCATGACCTTCGAAACATACGAATGTATATAGCTATGGAGAAGAAAAAGAAGACAACTTCTTCTGCTGACATCATCGGAGAAATGGGAAGACTAAAACCGATAATATTAACAACAACAACAACAACAACAGCAGCACTTCTCATAGAAATAGAAAAGAATATTGGAAGAAAAAACACGTCGTTGATCGTTATGCTTTTCCAGATATTTATCTCGAAGATATATTCTCGACAACTTTCTCTTCTTTCTTCAATGTTTATCTATATCATATCGGCAACAGTTTTATTTCTGTCGTAGTTAATTTGTTCACTTGATATTTAACATAAAACAAATGAGTTTTAAGACGAGACTATTTGTCCTTTACAATAATTGAATAAATATGATAGACAACATCATTTGGATAAAAACACCTGGCTGTCAACCTTTTCTATGATTTGTATTGTCGGCATAGAAGATGAGACTCGATATTGTCAAATTGTATCTTTATTTAGAATATCATGTTACACTAGATTTTCTATAGAATTTGTTTTTTATTACATTCTCTTACAATCAACAACAATAGTTTCTATTGGATTCAATTAATTGTTTGTTTTTATATGAAATTTTATCTGCGTACATTTTCTCATTGAGATTGTTGTCTTTTCAATTAACTTGATTTCACATTTGAACGAAAATGAAAAGTCCGGAACGTCAATCTACCGTCGATATAACATGATTTTTTCACAATAAATTTATTTAATTAAGATAGAATGAAAAATTAATAGGAAATATTTTGTTTAATTGCATGTCACACGCTTGTTTCTTCAGTCTCGAGCTCATATTTAACATTCGGTGGATGCTACTGTTCAGTTGTCGATCCCAATAGTAAAAAGAAAGAGCGTCTTTTCTTGTTTTTGTTGTCTCACAAACATCTGTTCTATCCATCATCGAAAATTTGTGTTGAGAGATTGTCGATTTATTATATCTGTGAAGAGGTTTGAGTTTTATAGAAAAAAAAAATCATCGTGCCCTATTGAACAGCTTGGCAGAAGTATTTTTGAATCAATTTAACGGATTAACGTCAGTTCCTTTACTTGATTTTTAATGTAAACTACAGTCAAGAGTTACTTTCCCTTATTCTTTAATATAATCATAGGACAAAACAAAGAAGAAAACAGCTTAACTCATAAGATTATTTCAATCGATTCTTGTTTCTATCAAAACATCAAATAGATGACAGGCAAATACGTGTATAAAAATGTTTATTTTAGGCATAGACTAACAAGAGAAGAAGAGGTTCTTTGTAGTTTTTTTTTAGATGTTTTAAGAATAAATACTGCTTAGGGCATTTGAGATGAGAACTTCGTTATTATACAACGAGAGAGAGAGAGAAACGGGAAGAAGAAAAACATGCAGAGTTCATTTGATGATTTTCCGGCTCTCATTTAGAATCATTAGACGAAAAAAGCTGGTATTTGATAGTATTAGCATGATTTTTCAATCAAGGTATATTTTCTATATTTAAATTCAATCGTGCAAATATCAAGTGCAGATTTGATTACAAAGTCGCAGTTTTTTTCTACAATCCACTCAACGTTGAGAGTTTCTTTTTTTTTCTTTAATAACAAACAAGTAGGTCGTGTTGAGTTAATTGAGTTTCATTTGTTAGTTTTGTTGAACATCAAACTATGAAAGATTGTCTAGCGAAGAAAAGGAAAAATTACCGAGAGATACGAGATTCTTTGGGTGTATTGCTGAAGAATGAGAACGATTATTCATTAGAGTGATATGATATTTTGAAGGAAATCAACACCTACTTATTTCGTTTTAGACGAGTCTAAAATCTCCGACATAAATACCTCGAAGAAGCTTAAGCATTAGCAGCAGATTAACCCAAATCATTCACGCTCTAGATCGTATGTATATATATATATATGAAACACGAATACGAACTCATTTGGTGTTGTTGTTGTTCTATGTTTGGTATTTGTGTGATTAATCAGACATAGTTTTGGAATAATTATCTTGTAATATTGATATCTCAAGAATAATTTAGTCCAAAACGGAAAGAAAGTCATGCAACGGCATTTTTCAGTCATTTTCAGAGAGAATATATAATTAGAAACGTGTTCCAAATTGATTAGTATTTCGAGGGAGGAGCAAAAAAAGCATTTTATTGACAAAGTCCAAGTCAAGTATGAGATGACTGAGAAAAAAGTACGAAACAAAAGTGTGAAGAAGAGACGATCGTAGATTTTCTTTTCCAAGTTTAAACTTGTCTCTTCTTCTCTTTCAATGTTGTTGGCAGAGTAGAATGGTTTAGTTGGGAAAGGAAAACTATCAGTTACGGTCAATTCATCTGTAGAGGCGTCTTTTCATGGGCGTAGGAGAATGAAATTGATTCTTATGGTTGAATAATAACTCACACAAGATTCGCGTTTTTTTTTCATGAGTGATTATTAAGATTTAATTGGAAAACTATTCGGCATATAAAATCTCAATTGATGTTTCTTTTTTTCTTCCTTTTTGTAGATGAGCAACAATTTCTCATCGATGGATGATAATTTTACATGGGGCTTAGATGAACTCAATGATCTTTGGGATAGTATCAACAATTCTCGAACAGATCTATTTTTCTATTGGATATCAATCTTAAGTTTAACATTTTCATTATTAGGTTCAATCAGTAATCTTATGTCTGTCATTGTTTTACTCAAATTAAGTTCACAATTATCGACATTTGTTTATTTAACAAGTCTATCGATCTCTGATATGATCACGTGTTTATCGGTAATGATCATGCAAATTCTTGAATATCTCGTTCAAACACGTCGAAATACAACGATAACCATTGCCATTCGACATACGGAGATTCTTTTCGGCGCCATTGCTGCCGGTAGTCGTGTTTTATCGTTTTGGATTTCGACATTCGTCACAATGGATCGTTGGATATTAGTTTGTTATCCAATGTATGGCAAACGATTTTGTACAATTCAACGAGCACGAATTCTTTGTCGAATTTTATTTTCGATTGCCTTTCTCTATACAATTCCATTATGTTTCGAATATGAAGTCATCTCTATTCCGAGTCTTCATCAAATTATGGATTTAAATAATCAAACCATGCAAATCAATAATGATAAATTGCAAAAGAGTAGTTTTTTAATCACGAAAGGTTACAGTGATTTAGCACGACGAAAAGCCTATCGTTGGTTTTACTTATTTTTTAATGGCATTTTTGTATATATTCTACCGACATTGACGATTGTCTTTTTTAATATTCAATTAATAAGTGTTTTACATCGATTGAAAAGTCGAGCCAAACGTTTAAGTCAAAAGAATCATTTTCGTCAGACGAATCGACATCGTCGTCATTTTCATCATTCGAAATATTCGGTGACAATCTCGGTGATTATCATGGTTTTAGTTTTGCTTCTCTGTCGAAGTCCGACCGTTGTTCTTTGGATTTTATGGTCGTTTGAATTTTCCATAAAGATCTTTTTCGATTCATCGTTCAGTCCGATTGTTCGACGTTTTCATCAACTAGCAAATCTAATCGCAATTGTGAATGCTGCAACAAATTTCCTTCCATTCTGTGTATTCGGACAATTATTTCGTTCGGAATGTTTGATAATTTATTGTTGTAAAAAGCCAACAAGTGAAGAATTAGCTAAACAAGCGAGAAGAAAATACCGACAAAAATATCAACATTCCAAACGAAATTCGAAAACTCGTTTGATGATTTCCGATCCGCAAACAACACAAACTGGCAGTCATCTTCTTCATACAATTCCATCGTATACATCGGATTCAACAACTGGAATGACCCCATCATCAAACGATCAAGTCATTCCAACGAATATTCTTAGATTGTCAGATCCTCCAAATACACTCAACGGAAATATTCCACCGAAGAATGAAACGTTCGAACTTTGAGTTTTGTTTTTTGTCCTTGTTCTTTTTTTAATATATATTTATGTTGTCATTGTCGTATGATTTTTCTTCTTTTTTTGTGTTAAATCAGATTGAAAATGAACTTTTAAAGACAAAAAAGACAAAGAATGAAAGGAAATCATTTTCTTTTCTTTGAAGTTGTGCTCATTATCTACTTATTTTCCTTAGATTGAATACGTACGATCAATTTCTTCTCTGTGAAACTGAAAGCAAATCTCGTAATTAACCGCTGACAGTGAGAGAGTTAAATATAAATTTCAAACTGTCTCGTTGAACACGTAGCTATTTCGTTTAGAAATAATTAGAAAAGAAAGAATATGAGAACATTCATTTTCATTAATTAAGAATATATTCGTCTGACATCGTCGTTTTTTCTTTTTCAAATAATTAAATAATGGAATTTGTGCAACAACTAGACCATCAAGTATCATTGTTACACCAATTTTAATAAATTAAGAAGAAATAAAATTTTACTTTCATCAAATGACCCAATTAAAATCATTGAAATTAGCAAAATACGAAATATTATTCGTACAAAATAATGATGACATTTGAGAACAAATTTCAGAAGATATGAAAATTTGTCAAATGATTTCGAGATGAATCAACTGAACTAATTAAATCAAAAATATTTCTTTTTCTCACGAAAATTCTCTTTTTTTCTGTTAATTTTATTAATAATCTTTGAGATTTAGTTAATTGATCATTATTATGAGAAGGTTTACCGAGTGACGTTTGTCGTCCGAGTAGAAATCGATTTGTTGAAACATTTTTTTTCTAATAGAGCACCAGCAAGAGCAGCACTTAACCAAAGACGACTTGACAAAAGTGTTGTCACCTTGTTTTTCTCTCTTTCTCTTGAGCATTCAGTGAAATTGTTCGTGTTTGTGTTAGACAATTATCACTAGCAATCGATCGATTTCTTCCTAGTATAAAACCAGACACTAGTTCAAATCGGAAATATACCGAAAATATTATAAAAAAAATCTTTCGTTTCTATGTAGATCTCTTTTAATTAATCTCAATGATCAATGAATTGTTTGATATAACTGATTTCAATAAACGTCATAAAATAGCAAGTCTCAAAGCATAATATAATACTTTTCAATATCTTGTAAACGGGCGTGAGCTTGTTCTTGGTTTTTATTTGCTTTAAGTTTTTTAGTTTAAGTCGATTTAGTTGTTTTCGATGATTCTATCACACACGAGTGAACAAAATAAGGAAAATTTATTATTTTAGAAAATGAATTTCAAAGTCTTTAAAAATTCTGTTCATCATCTTCATGTGAATACGATGTTGAGGAGTTAAATGATCTGTCATTATTTGTCATTTGTGCATGTAAATATTCGTTTTTTGTTGATTTTCTATTTGTTGAATTGTCAAGTGAATTGTTTGAACCTGATCGTCGTCGATGACGATGTTGTGAACTATGTCCTCTTCGTGTATCTAATAAACTAAAAAAAAAGAATCTTCGAATGCGAAATTATTATTATTAGTGAAAAACAAACTGAGATGAATTTTGACTTGACGAAAGATGTGGTTCGGCTATTTGCTCATCCATTGAAAATTGTTGTTCGTAGGAATTTGTTTGAACTAAAGATACTCCCGGTGAACTCGCTAGAATTGTAACACCATCATCGTGTCCCAAATGTTCAACATGTCGAAAATCAGTTGGTCCAGAAATCGTGATACTAATTGGCGTTGATGGCGTTGGTTTCGAATTGAACAAGGTATTCGAAAATAAACCATTTCGAGTTGTCAGATTTTTCTTCGAAGTTTTTTCTTGAACATTCAAAGTTGTTGTTGTTGATTGATTGTCTTTGCTCAAAAGAATAAATTTCAAATGATTTTTCTCCAATTCGAAATCATTGGCAAGTGAAATCGTTCCATCTTCAGTCAATGGACTCGTATTGATCAATGGCAACGATTGAAACCAAATACCCGTTTGAATATTATAAATATCGATCGATTTTTCCGTATAAATAAATAAATGGATTTCTTTTGAACATGCATAGAAAGGATTCGACGACCACATGAGTTCTTCTCGACGTGTTCGCGAGCCCTTCTGATAATCAAGGTAAAGACCACATTTAATATAAACAAGTAACACTTCGTTGGTGAATGTGGAATTTGTATTCGGAATAACGAGAAGAATTTGATTTGTTGGCTCTCGAAAGACTTGAAGATTGGCATCTCTTTCTTTGATCAATGGAAAACTAACGCGATTCTGATCGATTCGATTAGCAAATACGTTCGATGAATAGCCGAACCAAAGAATTTGTTCGGTTTGTTGATTGATTTTGATCAAAGACAAATCGACATAGGTCACACAACCATTCGTATTGATTTCACTGAGGAATGTGTATAGATACGGTTGTCGATTTGAATGAATTTGAAAGAGGAGAAGACGAGTTTTGATGACAACACATAAAATTAAAGATTTTCGATCGACAGCAAATAATGTCGAAGATCTTGTCTCGGGAATTTTACTATCGAATGAACATTCCGAATGATTGAGAAATGGTTCGACGGATTTTATTCGGATGATTCGTTCTTTACCACTGAGAATAACAATTAAATCATTGTTCGATATCAATGACATTTGAAAGACTTTTTTATCGAATAATTTCACAGGAGCTAAATTTCAAATTGAACGAAATTAAAGAAAACTTTTCATCAAATGAAAAATCAGTTTACTATTATTTGTAATATCGATAACAAAGATTGCATCTTCAGTTGAAATAAGAAAACGTCGATTATCTAAAGAGAAATCTCGAGATTAAAATTTTCCTTTCGAAGATTTTCTACCGAAGAGAACAGCCGAAGTAACTCGTTTTAAATTCGAATCACAAATTTCCTTGCTTTTAAAAGTTTCTTTTTCCTAAAACAACGAATCGAAATATACTTTCAAATCAACAAATTCTCTTTGTCTAACCATGAGTCCATTTTCAATTGAACTTCGAACTGTTCGCATCAGATTGGCAATTCGTTGCATAAAAACATTTTTCTCCGATTGATTTTTCGTCAACACATACAAAGTTTTCATTTCTTTTGGACTCGATATTTTCCGATAGGTTATTTTGAAAATATTCGGTAGATCGTCTTTCTTTGCATGAATTGCATCTTGATCCGAAATTGTTGAAATCGTTAAACTGTCATCGACACCATCGAGAATTAAATACGGATGCAATGAACGTTCTTTTTCAGTTCCGTATTCGGCAAAGATGAGTTTACTTTCGGTGAAAAATAAATTGTATTTATTCCAACCTTTACGAATTCCACCGATCTTTGGAAGCTGTGCGAAAGGAATTTTGTTAAAGTTTTAGAAGCAAAGAATTTTACTTGAACGATATTTTCATCGGAAATATTCGATAAATCTGAAGAAAATGAAAAGAATTTCGATCGAATAAGACGAAAGATTCAAGTTTTACATCGTTGTTTGTTTGATAATTTACAAGGAATTGAATTTTTCTCAATACAATCATCGTGACAATTGATTCCACAGCCTGAAAATCATCGATTCTTTGTTTCTAATGGAAAATCATTGAAAGTCAACATACGATTACAAGTGAAACCTTGCCGAATAAGTCCGTAAAGAACATTATCACAATGATGACATTTCGACATATGACGAAAATCATGGAGAACAAAATCGTGACAATCATTCTGAACAAGAAAATCATTTGAATTCGAATTGAAAACACGATAAAAGATTTACTCGAAATGAAGAATTTGTCTCATCATCGACCTAAAAACGCAGTTTTTCATAGGAAAACTTCGAAATTTGTTTAACTTCTACTGATTTTAATCGATCGGATGAGTCACTTCGACTTGATTCGACCTTTTCATCTAGAATTTAACTTTTCCAGAAGTCGAATTTCGAATTGACTTTCTCTACTTTGTTTCGCTCGATTAATCAGCATTTGTTTTTCTTCTTTCAATCGATTGATTTCTCTATTCAAAACAGACATTCAAAATCGAGAAATTCAAACAAAAAACCGACTGATTCTTTTGTTGAATTTCTGCTTTGAGTTGAATCAGCTGATCTTCGACGTGTTGTCTCGCTTGACATTCGCTTTCAATCGACGCTTGTAACCTTTGCATTTCCATATGTTGTAATTTTTGACTTCGAGTTAATGTGTCGAACTAAAAAAACCGAACTTTTCGTTTCGAATGACGTCGAAAAACAATGAAAAACGAACCGATTTCTTTCCCAAAGTCGAATTGGGCGACGGTGTTTCGCAAAGAGTCGAACGAGGATTTTTATTGACTGATTGATTGAAAATTTCATCGATTCGATTGGGAATATTGGCTGAATTCGAAGTCGTTGGTGATTTGTGATTTTGTTTTTCTAAAGTCGAAATCTTCTGTTGAAGTTCTTCTTTTTCGTAGATTAATTCGCGGAATTTCTCTTGAAGATGATTTAAAAATAAAATTAATTCTTTGAAATTCTCATTCGAACAATCGACAGTCAATTGTTCGTCGGCATTGGAAAGTAAACGAGCAAAATGATTTTCATATTGATTGAGAATCGAACAGAGATCGGTGAAAATCGATTGATTGTTCTCATTCGATTGACTTTTGACAAGAAGAAAGTAATTCAAAAGAAATTCTTGAATTTGCTGACGAAAACTTATTTTAACTTGATCTAATGAATTCGTTTCGGTGTTCAATTGAATTGCATTCGGAAGATTAGAAAATAGATTTGCTATTTCGAGAAAGTAACTTTTCAATTCTTGTCGAGTATTTTCTTCGTTTTCACTATAAAAATCTCTTAACAAATGAAGTTGTCGTGTTTGTTCGGTGAGATCGTTTTTTGTTCGTTCATATAATTGACGTAAACGTTCGAATTCAACTTGATCTTTCGCTCGAAGACTTTTCTTCGGTTCATTTTCCGGGATTGATTGAGAAAGAACTTTGCATTCAAATCAAATTAATTATTCGAAATTAGAAAATAATCGAATTCTACCTGGCGAATTCTGTTGAATTGAAATGCTCGATGTTCGATTTGATGAATACGAGATTGTACTTGTTCGAGTTATTGGAGAATTCGGTGTGTTTACTCGAGTTTCTACGAATTGACTTTGAAAGAAAAACAAATGTTTGTTTTTTATTATGAAAATTGATTTTGTTGTTTTACGTTTTTCCTGAATAAGTAAATCCGATAAATGGAACTTGATTAAGAAATTGATTTGTTGTTGTAGAATTTGAACTTAAAAGCTTTTAGACAAAGATTTGAAAGAAAAAAAGCTCGATTGTTTTGCTTTACTTTAATAGGTTTCTAAAAGTAAGACAACAGATAATAATCGACGAGTAAATAGATAAAAATGTCCTACGTTGTCAGGCGCATCTGGATCGAAGTCACTGAAATTAGAGGTGTCAGTTGGACCTTGTACTTTGGGAATATATGGAGCTTTTGCTAAAAAAACACGAAAAAATGATTTTTTTTGTTTGTTTGTTTGCAGTGAATCAGTCGAACTTCTTCGTAAATTATTCCAATCGATTGAACCGAAAAAAGGTTGTTTTTGAAAATCGTCAACACCGTTTTTGCCCAAACGATTATCCGACGGACAAAGTAGTTGTTCTAATACACTTTTTGCATGTTTTGATATTGAAGTGACCGACGGAAATTCCAATGGATCCTTCAAAAACAAAATTACTCAAACATGTTTCGTTTTTTAGCTTTGCAAATCACTTTATTTCTTCCTCGTTTCATTATTTGTCCGTATGTGTCTGATAAAACTTCAGAATAAAACGGAGGTTGACCAAACAACAATTCCCACATAACACAACCCAAACTCCACCAATCACATTCAGCACCATAACGATCTGTGCCTTGATTCATAGCGAATAAAACTTCCGGAGAAATATAATCAGGTGTGCCGACCGCGACACTATTTTGAACCTTAAAAATCATTGAGAAAATCTTTTTCGATTCGAATTCATTGATTTACTGTTCCATCTGCTCGCATTCGAAGACACGAACCTTATAAACCATTCAATTAGAATTTTACGAAAGCAAAATTGACTCAAATTTTACCGAAATCTGCTAGACGAATATGTCCATCACTGTCTAGTAAAACATTGTCTGGTCTTTTTTTTGTGAGAAAAAACGAAATGTGAATTTTTAATTAGTAAAAGAAACAACACAGTTTACTTGATATCTCGATGAATATAACCGAGTTTATGTACAGAATCAATTGCTAAAATCAATTCAGCGATATAAAATCGTGTCATATCTTCCGATAATTGATCTTCGAATTTCGATAATAAACTAAGAAGATCACCGCCATAATAATATTCAAGAAGAAAATACTACAAAATTACAACTAAAAATCGTTGAATTTCAATGGAAAATATTACGAGATTTTCTTTGTCTTGAAAAGTATAATGAAGTTTAGTGATCCATTGATGATCGCCAAGGACAAGAACATCACGTTCTTCACGAAAACAAGCTGTATCCGTTCGTTTTAAGATTTCCGATTTAACTAAGACTTTCATTGCAAAAACTCGATTCGTATTTTTCATTTTAACAACAGTGACTAAACAAGAATTATTCGATTCGACAAGCTTTCAAAGATGTTGAATCGATTCGTTTTTACCTTCACCAAATGCACCACGACCAATGGTTCTTATTGATTCGAAATCATTTCGAGTTAATCGATTATGTTTTATACGAGATGAAAATGTTTTCACTAAAAAACAATGAATTTTTCAAATGAAATCGAAAATATCTTTAAAGAATGAACCATATTCAAGAAATTCTTTGATTGTTTTCTCTCCGCGTAATTTAGCATTTGAACATTCATCATAAATGACAATGAATGCATCGAGTAAACCATCGATACTCAACACATTCGGATCATTATTTGTTGAATTTGAAATTAATTGTTTAAGTTCATCAAAACGCGATTCAATTGTTGAATTTATTTCATTCATTGAAATTCGACCGAGATGAATCACTATACGATGGAAGTCTTATGAGAATAGAATGTGCTTTATCATCAAGACTTTCATTCATATCTTTTTGTCTATTATTTACTGTGAGAAGGTAGGTTAGCTGTGTATTATGATATCGTTGATAAAACAAAAAAAAACGAGAGAGAGAACGAATCAAACTGACATCTATTCAACAAAAACTAAATGATGTAATTTATTTGTCAACAAAAAAGCAATTTTTACAATGAGATGAATTTAAAATGGTCGTGGTTCGTTTAGTAAACTGAAGATTCGAGGAGATTGAAATGTTGGTATTGCTCGTTTAGAATATCGCCAAATGAATAAACATAAACGAACACAAATGAGAAGAATTGTTGTACAGAATAGATATCGAACAAACCAAATGACAAATATTGATGATGTCGTTTGTTGAGAACGAAACACAATTCCACCCAAGAGCCACAGAAATGTAATCCAGGGTGAAAATGTAAATGCAAGTGAATTATAAAAAATAAAATTTTCAATTATTGAATAAGCAACTAAACCGATGAGAAGAAGAAAACATCCGACAATAGATGAAGCCATTAAACTTAATGATTCACTGTAAATAAAGCCAATTACTATGGATAAACACGTTTCATAATATAAAACTGATGCCCACAATGCTAAACCATTATGATACAATAATCTTGTTAACCAAACATCAGCAAAACTAACCGAAAAAAAAATAATAATAGCTTCTTTAGAATATCGAAATCTACGTACAATTTATCTCGAAGATAATTTTTTAAATTTTCCCATAACGAAATGTGAACAACTACTAAAATAATAATCACTTCACATAATGTACCAACATGACGAAAGATTGAAATCTAATCAAACAATTTTTCGAATTATTTATTTATTTATTTTGTCTTCTTCTCACTCCAATTCCGTATTTATTTCGTGTTGCAGCTGCTAATTGTGGCGTGTAAAGAATTAAACCAAATGCACTGTAGAAAAAACACCATTTATTCATCGCACACGGATGTTGATAGAAATAAGTGCCCGATGATGTTCGACGGAAAATACCAATTATGGAATAAACAATCCAAACAAACTTTAAACACAAAGAAAAAAACGAACAATTTGGGTTTTTTTCTCTTCGTATATGAAAGAATTAGTTGACAGATTACCTGCCAAGTGTAAACAAAATACCATATGCATGACATACTGAATGCTGATGGAGTTAAGTCTGTTGGATAACGATTTAGTGATGGAACAATACTTGCACTTTTTTCATCTTTTGTTTTTATTTAGAAGAAAAAAAAACCAAAGAAAATAATTTTGATAATGAAATATTTTTTGAATTGTTACTTGATGAATAAAGAAGATCCAGAGATATACGTTGACATAATTGAATGAGAAAAAATGTAGCTGTTACGCCAATATACAATATATGAATCCAATCATGTTCATAAACAAGAAATGAGAGAAAATCATTGTTTTCAACTAAAGCGATGTCCATTTAAATTCTTCGTTTTTTTTTTGTTTTTACTGTTCATAAATGAGTCTCAACATAAGAGTACAACATAATCATCATCGTTCGTATATATAAAAATATTATCGTTTTCTTTCTGTTCCTAGTGGCTGGCAGAATTATCACCAATCGAATACGAGAAGAGAACGATGTCAGTGGTTTCTGTTCATGTCTCATCGTTCCATTAGAAACAGTTTTATCATTATCAGTTATATGTACGAACAAAAAAATCAATTTCTCTTTGAAAGATTGTGTTCTTGAATGTATTTATATATAAGTAACACCAGAACTAATGTCTGTATCATTCAAAACATTAACAGTCGACTTCACAGCGGCGACACAATCACCCTCAAGATTAATATCTAGTTTATTTAATGCAAAACTCTGAGTTCCAAAAAAAAATACGAACACAACATATTCCAAACATCTAATGAAACGTACTCCAATTCGAGGGTTGTGCAACTGTCTACGAAGAGACATATAGGGTGTTTTTGTCCACTATAAATGAAAGAGTACCTGTGAATTTACTCTGTTCTGTTGTACGGCTTGTTCAAGAGCTCGGGCACTTGCAGATTCCATCTGCGTATTATCAAGAGCAAGTTGTGTAAGTGTCTATGAAGAGTTAGGATGATTTTGCTTGGTATAAACAAAAGGGTATGTGCTGATTTACTGTGTTCTGTTGTAACGCTTGAACAAGATGTCGAGCACCCTCATCTCCAATCGGGTTACCACAAAGGTCGAGTTGCGTCAGTGTCTATGAAATGGTAGACTGGTTATGTTCGATATAGATCAAAGAATAGGTGT
>ERZ778026.1350-NODE-1350-length-31241-cov-110.599756_pt1 | contig 31241 bp, 16 predicted proteins | sample MGYA00375756_ERZ778026 | MGnify/ENA primary metagenome ERZ778026 (study PRJEB29350, sample SAMN05389820) | bioreactor metagenome | isolation source: Ammonium sulfate bioreactor | place: South Africa: University of Cape Town | collected 2014-02-18 ... | reverse complement strand
GATTTTCAAACGAGTAATACGATTTATATTTTACAAGAACGAAAGATTTTTATCATTGATTTCGGAGAAGTTACTTACGCACCATTTATCATGGATTTAGCTATGACTTTGTTTCTTTTTCTGACGAATGGAGTTGATGATGATAAACGATTGAAACTATTTCTTGATTCCTACCAACAATTCATTCAATTGAATCATCAAGATATTAAACTCATTGATACATTCGTTCGTCTTAAATTAACGACGAACTTCATCGAAGATTGTGCAAATATCAAATCTGATGAAGAATATCAACAATCACCGTGGCTTCAGATATGCAACACTACACTTCATCAATTAAAAGGTGATTTATTCGAAAGTCTTCTCTCGCAATAATGTGAATGAGTTTACTCTTGTTTTTTTTTCTATTTTATTCTTCTAAAAATAAATGTTGAAGGATATCAGTATATACAAAGAATACATTGTATGGATGATTGATTGATGATGTAATCAGTCTTTTTTGCCAATCTATTCCCAGTATATTCAAATTTCACAGGAATACTTCCAAATGAACTCATTACAAATAGATTTTGATTATTATTTTTTTGTATTCTTCATATAGTGTAAATAGGGCCAGCTCTTATTCGGTTTGTTTTTTTCTTCCTCTCGTTTCTACTTGGTGCATATTTGGTCGTATGAGAAATGAGCACACCTGCTATAGTGAAAAAATATATATATTGAATAGTCAATAATAGGACGTGTTTTATTTCAAAATGAAATTTATATTGCTATTTATTGTGTTTTGCTGTTTTTATTCTTTTGCGTCATCGCAAGGATTAGTTACTATTCGAGATGGACGATTTAATTCATCAACAGATTCAATTGAAATCGATGTTCAATATAGTGGTGGTTGTAAAGAACATAAGTTTGAATTAAAAATCAGTACATGTCGTGAAAGTTATCCAGTTCAATGCGATGCTCAATTGATCGATTTGGTTACTGATGATTTTTGTAAAGCATTGATCATAGAAACTGTTTCGATTAAGGTTCATGATGCTGGATTAGACGATATTTATTATAAAGGTGCTTCGTTAAAAATTGAGAGCGCTGATAATCCGAAAGTTCTCATTATTCTTCCAAATTGACGCGCTCGTTTGTTTTTTCCTTGTTTTAATAAACCGATTCAACTATGTCAAAGCAGATTAGGCACGTAATAAATCCTAATGAAAATTGAAAGATAATTGCTTTTGAGGTATCATACTCAACCCTTTAAATTCACACATCCAATTTTGAAAAAAACTTCATGTGGGATCAATTACGATCGTATCAGATCAACTCGTATCAATTGTTACTCGCACTGCGAACTAGAAAGTAGATTGAATCACTAAATAAATATTCGCCTTGATTCTATTATAAAGGATGTGGAAAAATAAATACACCTGTCATTAAATGTGCGCTATAAGTATAAATATACACCGATAAAAAGCAAACTAATTTCAAAATGAAATTGGTATTAATATTTATTACGTTCTGCTGTTTTTATTCTTCTTTTGCTTCATCGGAAGGATGGTTAGTTAACATTGAAGATGGAAGATTCAATCCATCAACGAATTCAATTGAACTCGATGTTCAATATGGTGGTGGTTGTAAAGAACATATATTCAAATTAAAAATGGGCACATGTCGTGAAAGTTTTCCAGTTCAATGCGATGCTCAACTGATCGATTTAGTTACCGATGATTTTTGTGACGCAATAGTTATGAAAACTGTTTCAATTAATCTCCATGATGCTGGACTAGATGATGGTTATTACGATGGTGCTTTGTTAGAAATACATAGTGCTGGTAATTCGAACGTTCTTATTACTCTTTCAAATTGATATCAATTATCTCTAATTGTTTTAAAGCGTTTTTTTTTTAAATTTTCTTAGTGGAAACATGACTGGGTTAAATATAAATCTATTTGTTCGAATAATTAATTGATTCTCATAGAGATGAGTACTTTAACTGCTCATTTATTCAAAAGTTTAGAAAAATAATTCCTATGAAAAACAATGTTGAGAAGCAGAAAATAGACAATATTTTTTAATTGACTTGTTGCATGATTAAGATCCAGTCTAGTTTAAGTTTTGCTGACTATGAACAACATGTCTTCTATCAATTTTGCGTTGTTAACACAAGGAATCAATTGTTATGTACCAATACCACCTCTTTTCTTTGGTATCATAGGAAATATTCTCAATATTCTTGTTTTTACTCGACGAATATTTCGACAAAATATTTGTGTTCAATAGTTTTTGGCATCGACACCTTTCGATTCAATTGTCATCATTGTTGGTGTTCTATCTCGTTTTTTTAATGGTTTCGATCATGATCATACACAAATATCAGCTAGTCTTTGTAAAATTAGATGTTTTCTAACATACTTCGCTGGATATACGTATAAACTCTATGCAATCTCAACAATTCACATGACAAAATCAAGTCTACAGAAATCAATTGAAAATACTGTATTCAATTTGACCATAATTAGTTTATTTCTTAATAATACTATTACATTTTATATTTGTACCCTATTTGGAAAAATATTTCGATTCAGATAACTAAGTACAGTAACTAGTACAAGCAAGATTTCCGTTTACATTTGCAAGAGAACATCCGTTTCCAAAGCCTGGCGAAATTGTTATCGATGTATTCTGCATTAGTCCATTTGTACGTCTACAAGAACAACTAATATTGCATCCAGCACTTGTTGTAACACACGATGTATATGAAGCATTATAACTTGAACTGGTACATAAGTCATATTAGCAATGATAATCGATTAAAAAGACAAATAATTCTACTTGTAGTTGTTGTTGTTGCTTAACAAGAAATGAAAATAGTTGATTACGATTCGATTCGTGTTATTCGCACTTACTCATAGTTGATTTTTGGGTCAGTAGAACAAGAAGAAGAATTGCTAAAGCTAAACAACCAAGTATGCAAGAAATACAGAAAATATATGAATAAATAAAGATCTTTCTACACAAAATAAGAGAATTTTCAATGAAAGTGAAAATAGAAAAATCTCTTTCTTTTCGATGATTGATGATGAAATTCAATTGTGGGTTCATTTTTCACACTTGAAATTATGGATTTTTCATTATTCACTTTGACATGTTTAAGCTATAAATTAATCATACTTAAAAATAATTCTAATTATTAATGAAAAAAAACTAACTCGACTCTTTTTATCTATACCAACCGTTATTTTTCTAGTCATTTTCATTTATAAGAATTTGATCACCTTTTGTCCTTATTTTCACGCAGTGTCTGAAAGACATGAATCGATAGTATTTTCTACAGATTCTTGTAGACTTGTTTTAAAATGGAAATTTTATTTATTAATTAATAAGAAAGAAAAATAAATAAATGAGGATGAGAGTAACTAAAAATATGTGTTTCGATTAAAATAAATGAAATGTATGTAATTAAGGAAAAAAGTTTATTGCTTTGTTTCGACTTGATCCGTATATATCTAAAATAAACGAGAAAACAATTGATAAACTTGAAATAATAAATTATGTGAGCATTATAATATACTCGATTAAATATATGTAACAGTTCATCAACTCGTTTATCCAAAAGTTGAAATGAATCAACATATTGTTTTCTCATCATTGCATCGTACTCTTCAACACCTTCAGATTTTGTTTGTTTTTTCAATCCTAAAAGACGAAATAAACTTTCGATTTAAATTTGTTAATTTGCTTGAATTTACCTGTTATACGAAGGATTCGTTTCCACATAAACGTATAAATTTCTTCGTCATTCGCACAATTTTCTCTTGCTTTAGCAAAACTTTCATTGAGAATTGTCAAGAACATACTGAAACAAACAAAAACTACGATAAATATGAACAAACTAAATGCCACCGGTCCTAAAATAGCATCTGCATCAATTAATTCATGTGCATCAAATTTCATTAATGTCATTTCAAATAACATGCCAGCTGTTTGAATAAGACTCGATGCTTGAAAAAATTTCGAACAGAATAATAAATAGAACAAGCACATATAACCAAAGAAGACAATGGAAAACATAGTAGCAAAACCAAGTAATTCTTTGCTAGCCAATTTAAGTGTATCGAAAAAGAAGTAAACACGTGAATTAAAACGAAATAATCGAAGTAATTTAATTGTACCAAAAAAGCAACAATAAGCATACATAAATTGTAAGAAATCATTTAAATAAGTTAAATATTGTAGATTAACATAAGCATATCCATTTGTTTTAGCAAATATATCGCCAATACGTGAACATTCTTTTGTTCGAAGAATGAAAAGTGCAACACCCATCCATGAACAAACAATAATACCAAGTTCAATAATAACCCAAAATTGAGTGAAATATTTTCGTTTTAATCGAAATAATTTCTGAATTTCAACAACCATAAAATAAATGATGAGTACAAGATATAATACGATTAAAACAATCGTCGATGAAACATAGAAAAGAATTGGTTCGAATCGAAGTTTAATATGTAAACCACCTGTTGACAAAATTTCAGTTAAAATTAAAACCGATGTAAACAATTGAACATTTGGATTGTATAAATTAAATTGAATAATAACAGCTCGTGTTTGACTATCGATCCAATTGTTTTCATGTAATGCTGATAGATTCGAATAGATTTCACTGATTCGACCACGAAATTCATAAACATAACCACCAGGTGGATACCTGGCATGATTACCGACAATTGTGTAAGTATCTAACTCTTCTTTTGATTGATATTGAAATGCTTTTTCAAGTGTTGAATTTCCTTTCGATGTTGTAACATTTTCCCATGCTATTAAAAACGAATCTCGTTCTTCGTTCGATAAACGAAAGTCAAGTTCACATGATAAATTGAATGTTTTCAATTTACATGGTTCAGATCGAACTCTCACTTGTCTCATTGTTGCCCAACCAATCAATCGATTGGAAGTATCATTCATATAACCACTGAGATATCTCGGTGGATCACCATTGTACCAAGCTTGTGCACGAAGTCTTTTAACGAATGTTCGATTTAACCATCGATAGTAATCAGTAATAGTTAAAACATTTTTGAATTTGAAATCATTTTCCAAATGTTGAACTTGAAGAAATGGAGCAGCTGTTCGATTCGAATAGGTTATAACGAAAAGTAAAACAATGAAAACAATATAAACGCCAGCTTCACTAACAAATGTCCACATATGAACTTCTTTCATTCGTTGATCGCGTGCATGATTAATTTCATATTGATTTAAACGATTGGGTTCGATCGTCGGATGATAGATTGCATAGAATTCTTTCGTTCGTCGTTGATGAAGATATTCATCGTTATCATCGATTTCAATTAAATATTCGTCGGCTTCTCGATCTTTATCCGATTTTCGACAGAAACAAGCAAAAAATATTGCCAATGTAACGATTTTTATCGGTTGAGTCAGCAGAACAGATGAGAAAAAGCCAGTTAAAATCGATGCTAACCATTGTTGTGTTTTGACATCACCGAATTCAATACCACGAACGATAATAAAAAACATCGAAACACCAACTAAAATCACGCATAGACCGTAGGCAATGAACATACACCACCATGGAAATGTGAAGCCTCTCTTCTTTTTATTAATAACAACGCCTCGTGGTCGAAGACGACGAAACATTTGAACTACCAGGAGACTCGGAAACAAGGCTAATATTTCGACCGCAACGCCAATGGCAATTTGTTCTTTTGCAATGACAATTGGACCAATTGATAAAACATTTGTGGAATTATTTGATTTGGCTTGATTGGACAGATCGTAGTACATTATATTGAGAAACATGGAGAGAAAAAATAGAACAAAACAGCATGTACATCGTTGAACACGAGTGAATTGATTCGATGGCGGTCGAGAGAAGATCGAAAACCATAGATGACCATCGGAAACACTATGATAAGCTTGTTTGGATAATAAATATGAAAATTGTGTTTTTTCCGTGTCACTTGCAGCTGGTAGGACACGTTCAATTTGTCCGTCATCTTTTTCCACGGCTAACCATCGTTGACAGATGAAATAGAACGTGTCCATTGTTTGAAGATCTCGTACGACGATATATTTCAAAAACCATGATGCCGATGAACCTTTGCCACTGTTATCATGCCAAATATGAAAATAAGTCAATGGACCTAAACTTTTCGGAACGGACATAACGAATGCATCGATACCGCCCTGTTCGAAAATGTTTCGTTTGGGATCGGAAAATAATCGAACTTTGGTTTGATCCTGATCACCAGCGAGAATAAATTGTACTTTCGATTTTGTATGTGATTCTTTTCGATGGCCAGTGAACACAAGAATCTGATAATTATATCCGTCCGATGGATCATTGTCTTCTAACGGTGTAACACCTAATTTTTCCAAGTCTTTCTTATCTTTAAAACGAGCAAATATGACTAATAAGAGATAGATAATCGTTACAGTGATGACAGTTGAATAAATTGTTTTATTTCTCGCAAAATCAGCATTAGCAAATATATATTGCCAATTGACTGGCTCAGGTAAAACAAGATAACCGCCGGCAAATGTTGTTAAATGAGTTGACAAACATTGTGTTTGATTGTGATTGGTTTGAGAACCAACACGTACTCCATCGTCTTGCCATTGATTATTTTCATCGAGATAGTAACAACCTGATGAATAAATTCTTAGATTATAATTTGTTGTGAAATTCGATCGTTGATCGACAATCGGTGGACTATGAACTTTAACATTGATTTCAGATGAATTCAGTTCACGTAAACCGAAAATTAATGAACGATGATTTTGAGTTTGTTGATTATCAAGAAAATAATGATAAATCCCATCATTCGAAAGAATTGTCCAACCATCGATATCAGCCATTGAACTATTCAATTGTGGTATGCGATCGAATTTGTAAATGAATAAATAAGCAACATGGATATCTATCGGTTGAATTTCAATATGAAGTGAACTCGAAAGACTCGTACTATGGCTACTAAGATTAACATAATGTAAATTGAATAATTGTTGATGAAGTGTTGAGTCAATTGAAGTGACATTTTGTAGAATCATCGATGGAACGACTCGATTCGGATCACGTGGAATGATAATTTCAATTGGATGACTGTCATTCGCATGAACGGGAAGTTCATTGGCATTTTCATCCACAATCGAGAGGGAAACTAATCGTGAGACATGTGTATTTGCTGATACTTTCGAATTTCCAAATGGTGCCAATGGTTGAGTCATTGATCGAATGATTTTCTGTGTTGAAACATCGATTTCAAGCGAGAGAATTGTTTGTGATGTATGAATTGTTAGTTTTTGTCCGATAGTCAAATGTACACTCAACATGACAGTTAATTTTGAAATGATTTCATTGAATTGATGAATGATTCGATTAGCTGTTTGTTTTTGATGGTAACTATTTTCATTGATAATCAAATCTGATTGATCAGCATTACGTGTCGAATCTAAATCTAAAACAATTGTACGTTCTTGCAATGGACCGTTGACAGCCTATAAAATTCGAAGTTTTTTTTTTTAAAAACGAATGAAAATATCTTCTTACAGTAAGAACATTCGAGGCACATTCAATGAGTGCTGTTGCAACAATTTGAAGATCTTCGAAGGCAATATTCGATGGCGTGGAAAACAGAGCACGTGTCAATCGATAACATCGATTTGCTGCATTTGTTACTGTTAATCGTGTTAATTGATTTGTTGCTTTAGTTAATTGTGCCAATGTTGATGCTTGTAATTTGATGGTATTTAGTGTTGTTATTGGAAGTTGAATGAGTTCGATTGTTAAATCTTCTCGAAGTTTGGCATAGAAATTCAATTGACGAGTGAATTCAAGTAATGCTGATTGTTTCATTGTTGTTTTTGTTGATGATGATGGAGATGGAGATTGGTCATCTAATGATGAAATCGAAATATTTGAAAGAGGAATACCATTTTGAACAGCTTGATCAATGAGTTCATTATTTTTCTGATTCAATTCTTGACAAATTTGAATGATTAATTGATTGATTGAATTTTGATTTCCGATTTTGAATTTATTCGATAAATCTGTAAATTCATCGGTTTGTGTAACTCTGGCTGTTGGATTGTATTCAGTTATACTATCGAATCGATCTCGAATTGCAACGATGACATTCAACGATGATGATGGTAATCGAATTTCAAAGTTGGAATTCGATGAATAGCCAATAAAGATTTTCTTTGAATGGTCGCTTGTCCAGACATAAACTAAGTAATCCTTAATTCCATCTTCATCGAACCAATCTGCACATGAAATTGTAAACGAAGTATCTGTTGCGGAATCGATACTTGGTGAAATTAAACAAGAACCATTGATAGGTGGTTGATTGACGATGATATTCAATGAACTGATACCTTTTGTCGATGGAAATGAATAGATAACTTCGAATTTCCAATTTTTAATTTGTGGATTGTTTAAAAACAATTGTTTTGGTACTGTAAAATTACTTGATTTCTTGTCATAGGATAAATTCATTGATTCAGAATAAATTCTCCATGTTATACTTTCAATGTTTGTACAATTTCCAATACAATTTGAAGATAATGTCAGTGGTGTTGTTGGATTAATTCGTTTTGAATTTGTTGAAATTGAAATGATCGGTCGAGGAGTAAGACCTGCAATTCGAACACGAGCATAGCCTGTTGCTTGTCGAGCAGGATTTCGACGATTTTTCATCGAAACTATAAATTGATAGATTCGATTCGGTTGAAATGTTTTACCAGGAATAGTTAATGATGAGTTCGTAGCATTGATTTCTGTTTGCTTTTTATTGAAACGATAAGAATAGTTATATATCCAATCCTAGAAAACAACCAGATAATCAGATAATCTTTTGAAAATGAACTCATACTTACACTACTATCGAATGTATCTTCATCAGGATCAATGGAGAATAATCCTGGATTGAATGTAAGATCTTGTTCATGTCCAATTGTAATCATTGATGTTCCGAATGGAAGTAGATTTGATGTAATAGGCGATGGGATAATTTGTATGTAAATCGATTGTGATATTGTTGATTCTAACGAACCGATTATAGTCATTTGAAATTCGATTTGATAGATTCCATATGCAAGTGTTCGAGATGGAATATGTAATTCTGTTGATGTTGTTACGATATTTTCATCGAATTCAATTGCATTCGAACATGATGTTGTACAAATTTTAACTGTCCATTGAAATTGAACTGATATTGGTTGATTACAATCAAATTTTATCATTGAAGTAATTACAAATTCTTCACTACGAAAGAATGTTGATCCACCAGAAGACAATGTCATTCGAGGATTGTCACAAGCTGAAATTAACTTATGACTTGAATTCGATGGCGCAGCAAACTGTTCCTTTTGATGATCATTGAGATCAATACGAAATAAATCACCAGTACTATCCAGTTCGTTATTGGAACAAACATTCGACTCATATTTGCCGTCAGCTTCTCCGATCAACACCAGTGCCAGACATATATTGAAAAAATCACGAGAAAACATTTTTAAAAATGACTGGTAACAAAGTATTTCCTGTTGATTAAATATTATTTTCTTGTCCAATATTTTAGTTACTGCAAAGTCAACTCTCGTCAGAAACGTTTATTTTTTCAAGACAGCAAATATGTCCTAATTTACACAATAAAAATAAGTTTTTTTTGTTTTTCTATTGAATATTTACAAATAAAAATCATTATTTATCTTGTAAATACTCGACAGAATTCGAGATATCGATCTGAAAATAAAGACATATGTCCTTCTTTTGATAGTGATTATTAAAATGTCATGAAAAAAGTTTTCTCTAACAAAAGAAAATGAAGATTTTACTGAAAATTTATCTCGATATTTTTCTTTGTTCTTTGATTACAAACACTTTTCCTCAAACGAATTTTCGTCTAACCGATGTCAATGATCGGACATTCGCACATGATTGTCTCCAATTGTCGGTTTTACCAATTAGTACCAAAGATTCACAGGAAATTTTATCATTTTGTTTGACTAATGATTCGTTGTCAAAATGGCCTATTCAAATAAATCCTCTCGATCAAAATTTTACTTTTGCTGATCTTCGAAAACAAAATGTAACTAGCGAACAATTATATCGATGGTCAGCATCGATTGATTTAATCGAACAATATCAATTCTATCTCATCTATAATCAATCATCAATGTCAACGAATCTATTCTACAATTGCTCAAAACCAAGATTTGGCAGTCAATGTCAATATGAATTTCTTTATTTACCATTGGAAAACTCTACATTAGAAGAAACAATTCGTTATTTATATAAGATTGAATATAAACCAACAAGTTTGACATGTTACATACATTTAAAATGTAATCGAGGTTCGAAATTGATTTGTCTCGATTGGACAGAAATCTGTGATCAACACGTTCATTGTGTCGATGATCAAATTGATGAAAAGTTCTGCGGTCAATTACTAATTAATGAATGCAATGAAGATGAATATCGATGTCGAAATGGGCAATGCATTTCGAAACAATTCGCTTTTGATGAGTTGAACATTGATGAATGTCTCGATCGATCGGATAACCTTATGATCATTAAATTAAAAGAGAAAGAATCGATGAACGGTCCAATTATTAACTATGAAGATATAATATGTGTTGAAAAAAATGTAAATACAGAACCACGACAACTCATTTCAAGTTCTTGTGATGTCACACGTTATAATCTTCTACATGAATTCATATTCAGAGACACTTCAACTTCAACAACAATATCAAGTATTTGTCTTATTACATTTTATTGTATATTTTATTACGAAAGTTTTCGATATATAATATGTCAAGATATTTGCGAATATGACAAGTGTCGATTATTAATTAATGAAACGTGTCCTGATATTACTATAACACTATCAGCTCCTCTACTTTTTGGTCATGTTCGTGTCGGCTATTTTAAACAAACAAGTATAACCTCATATCGACGTCCTCCAGATTTAGTTTGTTATGATGAAAGATTGTGCGATGGTTTTTTATCGAATAATGTCACACTATATAAATATAATAATCAAACGTGCCGTCGAACTGCAGATACATCAGTTTCATTTGGACAATTTGGACGACAATCATCAACATTTGGTGAACATATTAAATCATTAAATAAATGGTTTCAACAGTGCAATATCATACTTTATGAAGATGTAGATCTTTGTACTGGTTCATCTATATATCGTTGCAAAGATTCAACTAAATGTATTCCAATATATAAACTTTGTGATGATATTGATGATTGTTATAAGAAAGATGACGAAAACTGTTCATTAACAAATGAAGTTTGTTCGCCAATAGAATCCAATTTACTTTTTAAATGTCCATTGAGTAACAAATGTATATCTTTAAATAAAGTTGGCGATAGTCGCTGTGATTGTAGGTATAATAATAAATACCAATTATGCGAAGATGAATTATCAAGTTCGTGTCAAATAAATCAATATGATACATGTAACGAACATGCGAAGAATGATATGACAAGAAAAGCCATTACATTTTCAACGATATGTGATGGATTCCAAGAGTTAGAACCAATTGTTATTAACGGAATGAATCATACTGATGAAACTGAATGTGAATTTTGGCACTGTAATAATACGTACACACGATGTAATGGATTTTGGAATTGTTTAAATGGAATTGATGAAATGAACTGTGATAAGAATCCATTAATCAACTGTCCATTGAATCATCATATCTGCCTTAAACCACGAACGTTTCAGTTAATATGCTTACCGTTAGAGAAAGTTAATGATGGTAATATTGATTGTCTTGGTGCAACAGATGAATCAACAAAATGTGTATTCGCGGATAATTATTTATTTTCGTATAGTTTTTATTGTGATGCTATCAATAATGAAGAATGTATAGATATCAATCTTATTTGTTATTCAAATTGTATCAAAGAAAATGCAAATCAGTTCTGTAATCTGGCTAGTGACCTCAGTTTCTTAACGAACTGTAGAGATATCAACAATTTAAATGATTCATACATACATCAATATTTTTGTTCACTTCCTAATTATCTATTGAAAGTTCAATTAGGATATTTCGCTCTGGATGAACCATTAACAAATAAACAACCGGATAAAGTACCAGAATTGAAACCAATAGAACAAACATTTTCATATAATTTCGAATGTCATCGTGGATATCCTCTTCGATTTCATTTTGATCCGAATCAAATTATTTGTCTTTGTCCACCAAGTTACTATGGTGATTATTGTCAATATCAAAATCAACGTGTGACTTTAACTTTACAATTTCAACCATATGCAGATTCTCGTCGAACGATATTTTCCATAATCGTTCAATTAATTGATAATACAACACAACGAATAATTCATTCGTCAAAAAAACTAACTTATGTCTATATTAAACATTGTCAAACGAAGTTTAATTTCTATTTAACTTATTCAACTCGTCCAAAACTATCAAATCGAACCTATTCAATTCATATTGATATTTATGAAAAGAATAATTTAGAATATCGAGGAAGTTTATTTACGCCATTAAAATTATCTTTTCTACCAGTGCAGCGTCTTGCTTATGTCTTGACTATTCCAAAAAATAATCAATTCAACAAAATAACTTATCCATGCATTCATGGCCAATGCATAAAATATGCTGAGAATACAAGTGAATCAACATTTTGCCGGTGTAAACCCGGTTGGACTGGTAAATATTGCTCAATTCCGTACAATTGTTCATGTGCATTGAATTTGTACTGTGCTGGAATTGAAGCTAATGGTCGATCAATTTGTATTTGTCCATTAGATCGATGGGGTCCACGATGTTTACTTTCGAATACAAATTTAGGCTGTCTAAACAATGGTCAATATGTTCTTATCGATGATGATATGGTTTCAGAAAAGAAATTCTTCTGTATTTGTCCACAAGGATTTACTGGTGATCGATGTGAATTGGAAAACGTCAAAATTATTGTTTCATTTGATACTGAAATTGATTTGACATCAGCAGATTCTATGGTTGTTCATTTTATTGAAATGCAAATAGGTAATCCAGTTCGAAATGGTTCAACATTCCAATCGATTCCACTCTATCAGAAAGAAATTACTATTCAATGGTCTCGTCCATTTCACATTATTTTTACTGAACTATCGAATAAAAATTATTATTTAATTGCTGTGGAAAAAAATTACAATCGGTCACGAATTATTCGAAAAACTCTCTTATCATCCGATCGTTGCGGACATCTGAATGAATATGTCAATGATACAATTGCTAATTTTGCTCCTATTCGTCGAATTAAATACTATCATTTACCTTGTCAAAAATCGATTTCATGTTTTTATGATCAAGATCATTTTTGTTTGTGTCAACAGTTCGGTTCTCAACGTATTGCTAATTGTTTTCCATTTGATACAAATCTTGTTCATAATTGTTTTAAATTAAGCACCTGTCAAAATAATGGCCAATGTACACAAGATGATGTTCATTGTCCTCAAACATTTCGATGTGCATGTCGAAATTGTTCATATGGTTCATTATGTCAATTTAAATCAAGTTTATTTGACCTTTCACTCGACGGTATTATTGGTTATCATATTCAACCAAATGTTCGTCTTATTCATCAACCTACAATTGTTAAAATAACTTTATCATTCATTATTATTATTGCACTTGTTGGAATTATCAATGGAATCTTATGTTTTATTATATTTCAAAGTCATGAAACACGTAAAGTAGGTTGTGGATATTATCTCTATGCATCTACAATCACGTCATTTCTAACTTCGATTATGTTAATTTTGAAATTTTCAATTCTATTACATGCACAAATGGGCACGATTACTAATCGGATATTTCTCAATATTCAATGTTATTCATTCGATTATCTATTAGAAGTTTGTTTGAATATGGATCGATGGTTAAATGGTTTTGTTGCTTTGGAACGAGCATTTAGTGTTATTAAAGGAGTAAGTTTTAATCAAAAGAAAAGTATTCAAATAGCTAAATATACTATTTGTTGTCTTACTTTACTGACAATTCTATCGAATATTTACGATCCTATTCATCGTCAATTAGCTGATGATAATAGTAATGAAAATCAGAAACGTATTTGGTGTATTGTTTCTTATTCATCTCAATTGCTTGTTTTCAATCAATTTATTCATATGTTTCATTTTTTCGTACCGTTTATATTGAATATTATTGCACCATTGATCATTATTATTTTAGCAACTAAACGAAGACGAAATCTTCACACTGATCAATCACTTCATCAGATATTCTACGAACAAATTCATCAGAATCGTCATCTATTAATTTCGCCATGTATTCTAATCATCTTATCATTACCACGTTTAATCATTTCATTTCTTGCTGGTTGTATGCAAACAAATACTAGTCCATGGATCTATCTTATTGGATACTTAGTTTCATTTCTACCGTCAATGTTAATCTTTATTATTTTTGTTCTACCATCGAAATTATATCAAGGTGAATTCAGTAAATCTACTAAACAATATCAACGAAGCCTTCGAAGATTATTGTCTTGTTTACGATGTTTTTCCGATTATTAGTAGATTTTTAGATAAAACAGTCAAAATTAATTCGCTTTATATTTGTTCAACTCGTTTCTTTGTTCTTGAAAATCTTTGACCACATATTTCTTTGCTTCTTGTTGTAACCATAATTTATCTTTATGAGTTTCGATTAAATATTTAGCAAAACCAAATAATATATTGACTGCAACGCAAACACCAACGGTAAACAAGATGCCAACAAAAATGATTAATAATGCTCCACCATCACTAGAATTACTACGTGTACGTGATCTCCAATGTCTTGTCGTAGTTCTAGTAGAAGTACTATTCGAAGTATTAATCGGATGAGGGGACACACATGCTTGATAGATACGAAAAATGATAGACATGATACCAATAAACACAAAGAAACATACGACACCGTATAAATAACAAGTTAAAAAATTGATACGATAGCCATATTTTTTCTCATTGACTTTCATTAAAAAATAAGCTATGCCAATGATAATGCATTGAATAAATAATATTAATATGCATAGATCACGTGCAATGGAAATATAATATTTTGTTAATCGTTGTTTTTCGTCATCTGGCCGATCATTAATAGTTTCAATAACATATTCAAATGAACAAATATCACATGTTTTAAAACCACGACCATTTTTATTAATAGCTCGCCATTTATCGAGACATTCTCGATGAACATACGCTGAATTACCACTACAGAAACATGGACTAATAATATCATCTGGATGTTCATCATCCAAACATATTCGACATTGTTTTTTTGGTGATTCGGTTTCAGTCATACGTGCAAAACAAATTTATTTTCAAAATACAAAATAACGAAAAAGAAACACAAACAGTCATCGTCCTTGACGTGAAAATTATCGTGATTAATCACGTGTAAAAATATGCAGTCTTTTTATATACAATCATTGAATTCGTCTCTTTCATTTTGAAAATCTTTGACGATATATTTCTTCACTTCTTGTTTTAACCATAATTCATCTGCATGAGATTTTATTAAATCCTTGATAATTTTCAATATCACAAAAACACCATAGATGAAGAAGATGACAACAATGATGAGCAATATAATAGTATAGGCATTAATATCATGTTTCTTTTTAGTACCAGTAGAAGCAGTAGACTTGGATGTGCTAGGGACTGATTGTGGATCATTGGCAGACAATCTGTGCAGTCGAGGAAAATATAATGTAGAACTCCTCGTCGTTGATGTACTGGAATTCGAAGCATCAAAAACGTTTTCATATGCTTTGCTAATAGAAATAATAACAGTGATAAAGCCAATAAAAGCAACAAAAATCACAACACTGTATAAATAATAACTAAGAAAATTATGTTGATAATGGCCATGTGTTTCTCTATCGACTGCTCTTAGATAATAAGTCAAGACAATAATAACACATTGACTGTATAGTAGCATTGCACCTAAATCAAGTGCAACGGATTTGTAATACTTTTTCAAACGTTTTAATTCTTCATCAGGATGATCAACAATCGTTTCAATAACATATTCAAATGAGCAAATATCACATGCTTTAAAACCACGGCCATTTTTATTTCGAGCTCGCCATTTATCGAGACATTCTCGATGAACATAAGCCAAACTTCCGCTACAAGAACATGGACTAATTATGTTCTGTGAATGTTCATCGCCAAGACAAATTCGACATTGTTTTTTAGAAGATTTAATTTCAGTCATTATAGTAGAAAATTAATTTATTTCGACAACCAAACAGCTACCTTTTATATCCTATCATATGCAACTTTTATCTTGGTCTTTAGAATAAAACCCAATGACGACGCGACATCGAAATATACCACAATGAATCATAAAGATAAGAGGTGACGTTTTTTTCATGTAAAGGAAATTTCTTGGCTTTGATAATAATCAATTTTGATAATCGAGTATATGTACGTATATTCCAAGGTGATCATGTTCATTGTATTTGTCTTTCCTATTGACGTTTATAAACTCTATTCTATCGAAAATACAATATTTAACATTTGTGCTATCAGTTTCTTTGTTTATACTTTATCAGGAACAATATTTCGTTTTGTTTTAATCGTTTGATTTATCTTATCTAGTCTCTTATTACTATATATGTTTTCTTTCGATGTATATATAAATAAAGAGAACGAGAGGAGAGAATGTAAACAATGAAATTCTTAGTCGTAATTTGTATTCTTTGCATCTGTTTCGATGTGATTTCAACGAAAAAAACACGTCAAATTCTTGGTGGACGTTACAATACAAAAACAAAGAAAATCGAAATCGATGTTACATATGGTGGTTGTAGTGGACATAAATTTAAATTGGAACATGGTCCATGTGCTAGTTCATTTCCTCCGCAATGTATAACAACATTAATTGATACAACCGGTGATGATCCTTGTGCAAAAATTACTCGAGAAACAGTTTCATTCAGTTTGAAACAAGCTGGATTCAAAGGAGAACACTTTCGTGGTGCTCATATTACTGTCAAAGGTGCAGGTGATTCATCAGCTGAATTCACTTTACCAAAAAAGAAAAAGCAATAAGTAGCTGTAGCGTATTTTGCCTTCTGAATGACTCATGTGCTTACACCATTTTTTCTTATCTATCAGTAACTCAATAAATTTCTTCGTCTTCTTATTTTTTTTTCATTTCATTTCATTTTCTTCATGGGACAAAAGTCGAGTGTACTTGTTGATGAACCTAAAATATCCGACGAATGGTATGATTATCAAGTATCACAACAAGCAAAACATATTGATTTCGATGTCGAAGCTTGGTATAAGATTTTAGAGAAGGAAACCTTTCATACAGAATTTATTTCACTTGACACATCGACTGCACAAGCTTTTATTGATTATTATCAAACATATTATAATTCCAAATGTCTACTCAAGAAGAATGGAATTAAACTTATTCAATCAATTCAAAAACAATTAAAAGAACGAATTTCAAAATCCACTGCAACGAATTTCTTCGTTCGTTTGAGTTCACGAAGTCCGAAAGATGGTAGATCTTTAAATGCCGATCGATTCGATCAATTTTATGATGCCGAACTCAATCGATTATCAACTCAATATCCCGATGAATCGAACCATGCAAATTTAAAAATGATCGCTATCAGCTATGCTCAATTTCATACATTGAAAACTACGAATGAAATTGAAGCATTGTGTCTTATTCTATCGAGTGAACGTGTCTTTGTTGATTTGTTGGAAGCACTTGCTTGTTATAAAGTCAACAACAGTAGTTGGAATAATAATATTATTCTTCGTGAATGGAACGATCGTTTAGATCCTTCAATGGAATTTCGTTGCTTTGTCTATCAATCAAAGTTAACTGCTATTTCACAATATAATCACTACTGTAAATTTAATCATCTACAAGATGCAGATATCATTCAACAAATTAAAACAACTATTGTTCAATATTGGCAAACAAAAATTCAACCATTACTTGATCCTTTTCCTGAGAAATATGCGAACTATGTAATTGACATTGGTTTATTAGGAATAGATAACTTCGATTGTATTGTCATCGAAATGAATCCTTTTCAAACTAGTACAGGTGCAAGTTTATTCGATTGGAGAATTGATAATGATTTACTCAAAGGCAAAAGTGGAAATGAAATCGAAATTCGTGTCAATCATGATTATTGTGAAAATATCGATAATTTCGTTGAATATATTCTTAAAGAACAACATTCAACTTCTGAAGAACCTTATTTTACTGTTTTGAATAAATTGTGTTCTTAAATAAACAAAAAAAAACCTACGCATATATGCGCTGATAAAAAGTAAACGTGTCACGTCATCATATTTTTCAAAATGGCCCAAAGCGAAAGTGTCATGCACGCAACAACAAAATATGACGAGCAATTAGCAAAACGAAATACGAATGAAGCTTTTGATGTCGAAGCATGGTATCGAATTATACAAGATCAGACGTTTTCTACGCAATTCATACCTATTTCTATCGATCAAGCTCAAGCATTTGTTCATTTCTTTGAAACACGCTATACTTCAACTAAATCACTCGATCCGAATGATATTGTATTGCTTGAATTCATCGAAAAACAATTAAAAGAACAAGTTTTTAATTCAACTTCAAAGAACTTCTTTGTTCGATTAAGTGCACGAAGTCCTAAAGATGGTAAACCTTTGAATACACAAATTATCAATCGAATCTATCAAGAAAAACTAGCTGACTTACAAAAAACACATTCGAATGAATACGATACAGTGCAAGGCAAAGCCAATATGCAACTGATAGCATCGTACTATGCACAATTTCATTCATTGAAAGTAACAAATGAAATCGAAACATTGAATTTAATTCTATCGAGTGAACGAATTTATTATGATTTAAACGAAGTTTTAGACTGTGAAAAAGTGAATCATACTTGGAATAATCATATTATTGTTCGAGAATGGAATGATCGTTTAGATCCTTCAATGGAATTTCGTTGTTTTGTCTATCAATCGAAATTAACTGCTATTTCACAATATAATCATTACTGTAAATATTATCATCTGCAAGATGCAGATACAATTCAACGAATAAAATCAACTATTGCTCGATATTGGCAAACAAAAATTCAGCCATTACTCGATCCATTTCCTGAGAAATATGCGAACTATGTAATCGATATTGGTTTGATAGGCGATCAATTCGATTGTATTGTCATCGAAATGAATCCATTTCATTCAACTACAAATCCGAGTTTATTCGATTGGACGACTGATAATGACATACTTCGAGGAGATGGACATGAAACTGAAATTCGTGTACGATTAGAATATTATCCATATGTTGAAGATTATATTAATTTTATTCTTGAATTAAACAATTGCAGTGAAGAACCTCGTGATAATTCGCGAACAACTAATGAACGTTTACAACCTTATTTTGTCTTTTTAGAAAAAATAAAAACACGACCTTGATATTAGAAAATGTCAAAATCTTCTATGTTAATCCTTCTTGTTGTAATCACAATAAATATAGTCATTTGTCAAACAATCGAACAGATGAAAACAATCGTTTTTTCTTTGCTACTTATCTATTATCGAATAGGTTTATCGATTTCAACTAATGATAAACCAATTTATACATTCGATGAGTTTTTTGATTACACTACCTATTCATTTTTAAGTTTTTCACCTCATAATGACACATTAATCTACCAAACTAGACATTCATCATGGGATAATAATACATTTGTTCATTCACTTTGGCTTTATGATCTCAACAGTAAAACTAAAACATTAATCACCGATAAATCAAGTCCAAGTATAAAACCACAATGGTCACCAAATGGGGATTGGATTGCTTTATCTTTATTCAACAAAACACAACCTCAAGAACAAATCCATTTATATTCACTTACAACCAACGAACTATTATCAATTCGATTAGAAAATCGAATTCCTTTGAATTATATCTGGAAAGATGATGATGATTTTTCACTTTTTGTTACCACAATGGTTTCACCATTGGTAAAGAAGGAACTTGATGAAGAATGGAAAGATGTGATTCGATATCGAAACGATCTTTCGAAACAAAGTTATACGATCTATGAACTCAAACTCAATCCAACCAATGTGTCTGAAATCGTAGCAGAATATATTATTACCAATATTTCACTTCCAATAGCTGAATTAGTTTATGTTCCTTCATTGGAAAAACTTGTTTTCGTTTGTTTACCAGCATTATTCGAAAATATTGGTGATCATGAGATATTTTCTCTTCATCTTGAAAATCCAACTATATTATCAAGATTAACAGATAATGAAGCACATGAACTAGATTTACAATTATCAATTGATGGTACACATGTATTCTATCGAACAATGAGTTTAGTTTCATCGAATTCGATTACTAATGATAGCCAAAGTCGATTGTATTCAATAGATCTCGTCAGTGGACAAACAAAACAACATGTTGAGAATTTCAAAGGAAGTATTATTGAGTACACATTTAAATCTGATGGAAGTCTCTTTTTTGTTGGACAACTCGGAACTGAAGTACAAATATATGATGAAAATTTAAAACATCTCGAAGGATGGAATGGAACCTATCAATCGTTGACAATATCACAACATAATTCAAATACATTTGCATTTGTTCATTCGTCCTATGAAAAACCTATGGAAATTTATTTAACCAATACGATCGATCAATTGCACCATGTAAAAGCTATCACTGATCGAAATCAATTATTTACTCAACGAAATCTACCAAAAGTGAAAGTTTATCAATGGAAAAATCAAGATGATGGTCAAACAATTGAAGGTTTATTACATTATCCACTTGGAAAGTTTGAAGGAAAGAATTTACCATTATTAGTTTTGATTCATGGTGGACCATATTATGGAAGTTTAAATCGATTTGGTCCGAATTCAGGAGATTGGGCGTCAATTGCAGCAACACAAGGTTGGTTAGTTCTCGAACCTAACTATCGAGGATCTGTAGGTTATGGTGATGAATTTATGAATCAGATTCGTTCAGGACCATTAACTCTAACTGGAAAGGATATTCTCTTTGGAGTAGATCAACTTATTCGAGATGGTATCGTTGATCCCTATCGTTTGAATGTTGGAGGTTATAGTTACGGTGGATTTCTTACTAATTGGTTGATTACACAAACTAAACGATTCAATGCTGCTCTTTCTGGTTCAGGTTCAGTTGATCATACGTTTTTTTGGGGATCAACTGATGTACCGATTTTGCTTGATAACTTATTCGGAGGATTTCCATGGACTGTTCCACATAGATATCAAGCTGAATCACCGATCTTTCAACTTGATCGTGTCCGTACACCGACGTTGATTGTTACCGGACAAGATGATGTTCGTGTACCAGCAAGTCAAAGTTATATGTTAGAACGAGCACTTTACTATCGAGATGTGCCTGTCGAGCTTCTTATTTTTCCAAATGAAGGACATGCACTTGGTTATGATCCATGGCATCAAAAGATCAAAGTACGAGAAGAATTGAAATGGCTTGAAAAATACGACGATCGAGCTTAAACTTTTTCTTGTACCGAGTTTTTAGTTTAAATGCGAAAAATAAAATGTCAGCATGCTTATCTCTAATAACAAGTCCCTAGAAAGGTTGCATATTGTTATTTAAGTTTGAAAGATCGACTTTGATATTGGGTTATTGATGAAATGCGCATCGGAACGATGACGACTCTTCGATTTCTTTTCGTTCTACTCAAATTGATTGTTTTTATTGCGGCTAACGAAAAATCAATTCCTACTTTTGATGAGTTCTTTGATTATACTACTTATTCATCTCTAAGCTTTTCACCAAATAAAGATATTTTAATATATCAAACTCAATATCCATCATGGGATAACAATACATTTGTGTACTCGTTATGGATTTATGATCTCAACAGTAAAGCTAAAACATTAATCACCGATAAGGCTAGTCCAAGTATGAAACCACAATGGTCACCAAATGGGGATTGGATTGCTTTATCTTTATTCAACAAAACACAACCTCAAGAACAAATCCATTTATATTCACTTACAACCAACGAACTATTATCAATTCGATTAGAAAATCGAATTCCTTTGAATTATATCTGGAAAGATGATGATGATTTTTCACTTTTTGTTACCACAATGGTTTCACCATTGGTAAAGAAGGAACTTGATGAAGAATGGAAAGATGTGATTCGATATCGAAATGATCGTTCAAAACAAAGTTATATCATTTATGAACTTAAACTCAATCCAAACAAGTTATCCGAAATCATCAAGAAAAACGTCATTAAACAGGTTTCACTCCCAATAGCTGAATTAGTTTATGCTTCTGGACTTAATAAACTTATATTCAATTTTGTATCTCAAATCAGAGACAATCTCGATGAATTCGAAATCTATTCAATTGATCTCGATAATGTCGATTCGTTGTCACGTTTGACACATAGTGAAGCACGAGAAGAAGATTTGAAACTATCGATTGATGGAAAAGAGCTATTTTTTCGAGCATTTAACGTTAGTTCAACGAAAATGAAATCCACTGATAGTCAAGTTCGATTACATTCAATCGATTTAACGAATGGACAAATTAAACGATATGCTGAATCTTTTCAAGGTTATATCTATGGATATACATTTACACCCGATGGAACTCTTTATTTTACTGGACAAATTGGTACTGAATTACAAATCTATTCCCAATCAACAATTAATAATAGTTTAATTTATCATCCTGGATGGAATGGTACTTATGAATATTTAGAAGTATCGAAACATAATACATTTGCGTTTGTTCATTCGTCCTACGAAAAATCTATGGAGATTTATTTAACCAATACGATCGAGCAATTGCACGATGCAGAAGCTATCACTGATCGAAATCAATTATTTACTCAACGAAATCTACCAAAAGTGAAAGTTTATCAATGGAAAAATCAAGATGATGGTCAAACAATTGAAGGTTTATTACATTATCCACTTGGAAAGTTTGAAGGAAAGAATTTACCATTATTAGTTTTGATTCATGGTGGACCATATTATGGAAGTTTAAATCGATTTGGTCCGAATTCAGGAGATTGGGCGTCAATTGCAGCAACACAAGGTTGGTTAGTTCTCGAACCTAACTATCGAGGATCTGTAGGTTATGGTGATGAATTTATGAATCAAATTCGATCGAGACCATTGTCTCTACCAGGAAACGATATTCTCTTTGGAGTAGATCAACTCATTCGTGATGGTATCGTTGATCCATATCAACTGACTGTTGGAGGATACAGTTATGGTGGTTTATTAACCAATTGGTTAATCACACAAACTAAACGATTCAATGCTGCTCTATCTGGTTCAGGTTCGGTTGATCATACTTCATTTTGGGGGACATTGGATGTACCTGTTCTAATCGAAAACTTATTCGGAGGATTTCCATGGACTGTTCCGCATATTTATCAAACTGAATCTCCTATCTTTCAGATCGATCGTGTTAGTACACCCACATTAATTGTTACCGGTCAACAAGATGTCCGTGTACCAGCAAGTCAAAGTTATATGTTAGAACGAGCGCTCTATTATCGAGGTATACCTGTTGAACTTCTTATTTTTCCAAATGAAGGACATGCACTTATTCATGATCCATGGCATGACAAGATTAAAGTACAAGAAGAACTTAAATGGTTAGACAAATATGGCAAACGTTCGAACTGATTATTTTCGTTTAGATGACGACATTTCATATATCTGAATTTTTCTTTCTGTATGTTTCGGTGATTAAATACAAACAGCCGAAATACGAATACATAGAAAAAAAATCTCATTAAGTACATTCAGGAACAGCGTGATCACCTGATTAATAAGCAGCTAGTTATTCAAATAATATAAAAATACAGTCATCTATTTTTGTTTGAATTAGAAATAGAATATAATGTTTTTTAAAAGTACGTGCGTCAGACATTAAAAAAACATTTCATTTGATTACAAATGAACACCACGAATAGCACAAGTGATTTAAAAGATAGTGTTTGGGTGAGTTGTTTGAGAGTGAGAAAAACTGAAGAGTTTATATGATGATTTTTAGATGCTGACGTCGACTGCATTGGTCTATTTGATGTAGATATCTTTGTTTTTTTATGAAAGTCAACGGAACAAAGAATTCATTGATTTATGTTTAGGACTCCGGCGTTAGCTTTCTTCTATGGAGGTCTCGTTGATAATAAGAATATTCTCAATCAATTATTTCTTTCACTGATTTGCATTGCAATTGTGATGACACAATGGTGTCTCTTCGGATTTTCGTTTACATTCGGACCTGGCAACTGTGCATTTGGCTCATTTGAATACGGTTGAAAAATAAAAATTTCGAAAAACCAAAAGAATTAATTGTTGTTTGCTCATTTCAGCTACTCTTCGTTTTCCATCGCATACATCGAGTCTCTACGGACTTTCATCCGATGGTGTCAATATGATTACTTTTCCTATCATTACATATGCAGCCTATCAAGGAGCAATAGCAATTCTCACTCCAGCATTGATCAGTGGTGCTGTTGTTGGTCGAATGAAATTGCTACCTTATATGCTCTTCGTTTTTCTTTGGACAACAGTTTGTTACGATCCTTTATGTCGATGGGTGTTCTATCCGACGGGTTAGCTACGAGCCTACGGATCGTTGGATTTTGCCGGTGGAACCGTTGTACATATTGCCAGTGGAGTCAGTGGATTAGTAGCAGCAGTTATTCTCGGCAAACGGCATGATTATGGTAATTAACTATGAAATACTTTTTTCTTGATAGCTGCTATTGTTCAATTTAGATCCGAGAAAGCACACTCCAGGACATAATCTTCCATTTACGATACTCTGTGCTGGATTTCTTTGGGTAGGATGGACAGGTTATAATGGTGGTGCTGCTTTGACTGCTGATGGTACGTTAATATAAATCAACTCAATGCATATAAAGTTTTTTTTTCAGAAATTGCATCATTAGCAATTGTAAATACAAATATTGCTGGTGGTGGTGGTGGACTTCTAGCATGGGTATTAACTGATGCTATACGTGGAACGATATCGATTTCTGGTGCTTGTTCAGGTCTTGTTGTTGGCATGGTTGCAAGTAAGTGTTTTTCCCTATTCACTCTAGACAACAAACTTATTGCGCCATATTCTTTTTCAGTAACTCCATCAGCTGGATACGTTCAATCGGGTTATGCACTTCTCATTTCAGTGATTAGTTCTATTGGTGTTTATTGATGGTTAAAATTAAAGAAATATTTTTTACATGTCGACGATACATTAGATACATTTTCTTGTCATGGTATAGATGCAATTCTAGGCGGTCTGTTAACAGGTTTATTCACTCAAGTTGATGTGAATTCAAAAGGTTTCAATGGTGCGTTCTATGGAAATCCTTTTCAACTTTGGTTACAATTAGAAGGCATTCTAACAACAATTGGTTTTGCATCAATTTGTACAGCTGGAATTCTTCTTCCAATGGATTTTATCATTGGTATTCGTTTGCCAGTCGAAGAACAAGTAGCAGGCATGGATATACATGGACATGGCGAAGTTTGGCGAAGCCGATCATTCACAAATCCAGAAAATAGTCCTGATCCGACTAAAGAATCAGCCAATGAAAATGACCCCAAACGACATTCAGTTCGTGATGTTCTTCAAGATGCATTCACCTAAAATATACGTACAAGCGAACTCTTTCGAACAATTTTATTATAAAAACAAAAAAAATTACAAAATCAGTTTTTATTTTCTTTTAATTAAATCAGCTCTGAGCATTATTTACATTTCGATGTCGATTTAACTCTTCGCGTCGACCTTGAAAGTCTTTAACAACATATTTTTCTGCTTCTTGTCGCAACCATAATTTGTTTGTATGATGTTGCAAAATTTTTCGAATAAGCATTACACTCGAAAAGACAACCACTAAAATTCCAATGATCAATAAAATTATCACGAGACCAGCAAAACCACCTTTACTATTACTAGCACCAGTACCAAATGTATTGAAATTTCCGATATTACGTCCACGATCAGTAATACACAGGATCAACAGAGTAAGCACGCCAATAATTGATAATAAAATTACAATAGAAGTCAAATAATAAGCAAGAAAACCTTGGCAATATCGAGGAAAATATTCGGGAATTTGTTCACTGTTTTTATCTATTCGTTTTATTAAATAAGCGAGAGCTAAGATCACTAGTTGAATAGCTGACATCATCAGTGAAAGATCACGTGTAACAAAGAAATAATATTTTCTCAAACGTTTTCGTTCTTCGTCAGGATTAGTATTAATAGTTTCAATAACATATTCAAATGAACAAATATCACATGCTTTAAATCCACGACCATTTTTATTCATCGATCGCCAATTATTCAGACATTCTCGATGAACATACGCTGAATTACCGCTACATAAACATGGACTGATTATACCATCGGGATGCTCGTCATCCAAACATATTCGACATTGTTTCGGCTGAGATTCAGCTTCATCCATTATCGACATAACAAAAAAAGCTGTCGAACCTTTTTAAAGGAGAAACAACAATAAACGAGTGCCGACGATGACGAAACACTCATCCATTGGTTAAACGATGAATCACAAAATCCTGTTGACAACATTTTCCATTTTCTAATGCAATTTTACCCAATGATTCATCAATTAGTGATATTATATTTCAAAATGATAATTCAAAAGTGGAAACAGACATTAAAAATTTTATTTCAAAGTACGACATACAACCACAAAAAATACACACTTTTGATAGTATTTGTCACTAGAATTTATAGTGATGTAATGAAAAAATATAACGTACAACATGCATGATGATCTGTTCGAAAAGAAGAATATATGAGAGTATTGATATTATTGTCAAAAATATCAATAGATAACATAAATAAAACGGCATGGATGCGTATTTGTTGAAGCAATAGAACCAAGTAACTTTTAACATCATTTAAATTCAAAGAATTTTATCTTTTACGAAAGATATGTGACTAAGTGGATCAATACATAATTATTAATGAGTTTTGTTACTTTGAAATAGGATGGATACGACGTTGATTAAATGTTTTTCTGAACTCTCTTTTGTAAAAGTTTGATGGCATCACAAATACAAGAAAAGTCATCATCGATGGAATAAATGAAATAAAATATCCAACAAGAAACAACCAAGTAGCATTGTCATTGTTTGATTCGATACATTTCGGTATATAAATTAAAATTAAACGTGGTATTGCAAGAATAATCAAAACAACTGGAGCAATTAATATATGTCTGTGAAGTTGAAATTGTACACGGAATAATTCTCGGTATGTCCGATTTTGATGAAATTCTAACTCTTGATGTGCTTTCTTGATGATTAATACTATTGATGATACGATGTTAATTAAGAATGGTCCAAAGAAGTGAATAGTATTAATAAAATAGTCATAAATACGTAAACCAGGTCGATATCGAACAATACACCATGTTCTTTCACTTTGTTCATCATTATTGACGTTTCCCTCACCAAGTACATGTCGACTAATAGGATCATGAATTGAAGAACCAATAGTAATACAGCACAGAACAATAAGAACTAATTTGGCTATTTTTTTACTTCGTTTTTTATCAAATCGAGCACCTTGAATAGTTGTAATGACACGTTCAAAAGCAACACAACCATACAACCATTGATCCATTTGTAAACAAATTCGAAGAAGAAAATCAATTGAATAGCATTGGATGCGAAAGAATTGTGAATTTGTAATTATTTTCATTTGAGTTAGGAGAAGAAAAAGAAATTTCAAGGCAAAAAAAATCATGAGAAATATACTATTTATCGATATTGTTAATAGATACAAACCACAACCAACTTCTTGTACAGATTTATTTTTAAATGTAAGAAACGAAAGAATACCATTAATCAAACCAAGAGAGAATATCAGTACTGTTAATGCTAAACTTATTTTGATAATAAATGGTTGTAAAGATAAACTTCGATTCGGTCGAATATAATCACCTAAAAGAGCATCAAGTGAATAACCAAAACCGTTAGTATTAAATTGACATAATCGACCATAGTAACATGATTGACAGAGGCACATTGTTCGAGTTGGACAAGCTGGATCATCTTGCAAACATTGACCACCATGTTCACATTCACTTCGACTTGAACAATCATATGTTAAATTATGATCGAATAAAAAACAATTTGCTAAACGTTTGTCATAATAATCATAGCATAAACAAAAATGACTTTCATCATGAAAACATTTGAGATTCAATGAGCGATTTTGACATGGTAAATGATAATATTTGATTCGACGAATGAGATGCCATTGAAGAAATGTTTGATTGAATAATTCACTTATACTGTGACAACGATCAGATGATTCGATTGTTTTATTAATTAGTTTTGTTTGATTATCACTATTGTCTATAACTGCTAAATAATAATGTTTATTAGCTAAAAATTCAATAAAAACAAGATGAAATAGATGTGACCAATAGATAACTAGAGAATCTTGTTGATTATCAATTATTTGAAAAGTAAGTGATCTACTAATAGTGTTAAAAGGATACTGAAATCGATCGTAAAACTTAATATTAATAAAATGAATTAATATTTTTTGAGATAATTTCACATTTTCATCAAATGTAAATATAAGTTTACTATCGATTATTTGGCAAAATTCACCATTAAAACCCTTTTGACAATGACAGATTATACTTTCATTTGAGTTAAGATAATCTTGAGTGAAAATCAATTCACCTCCATTTTGACAAGGCGATTTCTTTTGTATTGACCATGTTGTTGTATTTATCGAACAATGAGTACCAAATGTATTCTTTGGACAAACACATATCGATCGTTTATTTCCTAATCTTCCTAAACATTTTGCTTCTGTTGAACAATGACAATTATATGGAATTGAACAATATTTTCCTGTCCATCCTCTTTCACATTGGCAAAATGTTTGATCATTTGTATTATTCCAATATCGAATACATTGACCATGTTGACATTTTTTATCATAACAATTCTGATTTGAAACTTTATTTGGAGGTAATGGTATGAAAATAGCAAAACGATGAATAGGTAAAAATGGAAACTGAATGGGAAATAGAAGACTTCCACGATATTTTAATGAAAGCGTTTCATATAGATCAATATGAATTTTATAGTGTTTTGTAGGATTTTTTGGACGATTCCCATATAATAAAGTTAATTGAAATGTTCTTTTACAATGCATTCCTGATGAATAAGTTAAATAATCATATGATTGAATGATTTGTTCATCAGTATTATCAATAAGCAGAATAAATATAGTAAATGCTGTTCGTATAGAATCGGATAATGATTGAAAGTGCATAAGAAGAGCGACCCGTTGGTTTTGATATTGACATTGTGCGCCGTAACAATATGGAAGACAAATACATGCCAAAGTGAATGAATTTGCTGTTTCATTTAGCCAAAGACGAACATCAATCCCTTGATGACAGTAAACGAAATGCTGATTTCGAAATTTTGTACCGCTAATTGAATTTGATAAAGTTATTTGTTCTTGGAAAAAATGATTTCCAAGTCGAAAATGAATTACATTCCAGTTTCTATTGACTATTGGATAATCACACAAAAACTTTTCAACATTGGATGCTATATGATAGTTTTTAAAGAGACAAACACTCTCATTTGAAGGAACTCTTTGTGTTGTACAAAATTGTTCATCATCTCCGTTTTGACAATCCCAAATATCATTGCATAAAACATTTTTACGTAAAAATAGACTTGCATTTTTATTTTGACAGTAGAAATGCAACAAATAATTTGCATTATTGTTTAGAATCATCCTTTGTTCATGTAAAATATGTTCATCTGTTGCACCCAAACAATCAATAAATCCATCATTTATTTTTTCTTTAGATAAACATATAAGTTGATTTGTTTCACGTAATACACATGAGTGAAAATTTCTGGAACAATTTGCACCATTATTATGTGTACAACCAGTTTCATCTTGTCCATTCAAACAGTTCCATTCAAGATTACAATGTGTATACATATTATCACATTCCCATTGTTCACATTCAGTTTCATCTGTATGATTTATTCCATTGATATTAATTGGTAATAATTCACCAAATCGATCACAAATATGTTGAAAAAGAATTTTATTTTCTAGATAACATTTCATTTTGATAGGATGTCTTTGATATAATTGAATAACAGTCGAAGAAGAAATCAAAGTTTCATTTTCATCGTCATTATTTGGACAATCATTCGTGCCATCAAGTAATCGATAAATTGAAATACATTTCAATGAATGAATACATTGATACATTTGAGGTCGTTGACATAATTCTGATGTATAATTCCAAAATAAATGGTATTTTTGAAGAGCCAAATGTATTTGATTCAGAATCGTTTCGTGTAAAAACTTCGTCGAAGAATAACTGGAATTATGAAATAAGATCACATTTTTAGAGTCGATACATGTAAAATTCATAAATTTCAATTTAGGATGCTGATGAAAATAATCATCATAATCATTCGTAGTATAACAAATGTATGGTGGCATAACACGAGTATGATTTGAATGTAAAAGTTCGCTTTTCATGTAAACGAAATAAATGTTTCCAAATAAGATCGGTTGATTTGGATAAAAGATTTGTTCTGGATAAGTTGTGTTGATTATTTCAATGCAGTCATATTCATAACAAAATGTTCTACAAATTGGATAATCGCTAGTTGAAAAATGAGTGAAACATGTTAATGATAGCCAACTATGATTTGATAAGAAATTATTATCATTAATGTACATTGCTCTCAACAAATATTCTTGACGATTCAATGAACAAGCACTTGATAATGGGAAATAGAGACATTTAATATTATCGCAATTATCGAGTACATTATAGTGACCATAACAAATGCCGCCTACATTTGAAATAATATTTGGTTGCTTTTTAAGATGAAAACAATTATAAAACAATGTTTCTTTTTTATCAGTAAGAATAGATATACATTCACCATTTAAACATCGATATTCATTTTCATTACATTGATTAATCTCTAGTTGCCAACAATCTTTTTCATCGACGCCATCATTTAAACAATCAATACGATTATTACAAATTTCTGTCCAATCTAAGCATAAAAATGAATTACCTCGATCACATTCT
>ERZ778026.1348-NODE-1348-length-31255-cov-102.612917_pt1 | contig 31255 bp, 30 predicted proteins | sample MGYA00375756_ERZ778026 | MGnify/ENA primary metagenome ERZ778026 (study PRJEB29350, sample SAMN05389820) | bioreactor metagenome | isolation source: Ammonium sulfate bioreactor | place: South Africa: University of Cape Town | collected 2014-02-18 ... | reverse complement strand
TATATATATATAAATATACATGTTCGACCGATCGATCGATCGTTATCAAAGCAGATAAAACAAAATGTTCGTTCGATATTTTCTACTTTTAACAATTGCAATTGCGGTATGTTACGCTGAAATCGAAGCACCTTGTCGTTGGTATGGTTATGCACCGTTTTGTTTCATCGGCAATTCGTGTCCTGAAGGCTGTGCACAAGTTAAAGGTGATAAACGTGGCGATGGTGCTTTGTGTTGGATTTCACAAAAGAATTATTGCTGTTGTATGAAGAAAACATTTGATTCGATTGTTAATACGATTGCAGATAGTGGAAAAAAATGATAAATCTCATTCTTATTTGTTTGTTTATTTCTTTGTTAAAAATAAAGTAGATTACTAGATGATGAAGAATTCTTTTTTTTCGATTAATTGTAAAGATAACAGATTTGTGTTTGAAATGGGTCATCTTGATTTCATCTCGCTAGACATTTAGAACAAAAACGGAGTCATTTCGTTTCGTTTTTTTTATCTCTATTTACACGATGATTTAGGTTTTTAGTTGTTGTAAATCAAAAATAATAATAAAAAAAGAAAAGAAATTCTTCTGTATTGATATTATGGCCTTTTTTACGACTTATCCAAATCTGATTTTCTTTCAATGATGTTGTCTGCATCGATTTCATCGAAAATTTTGATTCCAATTGGTTTGCTCGTACTCGTTGCTGTAATACTCAATGCTATTACTCTCAGTTTTGTTGTTCGTCGAATAGAAGAAGATAGAAATGAAAATAATCAAGTGAATTTGAGTTTAGTTGAATCGATTCGAATCGAAGATGTGATGGGACATTTAAGAGAATTCTATCGTATTGCAATCGAAGAAAATTTCAATCGAGCATTTAATACCACTGGTTTCAATCGAACAGTTGCTTATATCAACGATTATCTATCGATGAATACAAATTTTCAAGTAAAAACAACGGATTTTTTTGTTAATTTATTTGAATTGAAATCTGAACCCATCTTACGTATTTCAATTAATAATATAATCGGTACACGAAGATTTTCATGGAATATTTCAGAATCGGAATATTTCTATGCTCATTATTCAGGAGCGATTAATTCAACTGAATTTATTGAATTAACTGCTATTCCGAATGAAGGTTGTACGGATGCTGATTGGTTAAATGCGAATCCGTCTGTTACAAATCGAATTGCACTTGTCAAACGAGGTCAATGTATGTTCGTTGAAAAAGTTGCTTGGGCAATAAAATATAATGCAACAAGTATATTTATTTACAATGATGGAATATCAACGAATCCATATGAACCTTTGGAAATTAGTCTTGATGAGAATAATTGCATACCAACATTGTTTTTTTCGTTTGATTTTGGTCAAGAACTTGCTTATGCATTGAACAATTCAATGACAAATATTCGAGCACAGATAATCATCGATGTTGCTGATAATTTACCGACTCATGCAGCAAATATCTGTGCTGATACACCAACAGGTGATGCGACACAAACGATTGTAGTTGGAAGTCATAGTGATAGTGTACCAGCAGGACCTGGCATCAATGATAATGGTTATAAAAATGTTCTTGAATCGAAAAATGAATAATAGAATTCTTTCTTTTTCCTCTGTTATGATAGGTAGTGGTAGTGCAGCGAATCTTGGATTAGCAGTCGCACTTTATCGTTTGTTTCAATCGTCATCGTATGCTAAATATAAATATCGAATTCGATTTTGTTGGTGGGGCGCCGAAGAAATCGGTCTTCTCGGTTCGGATTTCTACGTACGACAAGCACGAAATTCGTCAACAATCGGCGAACGTTTATCAGATCAATTAGTGAATCTTAATTTCGATATGTTAGGATCACCGAATTATGTTTTCGGTATTTACGATGGACAAACAATAGGCGAGAGCATACCCTCAAGTGCTATTCCTGGTAGTAATAAAATCACAGGATTATTTCGTGAATGGTTCAATCACGAAAATCTACCATGGAGCAATAGCACGCTCGGTACGGGAAGTGATTACGCTCCGTTTTTAGCTGCTGGTATAGCTGCAGGTGGTCTTCTGTCAGGTGCAAGTAGGATAAAAACGAAAGAAGAATGTGATTATTATGCATCGAAACTTGGCTCGTCAGATCCGTATTGTATACCAACACTTCCGTACGATCCATGTTATCATAAATCATGTGATACGATCTGGAATATAAATGTATTTGCCTATGAAAAAATGATTAAAGCAGCTGCTTACGTTATTGAAACATTAGCACGTATTGATAATCTAACTGAATGGCTCTATCCGAATGGACAAACAGAAAGTTCAAATTTTTATTTTAAAAAATATAATATTATTTAACAATAAACTCGTAGAAAGGATTGAATTTTTTCTCGACATATCGGACAAGTTTTGAGAGCATATCCACACGGTACACACGCGCAAAGATGTCCACAGGGTAGACAAGCTAACTGACGTTTTTGGTCTATACAAATGAAACAATCTTCTGTATTATTATCGGAGACTTCAGTGGGATTTTGACCAGTCAAATTTTGTGAAAGTGAAACAATATTTTCGGCTTTGCCATCGATGATGTCCATTTGTTTCTTCAGAATTAAACATGCTATGGAAAAATCATAATCGCTTGCAAAATCATCATTATTTCTCTTGAATTGTTCTTCTAAACAACGTTTAATAACTTCTAATTTATAATCTTTTTTAAGTTTTTCGACAATTGGTAGATCAAGTCGTGCTTGAACCCAATTATTCAATAATTTGCTATCGATCGATTGAGTTTCTTTTCGTAATTTATGTTTATGATTCATCATTTGAATAGTTGTGTGTAAACGATCGCCACATAACTGTCGAGCATATGTACAATGAGGAAACCAACGTGCATGTTCGATTTTTGGATTATCATTCTCACCCCAGTGATGTAATGCACCGTTACAATAGAAACAAATCACGACATTATCTCTACCAGAATAGAAAAATCCAGCTTCAGCAAAACTTTCAATAGTGGGCGATGTACGAGTCCAAGTTGGTTTATCGAATGATTGTGTTCGTTCGATTACTGATGACATACGAGAATGATGGACTTGTAATTTTTCATTTACTGCTTCTTTTGTAGAATTCTTCGATGAATCTAACGATTTTTTCGCTTGTACTAATGGACAATGTGGTGCTAAACGTTGATGAACTTCGTAAGGATTATCATTTGCTGACCAATGTTGACAAATTGTATTGCAATATATACAAAGAGTACGATCGCCCATCTGACAATAGAACCAACCGTTCAATGCCATGCTCTCATCGCTCGGATTCACATGTGGCCAATTTGTGAATGTCTGCGATCGAGCTTTTTTTAATAATTGTAATTCTTTGAAGTAAACCATTCGAAAAATATAATAAATGTATCGTAGATACTCAGTATTTCATCTCTCTCTCTCTATATATAGATATAACCACGAATTTTGGGTTTGGAAATTAACTACATGCTATCAAAATGTAAAGAAAATACCAATGAATCATATTTTTTCTTTCCATGCTGAAACTTTACCCATTAACGTAAATGGTCGTGTCGCTAGTTGACAGGGCAAAAAACCCAACATATACGACGAATGATGAAAACCATAATTATTGGCAATGGGAATACGGACTTATCAAATCAATTAATGAGACGTTATCTTCTTTTTTTTTCAAACCTAAACGTACTCGGTTCAAATGCGTTTCGGTTCGATTTTTTTTCTCCTTCCTCTCGTCGATAACCTTGTGCAGACAGAAAAATAATTGTCAATAAAACTTCAATAGAATAGTTAAAAAGAAAAACGAGAAGAGGAAAAAAACGAGAAATAACGTGACCGAATAAAACATTATTCATATTAGCTTTTCTTTTCTCTCTCTCTCTGTCTTTCTTCTGCTGTTGTGCTACACTCATTTTCAGTGACAGTCCGTTTGTAGTTATTTCTATTTAACAAAAGAAAATGATGTTTTGATTTGATACCAAGCCAACCATGATCTTCGAAAGATTAGCACGATTTTTAACGAATAAATATTTGAAAGATTACATCGAAGAATTAGAATTTGACAAATTTAAACTCGATTTACTGCATGGTATAATCAAGAAATTTCAAATCAAATGAATATTTTATATTTTTCATATAGGAAGAGTTTCGATGGAAAGTCTTCGTTTAAAACCTGAAGCATTAGTATGTTAAAAACTTTTCTGAATACTTAACTTTTTTTTCTCTTGTTTCAATTAGGCTGATTTAAGTCTTCCAGTGACTGTTGCTGCTGGTTACATCGGTATATGTCAAAACGATAAATTTCTTGTTATTATTTTATTTTCTTATATGATTAGATAAATTAACAATGACAATATCATGGAGAAATCCATCGAAACATCCAACAAAAATCTTCATCAATGGTTTTTATATGTTAATTGTACCCAAAAATGGTATGATGAAGAAGATTTTCAAAGTCAAAATGACAGAAAACAAAAATGATTTAATTGTATAGAGAATCGACAAGATTTTACGGATTATTATCAAGAAAAACTCAATCGAGTCGCACGAAAAGTCGAGAATTTGAGAAAAACATCATTGAGTTTGTTATTTGCAAAATAAAACACCCATGAATGTCAAATGTTTATTTAGACAATAAAAAACCTGTGGAAAAAGAAGCAACAGTATTAGAAAAAATGCGTTTACAAATCATGCAAAATTTAGAAGTTACCATTGATAAATTACATATGAGCTATGAGACTTATTCAACTACGAAATTAGGTCATCCATTTTCATTTGGTGTGACTATTCATCATCTTGAAATGATGGTAAAAATGATTTGTTGTCAAAAACTATAGGAGAACTTCTCTTTTTTCTGTAGACGATGACAAACGAAGAAGCAATTGGAAGAATCCGAGAACATTCACTTGTGATATTTAAAGTACAAATAAAAATATTTACTGAATTTTTTTTCTAAGAACAATATTTTAGATGCAAAAAATGCAAGGTCTTTCACTCTACTGGAATACACAATGTCAATCAAGAATTAATCTTTCATTCGAAGAAATAATCGTTCGTTTCATTCATTTGAATTCATTATTTCGATTCTATTTCAAGCATTTCAGACGGATTTACAATCAAAAATTTCAACAGATAATGTCAATCCAATAATGAATGAAATGAATTATAGTTAGTTCTTCTTCTTTTACTTGTTGTTATTATTTATTTCACTTGACTTCATTTAGTTCTCTATCCTTCCGATGTAAACATCGATTTAAGTATTAGTCTTCATCCTCAAGAATTCAATTTTGAACGACCAGCTTATAATGTTCATATTCATATTCGAGATTTGAATTTAAGCATTGACCCAAAGCAATTTTCCGATTTATTAGATTTTGCTAAATTTCAAAATTATAGCAAACTCTATGGTAAATCAAAGATCTCTTTTTTTCCTATACAATCTTAACTTATCGACGTCTAGATCGTTGTCGTGAATATCGTGAATTACAACTTCAATTAGCTCGTGAATCAACGGAATTAACTGCTCAACAGCAAAAACGTTTAGAAGTAAACATTTCGATTTGATTTTTTTATTTTAACTGTTCGTTTTGAAGTATTTGGAGAAGAAATTAGATGTATTTAATTTGGCGTATATTCGTCATAGTGTTGAATTAGAACTAACACCTCGACGACGTGGAAGTGTTTCAAGTCAAACAACACGAGATTGGAGTTGGTGGTGGAAACCAACACCTTCAAATAATCAACGTTCGTCGACCAACGGAGATTTTAGTACCGAAGATGTAATCGAACAGAAATGAAAATTAATTGAATATTTATTTGTTTTTTTTTTTGCTTTCTAGTCTGCAAATATTGATATTGAAATCGAAATTGATGATTTAGTTTTGAATTTAACTTTGCCTAATGAAGAAATTCTTTGTCCTGTTCGAATTACAAATGCACATATGAGCTTCAAACGACTGGCTGTTTCAGCAAATACTTTGTACAAAAAAAAAAGAAGATTTCTTTGTGTTCAATTGAAAATTATTTGTTTTTCTTTTAAATAGATTTAAAGTTAATTTACAAACATTGTCTATTCACGGAATGGAAACTGATAATCGAACACGACCTTTACTTGCTAAAGAAGCAAAGAAATCGAATCTACCATTGATTGAAATCGAATTTGAACTATCACCATTGGATAAAAAATCTGACTATCGACTTTATTTAGTCATTGGAATGTTGAGAATCGAATATGATGCTGTAAGAGATGAATAACAGTTGCTTTTTATTTTGTGTCCGTGTTTTTTCTTTTTAGCCAACGATAAACAAAATAGTTTCATGTTTTGATCCTGATGATCAATCATCGAGATTTCCGAAAGTGAAGTGAGTTGCTGACAACTTTTTTTGTTCTGTTGGATATGAAAATGAGAGTATCTAGGAGAAAACGACGAACAGACGAAGAAAAAGAAAATGATCTCAAAGAAAAGAAAATCTTCGATATGACATTGAAACTAAAAGGATTATCACTAGTTTTACCCGAAAATGGCGTTGCTGCTCATACGTAAGCAAAAATTCGAATTATTAATAAAAAAATTTATTCATTTACTTTAGTTCTCTATCCATGGCACATATAGATTTAGAAAAATTAACATTAAAATCCTGTTTAGGTGATCATCTCGATGATCACGGCCTTCTTTCAAGAGTAATTAGCTTTTAAATTAATAAATCATTTCAAATATCTTTTCTTTATATTAGAAAGAAGTAGAATCATTACGATATTATGCCAAATATAAATTTCGCTTGTATAATCTCAAAGTGACCTATACTCGATCAGGTATTTATAGTTTTCATTTGTTATTCATTTTGCTCAAACATTTCTAGATCAAACTCCATTTCATCTCATTCGACAAATACCATTAATCGATACAAATTTTCATAAATGCATTTATTTTGATGATAAAGATCTTGCTGAGTAAGTGTTCAATTTCTAATAATTTGAGAAGAAACGAAAATGAATACGTTTTAATTAGCTGGAGAATAACAGTAACGATTCCTCGGCCAGCACAAATACTTTTATCAAAATTAAACATCAAGAATTTACTTAAACATTCGAAATCAGTACCTGGTCTCTATTCTGATCTCATGGAAACTATGTATCGAGTTAATTGTTATTGTAATCAACCTCTTTTGTTAATCGATTCTGTATGATTTCAATGAGTATTTTTTTTTCTAGTTACAATTTTTCCACCGACGATAACTGTTGAAACTGATATTGCTATTCAAAATTTATATTTTCGTTTAACTAAATATCAAGTATCGATTATAACAGGTTAATCAATGTTATTTTTCATATCGTCTCGTTATTCGAATTTTTTTTTTCATTTAGATATCTCCTCACGAATATCAAAAACTCGAAAAACTAAAACCATGAAACTTGCACTCAATAATTTAACAATGTCATCACAAACAATTAAACCACAGTAAAACTATTTTGACTAAATTTCATTGTTTTTATTTTTATTTTGAATGAAATTTTATTTTAGGTCAACCTGTTTGTTTTACCAGAATCAGGCGATAAATTTACTTTACGATAATAGTTCATAATTTATTATTAAAATTTAAATAAAAAATCTTACAATTTTTTCCTCAGAACCATATTCAACATGAAAGAAAATGTCTAGTTGTTCTTCAATAAGATCAAAATAGATTTTAAATATTCATATTAATAATTTTCATTAAGTAAATTGATAATAAATCGCTGCAAAGCATTTCTAAGCCATGAAGATGATGAAATACGACTTATAGAAGAGGTTAGATTAGAAAAAGGACAAACACATTTGCAATACATACATATCGACAATTAATATGACAACATTAACATCAACATATTTTCCTATAAACACAACTACTACGTCTATTGGTAGACCACAACCGCCCAATGGTGGTAATATGGAATCCACAATAGCGTCTGTTTTTCAGAAAAATCTTATTCTCTATGGCTATATTATTCTATTCTTACTTGGATTCTTTGGTCACGTCAACTCAATTCTAATCTTTCTTGATCGTACACTTCGCTCAGTGTCAACTAGCTGTCTCTTCATTTGTATTACTCTATCAGACATTACCTATTTATCGACATGTATCTATGATTTTCTCTATACTGGTCTTGGTCTAACATATATTAGCCAACAAAATAATACTAATCTCGCTAATATCCTTTGTCGTTTTCGTTCGTTCGTACAATCAGTAGCAATGTGCTCATCTTCTTGGATTTTATTATCGATTGCGATTGATCGATGGCTTCGTATTCGGTTTCCTTTTCAAGTTAGAAAATTATGCACAAAACGACGAGTATTATTTGGTGCACTGATTATTGTTAGCTGTGCCATTGCTTTGAATTCTCATTTACTTACATTATCATTTGGGAATCTATCAAGTACAAACATTTGTGGTCCTGTTGGTTCAGCTCAGTATTCAACTTTCTATCGACAAGTAATTGATTGAATTTATTATGAAAGAAAATAATATTCTTTTCTTTGATCATTTTAGATTTGGGGAATTTTATTTGCATGTTTACAAACAGCTTTACCAACAATTTTTCTTTTAATTGTAACAATAGATATGTTTCGTCGTCTTCGACTTCAACAACGACAAAAACAAAACTTAAATCAGAATCAAAATCGTCGTCGAGCTTTCGTTGATCGACAAATGTTAATTATCATGTTGGCTAGTATCTCTCTGTTCTTTTGTACTCAAATACCATTGGGTTTATTTAATATTCTTCTCTCACCTGTCCTCAGGTATCAATTAACGCAGACAGTAGCTTTAGAACTGACAACATTATTTAATTTTATTGCGTCAATTAACTATTCTGTACGTCACACTTTAGTTTACTAGTAGAAAACAAAATGTGTTTGCTTTTTTTTCTTAGACAACATTCTATATTCATTGTTTGACAAGTGGTTTATTTCGAGGAAAATTTTTCAATACATTTCGTTGCGGTCGACGACGAGGACGAGTTGATACTCTAATACAAATGAACGAAGTTAATGCAACATCAACTCGAAGACCGAATTAATAAATGTTAAATGTTGTTTTGTTTCTATTCGCCTTTCTCTGCGTACATCAAAAGAGAATATTTTCGAAAATCAGAAACTGTTTATTTAATCCATATTTGTATTGAATTTTCATGATGCAAAGCAGATGATGAACTAACAAAATATGTTGTCGATATCTGATTTTTTAACCATGTAACCATTTCGATTTTGTCATGTAATTCGTGTAAATTTACTTTTAATGTTCAAAGATTTGGTTTGGACACATCTCAAGAATACTCTGTTTTAGTTTAATCTTTCTCAAATAGTCACAAAAAAATGAGAAAAAGAAACATGCTTGGATATTTTCATCACCCAACGATAATACAATGAGTTGGCTCACTCACATGAGTATTCCTTTTCGTCTATTTCAACCATTACATGATAATCGGTCAAGCACAGAGAGAATGAGAGAAAAAAATGAATTTTTCAATTCAACATTGTTCATTCGGTCTATTTTCAGTCGAACAGTTGATTGAGTATTGTCATTTGATATAACAAATTCTCAATGAATAATTCACACCTAACTATTGTTGATTTACCCGCAGAGATTTTAATCTGTATTTTCAATAAACTTCACAATTTGGATGTTTTATATTCTTTAATTGGTAGTAATCGAAAACTAGATGCAATTGTTTGTGATCGAATATTTACTCAATCAATTGATCTGACACGACTAGTTGCAAAAGAAAAGCTTGATGGATTTTGTTCACAAATCTTGCCTCGAATTCATCGTAATATTCAATGTCTCACAATTGATCCATGTTGGATGGAATATATTCTTGATACGAAGAAATTTACCAATTTACATCGACTTTATTTGACTGATATCAATGTTGTTATGGCATCGAAGATTTTTAATCGTAGATATTCATATATTCTTTTTTTTTCGATCATTTTCTTTGCATTATTTTAAAGAAACAAATTCAACGATTATTAATTTCAAAGATCAAATTCAGGAATTGAATCTTACTATTTGTACCAAAAATACAAATACATTTAATTTACTTGTTGATATTTATCGTCAAATCTTTTGTTTATTCACACATTTAACAAATTTATATTTGGATTTCATTAGTGAATATGTTTTAACGAAATCATTGTTAGATAATTTACCTTCAACAACATGTTCATCATCAACTATCACTTATCTAAATATTAAATTGCATAATATTGACGATTGTTTTCTTTTGCTTGATGGTCGTCTCAGTGAATTACATACGTTAATAGTTAAACTAGATTTTATTCATGATCAAGAAATACTTCGACGTATTCCATTAGAAACTCTATGTCATTCTATTATATTAGCGGATAAAACAAAAAATTTTGAAAAATTAAAATCTTTTTCGCTTATTGTACAACAGTTGACCAATGAATTCGATACGTTGATTGTCCGATTTCTTCGTCGATTGGTTCACTTAGAAACACTTTCACTATCTCTTCATCTTTATCAGCGAAGTTCATTTATTGATTATACTTATTTAGAGAATATTTTTCTGGGAAGCTTGTTGTGCCTGCGAAACTTTCATTTCGATATCGTTGATCATATCATCATCTATGACGATACGAAACCATGTTTTTCTGATATTCAACAGACATTTATTAGAAAAGGATATCATGTTAATGGCTATTTGGATTGTGCAATTCATCCTGTTGGATTATGGAGTTAATGTCATATTTATTCGCTTCCATTTATGTTTGAATACATGCAACCAATTACAAATTGTTTTCCTGGTGATTTATTTAAAAGTGTCACTGTTCTATGGTTAAAAGATAGAAATCGACCTTTTGAAAACAGTTTTTTCATGAAAATTTCACAATCATTTCCATACATTCGTCGTCTAACAATCATCAATGAATTAGAAAAACAACAAATAAAACATTTATCGCTAATAATTAAATTTTCTTCTCTGATCGAACTGCATTGTGTGATCGTTCATACGAATTATGTTGAACAATTTCTTTCGAGTTTGAACACATATTTGCCTGCTCTTACGAAACTTACTGTTCAATACAAACGTTTAGTTACAATTACTGAATATTTCACCAGAGATATCACGCGAATTAATTGTGCAAAATTGAAATCAATCAATTTTACAGATATAGAATCAACTGTACATTCAGAAGACTTCTATCGTTATTTTCCTTCATTGAATTTGTCTGCTTAGAAATAAACTTTTTCAATTTAAAAAAAAGCGTAGAATTTGGCACTTGTTGATTTGTTTTGTCTTGAAGTTTTTCATAAGAGTAAACTATCTCTTACATGTTGGTATACAGAAGAATAAAAATGATAGTAGGCGAAATAACAACATGAAGAATGTAATGAAATAAAATTGAAGAATAACGATCTATGTGACATGAAAATATATTTGAAGAGGGAATCTATGTGCTTCTCTCTTTTTTATTATATAAGAAGGATGATTTTATTGAGCCGGTAGAAGATTCGAGTCAAAGCTAAACTTGTTTCAACCTGATAGTTTACTCTACTAGTGAATTAAAACTTATTTCGAATAAAATAATTAATAATGAATGCTCAACAACAACAAATAGCCAATACTCAAGAGATTGTTAATAATGTAAGGCTCTGCTTCGTTAAGAAAATATAAAGATTTTGAAAATGTCTATAATAGTTTAATCAACATATGCAACGATTTATGACTCTCGAAGCGCAGAGCATGAACCAAAATTTACTCTCCGAACTCATTGATCAGCGAGAGAATTCGTTTTTTTATATTCACGCCAATCAGCAAAATTATAGTAAGTGTTTCATCTCATAAACGTAAAAGACATTTCGGCAATGTGACCATGCAAGTGTGCAGCAAATGAATTAATACTGAGAAATACGAAGAATTAGATAGCTACTATATGAGTGATCATCGATTCAGGTTTGTATTACAATTCTTCCTGAGAATTTATTTATATCAACGATTTATTTTCATTGATAATTTCATCGTCATCATTTTTTATCTTAAAAACACAAGTAACATTTGTTTTACGACTCGCTCAACTCTTTCTCATTGAAATCTTGTTTCTCAATGCCATCAAACACTATTTATTTATCACGACTAAACTCATCTTTTGACGCTCCAATTCAAATTAGCACCGACCAAGATTTTTAAGGAGATATCAATAATTAATTCACTAGTTAAATAATAAGGGAACTAATACTCATCTAATCGATTGGCTAATCATTCTCTGAAAGAAACTTCTTTTACATACCGAAGGAAAAAAAAGAAAGAAAATAACTAATCCAATTGGTCCATTTGGTTTATTTTTTTGAATTGAGTATATCGACTATGTTTTGTTCAGATATTGTATCTTTTGTTATTTGACTTCGTGTGAGTGCTCTCTCAGTAAGTTTTGAAGGGTAACTATGCATTTGGTCGAAAAATTTTCAAATATGAAGAAATCCAGAAAAAGTGAGAAAATACGGAATTTTTCTGGAAAAAAACGAATGATCTGGCAACACTGGTTTAATTCGAATTGGAAACGATAGGAAGTGACTGAAACAAGCATAGTATCCTTAGGGATCGTTCAGAATCCGGATGTCGAAAGCGTCGATATGAGAATTGTTATTTACTGCAAACTGGTCATTCCTTCTATTCATACTCCTTTGTTATCAACATCCATCAGATAATATACTTTCGTTGTTCTCAACTCTTCGTGTGTAGTTGATGTGAGAGAACAGAATAAGATTATCTAGGTTATCTAACGATGAATAAAACATATAGATATTTTTTATATTTTATATACTTGCAACTTGTACTTTTTTTGCAAACAAGAAAAAAGCATAGTTTTATTTAAAAATAAAAGATAATGTATTGCTTTTGTTATTTCTTTAGTAGATAAATCTTGAATATGGACAAGGAAAACAATGAATCAACGACATGGTTGAATCTTTTCCCAACTGAAATTATTTTTATGATATTTAATTATTTATCTTCAAATGATATTATTTATGCGTTCTCTCTTTTTAATCAACGATTCAATCATTTATTATTACAAAATCCATATTATTTAAATAATTTCGAATTACCAATAACAAATTTAAAAATATGGAAAAATATTTTATCAGTTGTTGGTTCAGAAATCGAATGTTTAAATATGAAAATAAATTATTTATCAATTCCATTAAAATATTTCACAAATTTAAAATCTTTAATTATTTCATCACCATATGGATTACCTGAAAAAGAACTAATATCTATCGTTGAAAGTGAACAATTTCAAAATTTACATTCATTTAAAATCATAGAAGAGAAAATATTTTCTGATAAAATCTATAAGTCTGAAAAAAATTATCTGTTCAAAAGAATTTTTAATCGTGAAAATTCATTAAAAATCTTAATAATTCCATCACTTTATATAAAAACTCTCGATAATTTAAATATGAATTTCAATTTACATTCAATAACATTAACTATAAATTCTTTTGAAAATATATTTCTATTAATTCAATCAACGCCTAATTTAGAATATTTAAATGTTGATTCATATATATTCGAAGATAATTCCTATGAAATTTTAACAACTATTTCAAATATAAAATTAAAAGAATTCTATTTAACATTACGTAGTAAAAGTGATGCATCAGACAAGATGGATGAATTAATTCATTCTATAAAACAATTATCATTATCATTGAATTGTTTATCATTGAATTTAATTTATCTTCCTCTTAAAGATCAAAATGAAATTCCATTTAATAGTAATAAACTTCAACAATTTTTAGAATCAATCAAAGAATTAAAACAATTCCATCTCTATGCTAAACTCGAACGAAATTTCATTATTCAAAATCAAATTGTATCTCGATTCAAAAATCAATATTGGTTTGATCATCATTGGTCATTTGGAATGCATGATAAATATTTTTATACATTACCATTTCATTTTGATTATCTTTACAAATTTTATGAAAGTTCTAATGATGTTCAATCAAACAATCCGGAAATTTTGATAAATAATCCTCGACTATGGTCTAATGTTAAAGGTATTGAAATAGAAAAACCACCAGCATATTTTTATAGTTCTATTTTAAGAAAATTAAAAATAGTAATGCCAAAATTAAATTTAATTAAATTTAATTTTTATATGGGTATTACTGATCCTTATACATATTTATATCTCGGTAAAAAAGATCAAATTCATCTTACATTCAATAATCTGACAACTCTTCAGTTTACTAAGGGTTTTATAGAAGAGATTAAAGATTTAATAATTTATTTATTACCAAATTTAAAACATTTGATTTTATCTTCGGAATATTTACCTTCAATACATAATGAATTATCCCAAATATTCAATCAAAGAATTGAACGATTGGATATTGATTCTTATGCTAAATTTGACTTATTAGCAAATCGATATTATGTTTATTTTTCAAATGTCGAATTTATTTATTTTAATATAAAATACGTTGAAAAAGATTATGAATCTTATGCAAATATTATTATTAAAATATTAACAAATTTCAAATCATTAAAGAGTCTAGTAATGTTTATTCAACGAATAGGTGATATTCGGATTTATCCTTCATTTGGAACAGATTTAATTCAACTTATTGAATATTTAAATACAAATACAATTACAAAAAAATATAATATCAAACATTTTCGTGAATATGCTTTGTTTTCAAAACAGGAATCTAATCATAACAGTAGTATCAAATTTGAAAGTTAAATTCAAGTTTTCAACTACTTAATCCAGTGCAAACCGTGTACACAACGACGACTTCATCTTCATCCTCTTTTTGTCTTTATCCATTGGCGGTTTACTTTCGTACGATATTTAGAATAATCTTTCATCTTTAAAATGATTAAATAAAATGATTAATTTAAAATGATTCAAAATATAGAGTACAATTACGTAGTGTAATATATACGTCGTAACAGTTAAGAATTTTGATTAAATTTATCATATCATACGGCTTGTCCACAGGTAACGCACTCAGCAAGTTTTGACTTCTCAGTCTAATAAGTCAATAACTAAACGTGATGGAGCTCTGAAAAATTTACTGTAACAAGAACTTCGTTGGTTTTCCTTTCACTAAAATTTTCATTGAATTCAGTTGAACTGTGGGTGCATTATATAGACAATGATAGAAAGCTCTATGTTCAGACACTGAACGGAAAAAATCGATTTTCCTTCGACTATTTTTGACTACGAGAAGATAAGTTTAATAAATCAGAAAATTACTTTTCGAAATCTACTTTCATGCATAAGCAATATCAAACTCTCTAAGTAACGCACTCAGCACAGCTTTCATGCAGATTTTCCGATTTTCAGGATTTATGTCGAAAATCTAATTTAGTCCATCAAGAAGCGATAGTAATTATAGAATTATATAGTTAAAAAGTTTTTTTTTATAACAAATTTTGTGAAGAAAATGGCAATAATCAATGAATTCTGTCTAACTATGAGATGATTCAACACATGGTCGACATCGAACGGCATTAACCATTATCACATATAACTTTTCAGTAATGCGATTTTTTCGGTATTCCGAACCAATTAAACATAATTAAAGTGACATAGAGAGATTAACGAAGATCTTTGCCGTATTTTCAAAAGATCTGCTTGATATTTAAATAGTTCTTTGTCACCTATATTTTGTGTACTTGAATATGATTTAAAACTATATATAAACTCTCTTTCTACAGATTATCTCAATATTATTGTTGTCTCGACGTTCTCTCATAAGTATCATAAATAAAATGACCTATTGAAAAAGAAAACAACCAAGTTTTGAGATTTGAATTCAAATAGTTTGATAAAAATTCACTAGATAATGTTTAATTTTAATCGCCTTATTACTTCGAACAAATTCGTTATATATAGAGAACAGAAAAGAAAAATAAGAATTATTTATAACACAAAATAGTAAGAGGTTTATCTTAATTTGAGCAAAAAATAATTTTTTATAAGCAAGGCTCCTAGTTATGGGTAATGTATTAATATAAGAAAAGAAATTCATTTGAAAAACTATAATGAAATGAATAGTTAACACATTTTTGTTAATTCTTTTGTTAAAAATTGCCCATGAACACATTTTACAATTGAAATTTTATTATATGATATTATCTTACATTGAATTTCACCATGAAATCTATCTTTACCAATTATTAGATCACCCCAATTTAAATTAATAATATCATTATTATAAGTCCCAACTGCTACATGTGACCACTTATTATTTTTATCAATACCTAGCCAATTTATTTGATTATTATGCGTACCAATTATATAAATTGATTTATCATCACCTTCCCAACATCCATTCAAACTGCTTGTGTTCTGCCATTTCATACCTTTATCAATTTCAAAAGTATCTAAGTATTCATTTGATATTCGACGAAAATCTGTACCCCAAAATACGTTATTGCTATCATATGTTTTTGTCATATTTTGATAATCTGATGATATTTTTAATTTTAGCGTACCAGAATAGTTATCACGAGCAATTGGAAGATCACCCCATTGTATAGTCAATTCGTTTGTATTATCTATAGTTCCATAGCCAACATTAACAAAATCCCAACTAGCCTTAGACTTTCGTCCGAACCAATATACTTTTTGACCATATTGACTTATGAAATAAGTGCCAGCATCTTGTATATTATGAACATTATCATCGCATGTCCATACACCAAATAGATTATACGCCGTACTTTCAATAATCAATTCGATTTTCGTTATAGTTTTACCATTATTTTCGTATGTAGTCGAATCCTTTATAACACGAAAACATGTATAAGGTTGTAATAGTACTTCTTTTTCTGATGAGTATTTTGATATATCTTCTATAGTCGAGCATGTATGTGCAAATCTTTGAGGAATATAAATAATAAATACAGCAGTACATCCACACCATTTAGTTGCTATGTGAATATCTTTAGTGCATGATGTAAAACCTGGCCAATAAAATAATAAACCATTCCTATATGTTGCTGTTGGCTTAGACTCTAAACCCATACCACGATAGACAATACCATAAAAATGTCGTCTAGGATTTTGTAGGCCTTTCAATAAACTATGAATATAAGGGACAAATAATAATAAAGCATTTCTATCACTATTTCTTAATGCTTCATTTAGTTTTCTAAAAACACATGAATCGTATGTATAAACTTTAATCGATATTTCATTAACATCCAGATGATTTTTTTCACTATCATATAACGTATCTAATTTAGAGAAATTATCATCGTATTTTGTTAATATTTGGCATATGGACTGTTGTGGAGTAATAATATTATATTTGTGAGAATTGTCTAATATTTCTTTGTAAATACCTTCAACTGTTCTCACATAAGTTGGAACATTACCTGATACAACACATAAATCATGCTCTGGATTCCGAAAATCTGATTCCAGACATTTTGGTGTAGACATGAAATGGATATGTTATAAATTTAGAATACGTTATTTATTTGGCTTGTTCACTGACAAATGTTATAAAAAGAAAAGAATGTTTTGCATATATTCGGGATTGTTTATTTGATCGAATTGTTTTAGAAAAAGTTTCATTTTATCCCATACTGGGTAAAAAGTATGCCACGTTAAAAAACGTGTTCTTCTCTTTCTTGAAGTCATAAAAAGTGATCGCTTACTTGACTGATGAAAGAATAGTCTCCCATACCTCTCATAGTCTCTGAGAGAAAACAAGCTTCAAATTGTAGACCGGGAAATATGCAAGATCCGCGTCTCCCAGCAGATCCACACATCCTCAAGATGTTACTGTATATACGCACACCCTCACCATTGAGATGCATGTATATACATGGACCCCTTTACCCTCACCCTCAACACCCTCAACACCCTTGAATGAAGGAATCGATAAACAGAAAAGTTGGTTTAGCCCAGGAGTCATTTGCATTTCGTACAATTTTAGATCTGTAATACGATCAACAACATTTGGTAGATATTCTTGACAGAACCAATCAAGTGTAGTCTTTGGTATTGCACAAAGTGAAAATCGATAATCATAAAATTATTGCTCAAGAGAATGATTAAAACGGGAATTGCACTTATAGAAAGCTGCGAGCAAATGAAATCCATTGAGACACGAAAAAAATTGGAGTAGAAGTTCGTTTGGGAATAATTCTAAATCCATTATCCTATGTTTCATTGGTAGCTATGTCACGCGGTTATTATATATCTATGCGTAGATCAATATCAATCGACATTAGCTGTCAGATGGAATAGACTAGGCGACAATTTTTCTTCTTTGACGTCTAGCAGGAAATGTCAGTTAGGTCAATTTTTTCAATATCAAATTTTATAAAAAAGTACAAAAAAAATTAATTATATCATAAAAATAAAGGCTGCTGTTGACACGTTGCATTTATTATATACGTAAAAATTCATCTGAGGCAGTATATATAATTACAATCGGAATATATGTGTCCTCGTCATTACATTTACGACAAAGCAAATGAATACAACAACTTTATTCGATGCGCTCTCCGATGGTTCATCATCATCACCAGCACCAGGACCACCTGGTGGAGGTGGACCTCCTCCACCGGGTGGTCCTCCTCCACCAGGTGGTCCTGGTAGTGGAGGTGGAGCTGGTATGGGTACAGCTGTAACAACTGCTTTTCAGCAAAATCTTATTCTCTATGGCTATATTATTCTATTCTTACTTGGATTCTTTGGTCACGTCAACTCAATTCTAATCTTTCTTGATCGTACACTTCGCTCAGTGTCAACTAGCTGTCTCTTCATTTGTATTACTCTATCAGACATTACCTATTTATCGACATGTATCTATGATTTTCTCTATACTGGTCTTGGTCTAACATATATTAGCCAACAAAATAATACTAATCTCGCTAATATCCTTTGTCGTTTTCGTTCGTTCGTACAATCAGTAGCAATGTGCTCATCTTCTTGGATTCTACTATCAATTGCGATTGATCGATGGCTTCGTATTCGATTTCCTTTTCAAGTTAGAAAATTGTGCACAAAACGACGAGTATTATTTGGTGCACTGATTATTGTTATCTGTGCCATTGCTTTGAATTCTCATTTACTTACACTACCATTTGGGAATCTATCAAGTACAAACATCTGTGGTCCTGTTGGTTCAGCTCAGTATTCAACTTTCTTTCGACAAGTAATTGATTGAATTTATTATGAAAGAAAATAATATTCTTTTCTTCGATTATTTTAGATTTGGGGAATTTTATTTGCATGTTTACAAACAGCTTTACCAACAATTTTTCTTTTAATTGTAACAATAGATATGTTTCGTCGTCTTCGACTTCAACAACGACAAAAACAAAACTTAAATCAGAATCAAAATCGTCGTCGAGCTTTCGTTGATCGACAAATGTTAATTATCATGTTGGCTAGTATCTCTCTGTTCTTTTGTACTCAAATACCATTGGGTTTATTTAATATTCTTCTCTCACCTGTCCTCAGGTATCAATTAACGCAGACAGTAGCTTTAGAACTGACAACATTATTTAATTTTATTGCGTCAATTAACTATTCTGTACGTCACACTTTAGTTTACTAGTAGAAAACAAAATGTGTTTGCTTTTTTTTTTGAAGACAATATTCTATGTTCATTGTTTGACAAGTGGTTTATTTCGAGAAAAATTTTTCAATACATTTCGTTGCGGTCGACAACAAGGACGTGTTGGTATTTTGACACAAACCCGAAAAACTATTCAACCGGATTATACTATGGAAAGTATATTTTAATCAAAACAATAATTATATGTGCGCTTTTGATATTGTTGATTGTGTTTTGTATAATCGTGCATACAATTGAGTACTTTTCGTAAATATCGTTTCGAAATATAACTATCTGATTCTTTGACGATGTTGTGTTTTTCGGGTTGATAAAAATGAGAATAATTACGACGAACTCCATTCAAATAAACAAAATCCAGGAAAAATAATGGCACAATTTGTGATGCATGAGATGTAAGGACAATATTTTTATTGCATCTTTGTTTACGTTTGAGAATAAAATGACATTGCATTGCTGCACAGATCAAAATTGTATTCGTTGCTTGAGCACAAAACATTGGATAGTAGATATATCGATGTGAATAAATTTCTCCATTATTAAATTGACCATAAATTAGTCTTTTTGGGATTGGTTCTTGATTAGATTTAGGAAAACCCTGTTGAAGAATACTATTCAAATTTTCTTTTGTTGTACCGCAATAAACTAGTTGTGGTTTACGTGTTGGATATTGCTTCATTTGTGTTATGAATTGATTTTGAACGGATTCATCGACTGAAACCGATCGAATATCAACGATTTTCGCGTTAGAATAATTGTTTAATGATGATTTAATACTGTCACAATTGTTTCGATAGAAATCTTCACGATAATCATTGAATGTAACTATTTGTGATTGTTCATTTGAATCAGAATTTTTCTTTTGAAGTAAACGATCGTATTCGAAGGGTTTTGAGTAATAGGATGGCGCATGTTGATATCGAAATACTTTTGTTTGAGCTTTTGGTTTTTGTTTATCAGGTTGACAATGACTTTTCAATAGAATTGGTTGTGATCGAAGTTTTTTTGATGTAATTGGACGTAATGATTGTTTAACTTTGAGTTTACGATGTTTGCCACCTTTCATACATTGACGAATTTCAAATGAATCGATTTGATCTTCGATATCAGAATAATTCTGACTTGAATTATAGTCATAATAACCATAATCAATATCTGACGACATATCTAAATTATGTGAGCACAATATAAATAAAATATGAGAACAAATTAATGAATAGAAGTATAAGGTCACATATTTATTGTGGATTTTTTTTGTTTCGTAAGAATGATGAAATATCTTGAATCATGATATTAAGGGTTTATGACAAAACAGAATACGAAAAAACAAGAAAGATAATATATGATTCATAATTTTAGAAGATGATCTTCAGCTTTCAATGCTACTTGAATAATTTCATTGGGTGGCAAAGGATTGTTATTTCGAAGATATTCGATAATTTCTACATTGATTGCAGCTGGCACTTGATCTTTGTAGTAGCCTGATTTCACTAAAAGAGTATCGGCTGACATCCAACAGTTAAAATTTTGATAGGGTGTCCAAAACCATTTGTTATGCTTTGGAGAATAGAAATACCAAATAGCTGTGACTAGAAACGATTTTGGACTGATATAGATTCCACGATTATTTGTATATTGTAAACGTGGATGTAATTTTGTGACAGAAGTGGTTGAAGACGTCGAATAGATTTGAATTGAATGAATAAGAGGCGAATTTTTGTTTTCTTGAATATAACTTGATGAAAAATTACTAGTATTTAAATCGTTTTTGAGTTTTTCTAATACTTGTATCCATTGACGAAGATCATTTTCAAAAAAGTCACTATTCTCACGTGCTATTCGTATTTGTTCTTTCAATTGATTTAATTCTTCAACATTGAATACATTCTTCATTTGATTGACTTGTTTACGAATGTCATTAGCAAATGTTCGAATTTTTTCAATTGATTTGTCTTCCCATTTATCAATATCACTCATGAATTGACGATGTCGATTAGTGTTTTCAGATAGACTTTGTTGAATACTATCGTATTCTATAATAACTTCTTCTAATTGTTGACTTAAAACTTGTCGATGTTCAGTTACATGTTGTAAACAAAATGTTTCATTGCAACCTTCGCATTTAAATTGACCAATATTTTTTTGACATGATGCACAAACGGGTTTTGAATTTGTTGAAGACATTTACAGGTTATCGCACACAATGTGTATGTTTATAACGAAAGAACACAGCACGTGTTGTAAACGATAATAAAAACGAATTGACTTACTAACTTGCTTTTTTTCAGTTGTTATTTGAAAGCTCATAGTCGACTTTGATATTCTTGAGGACTTTCATGTACTTTTAAGCAAGTAGGTCAAAATTTAGAAACGGTCCACTTTCTAAATTAAGATAGATATATAGATAAAAATGTGCGAAGTATTTAAGTTGCAGGTTGACTCGTTTTATATTTCATTACGATGATTGCTCAAACAATTATTCTTAGTGTTATTTCTTCGATACTATTCTCTTCAGCTGTACATGCAGTTGATCCGTGTCGATACGAAGTTTCTGGAAAAGGTGTCATTGATTTAACTAGTGTAGGTCGAAGCGATGGGGAACCAGCATATAAAAATTTAGCACCATTAGTCGAATCGAATTACAGTAGGTTATTTCTATCATATCCTACCTCATATTCGATCATTCGTTTTAGGATACAGTTATAATCCATGCAAACCATTCACTGAAGGACAATTTTGTCAAAATGTTGCTGCTTGTCAAGGTGAATAATTTTTATTTTTAAATTATTATAAGATTAGAAAAGAAAATGTGGTTTGATTCTATAGTAACGGAAGATATGGGTCATATAACTAGTCTTGGTAGTCAAGAAAGTGCAGAATGGAATCCAGGTGATGAGCCAAATATTCATCCGTTCATTAGTTATTCAGAAGGTGTAAGAAAAGTAATTGTGGTCATAGAATGTTCAACTACGGGCGAAGAAAAATTTGAAGTTATTGGTGAAACTCAAATTAATCTATATACATTTCGTCTAGTTCATAAATGTGCTTGTTGGAATGCTTGTACGAACGATTAGAATTGAAGTTTTATTTCGAAGATTCTAAATTTGATTATTATAATAGGTGTATCTACAACAACAACAACACTAGCGCCTACGACAACACCTGTAGTGACAACAATATCATCTGCTGCACCAGTATCAACTGCTTGTCGATTTGAGTACCCAGGAAAAGGCGTCATTGATTTCAGTTTCATTGGTCGAACTGATGAACGAGCTGCGTATACAGATGAACCAACAAGAACAGCTTCTCACTACAGTATATATTCTCTTCTCTATTCAATTTCAATTTCTCCTTTACATTTCTTTTTTTTCTCTAAAGCATACAGTTATAATCCATGTCGACCATTTTCTGAAGGTTCTCGTTGTGTTGGTGTATCTGTTTGTCAAAGTGAGTTCATTTGCTCGAATTCTTTTCTATATCTGTTATTATTAGCTTCATTGAATGGCGCAGAAATGTATGCTCTTGGCACACAAGAAAGTGCTACATGGAATGCTGGATCTGATGAGAATGAGAATAGTGTTGTTTCAATCAATTATTCGTATGATGCGAAGAAAGTAATTGTACAACTACAATGTTCACTCGAAGGCAATAATGAATTTCAAGCATTTGGTGAAGATCCAGTGGATACTTATCGATTTCAATTGACACATAAATGTGCTTGTTGGAATGGTTGTTCGAAAACGAATAAATTTATTAAATAACTCTTCTTTTTTTAATAAATGATTCACTAATTGACTGTGTACTGATTTTTATTGGCGTTTGCACTTAAAAAATGTCAGAGCACGAACGCAATAGTTTTTCTTTCAATTCAAATAGTGTACGATAAACATTTACATAGATTAAATGTATTTATATTTTAATTTATTGTTATAATATCCAGTTATGATGTTGTTTTCTACTTTGCTACTTCTAACACAATTAGCAAATTTTATTGGTTTGTTAAAAAATTGCTTGATGAATATTGATGTTATACTTGTTTTTTAATAGATACGTCATACAATCGACCAAAATTATCTCCGTGTGCACAATGGAGTTCAGAGCCGATTATGATTGATGGAATATTAACTAAAAATATCAATTCGAACGATATATTTATTGATAGAAACAATACAATATATGTAATTGATTCACAAAACAAGCGTGTTTATAAATGGTTTGATTTTAATTCGACTAATGCTATTTTTCATCAATTCAACGAATCAACAGATACTCTGTTCGTTTCTACCACAGGTGATATATATGTAAGCGCTTCAGGATCGAGTGAACACGTGCAAAAGTGGACAGCAAAAACAAATACGATCAACATCAGCATGCATATATGCGGAGGATGTTCTAGTATATTTATTGATGCCAATGATATATTTTATTGCGCAATAAAAATGAATCATCAGATTGTTACTACATCAATAAACAATAATTCAACGATTTTAACAGTAGTTGCTGGTACAGGTTTTCTTGGATCTGAATCTAATATGCTTCACATGCCCGAAGGAATTTTCGTTGATACCAACTTTGACTTATACGTAGCGGACAGTGGGAATAATCGAATTCAACTTTTTCATCCAGGTGATCTCAATGGAAAAACTATTGCTGGAACATCTGACTCAATCCTTCTGCATCTGCCCATGCGTGTTTTACTAGATGAAGACGGTGTCATTTATATTCTTCATTTAATAGATCCTTGTCTAGTCAGATCAGGACCTAAAGGTTATGAATCTTTAGTAATATGTGAGAAATTTTTTTTCATATTTAATTACGCTATGACTTTTGATATTTATGGTAATATCTATAGCATTAGTATGCGTCCGACAACTCCTATTGTAAAATATTTATTAATAAAGAATACATGTGGTAAATAAGCATTCATGTTTTTAAATATTAATATTAAATTTTTCTAATGTTCTAGATTCTACAAATGAAAGAATAATAAGTAGACCGGCGAGAAACATATCTTTGAATTCTACATCAACATCACGAATTCAATCGGTATATAATTCAAAATGGGCAATAAACAGTTCATTCTGGTATCTTGAGGCTGAGATGGCTAGGTATTATTATGATGTAATTCAATTACATGTGCACATCGAAGGAGATTACGATCTTTTTGTTAACAGTACCATCAACGTGTACGCTCAGTTGCACAGAAACTATTTTGATCGAATCCGTTGGGTCAAAAATTCACTTTTACATCATATGGGAATTTGTTATATGAATCAATTTAAATATACTACTAGTCTTCGAATTGATGAAAGATATTTTCTCATAGTAGCACCAAAGTCTTCAAATGGCATCGATCATCCATATTCAGTAACCTTTATCGGACCATCTAACATTAATTTCACTCATATCGGTAATAGTATATCAATATTAGTATAGTTTACTTGTATTTTTTTCTTGAATTTTCTAGTCAATTCGAACTTTACTCAAACAGATTATACATCAGATTCGAATACAAATACTCATACATGTGAATACTTTGGCTGTAAATTAGCAGACCTTTATTGTGATGCTGTCGAAATTAATGTAACAGAATCTGGTTACTACACTTTGAAGAGTGAGAACGGTGCCACGAGCTTTGGATTCATTTACAGAAATAATCTCACTGAACTGAACCTTTGGATGAAATCAATTGCTGAGAGTGAAATATTTGATATCACGTCTTTCGAATATTTTATTTATCATGAAGTGAACATTTCGCTTATTTTAATCATGATAACACCTAGAATATTAGGTGGAGATACTTTCTCATTATCAGTAAGTGGTTCAAGAGCTGTGAGTATAAAACATATAGGTAAGATCATCTAAATCTAATATATGTTTCTAAATTCATTTCATATTTTCTAAGATAACATTCGATCGGTCATCGAAACAATAGAACTAATCGAACTGGATGATAACAGTAAAAAGCATAATCATCAAAATTGCTATTCAAACGATTATTACTATGAAGCCTTAGAAATAAATACACCTATATCGGCCTATTATATTTTCTCTAGCAAAAGTGATATTGATACATACGCTTATCTATATAAAGATTATTGTGACTTTTCTTATCCAGAACAAAATCTACTCGATAAAAATGATGATAGTTGTGCTGAAAATCAGTTTAGTATGGCTGTTTATTTAGAATCTAATATAACATATATATTAATTATAACTACAACACCATTGTTTAAGAATAGAAAAGGTCAAATTTCATTGATTATTCAAGGTCCAAGCGAAGTCAATACGAGACGTATTCGTACGTATTTTTTTACTTTTGTATTCATATGTGAGTTATATTGATACTCTTTACATTCAAAGATAATTTGACATCATCAATTCAATCAATATACTCTTCACGATTGACTATAACAAGTTCAAAATACTCACAGGAACAATGTGATAAAACAGATTTTTATTATGAAGCTATACAAGTTAATGTACCTATATCACATAATTACACATTAGCAAGTATAGGCAGTCTAGATATACTTGGTTTCTTATATGAAAACTATGTGAATCCGTACAGACCATACGAACGATTACACAACAAACTGCGTGGAGGTTGTGATCTTGCACAATTTAAAATCAATTCTTACTTTAAATCTGATACTACATATGTATTAGTTGTAACTTCGTATAGACAGAAGATCACAGGTAGATTTTCAATAGTTGTATCTGGTCCATACAATGTTTCATTGAATCGTATTAGTGAGTATAGTTCGACTTTCATTATATACGTATAGATATCGAAATAATCTATTAATTTAGATTTTCAGTTCATATATTCATCTGAATTAACAAAGAATAGTCAAGTTTATCAACGAGATTGTGGACGAGGAAATTATTATTATGAAACTGTTGAAATTAATGTAAAACAGAGTGGTTCTTATCATTTTGATAGTAATAGTAGTATTCAACTGTATGGCTATATTTATAAAAATAACTTTGATCCATCATATGCAGGTTCCTCTTCAAGTGGAAATTTAATTACATCGAGTGATTTTAGATGTGGTAGTCATCAATTTGGACTAGGTGCTTATTTACAAGTTAATATACGATATATTCTAGTTATAACAACACGTGAACCTAAGATTCAAGGAGCTTTTACAGTGGTTGTTAATGGCCCAGAAAACCTTACTCTCAATCGTTTAGTTAAAAAGCAAAGTAGTTGTATTATCGGTGATAGTTGTAATTTGCAAACGAAAAGTATTAGTTTAACTATTAATGATATTTTAAATAAACAAATTTTACCGAATACTTCACTTTACAAACAATCGGCATTAGTACAATCGGCTGCTGCTATTACAATGTTAATGTTTGTTTGTGGTCTTGTCAATGGTGTTTTATCTTTATTAACTTTTCAGAATAAACAAATAAGACAAGTTGGATGTGGCGTGTATCTTTTCGGATCTTCAATTATTTCTCTTTTTACAGTCGTTATATTTACGATTAAATTTTGGCTTTTTGTTCTCACTGAAATACATGTCATCGTTGATTCGTCGATTGTTCGAATAGATTGTGCGTTTATCAATCCTATATTAAAATTATGTTTAAACTTAGATGCTTGGTTAACTGTTTGTGTTGCCATTGAACGAGCAATTAGCATACTACAAGGTATCCGATTTAATAAAACGAAGAGTGCATACACAGCTCGTCGAATAATTCTAATTCTACCAATTTTAATCATGGGTACTGTTGTTCATGAGCCAATACATCATGATTTATTTGAATATACAACTGAAGATCAAATGGAACGTCATATTGTTTGTATCCTTCGATACTCTAGTTCAATGCAAAAGTACAACATGTTTATTTTATTATTTCATCTCATAGTACCATTTGCAGTAAATCTTTTCTCAGCTGGATACATTATTTTTCGTAGTGCTCGACAACGATCAATAGCACAGACAAATCGATCCTACAAGCAGCATATTCTCGAGCAATTACGAGAACATAAACAATTACTTATTAGTCCAGTCATTTTGCTTGGATTAGCTTTACCTCGTTTAATTATTTCACTGATACCCGGATGTATAAATCCATCGGATAATCCTTGGTTATATCTTTTCGGATATTTTATTTCATATATGCCGCCAATGCTTATATTTGTTGTATTTATTGTTCCTTCTGAATTATATATGAAAACATTTAAGGAAGGAATAACACGATGGTATCGACAAATTTGTCGATCCAGACAATAAAGTCTTTTTATTTTTATTTATTTTTTACAAATATACAGATAAAGAAAATAATTAATCTATCGAATCCATATTTGAATCATGTACATAAGTTATCAGTGGATTCCAATGTATCCGAAAATATTCATAAACAAACGTGTCCCCGTGAAGACAACAACTGTCTCGAACGCTAAATCGAATTTCCATCCATATTCCATCTTTAAATAATTAATAAAAAATCAAACTAACAAAATAAAAATAAAAAACCACAAAAATACAATAATTTCTTAAAATATTCAAAACTTCGCCTGTCCCGTAAAATTAAATGACGGTGTACCGTAGTTTGATAGAAAGGAATAATGTAGAAAAAAAAATGTAAAAAGAGAAGATAAGAGATAGAATGAGAGATGATGAGTTAATCGTTCAAATAGAAAATATAGATGTTTTATTGATTGAATAATATAAGTTGAACGTGGAAAAAAATAGAGCTGATGCTATTTATGTCTTCACAAAATGAATATTACTTCTTTCGTTTTGCTACAACAAATGACAATCCAGCTAAATATTTCATTGAATTTGAAGATGTAATCATCGAAAATAATCATCAATTTCCCTTTTTGTGATTTAATGAACGAAACTATCGGTACATATCACTATTGCATTCAGTCATATTAGAAGAACTTCGTTATTTATCGATTTCTTTTTCGTTTTATTGACTTTACAAATACATTTTGCGTTCCTATTATCAATGATCAATATGTTAAACCAGTGAAATATAGATTCTCTTTCTACATTTTCTCTTCCTACCAATCTACGGCGAACCTACTTCGAAAGCACGAGTATGATTTATTTATTTCTATCCACATATTAGTAAATAAAAATATATTTGTAGATTATAATCTTTGCAAAAATTAACATAATAATAATAAAAAAACCAAATTTTTGCGTAATTATATGTCATGAAATAAAACAATTTGAATTATATTTATCGAAATATCAAAGAAATTCATCAAGCACTTATTTCAATGATTTATAATAGATTATCCTCAACTTATTGAATTGTTTTCAGCTTTGTGTTGTTAGACTGTTCATGAAGAAAGGTATCGTTTCTTTTCAATTGAAATTTATCAAATTCACTGGCTACTTGACGTTGTTGTTTAGTAATCGCTGTTAATTGTTCACATTTGCCAACAATTAAAAGTTCCATCGCATATACTTCCGACAAAGTATTCTTTTTTAATCTATTTGTTCCCTCTTCAGTAAGAAGCGCAGTCGTCATTGATTCTTCACGATATTGATCGAGGATTTTTTCAGAGCATTCATCATTTCGAATGAACCAGATCCGAATTATGTGATTTCATCGTAAACTAATCTCAAGCCATTGATCGATGCTTCCGATAATGGCGCACAATCTTCAGTGAGAATATTCGAGTTCATGCTAAAACCTCTCTCAATATACAAAATAGCAATGATGTTTAAAAACAAATACATGATTAAACTCTAAGCAGTAGCATTGTTCTTGTTTCCAATAATATTAACAATATGAACAGTATTTCAAATCATCCGTTTAGTAGCCGAATACGAACTAGATCGACTGTCTGATATATACAGATATTGTTAGAATTTAGTTATTCTTTAGAAAAATTTAATCAAGCATTCTAGCATACAAATTCTTTGATAATTACAAATTATTTACAACAAAATTGATTTATACTTTCGAGCATTCTTTTTGTTTTTGACAAGTATAGGATTTATAATAAATACAGGTCGAATCCGAGTCCAGGATTCACTAATTAACTGTATACTGATTTTTATTGGCGTTTGCATTTAAAAAATGCCAGAACAGGAATACAAGAGTTTTTCTTTCAACTCAAATAGTGTACGGTAAACATTTACACAGATTAAATTCATTTTTATATTCTAATTTATTGTCATAATATCAAATCATGATGTTGTTTTCTACTTTGCTACTTCTAACACAATTAGCAAATTTTATTGGTTTGTTAAAAAATTGCTTGATGAATATTGATGTTATACTTGTTTTTTAATAGATACGTCATACAATCGACCAAAATTATCTCCGTGTGCACAATGGAGTTCAGAGCCGATTATATTTGATAAGATATTACCTAAAAATATCTATATAAATGATATGTTTATTGACAGAAATAATACAGTATATGTAGCTGATTCAGGACACAGGGGCGTTTATAAATGGTTTGATTCTAATTTTAATTCAACTAATGTTATTTTTCATCAATTCAACGGATCAACAAATACTCTGTTCGTTTCTACCACAGGTGATATATATGTAACCACTGGTCTGTTGCGTGAACACGTGCAAAAATGGACAGCAAAAACAAATACTATCAACATCAGCATGCATATATGCGGACAATGTTCTAGTATATTTATTGATGTTAATGATATATTTTATTGCTCAATGCGACTAAATCATCAGATTTTTTCCACATCAATAAACAATAATTCGACGATTTTAACAGTAGTTGCTGGTACAGGTTTTCTCGGATCTGAATCTAATATGCTTTACATGCCTGGAGGAATTTTCGTTGATACCAACTTTGACTTATACGTAGCGGACAGTGGGAATAATCGAATTCAACTTTTTCATCCAGGTGATCTCAATGGAAAAACTATTGCTGGAACATCTGATTCAATCATTCTGCATCAACCCACGCATGTTTTATTAGATGAAGACGGTATCATTTATATTCATCATTTAACAGATCCGTGTATAGTCAGATCAGGACCTAAAGGTTATGAACCGTTATTAATGTGTCAGAAATCTTTTCACTTAACTAATTACGCAATGGCTTTTGACATTGATGGCAATATCTATACGGCTGGTAATGGTCCGAGAACTTCTATTCTAAAATATTTATTAATAAAGAATACATGTGGTAAATAAGTAGTGTGCTTTCAAAATATTAATACCAATACTTTTAATCTTCTAGATTCTACAGATGAAAAAATAGTAAATAGATCGGTGCGAAACACATCTTTGAATTCTACATCAACATCACGAATTCAATCGATATATAATTCCAAATGGGCAACAAACAGTTCATTCTGGTATATAACTATCAATGAGATTGAAGATTATTATGATGTAATTCAATTGCATGTGCTCACCGAAGGAGATTACGATCTTTTTGTTAACAGTACTATCACCGTGCACGCTCGATTGCATAGACACTATTTTGATGTGGTCCATTGGGAGACAAATCCACTTTTACATCATATGGGAACTTGTTATATGAATCAATTTAAATATACTACTAGTCTTCGAATTGATGAAAGATATTTTCTCATAGTAGCACCAAAGTCTTCAAATGGCATCGATCATCCATATTCAGTAACCTTTATCGGACCATCTAACATTAA
>ERZ778026.1321-NODE-1321-length-31773-cov-9.673245_pt1 | contig 31773 bp, 30 predicted proteins | sample MGYA00375756_ERZ778026 | MGnify/ENA primary metagenome ERZ778026 (study PRJEB29350, sample SAMN05389820) | bioreactor metagenome | isolation source: Ammonium sulfate bioreactor | place: South Africa: University of Cape Town | collected 2014-02-18 ... | reverse complement strand
GTCATCACGCCAAACAGCCCCGGTATCCACATCATCAGACCCGCCAGCAGACAGCTGATCACCGACTGCCACATCAGGGTGGAGAAGCGTTTGTTCGGGCGTCCGGCAAACCACGCGCCGAAGAACGCCGCCGGGATCGGCAGAATAAACAGAATACTCACTACCATGCTGCTCAGGCCCAGACCCGCGCCCAGCAGCACGCCGGAACAGGCTTCAAACACCGCAATGCCCGCCAGGCCGCCGATCAGCATCAGCAGGTAGCAGGTAAACGACCCGTTGCCGAACAGCGTTTTATAGCTGGTGATAAGCTTCGTGCGCGGCGCGTCCTGCGGGCGCGTTTCCGGCATCCAGCGCGCCATGCTGAAGGTGACAATCACGCACAGAACCAGCAGGAAGGCGTAGCAGGCGCGCCAGGACCACATCGTGTCCAGCAGGCCGCCAATCAGCGGGGCGAGAAGCGGGCTGACCAGAATACCCATATTCAACAGGCTGTTGGCATGACGGAGCTGGGTGCCCTGATACATATCGCGCGGTAAGGTTCGCGCCATCACCCCACCGACGCCGGTCCCGACGCCCTGCAGGGCGCTGGCGGCAATCAGTACGGTCAGGCTGTGCGTGGTAATGGCAATCACCGTCGCCACCATGAAAATGCTCATGCCCACCAGGATCACCGGGCGACGCCCGATGCGGTCAGACAGCGGGCCGTAAAAGAGCTGCGAAACGCCATAGGTCAGCAGGTAGGCTGCCATCACGCTCTGCACCGCGCCCTCGCGGACGTTCAATTCCTTTGCCATGTCGGCAATCGCCGGAATGTAGATGGTTTGCGCCATCTGACCGACGGCCACCAGTAACACCAGCATCAACAATAAGTTAACGTTCCTTTGTTTTTTCATGTCGCTGAATACTTTTGCCAAAAGAGAAAAATGAAGAATAAGTGACTGAGCATTCCCATAAATGCGCGAGGAATCTACCACAGAGAGATGACAATTTAAGCATTGTCGTGGTGAATGAAAAAACCGGGAAAGGCAGGATTTGTAAACAAGAACGGCAACTAATGTTGCCAGTGATTTACGCCAGGCGCAGCAGAATGGCTCCGGCGGCAATACCCAGCGCCGCCGCGATGCGCAGGCCCGCAACCTTCTCTTTTAAAAGGACAAACGCGATCAGCGCCCCGAAAAGAATCGAGGTTTCACGCAGCGCCGCGACCACCGCCAGCGGTGCCTGCGTCATGGCCCAAAGCGCCAGACCGTAAGAGCCCATGGTGCCCACCCCGCCGAGTAACCCCTTTTTCCAGTGCAGGCGCAGGTAGCCGGACGCCTCGCGCCGACGCGCCACCATCGCCCAGCTCAGCAGGCAGAAGCCATTCATAAAGAAGGTCCACAGCGTGTAGCCCAGCGCGGTGTCCGACAGCCGCACGCCGGTGCCGTCCACCAGCGTATACCCGGCAATGAAGCAGGCGTTCAGCAGCGCCAGCCAGATCCCTTTGCGTGACTGCATGCGGCCATGCATCGCCATCGCCAGAATCGAAAGGCAAATTACCCCGATGCCGGACCAGGCGAGCCAGGAGAGACGATCGCCGAGCGCCAGCACGCCGATCAGCGCCACCAGCAGCGGGGCGGTGCCGCGCATCAGGGGATAGGTCTGGCTCATATCGGAGACCTGATAGGTCTTCGCTACCAGCACGGTGTACACCACCTGTAAGGCGCAGGAGACGATCAAAAACGGCCAGCTTGCAGCAGATGGCTGTGGGGAAAACGGCAGTAAGACCAGAGCGATAAGCGTGGCGGATCCGCTGACGCTTATCGCGGAATAGAGCTTGTCCGTTCCGGCCTTAACGATGGCGTTCCAGCTGGCATGCAGCAGCGCGGCGAAGAGCAAAATGCAGAAAACGGTGGTGGTCATGGCGTATCGGGTGATGAATTGTCACTCAACTGTAACATTCACACCCTGATGCTGCCAGCCGGTTACACGGCACAAAAAAGGCGGTGCGTCACCCGCGGTTCGTCCGAGACCAGCGTAAAACCCGCCCGATTATAAAACCCGTAGGCACTGTCCGGCGCGTGGGTATTCAGAAAATCAAACCAGATGCTGGCATCGGCCATCACCACGGTTAAAAGCTGTTTGCCAATGCCCAGCCCGCGGCACTTCTCGCTGACGTAGAGATGGCGAATACGTCCGGCGCGCGGCTGCTGGCTGAACGGATCGCGGTTGAGGCCGCATACGCCGACCAGCTTGCCGTTAAGAAACGCGCCCAGCAGCTTTTCTCCCGGCGCGTTAAAGCGGTTCTCGCCGCGCTGCCAGTTCTCTTCCAGCCTGCGCAGCATGTTGAAATTCAGTGCGATACTTTCAGCCTTCAGGGCGATATACCCCGGTTCATCCGGTGTGACGGGCTCAATTAACAGACGCGACATAGCATTCCCTCGTTATTAAAGAGGGGCGGTTGCCCGCCCCTCTCAGGTGCGACTTGAACCTGAATTACCGAAGGAATTTCAGGACAGCATCAAGCAGTTGCAGTACTGCAACAATGAGTTTGAGGATAAGTATCACCATATCCACTACGCTCATACGCGTCTCCTTTTGGTTAAAAGGAGCACGATGCTGGCGTACCTTTCCGCCGCCTGTTGCCAGCACCTGGATTGACGTAACACAGTGTGCTCACTTCAGGGGTTAAGGCACTGACGGCACCACCCGTTTCAGCCAGGACTTCGTTGCGCCGGTAAAACTGCGGCCCCCTCGCTCACTGCGAACACCCTCAGTATAGATAAATACTGTATGTATGAACAGTATTTTTTGGACAAAATCAGGAAGGCGATCCATACTCAAAAACGTCAAAATCCGTGCCTGAATTGCGCGTTCGTCTTCGATCGCGTATACTTTTTGCGTTGACGTAACACAGTGTGTTCTGCGGCGACCAACCGCAAAACCCTGATAAAAACCTCGCTCCGGCGGGGTTTTTTGTTTTCTGATGTGCCTCATAAAAAACTGCTGGATGAGCGAGGGTTCTGCTGTTTGGCTTCGATGTGGGCTAGCCGGATTGCTTAAGCCGCTCTGTTTAATGGAGAGGTATTAGATTCATTTTGTAAGATAACACCACTTAATATGTAAACTAATATAACTTACTAATACCTCTCAAGTAATTTAATTACTTCGCGTATAACACTAATAAATAAAAGTGAGCCAACTTATTTTTTACGTGAATGTTTAGTTGAAATAATTTCACTTGTTTGAAACTCAGCGCTTTCCAATGTATATTCCAGGAGTCGCAAATATTGTATGGATACATTATGCAAGCATCTGATTATTTAAAGATGAAGTTCCAGAGTGACAGGCAGTTGGCTATTTATGGACAGCAAGGCGTTGCAGGGACATGGAGAGCATTAAAGGAGATCGGTTCTGATATTTACTCAGGAATCGAGCGTGTAAGCTGGTACTCATCATGCTTAATCCCCAGCTATCACGATGTGTGTGATGAGCTTCTCTCAGAAGAAAAGAGGATGTATCTCTCAATTCTCTCGCTTTACCGTTATCGCGATGTAATAGAACACATGCTCTATCTTTATTTTGAACGTGTTATTACCGATTCTGAAAATGGAAATGAACAAAATCGCGTTCGTAAGATGGATTCAAAAGTCACCGGGCTTGTTAAAAACATACCAACAAACAAGGCCGCGCGTTTAGCGATAGCATTGGGGCTGGCCAAATCCCTTTCCGAATCTGGCCTGCTCTCTGAAATCGTCGTCGAACGGCTTGCACGCCGCGTACCTAACGTTGTCATGGCGCTTCAATTGATTGGAACGGAACAGAAGTGCGCTTTTGCTGCCCGTCGCCTGAAAACGTTGGACCCCAGGTATTACGCGACCCTGTATGCCGCACAACTGGAGATGCTTTACTACTTTTTTGAGCCTTTCCTGTCTGAACTCATTAAGAAGGTGCAAATGGGATTCTATAAGGATTTCGATACAATTTATGACGACTTAAAGGACAAGGAGCATGTTTAAGAGTCTGCTATCAATTCTGTTTTCGGATGTTTTATTCCCCGTTTATATTTTTGCGTGCGCCTCTTTGTTCCTGTGGTTGATGCCTGACCACTGGGTATTACTAACATTCATTTCTATTGTTGTATTTATTATTGTGCATCCGATAATTTTCGGCCGCTTTGATAAGTACGATTAAATTTTATAAAAAGGATTTTATATGTCAAACCCAGCTTATTTGTTTCTAACAGATGAAAATGGTTCTCCCATGGTTGGACCTTGCCTTGTGTCAGGGCGTGAAGGTGCAATTGAACTCAAATCGTTCACTCATAATGTTAACATTCCAGTCGACGGGAATACCGGAAAATTGACGGGGACGCGCATACACATGCCCGTCATGTTTCAGAAGGAATTTGATCGTGTAACCCCGATTTTATTTCGGGCGCTGAGTACAGGAAGAACGCTCCAGTCAGCCACCATTAAGATGTACCAGATTAATGAGGCGGGTTTAGAACAGGAATATTTTAATATCCTCCTCGAGAATGTGAAAATCACCTCAATCACACCAGACCTGTACCCAGGCGCAAACACCGGAACACACCTTGAGACGGTTCTCATCCGCTACGAGAAAATCACCTGGAAGCATTGCGACGGCAATGTCATCTATAGTGACTCCTGGAATGAGCGAGCAACTTACTGAAACGTGATCCCTGACGCATTTTTGCGCAGATGAAAATATTTCCATTGTCACGCCCGAAAACCTGTGTTTGTATAAATTCCATCAATGATTCCAAACACAGGTCCCCAATGACTTCATCCATCTTCACTTCGACCCTACTAAAAACTGCGCAACCAGCCGCAGTGGTCGTCGTGCGTGTGGTGGTGGTCGTCGGCAATGCGCCGTAGGGACTGGATCAACACACGAATCCAAAACCCCGCCGGCGCAAACCGGGCGGGGTTTTTCGTTTAGGACCCTCCCCGGAACGTCGGCCCAGAAGAAAAGGACTGGAGCATGGCAAGTTCGGGCACAACATCCACCAAGACGCGTTTTACTGGCGCGCAGCTGATCGTTCATCTGCTGGAACGGCAGGGCATCACCACGGTTGCGGGCATCCCGGGCGGCACGGTGCTGCCGCTGTACGATGCGTTAAGCCAAAGCACGCAGATCCGCCACGTGCTGGCGCGCCACGAGCAGGGGGCAGGCTTTATTGCTCAGGGCATGGCGCGTACGCAGGGTAAACCGGCGGTCTGTATGGCCTGCAGCGGCCCGGGCGCAACCAACCTGGTGACCGCCATCGCCGACGCGCGTCTCGACTCCATTCCGCTGATCTGCATTACCGGCCAGGTACCGTCCTCAATGATCGGCACCGATGCGTTCCAGGAAGTGGACACCTACGGCATCTCTATCCCCATCACCAAACATAACTATTTAGTTCGCGACATCAGCGAGCTTCCTCAGGTTATCAGCGATGCGTTCCGCATTGCGCAGTCCGGCCGCCCGGGCCCGGTGTGGATAGACATTCCTAAGGATGTCCAGACCGCTGAGATCGAGATCGACGTCCTGCCGGAGCCGGGCGAGCGTGCCCCCGCGCCGGAATTCAGCGCTGAGAGCGTGCGCGATGCCGCCGACATGATTAACGCCGCCAAACGCCCGGTGCTCTATCTGGGCGGCGGAGCGATTAACGCTGCGGATGAAATCCGCCAGTTTGCAGAGAAAGCCAACCTGCCGACCACCATGACTCTGATGGCGCTGGGCATGCTGCCTAAAGCGCACCCGCTCTCTCTCGGCATGCTGGGCATGCACGGCGCGCGCAGCACCAACTACATCCTGCAAGAGGCTGATTTGCTGATTGTTATGGGCGCGCGTTTTGATGACCGGGCGATCGGCAAAACCGAGCAGTTCTGCCCGAACGCCAAAATCATTCACGTGGATATCGACCGCGCCGAGCTGGGTAAAATCAAGCAGCCGCACGTGGCGATTCAGGGCGACGTGGCCGAGGTTCTGGCGCAGCTGATCCCGCAGACGGACGCAGCCGACCGCGCCGACTGGCGCCAGCTGGTGGCCGATCTGCAGCGCGAGTTCCCGGGCGCCATCCCAACCGAAGGCGACCCGCTGAGCCACTACGGACTGATCAACGCCGTGGCAGCCTGCGTGGACGACAGCGCGATTATCACCACCGACGTGGGCCAGCATCAAATGTGGACCGCCCAGGCCTACCCGCTGAACCGTCCGCGCCAGTGGCTGACCTCCGGCGGTCTGGGAACCATGGGCTTCGGCCTGCCCGCAGCCGTGGGTGCGGCGCTCGCCAACCCGGACCGCAAGGTCATCTGCTTCTCCGGCGACGGTAGCCTGATGATGAACATTCAGGAAATGGCGACCGCGGCCGAAAACCAGTTAGACGTGAAAATCATCCTGATGAACAACGAGGCGCTGGGGCTGGTGCACCAGCAGCAGAGCCTGTTCTACAAGCAGGGCGTGTTTGCCGCGACCTACCCGGGGATGATTAACTTCATGCAGATTGCCGCCGGCTTTGGCCTGCACACCTGCGATCTGAACGCCGAAGAGGATGCCCACGCGGCGCTGCAGGACGCGATTTCTCGCCCCGGCCCGGCGCTGATCCACGTGCGTATCGACCCTGAACAAAAAGTGTATCCGATGGTGCCGCCGGGAGCGGCAAATACTGAGATGGTGGGAGAATAAGCCATGCAGAAACAACATGATAACGTCATTCTGGAACTCACCGTCCGCAACCACCCTGGCGTCATGACCCACGTCTGCGGGCTCTTTGCCCGCCGGGCGTTTAACGTGGAAGGCATTCTCTGTCTGCCGATTCAGGGCAGCGAGCACAGCCGCATCTGGCTGCTGGTCAACGATGACCAGCGTCTGGAGCAGATGATGGCGCAGATCGACAAGCTGGAAGACGTCACCAGAGTGGCGCGCAACCAGTCCGATCCCACCATGTTTAACAAAATTGCGGTGTTTTTCGAATAAATCGCTTAAGGTAAGCGCCCTGGTCGGCCTGTAGGCGTCGCGCTTGCAGGCCGGATAAGCGCAGCGCCATCCGGCGTTTTCAGACCGCAGGAAGACACATGACCACCATCGCTCTCATCGACGACCACCTTATCGTCCGCTCCGGCTTTGCCCAGCTTTTAAACCTCGAACCGGATTTTCAGGTCGTGGCCGAGTTTGGCTCCGGTCGCGAGGCGCTGGCGGGCCTGCCGGGGCGCGGGGTGCAGGTCTGTATCTGCGACATCTCGATGCCGGATCTCTCCGGGCTGGAGCTGCTAAGCCAGCTGCCGAAAGGGATGGCGACGATCATGCTGTCGGTCCACGACAGCCCGGCGCTGGTCGAGCAGGCCCTCAACGCGGGCGCGCGCGGCTTTCTCTCCAAGCGCTGTAGCCCCGACGAACTGATCGCCGCCGTGCGAACCGTCTCCACCGGCGGCTGCTATTTAACGCCGGATATCGCCATCAAGCTGGCGGCCGGACGTCAGGATCCGCTCACCCGACGCGAGCGCCAGGTGGCTGAGAAGCTCGCGCAGGGGATGTCGGTGAAAGAGATTGCCGCCGAGCTGGAGCTGTCCCCGAAAACCGTGCACGTCCACCGCGCCAACCTGATGGAAAAACTCAACGTCAGCAACGACGTCGAGCTGGCGCGCCGCATGTTTGACAGCTGGCAATGAGTTCCGCTTTTTCACGGCTGATCGCCGTTGTCGCCAGCTTTTTTATCTTCTCCGCCGCCTGGTTTTGCCTGTGGAGCATCAGCCTGCACCTGGTGGAACGCCCGGAGCTGGCGGTGCTGCTGTTTCCCTTCGGCCTGCGTCTGGGGTTAATGCTCCAGTGTCCGCGCGCCTACTGGCCCGTTTTGCTCGGTGCTGAATGGCTGATGCTGGTCTGGCTGGCGCAGGAGGTTGCCCTCGCGCACCTGCCCTTATTGATGACCGGAAGCCTGCTCACGCTTCTCCCGGTTGCCCTCATTTCCCGCTACCGCCACCAGCGCGACTGGCGCACGCTGCTGCTGCAGTCGCTTCCGTGGATCGGCGAGAAGGAGATGCTCAACGCCCTGCTGCTGACCCTCACCGGCGGCCTGACGCTCGCGCCAACCTGTCTGGTGATCTGGCACTACCTCACCAGCACCGTCTGGCAGCCTCTCGGCCCGGCGCTGGTTTCCCAGCCGGTGAACTGGCGCGCCCGGCACCTCATCTGGTATCTGCTGCTGTTTGTGGTGAGCCTGTGGCTCCAGCTTGGCCTGCCCGCCGAGCTTTCTCGCTTCACGCCGTTTTGTCTGGCGCTGCCGATTATCGCCCTGGCCTGGCACTACGGCTGGCAGGGGGCGCTGATCGCCACGCTGATGAACGCCATCGCGCTGATCGCCAGCCAGACCTGGCACGATCACCCTGTGGATTTACTGCTTTCCCTGCTGGCACAGAGCCTGACCGGGCTGCTGCTCGGCGCGGGCATTCAGCGCCTGCGCGAGCTGAACCAGTCCCTGCAAACCGAGCTGGCGCGCAACCGCCGTCTGGCGGAGCGTCTGCTGGAAACCGAAGAGAGCGTGCGGCAGGAGGTCGCCCGCGAGCTGCACGACGATATCGGCCAGACCATCACCGCCATCCGCACCCAGGCGGGCATTGTCCAGCGCCTGGCGGCAGAAAACGCAGGCGTGAAGCAGGGCGGGGCGCATATCGAACAGCTTTCGCTGGGCGTCTATGATTCCGTTCGTCGCCTGTTAGGACGGCTGCGCCCGCGCCAGCTTGACGACCTTACGCTGGAGCAGGCGGTGCGTTCCCTGATGCGCGAGATGGAGCTGGAAAGCCGCGGAATAGTCAGCCATCTCGACTGGCGCATTAACGAATCTACGCTCAGCGAAGGCCAGCGCGTGACGCTGTTCCGCGTCTGTCAGGAGGGGCTGAACAACATCGTCAAGCACGCCAGCGCCAGCGCGGTCACGATCCAGGGCTGGCAGCAGGACGACAGCCTGAAGCTGATAATTGAAGACGACGGCTGCGGCCTGCCGCCGGGTTCCGGCCAGCAGGGCTTTGGCCTGGCGGGCATGCGCGAGCGCGTGAAGGCGCTGGGCGGCACGCTGAACCTCTCCTGCACCCACGGGACGCGCGTCAGCGTCAGCCTGCCGCTACGGAGTTACCATGTTTAAAACCCCTGCCAGCGCCGCGCCGATTGGCGATAAAGCGGAAATCGACGCCCGCTACCGCTACTGGCGTCGCCATATCCTGATGACCATCTGGCTCGGCTACGCGCTGTTCTACTTCACCCGCAAAAGCTTCAACGCCGCCGCGCCTGAAATCCTCGCCAGCGGCGTGATGACGCGCACCGATATCGGCCTGCTGGCGACGCTGTTTTACATCACCTACGGCCTGTCGAAGTTCTTCTCCGGCATCGTCAGCGACCGCTCCAATGCGCGCTATTTCATGGGCGTTGGGCTGATCGCCACCGGGGTGGTGAATATCCTGTTTGGCTTTTCGACGTCGCTTTGGGCCTTTGCCCTGCTGTGGGCGCTGAACGCCTTTTTCCAGGGCTGGGGCGCGCCGGTCTGCGCCCGCCTGCTCACCGCCTGGTATTCGCGCAACGAGCGCGGCGGCTGGTGGGCAATCTGGAACACCGCGCATAACGTCGGCGGGGCGCTGATTCCGATGGTGGTGGGGGCGGCGGCGCTGCACTACGGCTGGCGCGCGGGGATGATGATTGCCGGTGGCCTGGCGATAATTGCCGGGCTGTTTCTCTGCTGGCGCCTGCGCGACCGGCCGCAAACCGTCGGCCTGCCTGCGGTGGGCGACTGGCGGCATGACGAAATGGAGATTGCCCAGCAGCAGGAGGGCGCGGGGCTGACCCGCAGGGAGATCCTCACCAAGTACGTGCTGAAAAACCCTTACATCTGGCTGCTGTCGCTCTGCTACGTGCTGGTCTACGTGGTGCGCGCGGCGATCAACGACTGGGGCAACCTGTACATGTCCGAGACGCTCGGCGTGGATCTGGTGACCGCCAACTCGGCGGTGACGATGTTCGAGCTGGGCGGGTTTATCGGCGCGCTGGTGGCGGGCTGGGGATCGGACAAGCTGTTCAACGGCAATCGTGGACCGATGAACCTGATTTTCGCCGCCGGGATTTTGCTCTCCGTCGGCTCGCTGTGGCTGATGCCGTTCGCCAGCTACGTGATGCAGGCGGCGTGCTTCTTCACCACCGGCTTCTTCGTGTTTGGCCCGCAGATGCTGATCGGCATGGCGGCGGCAGAGTGTTCGCACAAAGAGGCGGCAGGCGCGGCGACGGGCTTTGTCGGGCTGTTTGCCTACCTCGGCGCATCGCTCTCCGGCTGGCCGCTGGCGCGGGTGATCGACGTCTGGCACTGGAGCGGATTCTTTGCGGTGATCGCCATCGCGGCGGGGATTTCCGCGCTGCTGCTGCTGCCCTTCCTGCACGCGCAGGCGCCGCGCGAGGTGAGCGAAGCGTGATGCGTCTCACCTTTTCACCCCGAATGGCGCAAAACCAGGAAATTTTCCCGGTTTTACCTGGACGCTGTCTCAGGCATCTCTCCCGGCTGATTTTTACAATGCCTGCCATTCGCAGGTAAAAATCAGCTCAGGAGCAAACCATGCTGGCCTTCCTCAACCAGGTGCGCAAGCCGACCCTGGATCTGCCGCTCGACGTGCGGCGCAAGATGTGGTTCAAACCGTTCATGCAGTCCTATCTGGTGGTCTTCATCGGCTACCTGACCATGTACCTGATCCGCAAAAACTTTAACATCGCGCAGAACGACATGATCTCAACCTACGGGCTGAGCATGACGCAGCTGGGGATGATTGGCCTGGGCTTCTCCATCACCTACGGCGTGGGTAAAACCGTCGTTTCCTACTATGCGGACGGCAAAAACACCAAGCAGTTCCTGCCGTTTATGCTGATCCTCTCCGCCATCTGTATGCTCGGCTTCAGCGCCAGCATGGGCGCGGGCTCCGTCAGCCTGTTCATGATGATCGCCTTCTACGCCCTGAGCGGCTTCTTCCAGAGTACCGGCGGGTCGTGCAGCTATTCCACCATCACCAAATGGACCCCGCGCCGCAAGCGTGGTTCGTACCTCGGCATGTGGAACATCTCCCACAACCTCGGCGGGGCGGGGGCGGCTGGCGTAGCGCTGTTTGGCGCAAACTACCTGTTCGACGGCCACGTGATCGGCATGTTTATCTTCCCGTCGATTATCGCCCTGATTGTCGGCTTTATCGGCCTGCGCTACGGCAGCGACTCCCCGGAATCTTACGGCCTCGGCAAAGCCGAAGAGCTGTTCGGCGAGGAGATCAGCGAAGAGGACAAAGAGACCGAAGAAAACGAGATGTCCAAATGGCAGATCTTTGTTGAGTACGTGCTGAAAAACAAAGTGATCTGGCTGCTGTGCTTCTCAAACATCTTCCTGTACGTGGTGCGTATTGGTATTGACCAGTGGTCGACCGTATATGCCTTCCAGGAGCTGAAGCTCTCTAAAGAAGTGGCGATTCAGGGCTTCACCCTGTTTGAAGTGGGCGCCCTGGTCGGCACCCTGCTGTGGGGCTGGCTCTCGGATCTCGCCAACGGTCGTCGTGCGCTGGTGGCCTGCGTCGCGCTGGCGCTGATTATCGCCACGCTCGGCGTCTACCAGCACGCCAGTAACCAGTACATTTACCTGGCGTCCCTGTTCGCGCTCGGCTTCCTGGTGTTTGGTCCACAGCTGCTAATCGGCGTGGCGGCAGTCGGCTTCGTACCGAAAAAAGCGATCGGCGCCGCCGATGGGATTAAAGGCACCTTCGCCTACCTGATCGGCGACAGCTTCGCCAAGCTGGGTCTGGGGATGATCGCCGACGGCACGCCAATTTTCGGCCTCACCGGCTGGGCGGGCACCTTCGCGGCGCTGGATGCGGCAGCCATCGGCTGTATCGTCCTGATGGCGATGGTAGCGGTGCTGGAAGAACGTAAAATTCGCCGTGAGAATCGTGCGCAGAAATTAAAAACAGCCTGAGTATGCAGGTAACTTCTTTGCCCGGTGTGTGATGCCGGGCTTTTTTATGGCTGTCGCTGTCGACGCCCTGCGTTTCCCGCTATGATGAGCGGCTATTCATAGGAGAACGCATGGTCTGGATAATGCTGGCAACGCTTGCCGTGGTGTTTGTGGTGGGATTTCGCGTCCTGACCTCAGATTCCCGCCGCGCCATCAAACGTTTGAGCGAGCGTCTGGGGATCACCCCGATGCCGGTCGAGTCGATGATCGACCAGTTCGGTAAAACGCCCGGCAATGAGTTTATCCGCTACCTTGAGCGACCCGACGAGGCGCATCTGCAAAACGCTGCGCAGGTGCTGCTGATCTGGCAGGTTTGCATCGTCGACGGCAGCGAGGAGAACCTGCACGCCTGGCACCGCATGCTGCGTAAAGCCCGCCTTGCCGCACCCATTACCGATGCGCAAATTCGTCAGGCGCTTGGCTTCATGCGCGAGATGGAGCCCGATCCGCAGGAGCTAAACGCTTTCCAGCTTCGCTATAACCAGCTCTTCCTGCCGGAAGAGGGCGTGTTTTACCTGCACTGATCCCCTGTAAAAACGACAAAAGTTGTCAAATCGTTAAATCCGTCACACTTTTGATGATAAACTGCGCGACTTTTCCGCACGTTTTTATCTTCAGGTGACGCCATGACAGAACATATCCAGCCCACGACCAGACCGCAGACCAAAGAGGTTTCTCGCCCCAACTGGTCGGCCGTTTTCGCCGTGGCGTTCTGCGTCGCCTGCCTGATTACCGTTGAGTTTCTGCCGGTGAGCCTGCTGACGCCGATGGCGCAGGATTTGGGCATTTCTGAGGGCGTGGCGGGGCAGTCCGTCACCGTTACCGCCTTCGTGGCGATGTTCGCCAGCCTGTTTATCACCCAGGTGATTGGCACCATCGACCGCCGCAAGGTGGTCATTCTGTTCAGCGTGCTGCTGACGCTCTCCTGCCTGCTGGTCTCCTTCGCGGAAAGCTTCACCCTGCTGCTGCTGGGGCGCGCCTGCCTGGGGCTGGGATTAGGCGGCTTCTGGGCGATGTCGGCCTCGCTGACCATGCGCCTGGTGCCCGCGCGGACGGTGCCAAAAGCGCTTTCCGTTATCTTCGGTGCGGTCTCTATCGCGCTGGTGATCGCCGCGCCGTTAGGCAGTTTCCTCGGCGGGATTATCGGCTGGCGTAACGTCTTTAACGCGGCGGCGGTGATGGGCCTGCTCTGCATCATCTGGGTGTGGAAAGCGCTGCCGTCCCTGCCGGGCGAAGCGGCGCACCACAAACAGAACATGTTCGCGCTGCTGAAGCGCCCCGGCGTGCTGGCGGGGATGACCGCCATCTTTATGTCCTTTGCCGGGCAGTTTGCCTTCTTCACCTATATCCGCCCGGTGTTTATGACCATGGCGGGCTTTGACGTGGACGGCCTGACGCTGGTGCTGCTGAGCTTTGGTATCGCCAGCTTTGTCGGCACCTCGCTGTCTTCCCAGTTCCTGAAACGCTCCCTGAAGGTGGCGCTGGCGGGTGCGCCGCTGGTGCTGGCAGCGAGCGCGGCGGTGCTGGTGCTGTGGGGCAGCGATAAGTGGGTGGCGTCTGCCATCGCGATTATCTGGGGGTTGGCCTTTGCCCTGGTGCCGGTGGGCTGGTCGACGTGGATCACCCGCACGCTGGCCGATCAGGCGGAAAAAGCCGGGTCGATTCAGGTGGCGGTGATCCAGCTGGCGAACACCTGCGGCGCGGCCATTGGCGGCGTGGCGCTCGACCATTTGGGGCTGACGTCACCTCTGGTGATCTCCGGCACGCTGATGCTGCTGACCGCGCTGCTGGTGGCGGGGAAGGTTAAGGCGAAGTAAGTCAATTTCCCCCCTCACCCCGGCCCTCTCCCCAAAGGGGCGAGGGTGAAAAGACAGCACCGAGCCGTCCCCTCTCCCCTGTGGGGAGAGGGTTAGGGTGAGGGGACATCAGGCTACGCCGATGTCTGAACCCGTCTTCTCGAATCCATTGAAATCAACACTACCGACGACACAATCAATAGCGTCCCCAGCCAGTCCGGCAGGGTGAACGCCACTCCCAGCAAAATCACCGACAGCAGCGCGCTGCTCAGCGGCTCGGCGCAGCTCAGAATGCTCGCCTTCGGCCCGCCAATCATCTGCGCGCCTTTCAGATACAGGCTGAACGTCAGCGCCGTGCCAATCACCACCAGGTAGAAAAACGCCAGCAGCAGGCTGCCGTCAATCACAAAGGTGGTCCCGCGCCCGGCGTAGAACGGCGTCAGCATTAACCCGGCAATCAACATGCTCCAGCCGACAATCGGCAGCGTGCCGTAGCGGGCGATCAGCGTTGACGGATAGGTGGTGTAAAACGCGGCGGCAAACGCCGAGGCGATGCCGAAGAACAGCGCGGCAGGCGAGATGGAGAGCGAGGTTGGGTCGCCGTGGGTGACCAGCAGAAACGTACCGACAAGCGACGTCATGATGGCCGACAGCACAAACACGCCGGGACGCTTTTTCCGCGCCAGGGCGAACCAGGCCACGATAATGGTCGGCGAGAGGAACTGCAGCACGGTAGCGGTGGCTGCGTTGGATTTCTCAATCGTCAGCAGGAAGGTGAGCTGCACGGTGAGCGCGCCGACGAGTGAGAAAATCAGCAGGCTGAGGGCGTCTTTGCGATGTTTGATGACCGAGAAAATCTTATCGCCGTGCACGAAAGAAAGCGTCAGCAGGATCACGCCGGTAAACAGCAGGCGAACCATGGTCAGGTAAGGCGAAGAAATGTGGCTTTTCTCCATGATGTACTGCGCGCAAACGCCGGAACTGCCCCATAAAACGGCGGCGATCAGGACGTTTAGCATCCCTTTACGTGTGGAACCCATTTTCTCCCCTGCGATGTTGTCGTTAATTCGGTCAACAGCATAGCATGGTTGCGTGCGGCCTGATGCCCTCACCCCGGACCGTACACCCACGGGGAGAGGGAGCAAACACTAAAAACGGCAACTTGCGTTGCCGTTTTGCTTCTACCTTGCCTAGAACCACGCCTCCCACATCGCGCCGACGTTGAAGTCGTCGAGCGTTTCGTCTTTGGTGTTGTTCACGCGCGCGGTGCGTTCGTTATCCACTTTGCCGCCGGTCACGTAGAAGCGCAGCATCGGGCGGAACTCCGGCCCCATGGCGATAGACATGTTCTGGGACAGGGTCAGCTTCCAGCCCTTGTTGTCGCCGCCGTTGTCGTAATCAACATGCTGCCAGCCCGCTTCCAGCCAGGTGGAGTGAACGTCGTTCCACCAGTGCATTGGTCGCACGATGGCGTTGTAGTTTTTGCGGTTGTCGGTCTTATCGCGGCTGTTGTCGTAGTCGTGGAAGGCGAGGATGTACTCCACCTGCGTGGCCTGGGTGAATTTGTACAGCCCTTCGAAGCTGGCGTAGACCGTGGTCAGATCCTCGGTTTTGTTGAACACGCTGTTGTCCGCGTTATCGGAGTAGCGGGCGATCACCTTGTTCACGCCGCTGTCGTTGGTGTGGCTCAACACCACGCCGCCTTGCCACGCGTTCAGACGCTCGTCGCTCTCCACCGCCTTGGAGTCAAAGCCGTAGTTGGCGTACAGCTCCATGTCGATCGGGCCAAGCTTCATGCCGTGGATTTTTGAGGTCGCGGCGTAGTTGCCTTTGTCGCCCGTGCCGGAACCGCCGGTACAGGTGATGCGCGACGGGTTGGCTTCATCTTCCATCACTTCCGGGCTACAGGATTCCACCGCCGCCACGGCGGCCACGTCGAACTGCACGCCGCCGATGTCGAAGTTCTTCACCCCGGCGCCCTGGCCGTCGTGGTTCATCCAGAAGTAATCGTTGATGCCCTGCTGCGGACGCTGGTGGAAGTCACGGCCTGCCCAGAAATAGGCGTTCGGGTTGGAGGCCATAATGTTGGTCACCCCCGCGTAGGCTTTTTTCAGGTTAACTTCGTCGCCCCAGTGGTCGATCATCACGTTAACGTCCCAGATGGCGCCGTTTTCACCCTTGAAGGCCTTGGATAGCTGGAATTCCCCGCCGTTGCCTTCGTTGCCCAGACGACCAATGGCGGACGCGCCGTTGTACGAGCCGTCCACCGCCACGTATTTCTGATCGGCGGCCTGGAAGTGCGCGCCGTAGCGGGCGTAGCCGGTAAATTTAATTCCGAACGGGATCGCCATATCCGGAGATTGCGCCGCGCTTTGCGGCTCGGTCACCACGTCCGCTTTTTTCGCGACCGCCGCATCCATTTTAGCCTGACGTTCGGCCAGGGCTTTATCCACCGCTTTCGCCACAATGGCGTCGATTTGCTCCTGGGTGAATTCCTGTGCGAGCACGGAAATTGGGCAAAGCGCGGCGATAACCGCCATGGTTAATGGAAGTTTTTTAATCGTATTCATGGTTATCTCAATATAGTTTAATTTTATTCAGACAATAACCATCCCGCTCCGATCTGACAGAGTATGTCGCTATCATCAGAACAAGTGGATCTCTATTTAGGGTACAGAGGTATTACAATAATTATTTCGCCATAGACTATCTCTGATATAAATGAATAATTTCTTCGGACAGTTCACGCGCTAATAAGGAATTCATTAAATGATCCTGCGCGTGCACCATAATTAACGTCATCGGCTGGCGGCCTTCGCCCGCATCCTGCTCGATCAGTTTGGTCTGCATCTTGTGCGCCTGGCGCGCGTAGCCGTCGGCTTCGCGCAGCAGGCTTTTGGCTTCGTCAATATTGCCCTGGCGCGCCGCGTGCAGCGCTTCAAAGCACAGGCTGCGGGACTGTCCGGCATTGACGATAATTTCCATTACGGCTTCTTCTAATGCGATCATCATCATTACTCTTTTTCAAAACTATTATTTAACGCGGTGGCGGCAAACCACTCTCCGCTTTTCTTAATGGTGCGTTTCTGCGTCTCTAAATCGAGCTGGATAAATCCGTAGCGATTTTTATACGCGTTGCACCACGACCAGTTATCAATAAACGTCCACATATGGTAGCCGAGACAATTGCACCCTTCGCTAATACCCTTATGCAGCCAGGCTAAATGTTCGGAAATAAACTCGATGCGGTATTGATCGTTAATCTGGCCATTTTCAATAAAGCGCTGCTCGTTTTCGACGCCCATGCCGTTTTCAGAAATAAAGCAGCGTGGGTTGCCGTAATTGTCGCGCAGGTTGACCAGAATATCGTAAATACCCGGCTCGTAGATTTCCCAGCCGCGGTACGGGTTCATCTTGCGGCCCGGCATCTCGTAATTATCGAAGAACCACTCCGGCATAAACGGCGCCTGCGGGTTCACCGCGCTGTCGCGACACTTCACGCGACGCGGCTGATAGTAGTTCACGCCGAGCAGGTCGATTTTCCCTTCCGCTATCAGGAAACCGTCTTCCGGTTTACAGGCGGGTAATTGATCGCAGGATTTCAGCAGCGCTACGAGATCTGCCGGGTATTCGCCGCGCAGGACCGGGTCAAGGAAGCTGCGGTTAAACATCAGATCCGCGATGTGCGCCGCCTTCACGTCTGCCGGGTTCTGCGAACGCGGGTACGACGGCGTCAGGTTCAGCACGATCCCAATCTCCCCCGCGTAATGCCCGGCGCGGTAGGCCTGAACCGCCTTCGCATGGGCCAGCACGGTGTGATACGCCACGGTGGCTGCCCGACGAAAATCCACCACGTTCGGGTAGTGGAAATCGTAGAGATAACCGCCTTCCACCGGCACGATCGGCTCGTTGAAGGTAAACCAGTGCAGCACGCGATCGCCGAACAGCTCAAAGCAAATCTGCGCATAGCGGGCGTAGGCGTCCACCACGTCGCGGTTTTCCCAGCCGCCGATCTCCTGCATCGCCATCGGCATGTCGAAATGGAACAGGGTCATAAACGGCGTGATGCCCTGTTCATTCAGCTCATCAATGACCTGATTGTAAAAATCGACCGCTTCCGGGTTCACTTCACCGATACCGTCGGGGATCAGGCGCGCCCAGCTAATCGAGGTGCGAAAGCTGTTGTGGTTCAGCTGCTTTAACAGCTGAATATCCGTTTTCCAGTGCTGATAAAACGTGGAGGTCTGCTGCGGCCCCACGCCGTTGTGAAAACGGTTTGGCTCGCGGGCAAACCAGTAATCCCACGTGGTTTCCCCCTCTCTTGCCCCTTCCGTCTGGAGAGCGGAGCTTGCGCTGCCCCACCAGAAGTTATCGGGAAATGCGTATTTCATGACTCTTCCTCTTTGACTTAATTGCTGGCGGTCTCGGCGGCGCCGACGGTTGCCTGGGCCTTCTGCTCTTCGTTTTTGATGAGCGTACGCTCATAGGCGCGCAGGAACGGCAGGTACATCAGCGCGGACATCACCATACAGACCAGGCACATCACCACCGGGCTCAGCGCCCAGTTTGCCGCCCACGAGGCGCCAATCGGTGCAGGGGTGGTCCACGGGGTTAACGAGACGACCTGCGCCAGCCAGCCGAGCTTGGTTGCCGCATACGCCAGGCAGGCGTTGACCAGCGGAACGAACACGAACGGGATAAACAGCATCGGGTTCATGATGATCGGCGCGCCGAACAGAATCGGTTCGTTGATGTTGAAGAAGCTTGGCACCACGCCCATTTTGCCGATGGTGCGCAGGTGGGTAACGCGGCTGCGCAGCAGCAGGAACGCCAGCGGCAGCGTGGAGCCTACGCCGCCAATCAGCAGGTAGTGATCCCAGAAGCCCTGGAGGTAAACGTGCGGCAGCGCCGCGCCGGCCGCCAGCGCCGCCTGGTTTGCGGAGAGGTTTGCCATCCAGAACGGGTTCATGATGCCGGTGACGATCAGCGAGCCGTGAATACCGGCGAACCAGAAGATCTGGCACAGCAGCACGGAGAGCAGAATGGCGGGCAGGGAGTCAGAGGCGGACACCAGCGGCTCAAGCAGGTGCATGATCGCCTGCGGGATAATCATCCCGGTCTGCGCTTCGATGAAAAGGTTTAGCGGGTGCAGCGTGCCGATCACCACCATCACCGGGATCAGGATTTCAAACGAGCGCGCCACGCCGGTTGGCACTTCCTTCGGCAGGCGAATGGTCACGTTGTTCTGCTTCAGCCACGCGTAAACGCGGGTGGCGTAAATTGCGGTGATCAGGGCGGTGAAGATGCCCTGGCCGGAGAGATACTGGGTCGAAATTTTGCCGTCGGCATAGGGGGCGGCGACCAGCAGGAAGGCCATAAAGGCCAGCAGGCCGGACATCACCGGGTCGAGGTTGAACTGACGCCCCAGGCTTGCCCCAATCCCCACCGAAATGAAGAAGGTCATCACGCCCATGCTGAGGTTAAACGGCAGCATCAGCTGTTCGCGATAGGTCTGGGAGAAATCCAGCCAGCCGCGGGCAAAGCTGTTGGTGGTATCCGCCGAGAAAGGCGGGAAGATGAACACCAGCATAAACGAGCCGATGATCATAAACGGCAGCGCGGCGGTAAAGCCGTCGCGGATGGCAATCACATACTTTTGCTGGCCCAGCTTTGCGGCCAGCGGGGTAATTGACTGCTCAATCACCGCGACCATGGATTGATATAACGAACTCATGTGAACACCTTTTAGTGTGCCGCTTCGATGAGCGACAGAGCATAGTCCAGTACTTTATCGCCACGCTGCATGCCGTAGTCCATCATGTCGATGGGCTGCACCGGAATGCCTTGCGTCGCCGCCTTGTCTGAGAGTGTCTGTAACATGTATTTCACTTGCGGTCCGAGAAGGACAACCTGGTATTGCGGAAACTGCGTATCAAATTCGGAAACACCGTACGCATCAATCTTCACCGGCAAACCACGCTCTTTCGCGACATCGACCATTTTGCTGACCAACAGGCTGGTGGACATCCCGGCAGAGCAGCACAGCATAATCTTGAACATCGACAACCATCCTCTAAATGTAAAAAGTTATTGCGAGGTTGATTGGACATTATACGGAAACCGGTTTCCATTCATAAAAGACAGAAGTGTGACAACCATCAAGATCCCTTACTTATGAGGCTAATTAACCGGATGTGGGTCACATAATTTGGCTGTTTTTACATCATTTTGAGTGGAAACGGAAAATCGGTTTCCATGGAAAACGGAAACGGATATACTCCGTTCTGGCTATAATGTGAGCCGAAGCGGTGATGGAATTTGCAGGCGCGAGGTAAGCCTGCCAGGGGAAAGAGATGTCGACAATCAATGATGTATCACGTCTTGCCGGGGTGTCTAAAGCCACGGTATCGCGAGTGTTGAGTGGGTCGCGTGGCGTAAAGGAAGCCAGCCGTCAGGCCGTTCTGAAGGCCGTGGATGAGCTGAACTATCGTCCCAACGTGATTGCCCAGTCGCTGCTGAGCCAGTCGACGGGCTGCATTGGAGTCATTTGCGCGCAGGAAAATATTAACCAGACCACCGGCTATCTCTACGCGCTGGAAAAACAGCTCAGCCAGCATCAAAAACACCTCCTGCTGCGCTTCGCGCACAGCAAGGCGGAAGTGATGCACGCCCTTGAAGAACTTTCCTGCGGACTCTGCGATGATATCCTGGTGATTGGCGCCCGTTTCCCGCTGGACGTGGAGATGGACAACGTCATTCTGGTGGACTGCATGGAGTCTGATAATTCCAACAGCATTCAGTTCGATCACGCCTTTGCCGCCGAAACCGCATGTAACTACCTCACCAGCCAGGGGCGTCGCCAGATTGCGCTGATCCACCCCCACGGCAGCGGTTTTGCCGACCAGGTGCTGCTCGGCTACAAGCACGCGCTGGAGAAAAATTTCCTGCCTTTTAATCGCAGCCTGGTCTTTATGGACGCGACTTCTTCATCCGTTGCGCTGCAGGAGCTGCTTAACAACGCCAGCACCCTGAATTTCAACGCGCTGCTGGTGGCGGACGAGCAGGAAGCCCAGCGGGTGATCCCGCAGCTGCAGGCGTTTAATAAATCGGTGCCGGACGACATTATGGTCTTCAGCCTTGCCGGATCGCTGCACCTGCCGGGCATTCCGGTGATCCCGGCGATTGAATATTCCATGGACGCGATGGCGGCGCGTATTGTGAGCTGGCTGACGGAGAAAACGCAGATGCTCGGGTCCTATGTTCTGCGCGGGGATCTCATCATTCCGGATATGCGGAAGCGTTAAACATGTTTTCCAGGCCGGGTAAGCGCAGCGCCACCCGGCGGGAATTCAATAATCTTCCATACAATCCACCTGACCAATCGCCCCCCAGTAGGCATCCAGGTTGTCGCGCTTCACGGCGGTGATGGCATTTTTAATCAGCAGCTGATTGGCCTCGGACGACAAAATCATCTCCTGCCAGGCTTTATCGCTCTGCTTTTTCTGTGGCGTACAGGTTTTCTTAATATCTTTAAGGACCTGCTGCTTTATTTGCGCCTCTTTCGCGGGGTCATCCTTTTCCTGAGCATGGACAAACGCGGCGAAGAGCAGACAAACCAGCAGGCAGACCAGGTGCGCAGCTTTCATCAACAACCCCCTTTAGAAGTCACATGCTTCCCATGAAATATATCGTTACATTCAGTGTAGCGACGCCAGCCGAAAGTATGAATTTTCTCTTCACCGCCTGTCATGAACTTCCCGGCAAGCGCTACTGAATACCGCCCCCCAGCGACTGCCACAGCGTGATGCGGTTCTCCAGGTCGGTTTGCTGCAGCGCGATCAGCGATTCCTGCGCCGACCACAGCGACCGCTGCGCGGTCAGTACCGTCAGATAATCCCCCGCGCCCGCCTTATAGCTGCGCGTTGCCACGTCCAGCGTTTTTTGCTCCGCCGCGACGTATTCGCGCTGGGCGTCGAGCTGTTCGCTCAGGGTTTCTCGTCGCGCCAGCGCGTCGGCCACGTCCTTAAACGCGCTCTGGATGGCTTTCTCATAGGTGGCGATCAGCCCCTTCTTCTCCGCTTCCGCGTAGCGCAGCTGCGCCAGGTTGTTTCCGCCGCTGAACAGCGGCAGGGTGATGGACGGCGCGAACGACCAGACCTTCATCCTGTGGCTGAACAGGGAGGAGAGCGAGTCGCTGCCGACGCCCGCGCTGGCGGTCAGTGAAATGGTCGGGAAGAAGTTGGCCCGCGCCGCGCCGATGTTGGCGTTGGCGCTCAGCAGGTTATGTTCCGCCTCCTGAATGTCCGGGCGGCGCAGCAGAGCGCTGGAGCTGACGCCCGCCGGGATCAGCGTGATGGCATTGTCGCTCAGGCTCTCCAGCGTGCCGGGAAGCAGGTTGTCCGGCACCGTATCGCCCGCCAGCAGATTAAGGGCATTTTTGTCCTGCATCACCAGCGTCCGGTAGCTTGCGACGCTGGCGCGCGCCTGCTGGTACACCGCCATTGCCGAGCTGACGTCCGTGGCGGCCGCCACGCCAACGTCCTGCTGGCGCTTCACAATCTTCAGCGAATTCGCCGCGCTCTCCAGCGTGGATTTCGCCAGCGCCAGGTTGCTGTTATCCGCCGCCAGCGTCACCCAGGCCGTGGTCAGCTCGCTGACCATCGTCAGGCGCGTGTTCTGCGCGGTGAACTCGCTGGCAAGCCAGGTTTCACGCGCGGCGCGGGAGAGGCTCTGGTTGCGGCCAAACAGATCCAGCTCGAAGCTGGAGACCGCGCCGTTGGCTTCATCGCTTGTCGCGACGCCGCTTGCCAGCGTGCGGCTGCGGGTGTGGCTCAGCTCCGCGTCCACCGTCGGGAACAGGGACGAGCGCGTTTCACCGTACTGGGCGCGGGCGGCGTCGATATCAGCAATCGCTTTTTGCACGTCGCGGTTGCTGTTAAGCGCCATCGTCACCACGCTTTTCAGCCGCGCATCGTTCATCACCTGCTGCCACTGGCTCACCACGGCGGTGGCTTCGCCGTGCGCGCCGGGCAAGGTTGCCGGGACGGGTGCGTCCGGGCGTTGCCAGGTTGGATCTAACGACACACAGCCCGCGCTCAGCAGGGCTAACGCTAAAATAGATACACGAAACATTATGACCTCCGGTTTGCGTGCTTACCGGAGAACAGACGTTTCACCAGTACAAAGAATAAGGGGACGAAGAAGATCGCCAGCAGCGTCGCGGCCAGCGTCCCGCCGATAATGCCGGTACCGATCGCCACGCGGCTGTTGGCGCCTGCACCGGTTGCCACGGCCAGCGGCGTAACCCCTGCGATAAACGCCAGCGAGGTCATGATGATCGGCCGCAGACGCGTCTGGGCGGCACGCAGCGCGGCGCGCGTCAGAGAGTACCCTTCAGCGACTTTGGCTTCGGCAAACTCGACAATCAGGATGGCGTTCTTCGACGACAGGCCGATAGTGGTGAGCAGCGCCACCTGGAAGTAAACGTCGTTGTTCAGGCCGCGCAGCGAGGCGGCCATGGCCGCGCCCAGCACGCCAAGCGGGATCACCAGGATGACCGAAATCGGCACCGACCAGCTCTCATACAGCGCTGCCAGGCACAGGAACACGACGAGGATGGAGAGGGCATACAGGCTCATCGCCTGACCGCTCGCCAGTTTTTCCTGCAACGACAAACCGCTCCACGCCCAGGTGCTGCCGGACGGCAGGCTGTTTGCCAGCTGCTCCATTTTGCCCATCGCCGTGCCGGAGCTCGCGCCGCTAGCGTTTTCTCCCTGAATCTCATACGCCGCCGAGCCGTTGTAGCGCACCAGGCTTTCCGGGCCGTACTCCCAGCGGGTGGTGGCAAAGGCGGAGAACGGGGTCATGGTGCTGTCACTGCCGCGCACAAACCATTTGTTGAGATCCGACGGCACGGCGCGGGTGTCGCTGTCGCCCTGGATGTAGACCTTTTTCACGCGGCCGCGGTCGATAAAATCGTTCACGTAGGTCCCGCCCCAGGCGCTGGAGAGGGTGTCGGTAACGTCGCTCAGGGACAGCCCCAGCGACACGGCCTTGTTGTTATCGATATCCACCTGAAGCTGCGGCATCTGCGGCAGATCGTTGGCGCGCACGGCGTGCAGCGAGCTGTCCTGGTTGGCTTCGCCAATCAGCTTGTTACGCAGCTTCAGCAGCGCGTCGCGGTCGGTGCCGCCGCTGGCCATCAGCTCAAAGGTAAAGCCGTTGCTCTGGCCCAGGCCGTCCACCGCAGGCGGCGTCATGGCAAAGATGGTCGCATCGCGGATGGCGCTTAGCTCCTGCGTGGCGCGCAGGGCGATGGCCTGCGCGGTGTTTGCATCGCCTTTACGTTCGGACCAGTTTTTCAGGGAGACAAACGCCATCCCGGCGTTCTGGCCGCTGCCGCTGAAGCTGAAGCCCTCAATGGTGAAGATCACGTTGGTGTTGGCTTTCTCTTTCGTGAGGAACCACTCGCGCACCTGGCGGCTGACTTCGGCGGTACGTACCGTCGTCGCGCCGGCGGGCAGGGTGTACTGCACCATGATTTCGCCCTGATCTTCCGTTGGCAGGAAGCTGCCCGGCAGCTTAAGCATGGCGAAGCCCATCGCGCCGCAGAGCAGGGCATAGATAACCAGCATGCCGCCGGAACGGCGCAGGGCGCGCAGGACCTTGTTCTGATAGCCGCGCTCGGTCCTGCTGTAGAAGCGGTTAAACGCGCCGAAGAAGCCCTTTTTGTGCGGCGTCGTGTGGCTCAGGATCGAGCCGCAGAGTGCGGGCGTCAGTGTCAACGCCACCACCACGGAGAGGAACATCGCCGAAATGATGGTGACCGAGAACTGACGGTAAATCACCCCGGTGGATCCGCCGAAGAAGGCCATCGGCAGGAATACCGCAGAGAGCACCAGCGCAATGGCGACCAGCGCGCCGGAGATTTCGCCCATCGATTTCTCGGTGGCTTCCCGCGCGGGCAGGCCTTCGTCGCGCATAATACGCTCGACGTTTTCCACCACCACGATGGCGTCATCCACCAAAAGCCCTATCGCCAGCACCATCGCAAACAGCGTCAGGGTATTGATGGAGTAGCCGAACAGCGCCAGCACGCCAAACGTGCCCAGCAGAACGACGGGTACCGCCAGCGCCGGGATCAGCGTCGCGCGGATGTTTTGCAGGAACAGGTACATCACCACCACCACGAGGATAATGGCTTCGAACAGGGTCTGAATCACGTCCTCAACGGAGATCTTGATGAACTCGGTGCTGTCTTTCGGGTAGGCCACGTCGTAGCCTTCCGGCATCGACTTTTTGAACTCGGCGATCTTGTCTTTTACCGCCGTCGCAGTGTTGAGCGCGTTCGCACCCGGTGAAAGCATCACCGCCATACCCGCCGCCGGGTGGCCGTTCAGCTTCGCAGTGGCGGTATAATCTTCGCTGCCCATCTCCACGCGGGCGACGTCGCTGATGCGCACGATAGCGCCGCTGGACTGGCTCTTCACGATGATGTTTTTAAACTGATCGACCGTCTGCAGGCGCGACTGGGCGCGCACGGTGGCGGTCAGCTGCTGGGCGTTCGACGAGGGCAGCGCGCCGATTTTACCGGCGGAGACCTGCACGTTCTGCGCTTCAATCGCGCTCTGCACGTCGGACGGCATCAGCGAGTAGGACGCCAGCTTCGCCGGGTCAAGCCAGATGCGCATGGCGTATTCCGCCCCAAACACCTGCAGGCTGCCGACGCCCTCCACGCGCGCCAGCGGGTCCTGCATATTGCTCACCAGCCAGTCGGCGATATCCGAGCTGCTGGCGGAGTCGGTTTTGTCGTACACGCCCATGATCAGCAGGAAGTTGCTCTGCGATTTCTCGACGGTAATGCCGGACTGCTGCACCTCGGTCGGCAGGCGCGATTCCGCCTGCTGAACTTTGTTCTGCACTTGCACCTGGGCGGTGTCCGGGTCGGTTCCCTGCTCGAAGGTGACGGTAATGCTCACCGACCCGTCCGAGCTGCTGGTGGAGGTGAAGTAGAGCAGGTTATCCAGGCCGGTCAGCTGCTGCTCGATCACCTGCGTCACGCTGTTTTCCAGCGTCTGCGCGGAGGCACCGGTGTAGGTGGCAGAGATTTTGATCGACGGCGGGGCGACGTCCGGGTACTGCGCGACCGGCAGCGTACGGATCGCCAGCATCCCGGCGAGCATGATAAGAATGGCGATAACCCAGGCAAAGACCGGGCGACGCACGAAGAAGCGGGAAAACATCAGGCTTTTCCTCCCGCAGCTTTCATCTCTTCGGCCTTCACTTCCTGCCCGGCGGTCACTTTGTCGATACCTTCCACAATCAGCTTGTCGCCCGCCTTGAGGCCGCTCAGCACCAGCCATTTGTCGCCGTAGGTGTCGCCCGTCTCCAGCTGACGCTGCTCGACCTTATTGCTGGCATTCACCACCAGCGCGGTGGCGGTGCCTTTGGCATCGCGGGTGATGCCCTGCTGCGGGGCGAGGATCGCGTCGTTCATGATGCCTTCATCCACCCTGGCGCGAACGAACATCCCCGGCAGGAGCTGGTGCTGCGGGTTCGGGAAGACGGCGCGCAGCGTGACCGAGCCGGTTGATTCATCCACCGCCACTTCGGTTAACGCCAGGCGGCCTTTCTCACCGTAGGTGCTGCCGTCTTCGAGGATTAAGGAGACGCTTAGCGTATCGCTATTGGTGGCAAGGATTTGCCTGCGTAAACGCAGCAGATCGGCGCTGGAACGCGTGAGATCGACGTACATGCTGTCCAGTCCGCGAACGGTGGCGAGCGCGGTATCCTGCTGGGCGGTCACCAGCGCGCCGGGCGTGACGGAGGAGATGCCGATGCGTCCGGCAATCGGCGCGGTAACGGTGGTCCAGTTGAGGTTAATGCGCGCGCTCTCCTGCGCGGCCTTCTTTGACTCGACGCTGGCCTTGTCCTGCGCGCAGGTGGACTTCGCGTCCTCTGCGTCCTGGCGCGACACGCCGTCGTCTTTCACCAGCTGCGCATAGCGCTGGGCCTTCTGGCAGTCGGCCGCTACCAGCGCCTGAGCCTGCTTCAGCGCCGCGGCGGCTTCATCAAACGCCGCGCGGTAGCTGGAAGGGTCAATTTGATACAGCGCCTGTCCGGCTTTCACGGCATCGCCTTCGGTGAACAGCCGCTTCTGGATAATGCCGCCCACCTGCGGGCGCACTTCGGCGCTCATGGCGGCGGTGGTGCGGCCGGTCAGTTCGCTGACGACGGAAACAGGCTGGCTCATGAGCGTGACAATCCCCACATCCGGAAGAGGACGCTGGGGAGCAGATGTTTGCGCATTATCGCACCCGGTCAGGAGAAATAATGCCGCGATGGAGGTTGTTATGTTTTTCATAATCTTTTTCCAGGGTGAACGACGCCAGCCCCGTTAATGGCTTAACGGGGAGGAGGACAATTTAAAGGCACAGCGATACCGCATCTCCGGCTGAGCCAGAAATGTAAAAAAGGGGAATTACTTATTCCCGCTAATTATTCATATGCGATTACTTCGCAGAGAAAAGCATATTTAAAATATCCTGATAAAGGGGTTCTAATTGTTCTGACGGGACTTTTAAGGGGGTTAATCGACGATAAATCGTCCCCTCAATCATCACGGCGGTAATCTCCACGCAGCAGCGAATATGCTCGTCGCTCAGGTGGGGAAACTGCTTTTTCAGGTGCGCACAGGCGTTGGCGAACATGCGCGATTCGGCTTCGATCAGCATCGTCGCCACCTGCGGATTACGCGTGGCCTCAGCGGACATTTCCAGCATCAGCGCATCGTCATCTTCGTTGAGGGTCTGTCGCCAGGCGAGCGCCTGCGGCATCCCTTCCACCAGGGTTTTACCCTGCATCTCCTCAATGCGCGAGTCGATGATGCGGCGGATCATCTCTTCGATAATCGCGTCTTTGTTGCTGAAATAACGGTAAATTTGCCCGACGCTGAGCTTCGCCTCGCTGGCGATCTGCGACATGCTGGCGGCGTGAAATCCGCTGGCGCGAAAGCAGCGACGCGCGGCGGTGATGATCTCGTCCTGACGTTGTTTTTGTCGTTCTTCCAGTTTCGTACTCATCGTCGGCTACCGTGTAAAAGTGAGAATGATCGTTCTCAGTATACGTTTTGGGTGCGTATTGGAAAGGCCTTTTTTATTTAGATATTGAGGGAATGTTTCCGTATTTAAAAAATGGAGGGAATGAGGAGTTTTTGTGGAGGTTAAGCTATGAGATATTCAGATTGCATAGAAAATAAGGAGAGAAAAATGCACCTGAGCATAACAAATAATGTAACGCCCGCTGAAAAAGAAGAGTTATTTGTGGGGTTAAGAGCCTATAACGGGCAATTTTTGGATATGGCGACCTTTAGCGGCGACATTGGCGTTTACGTACGAGACGATAAAGGCGTCATGCTCGGCGGGCTAATTGGGGTGCGTAAAGGCGACTGGCTGAATATCGACTATCTCTGGGTCAGTGAGACCGTGCGCGGATCCGGCGTGGGCAGCCAGCTCATCAAAACGGCCGAAGAGGAAGCCAGACGCAAAGGCTGCAAGCACGCGCTGGTCGATACCGCCAGCTTCCAGGCGCGCCCGTTCTATGAAAAACAGGGCTACCGGCTGCAGATGTCTTTGCAGGATTATCCTTATCCGGGCATGCAGCGGCATTATCTGGCGAAAGCGCTTTAAGCCCCGGATCTGTTGGCCGGGTAAGCGCAGCGCCACCCGGCAAAACCCGCATATAACTTATCCTTCTTATTGATTCTTTTTCGGTTTTTATTTCACCGCTTCGTTGTCGATATAGTCACTACAACATTTAGCAAAAGGAACTGTCTTGTGAAACGTCGATTGGGTGCTCTGGTACTTGCTGGCCTGCTGCTGGCAGGGTGCGATCAAAGTGGCAGCGATGCCAAACACATTAAAGTGGGCGTCATCAACGGCGCTGAACAGGACGTGGCGGAAGTCGCCAAAAAGGTGGCAAAAGAGAAATATGGCCTGGACGTGGAGCTGGTCGGCTTCAGCGGCTCGCTGTTGCCCAACGATGCCACCAACCAGGGGGAACTGGATGCCAACGTCTTCCAGCATCGCCCGTTCCTCGCTGAGGATAACAAGGCGCATAACTACAAGCTGGTGGCCGTGGCGAACACTTTTGTTTTTCCGATGGCCGGCTATTCCCGCAAAATCAAATCCGTCTCTGACCTGAAGGACGGGGCGACCATTGCCATTCCAAACGACCCGACCAACCTTGGCCGCGCGCTGTTGCTGCTGCAAAAGGAGAAGCTCATTACCCTGAAGCCGGACACCGGGCTGCTGCCGACGGCGCTGGATATTACCGCCAACCCTAAACAGCTGAAAATTATGGAGCTGGAAGGGGCACAGCTGCCGCGCGTGCTGGACGATCCGAAAGTGGATGTCGCCATCATCAGCACTACCTATATTCAGCAAACCGGGCTGTCGCCGGTGCATGACAGCGTCTTTATTGAAGACAAAAACTCGCCGTACGTGAACATCGTGGTAACGCGCGAAGACAACAAGGACGCGGAGAACGTGAAGACGTTTATCCAGTCGTATCAGTCGCCTGAAGTGGCAAAAGCGGCTGAGACGATCTTTAACGGCGGGGCGGTGCCGGGCTGGTAAACGATCTGACGGAAAACGGGTTGCTTAAATTGGCCCGATTCCATCGGTAATCGCCCTTTAACCCACTGCGGCAAGTGCGACGGCTGGCTATCCTCCTTATCACACCCACCGGAGGATAGCCCATGAACATTACCCACATTCGCAACGCCACCCAGCTGATTTCCTACGCCGGAAAACGTCTTTTAATCGACCCGATGCTGGCCCCGAAGGGGGCTTATCCGGGCTTTCCCGGCACGGCGTATGCCGAACGCCGTAACCCGACGGTCGAACTCCCCGTTGACGTCAACACGCTGCTGGATACCGACGCGGTGATCGTCACCCATACCCATGACGATCACTGGGATCGCACCGCGGCGGAGCTGATCGCCAAAGACAAACCGATCTACGTGCAAAACGATCGTGACGCCGCGCTGCTGCGAAGCCAGGGATTCAGCAACCTGACGGTCATGACCGACGCGACCTTCTTCGGCGATATTCAGATTACGAAAACCCACGGCGGGCAGCACGGCACCGATCGCGCTTACGCCGTGCCGGAGCTGGCGGAGCGTCTGGGCGAGGCCTGCGGCGTGGTGCTGCGTCATCCCGATGAGAAGACGCTCTATCTTGCCGGGGATACCGTCTGGCGTGACGAGGTGGCGGCCGATCTGCAAAAGCACCAGCCGGACGTGGTGGTACTGAACGCTGGCTATGCCCACGTCATTGGTTTTGGGCCCATTATTATGGGGCAGGAGGACGTGCTCAACGTTCATTTCCTGCTGCCGCAGGCCAGCATTGTGGCGATCCATATGGAGGCGATTAACCACTGCCTGTTGACCCGCAGCGCGCTGCGTGAGTACGTTGAAGCCAATCAGGTGAGTGACGCAGTGAGCATTCCCCAGGATGGCGAAACCGTTATATTCTGAGTGCATTAAAGGGAAAGGAGGAACTGATGTCGCTAATCAACGTCGCGATTGTCGCGGTAGACGGGTTCAGCCCGTTCCACTACTCCGTTCCCTGCATTCTGTTTGGCGATTCGGTCTCCGGCGAAAAGCGCTTTAACGTGACGATCTGCGCCGAAACGCCGGGTTTTCTCACCTCAAAAGACGGATTTGCCCTCAACGCCACGCAGGACTACACCGCCATTGGTCAGGCCGATATTGTCGTCGTTCCCTACTGGCAGCACGTCCTTGAACGCCCGCCCCAGACGCTGCTCGACAGCCTGGTGCAGGCGAGAGACAACGGCGCGGAAATCGTCGGGCTGTGTCTGGGATCGTTTGTGCTGGCCTGGGCGGGGCTCCTCGACGGCAAACGTGCGGCCACCCACTGGGAGTTCGAGCATCAGTTCCAGTCCCTTTTCCCGCACGTTCAGCTGGATATCAATGCGCTCTACGTGGATGACGGCAATATCATCACCTCCGCCGGAACCGCGGCGGCGCTGGACTGCTGCCTGTATATCATTCGTCAGCGCTTTGGCAGCGTGGTCGCCAACCAGATTGCCCGTCGGATGATTGTTCCGCCCCACCGCGAGGGCGGTCAGGCGCAGTTCATCGCCCAGCCGGTACCCAAAGATACCCGCGACGGACGCATTAACTGCCTGATCGATTATCTTCAGCAGCACATTACCGAACCGCATAGCCTGGACTCACTGGCGGAGGTGGTTTCGATGAGCCGCCGCACCCTGACCCGTCATTTTATTCAAGCCACGGGGATGAGCGTCGCCGACTGGCTTACCGCCGAACGCCTGCGGCGCAGCCAGCTCCTGCTTGAAGCCGGAAATATGCCGATTGAGCGCGTGGCCGAACTGGTGGGATTTAATTCCGCCGTCACCTGGCGGCAGCAGTTTAAGGCGCGTTTTGGGGTGAGCCCTGCGGAATGGAGAAAAACGTTCCGTCTTCACAGCTAGTGTATTACGGCTAACTCAAGATTTAAGGGTTAGTTAAATCACTTCTTATTTTTTCTTAATCCACCTCTCATTTTTCTGAAAAAATATTTTATTTGCTTCGCCCTAACGCAAATTAGATATACTCGCATTAAGAATGCTCTTATATTTCGAAAATATTAATTGCGAATAAATTTTGTGGCATGGATGAATAGCAATAAAATAGAAAGAAGAATAATTTCATTAGCAAATTATATTATTTTTATCTTATCGGGTGCGCTTTTTTCAGCAAGCGTTAACGCTGCACCCTTGTCGCCAGCCGATCGCGATACTATTCAGCAGCAACAGCAGCAGCTTTTATTACAGAACCAGCAACAGCGTGAAGAGCTGGAGCGGAGTATTCCTCGTCCCGCGCCTGACAGGCCTCTGCCTGCAGCCGGCGCCGGGCCCTGCTTCACCATTGATACCATTACC
>ERZ778026.1312-NODE-1312-length-31978-cov-166.886446_pt1 | contig 31978 bp, 23 predicted proteins | sample MGYA00375756_ERZ778026 | MGnify/ENA primary metagenome ERZ778026 (study PRJEB29350, sample SAMN05389820) | bioreactor metagenome | isolation source: Ammonium sulfate bioreactor | place: South Africa: University of Cape Town | collected 2014-02-18 ... | reverse complement strand
TATCCAACATTTAATTTTCCAAATTTAAATGGTTATTTATTAACAATTGACGATCGAACAAATGGTTCTTCGACTCCTTCATGTTTAACAAATCGAACTGGATTTAGATTTGATAATTCGATTAATTCTTCATTGACAATTCTCTCAAAATCTCTTCAATCGAATCGAACTTATCAATTTATGGTTCAAATGACAAATATTTTGAATTCTTCTCAACAAGCGACAGGTTATGTTCTTGTTAAAGTTGAACAAACTCGTCGACAAATGATCGCAATCGGTTGTGTAATCGTAACTCTTTGTTCTCCGAATCTCGAATATCAATTCGTAAATCCAACAACTCAAGTTGCTCTTTTTTCTCTTTGTCTCGGAAATTGTTCTTCAATTCAGAAAATCGTTTGGAATGTTTATTCTGGACAAGCGAATTCTTCTCTTTGGATTTTATTTAATCAAACTCAAAACTATTTCTTCGGCAAGAGTTCGAGTAATTTCACAGTGACAAATCAATTATTTCTCCTCAATCCAAACATTAAATTCTGGAAATTCGAAGTTGTTTATTCATTTGCAAATGAAATAAGTACAAGTGCTTTAAATTTTGTGATCAATCAACCTCCTGTAAATGGTTCTTGTTCACTTTCTCCATCAAACGGAACAACAACAACTTTATTTCAAATTTCTTGTTTAAATTGGTTTGATGAAGATGGAATCAAAGATTATTCTCTTTATTCTTTCACAAATCAATTGATAATCGCTTTTTCCAGTGAATCATCATTTAAAGTTTATTTACCTTCAGGAGAAAATCAAATTTTATTTATTGAAATTCGAGATCAATTAAATTGTTTAACTAAATTTAATCTTTCTTCGATTTCTATCGAAGCTGATTCTCAACTAAATACGAATTTACTTTCAACTGGAAACCAAAATACTGTTTCACAATTATTAACTTCTTTTTCTCAACAATTTAATCAAATAAATCAACAAAATATTGATAAAGCTGTTTCAAGTGGAATTCCTCTTTCAACTATTTCAATTTCATCTTTAACAACTCAAAATCAACCTACGAATAGTTCATTCAATCAATCAGCTCTTGTTGAATTCGAAAAAGAATTAAATTCTCAATCGGAAACAAGAGAATATTTAATTTCATTTACTCGTATTCTTCTGATAACAACAGTGAAAAGTATTGAACTTCAATCTTCATCATTAGTTCAACTAACTAAATCGACCAATGAATTAACTCGAAACACAATTTCAATTGCAGCTGATCGATGTTTTCGATTAACTTTAGCTTTACAATCGATTTCAACGAGAATTTCTCAAGAAGATGCTGAAATTTGTTCAACTCAATTATTTCAATGTGCTTCGAATCTTTTATCAGCTGTCAATGGTCCTTTACAACAAAGAACGACGATTTTAGATTTAGATTCTAAAAGAGCAACAGAATTCCCTCAAGATTATGAAACAGATTTAGAATCTGAATGGTCGAAAATCAATCTTTTAAATGAAAATGAGAAAAATATTTATCAACAAAAAGAATTAGCAAATCAAATTGAAACGAAAATGAAAGAAATGATTTCTCGATTAAATTCAATTTTAAATATTCATTTAAATGTTGGTCAACAATCAATTGTGAATACTTCAGAAGTTTTCATGAGTTTACAGAGTGAAACAATTGAATCTCTTTCGAATAAACAATTTGCTCAAGGATTAATTCGATTCTCTTCAATCGAAACAAATCAAACCGAAAAATCAATTCGAATTCAATCGAAAGTCGAACCTTTAGCTTCATTTAGTAATTCAGTAAATACAAATGTTTCTCGTTCGATTTCTTTTTCTCTTTTCGATTCCGATGGAAAAGAAATTTCTCTCGATTATCCAATTCAAATTTTAATTCCTCGAGATCCAAATCGAATTCTTCCTCCAATGATTCTTCAAAACGTCACGTCTCGTCAACAATTATTCAATTTCCATTATGTTAACATCACAACTATTCTTTCGATTTCAGTTCATATCGAAATCGAACCTTTGAATTCGTCAGTTGGTTATTTATTAATTTATAAATTCGATCAAATTCCTCAATTAAATGAAATCGATGGTTGGACTATCTTCTGTCCTGAGAATTTTCACAATTATTTCGTTGATAATGAACAAACTCGAAATCATAAATCTTTAGTTTTCGGTTTACGAGAATTAAACTCCTCTGAAATTCATCTTTACTGTTTAAATAATAAATCTCAACTGAATCCACCAATTACAAATGAAAGATTTAATTTTACTTCAAATTATGGATTGAGAGTTTATTCGTCAGGTTGTTATTTTCTCGACGAGAACAATGAATGGAATGATCGAGGACTTCGAGTTGGAAATAAAACAAATCACGATCAAACTCATTGTTTAACTGAACTTAATTGAATACTTAATTTTTGTAGTTTTACAAAATTCAGTTCTATTTATTTGTTTGAATTGAACGAAAGTGTATTTCGAATAAACAAACAGATGTGATATATCCACAAACATTCGTTTAAAAAAAAACTATCTACGCGAGGCACAAATGTGAAAAGAAAAGGAAAAGATATTCTCCAAACAACCGGGTTTGAATTAGTTCGATGGTAGAAGACGATCGAGCGTTTTCAAATGTTTACCAGTTGGTATCGACGAGCCACTAACGACGATTTCTTTTCGGGAACTATCCGAATCGCACGCGATTAGATACGTCTCGCTGCCTATTGACAAATAAAATTCGAAATTGTCAGAGAATAAATAAATTGTGCGTATTTTATTAAATATAAATCAAGGAGAAGAAGAAGAAGAAGAAGTGGTTTGTGGTCAAAACAAGATCAGGATCGTTAGCCGATCAGACCTGTGCGTTGTCGAATCAGTGTATTCGCACTTTTTCGAATCGATGCATCGACATTCATCGGTGTTTTCGGCAGAGGCATGAGATTGGTTTGAATTGTTGCGCGTAACGGCTGCTGGTATCGACCGGTACGCGAGCTACTTGTTGGCTAGAGAAATTTCAATGATGAAGACGAAAAAACAAATGTTTCTTCTCTACTTGTTGATTGGTAAAATATTGTTGCAGAGCTTGAGCGGATGCGTTGGGTAGGGCTTTCTGCGATCGATTGGGCAGTTTCGAATCGACGTATTGCATGAGAGAGAAATTTCTCGATGCGTCACTGGTTTCGATTTGAGGCTATAAGCGAAAACAATTGTGACGATATATGAGAATGTGAGTGTATGTTCTTTCAGCATGATGGTACGGTGCCTTTCTCTTTATTCAACACAATTTATATACCCATGTCAAACAATACGGTCGTTAACCACTAATTTACGATATAAAGCTGAGTCGAATACGCTCGTAATATTTGGCACAGAATTACGAAGCTACAGTAATGGTATACGGCCGTGCACCATGAATACACGATGCCGTATTACTGTGTCAAATATTTTTGGCAAATACCGACCGTTTACTTAATAGTGCGATTCATAAGCGGCAAAATTATGACCAAATACGGACAGTCGTTTTGATAGATTTGGGTAGAGATGGTTACACATGAGAGAACAGAGGATCAGTGTCCGGTATCGTATATAACGGTCGATAACCGTTACAATAGTGTGTTACCAAGAGAGAAACAGCAGACTACTAGAAACTTCAAAAGACTTTCCCCTATGTGACTTCGCTTTTTTCGAAATACTTAAATAGATTTCAAGAGATTTCAAGGACTTATGGGGACTTCTACGATTTCATTAGACTTCTAGAGACTTTAGCGACTTCAAGGGAGTTCAAGAGATTTCATTAGACTTTGTTGGTATAGGAGTAAACATGTAGAGAGTCTAAATCTCTAAGACTTAGGTTGTTGTATTTTCATAGTTGAGAGTGAGGGTGAAAATCGTGTCTTGGTCATTTAAAGCTTTTAAAAGGTCGTATTTATATTCGCCATCAGGGGACAAAAAAATAAACCTGTAAAAATAAAGATTCTTTTGTTAGAGTTATCGCAAGATCTACCTAAGAACGTCAAGCGTGTAATTGTTCATGGAACTTTAAGAGACTTCATTAAAATCTAATGGACTTCAGACCTATGCTTTGTATATCTCAAATAATTTTGTACTCAAAAAAACCTAATATTCGAAGAATGACAGTGTGCCTTGCGTTTTTTAAGAATATAAAATATAGAACCAAACCAGTTTTTAGCTTGTAGAGTTTCTAAAGTTGTATCGAATAGTATATTTTGTTTCTTGAAAATAGAGTGAAGGCATACTTCTGTATATGTAAAAGTTTTGAATCGAACTAAGCGGATACTCAAATTTCATTAAAATGTCTTTGGTGATTATTGTTGCCGCTCAACACACATCTCTACCGTTATTGTCTGATTAAAAAGTGTAAAAGAAAATTCGAGATTTTTCCTTTCGAGTTTAGTTGAGTTATTCCGAGGAAGACGTTGTTTTGCATAATTCCATACATGTCATACTTGAAACTTGAATTTTCAAATAGCTATACCCTAATTTGAACTTTCAAATTTCGAATGACTATTCTCGATAATTCCAAAGTGAGGGTGAAGGCGGGCATGTGTACACGGTAGCAAATTTGAAAACGGAAAGTTAAAAAGGAATTGCTTCGTTTTCTTCTTAAACTCCAATTTGAATTCAAGTTACGAGTTCGACACTACTGAAATTCTCTCTCGATTTACCATCGGATGATGTTGAGTAAACGGCACATTCGCCGTCGTTCCAGCCGTGCCGAATAGTATTCGATTGCACAGATCAGCAATACCTTTGTTTTTTAAAAATGAGGTGTTTTTGTTGCTGAAATGAATGAAAGATTAAGTTACCCATTCCACGGACTAAAGTCTCTCGATGTTTGAGTGCGATGAGTCGTTCCGTTTCTTCGGTTTCATCGATGTCAATCGGCTTGATGGTTTCACCATAGTTGTGTTGAGGTACTGCGATACTCTAATGAGAGAAAATCGTTTTGAAATGATAGACAAATGCTGAAATTTTACAGCAGCGAGCCGTCGAATATGAGGTCGAGTAAATGATGAACTACGCGATGATTTCAACGACGGCAACGTTCGTTTCGCCGGACTCTCGCCGTACGATTCACGAGATTGACTGACAAATGATTTACTCGTCTTCAATGGATTAAATTGATCTTGTTTCTTTTGCAATTCATCAATTTGTGCTCTATTAAACAGTCAAAAAATCTCTCAATTCAATTCTTTTTTTTTTCTAACGAGTATCCCAGGAATAATGGACCTCCCCAGGGCGAACATGCCTCACAAGATCTTATCGGATCCTAACAAAATCCGACGAAATCCTTGGTACAGGAATCCAATCGGAAGTTGTGGGACATCGGAAAATGTTGGAATACTCCAGATCCGATAGGAACTACAACTAATCCAATATTTTCCCGACACCTATAACTTCCGATTGGATTCCTGTACCAAGGATTCTGACAAAAACAATCGAATTCCCATCGGATACAATAAAATCCGACAATTTTCCATGGTGAATCCGACGGGATCCGACAGTCGGATTTTTCGTCCTGGGTCTCAAAGTGTTTTACTGAAATCTTTATAAAAGTTATATGTCCTATCTTGTAGAGCGTGAGAAGACGAATCTTTTTGGTCCAAGATGAACAACGTTGCAATAACACCACATCTTGTCGAATTTTTTTAACCGCTCGTTTTATTTCTTAAATTCATCCCAGATGTAATAGTCCAAAGGATTTAAATTTTGCAAAGTGGTTCATCTTGGACTTGTTGTTTGTATCGCATTTAAAAAAATAAAAGTTATGCCCTATCTTGTACACAGTAGTGTCCGATTTGAAAGTTAAATTCAATTTTACAACTTTATTTTGTTCAGTTGAAATTTCAATTTTAGAAATATAAAATTGTAAAATTTAAAACTTGAAATTTCAACTAAACAAAATAAAGTTGTAAAATTAAATTTAGCTTTCAAGTTTGAGAAGTATGATTTTGTAGAGCATGAGAAGACGAATCTTTTTTTTAAAAAAAATTTGTCTCCAAACAGATTAAAATCTCAGGTCAAAGCGGATACATCGGATTCTAACGGATTTCTTTTTATTTCGTCAGGATTCGGTTGGTTTTTAACGGAAGATGTCGGATTGAATCATCTGGGACACTCGTTTTATGTTTCTCTACTTGGCTTGTTCGATTCGAGCTTTAGATGATGCTGTTTCGGAGTACAAAGTGCCTGATTGAGTGAAGAATTTGTCGTATTTTTCAGTGAGATTCGGTATGGGATAGATTCGTCGGTAGTTGCCCATGTGTTCATTTTCCCAATTTTCGATTTCGATTTGCCATTGTTGAGCGAGATCTTCTTGTTCCTTGCGGAATTCGCTGTCTTTCTTATTTACACGTTGAAATAAGCGTTCTTTGACACGGCGTTTTTCTTCTTCGAGAAAACGACGTTTATCTGCTGCTGGCATGTTCAATAGCTGTAAAGTGTCGAAGATGAGAGCATCTTTTATGTCTCGATCTAGTTTCGAATCCGTGGTGAAACTTGGCGAGTGATTAACCTTCGAGAGAAAGAGAAAATAATCGAGAGAGCTTTGTGAGACTTTTTTGTTACTTCGAGAACGTATGGTTTGAGTTTTTTGTCAACTAGAATATCGAAACCGAGGATTTCGAAGCAAGCACTACCACGATAATGATGTGGAAAGCATGCACGATAGTTATGTTTGAGCACTGAATGAGCTGAGATGAGAACTTTAATGATGACATCATCGATGTCAGCCCATAATTTGACTATATCATATCCATTTTCCACTAGCCAACGATTTATTGTCGTTATTCGACTAGAATTTAAATCAAGAGGGTTTACTATACAAAAATCGAAAAAAATTTTCTCTATATGAAGTTATCCCGAGATTAACGTCTTATTTCCTCTCTATTGATCTCGATTATAGATGAAGAAAAGAATAAAACAACAACAACTGCCGAATTACAACGACATCACCTGAGTATAAGAATCAAAACCAATAGACAAATAGTAATCTAAAATCTTACATGGACATAAGACGTGACGTCACGGGTCCAACTGTTATTCTCTTTTCGTCGGCTTTTATTCGACAGTTCATGTGTATCAGTCCTTTTTATCCTGTTTTAACTTTTCCTTTTTCTTCTTCAGTTCTTTTCTCTCTCCGTATACTCGTGCACATGAAATGTTGATTATACAAATAAAAGCTTTGCTACCAAAAAAAAAAGTCTTATTACGCATATTTATTAGCTCAATTCGATCTTAGAGATGATAAATTACCGTTATTGTTATTGTTACTAGTGACACTGAGTAACAATAACTTCTGACACCGTTCCATACATGTCGAATTTGAAGCTTGAATTCAAATTCAAACTCAAATATCTAGAGAGTAAATCCATCTGCCAAAGTTGAGGGTGAAGGCGGAGATGTGTACACGGTAGTAAACTCGAAAACGGAAAGCTAAGAAATAGATATTTAAATTTGAATTCAAGTTACAAGTTCGACACTACTGGATTTTATGGGTTTTTTTTGCGAAAAACTTAGACTCTTTCAGACTAGATCAAATCCCGTTTAGAAAAGAATATTATTATACGAATAATTATAAAATAATTGATATTTTCAGTAGTGTCCGATACAAGGGGTGAACAGCGGATTTCAAGACTTCAAGTGATTGCAAAAGACTTTGATGGACTTCGAGAGACTTTATTAAAATCTAATGGACTTCAGAGCTATCATGGGACTTCAAAAGACTTCTTTGATTCAGATGGACTTCAGACGCGAAGTCTTAATTGTTTCCCCCTTGATCCGATATGAAAGTTGAATTCAATTTTAGTTTTTCATACTAACTGCGTATATAAGTGACGTATAAATTTGAATTAAAAATGTGTAATTTCGATGATTTGAAGAAACTGCATAATTTTGACTTATTTTCGAAATCGAATTAGGCAGCTACTCAAATTTACATATGTATTAGGCTTCGAAAACCTCATAATTCCTAGTTAAAATAGAAAAATTGCGTTTTTTTTTCGAGACGACATTCCCCTCTTATTTGCTCGACAATATTCTACTTGAAACGAACTGCTAAAGAGCTTAGGATTGCGTACCGTTTCGTGCCCGTGTCTTCATCTCGAATGAAGTCATCGGATCGTTTTTGAATGGCATAATTTGTCAAATGCATGAAGATATCTTTCTGAAAAACAACAAAAAGGATTCAAATTCTTTTCTTTTGGTTTTCTACGCACGCAATTAGCATTCGAAGGTTCTTCGTAATGTTGAGTTGTGAACCGTGCGAGACCGTCTTTGAAGACAAAGACTCGAAACGGATCACATGACGTCACAGCCACATAAACACGAAAATCGAACTTGTAACCATCGACTAGAAATGGCTGAAAAACAAAACAAAATCAAATCGATCAAGTTGTTCGACATACTCGATTGACATAAACTTGCACAACGAAATTATCAGTTCTAGAAAGCAAATCGATGAGTGTTCATAGGAAAAACATTTTTCGCCCTACGGTTTAATATCTTTCGACGGGTTCTTTGTAATAAAAATGCCTCGGCCTTGGCACCCGACATCAGGCTTTGATATGAACGTTTTACACTTTTTTTCGGAACAATATTTAGCAAAATCGTTATAACTAATAGGAAGAAAAATACATTCGAAATAAAACGATCAACTTCATACATACTCAGCCGGTAGACACCAAGCTTTCGGATAGAATGCGTAATCTTTAGGAAACATTTTCATCATTCGTGACATATTCCGTGTCAATGAATCCTTTCGACAGATTTCACTCATGCCAGGAAAATGATTGATTTTCTATAATTACACAAACAAATGCACATTTATATAGTTTACAGTCGTATTTTATCGTAAATGACTGGTCGAATACACTCTTATCCGATCTTCATTTCATTGTTTACCTGCCATTTTTTCATTTGTGCCACTCGTTCAATACCAACACTCGTATCTGTCCAATAGACATTCCAATCGTCTTCATCGGATACTTCGCGAAAATTCAAACGTTTCGATGCACGACGCACACAATCGTATTTGCACATGGACAAACAAATAAAAAATATCCTAAATCAACAACAGGTGTAATTCAAACAGAACAATTACTCTCAAATTGGTCACCTCTTTCGTTTTTTCTTTGCAAGTTGTTGCTGTTGTTGTTGTTTTTGATCATCATTGATAATTCCTGATGCAGATGATTCGAGAACTCGGGGTAGAGTCCGTCGTTCATCATCGGATTCACCTGAAAATCGATGTTTTTTTTATGAGACTAAAATCGAAATTCTCTACCGTATTCTTCGGGTAAATTTGGCTGAATTGGAATTGGCTCATCGGCCTCGTCATCATCTTTGAGTGTCAATTCCGTTCGTTTGATAACGGTCGATGGAAGACTGATTTCATCGTCGGACGATGATGACGATGACGATGCATCACTTGATTCACTCGAACTACTACGACGTCGTCGTGACACGGCAGCCGGCATGTTGTTTCGTTTCGTTTCGATACCAAGAGAGACTCATATTAAAAAAAAAGCAAAGAGAAAGAGAGAGAGAGAAAATTCAATTTTTTATTTTTGTAAGATGTGTTGTTTGTCTTTTTTTAGTATTATTGTTAAAAATAATCAAAACGACAGTTGTTCGACTTCATCGAACAAATAACAAAATGACTCGCAACGGAAATAAGTCCCTCTCAAGTAGTCATTCATCGGAGAAAAATTTGCTAGGCGACCACCTGCAAGCGTGTGCTCAACGACAAGTCGAGAGACATCTATGTGTGTGAATGAATTAATATTTTATTTTAAAAGAGAGAACAATACAATTTGTTAACGTAGAGAGTTTTTGATGTAGGCACGTGTTGGTGCTGCATGATTATGAGCGAAAAGTGCACGTAATTTCTGCTGAAAAAAGAAATCACCAAAGGAGATGTGATCGCGAATTTTCGGTTTCGGTGTTAGTAATTGAAGAAGATTCGAAGCTGCTGCTGTTGTTTGATTGACAGGTGATGTTAGATCACGACGAAATTTCGGGTTGATTTGGGCATAATCGATTATATGCGAATGATCGAATGAATTCGATGAAATTGAAGTCAACAGAAAACAAAAACTCATACCAACAAGTAGATATTTCATCGTGATTTGCTCGTATTTTTATGAAAAGACTACATGTCGTTTTATATTCATCAAAATAAATCGCCGATTAGTACCAGCTGAGACCCTCGTATGCTCTTTTCGAACGTATTCTCATCAAAACCTTGATGTATTTCAATGTCAATCGTTAGACAATGTTCTAATGATCGAGTTAAGCATTAGTTTTGATTAATATCGAGGAATATACTCCAGTTCCTGGTTCATAAGATTCATGACTTTGAATGTTGAATTAGTAATCATGTATGTCATTTCGGTCTTTAAAGTCTAAACATCACATTAATGTTTATAGGAGAGAGAAAAAAAATCTTCTTAAAACAGCAAAAAAAAAGAAAAATTACAATAGATGAAATTCTACTAGAAAAAAAAAGAAGGATTGACATGTACGCATGTGTGTGTTTATTATTCAGTAGTTCAAAGAAGATTACTGTGTTCGTTCTTTTCATCTCGACTAAGTGTTAATGATGAACATGACGTTAATTTCGAACGATTATTGATTACTTCCATATTTCGTTGAATTGGATTCGTTTTTATGAGTGATGTTTGACATGTACGTTCCGTTTTATGTCCATTAATTCTCGGTGTTGTTTTCATTTCCTTGTGAAACGTATTTTTCATCTGTCGTTTACAACAACAACGACACAATTGATGAAATATAACACGTCGAAATTCACTTCGAAACCGTGCACCACTGATAAAATAGAGAAAGAAATTCACGACATGCATTAAATCCGATGTTATATTCGAAACTAGATGCATGACAACCGATGTTTCAACATAACGATCGAGATTCTTATAAACATTCGCATCACATTCGACAGCTCGCCAATTTTCAATAAAAACTCGAAGAAATATAAGTAGATAATAGATGGCATTCGGAAGTGTAAGAACAAAGAATGATATTGAAATTGTTATTAACATAATTGTTATTTGAAGATTTTGTGATTGTACACGTGTACGATTATTTACAGATGAACGGAGTGCATTCGTTGTTGTTCGTTCGACGACAGTAGTAGTAGTACCAGTACTACTTGTTGGTTCATGTAATTGTGATGCTTCTTGACGTGCACGTAAGAGAGCAACAAAGATTGCTGCATTGAGAACCGAGATAACAATAAATGGAATAAAACAGCAAAAGAATGCATCGAGAATAAACACGAGTTTTTCATCTTGTACAGTTTCAAGCCAACAGTAGGAATTATTTTTGAGAACAGTTCGATTGGCATGAACAGATGCAACAAGCATTGAACATGTTATAACGGCGATGACAACAGCGTACGCTTTCTTTCGAGATAACAGATCCGATACACGTAATGGGAGACAGACAGCAAGGAATTTATCCGCATTCATCGCAGCAATTAACCAAACTAGATCAGATACATTCGTACTTGTCGTTTTTGTTATGCTAATCAAACAAAACAAAACTTACCCGTTGTATAGTTGACTGCATTAACCATTAGAAAAAGAAATTTACATAGACCAGTTGTTAATATATGTTTCTGAGCTGATAGACTCGATAATTCACCAAAGAGAACACGTAGTGCGAAAAAAGCTACATCACATAGTGCTAATACTTGCATATAGAATGCTATGGATGACGAACGATTCATCTTTGTTTGTCTTAGAATATAAAAAGCACATAGATTTAATATTAAAGCTGGTAACATAAAGAACCGATTGAGATTATGTGTTATGTAACGAATAATAATAAATAATGGTTTTTGAGAAATATATTCATATCGAAGTTGAGTGCATGTTAAATTAGTTGGTTTGAAAATAATTTGATCATTAAATGTTAATGTAAAATTATCGTCTAATAACGATAATGACGTCGATATCGTTGAAATATCGAAATGATTTAATAATGTGTTATTGAAATTTTCGGGCATGATCTTTTTTTGTCTATCTGCATAACGTTTTTTGCAAATCTAGAAATTTGTATGTATTAATTCTCCTTGGATATTTTCATAAATGTAAAGATGACGAGCAAAAGAAGAGGAAGAAGAAAAACAAATTCGATACGTCATTATCTTTTCTAGTTACGGAGGAGTGAAAGAGAAAAATGAAATTAAATAATAAATGTTATTAACTCCTTCATTTAGAAGAGTAAAAACGTTATTAAAAATAATATCAAAGAAATGTCTATACATTTTTTTTCTCTCTCTCTCTCTTTTTGCCTTATCTTCGTGTCATAAGAAAAAAGAAATCATTCTGTCCGAGAGCATGTATTTGAAGCAAACTGGTCTCTCAATAAGTGAATACAATAAAATAATGACAAGCTTGCTCAAGTGTATGTGCCTGCCAGCGTCACTAAACGGACCAGTTGTCACATAACTGATGGTGACGATGATGTGAATAGAAGCTTATATTTTGTATCTATTGACGTTTTCTATTTCTCTCGCATCTCTCTACATATATATATGTGTATGTGTGTGTCTTATTCGCCTTTCTTGTAAATCAAGACAAGATGAATGCTCGTTGACAATACATCAAGCGAACAGATGCATGTATATACACAAATAAAAATATATCGATTTTTTTTCTCTTTCTCCTTCTTTATCAAATGAATCAAATTTATTCGTATACTTTGCCTGTCATTATTATAGTTTTATGTGCATTCATTCTATCATGTTCTCCCTTCTTCTTCTCCTAGATACGCTTTTGTTATTCTTATTTAATCAAAAACAAAAAAAAAGAAAGAAGTTGTCTATTTGATAATCGTTCAAGCAAATATGAAATCAATATTCTTATATCCGTTTGCTACGAAGAATCTATCTAATTAACGACAAAATTTGTCAACAGATATTCTCTGTTATTATCATCAACAAGACACACACACACCGGATCTTTACATACTTATCTTTTGAAACGAGGATGTGATGATCTATTTCCTTTAGTTCTATCGGATGTTAACAGGTGTAGTCATGGATTTAAATATCAATTACAAAATCATAGATCTACTTAATCCAACACTATAAATTTGCTTGTCTCGAAGCATAACGTCCAATTGTGTCTTCCTTGGAGTGCTGTTCGTTCTCGAGTAGCTCTTTTTTTTTCGCGCACGACTGCCACTAATAAATATATGGTCCCAAAGAACAAGCAAAAAAGCAAGAGAGAGAATGTAATGAGAAAAAAAAACATATTTGGGGAATTCTAATTAGTCGTCAACGATTGTAATATTAGCGTGCTACTCTCTGTGACCATCTGAGAGAACGAAAAAAAAAAATAAGACTAATTCACTTTTCTTTCCATTAGAAAATAGTGAATTGAAACTGATTAGAGCAAATGCAATCATCGGATCGATATCGAAAACAAACAAATAGATCTCGTAATGGTTCATTAAAGCTCAACAAAACACACGCATTCGAGCATAGAGATTTCACCTCGCAGGTCGATCAAAATGACGTTGAAAAATCAATATCAATCGAAAAGATTTAAATGAAGTTCTTGAGTATTTTTCAAAGCAAAATAGAAACTAAGTTGCCAGATGTCAGTAAAGTTTGCACTAGACACGACGGTCAAAACTGAAAATTTTTCGATTTAAAATTCAATTATGCATAACAAATATAGCGTTTGACTTTCAAAAATATCAAAAACGATTCATCAATTGCAGTCGAATTTTTTTGAATGTGATACGTGATTTCTTTAAACTTGTCCGTTAGATACATCAAATAAATAGAAATGAAATTGTTGCCGACAACACTAATTCAGGAAAATGTTTGAGATAAAATTTGTTTTATTGTCTGAAAAATTCCAAAAGATAAATATTTAATGAGTTTGATCGTGATTTCTCTTATTTCCAACTCGTAGTCCTCGATCGTTCCATTGATTGTTTTCGTCGAGGAAGTAACAACCCAATGAATAAACTCTCAATCCATAATTCGAAGTAAAATTAAATTTTTGATTAGTAATCGGTGGATTAATATGAGAATTATTATTTGAACAATAAGAAACGATTTCAGAGGAATTTGATCGAATTTATAAATTAATAAATAAGCAATACCTGAATTTACAGGTTCAATTTCGATTGGATAATCGAGAGAAATTTCTTTTCCATTCGAATCGAAAAGTGAAAAAGAAATCGAACGAGAAACATTTGTATTTACTGAATTGCCAAAGAAAGCTAAAGGTTCGGTTTTAGATTGAATTCGAAAGAGATTCAATTGTTTCTGCACTTTGTAAACTCATGAAAACTTCGGAAGTATTTACAATCGATTGTTGACCAACATTTAAATGAATATTTAAAATTGAATTCAATCGAGAAATTATTTCTTTGACTTGATTTTCAATCTGATTCGCTAATTCTTTTTTGTTGATAAACATTTATCTCGTTTTCATTTAAAAGATTGATTTTCGTCCATTCAGATTCGAAATCTGTTTCATAATCCAAAGCGAATAAATAATTCACTAGATGTTGTTTCAATATACGGAATCCATTGAGTTTGAATTGATGTTGAATCGTTACAATTCAATTCAATCAAAGAAACAATGTAAAAATCTTGACTTCGACGAAATTTCAAAGAATTTCTTAATGTTGAACCACTGGGAATTAAAATTATCTAAGGAGATTTACACGCTGACATTTTAAAATAATGAAATGAAAATATCGAATCGTTATTTTCTCTTTTACTATTCGATAAATTTGATTGAGTTCGATTATTATTTTGATCTGCATCATATAAATCAAATTTCGGAGCAGAATCATTTCCAGCAACTGTTATCATTTAAGCATTTTTTTTACAACTTTATCTTGGGGATTGATTGCACAATATAAAGTATACATTTCCAAGAAAAAAGAATCCATGTAGATGGCGTTAGTATACACACCTCATCTGCCTTGTTATTTAACCTAGTGACCTCTGAAATCGCTCTTGCTGATTGCTTGCTTTGACAAAGACACTCGTTGAACAAAGGGCTCACACTCTCATCTCTCCCTAAAACATCATCTCATTTTCACAACACTGTCATCAATGGAAACTCCACCATCGATCATCTCGACTCCGGACGCTGATTTTCTCTGCACAACCACTGAAAACGTCTCGCACGTTCGTTTCGAATGGACAGTCGAAGATTTCTATCCTCAAATGTACGAATGTGGTGACATGATTCAAAGCGAAGAATTTCCACCGTACGATCTTCAAAAAGAATCGTGGACGCTTCGTTTCTATCCTCGAGGCTACTCAACCGACGAAAATCCATTCTATCTCACTCTCAATCCATCCCATCATTCCTCCAATCAACTTCAAATCCATTTTCGAGCGTCAATCACCTTCTCCAATTCGCACGGACGCATTTTACATAGTGAACTCGTCCCAAATTTCGGTGGAAACACAACCGATGAGCTCGTTTTGCTAAAATTCGATCGAAATTTGCTTTCACTCGAGCCAACCGACCATTTAATCATCAGCATCGATCTCGCTTCGATCGACAATCTCGGCAAAAAGAAAAGCTCGAAAATCATCAAACTCAAACTCCGCTGGAAAATCGAACGATTCGCCGCGTTAATCGCCGAACTTTCCGCTCAATCGTTCATCGAATCGTGTCTATTCACGTTCAACGAGCCCAACGAATTGCCGGCTCATCAATGGTCGTTGATTCTCTATCCCAACGGTAAAACCGATCGGTTCAAACACTCGCTCTCGCTCTTTCTCGAGCACACGTTCGGTCCGAGCGTTCGAGTGGTGATTCGTTTCTCTTTGATCGACGGTCGAGGCCGACGGATCAACACGAAACAGCTGCCGTCGCACGTGCTCGCCGTCGGCGAACGCTGGGGCGTCGGAGACTTTCTCAAACATTCGATTCTCCTCGCCAATCCATCGGACTTCATTCCGGGCAACGAACTTCGATTGTATTGTCAAATTAAGATCCTCGAACGGCAATCGGTGGACGAGAGAAAGGTCCTGCCTAAGGCCAGTTCCGTGGATAACTCGATTTGGCCGAGTTTACTGCTCGGAGCGTTCGAGGAGAAGAAAATGTTCGATATGTATTTCAAAGTCGAGCAGCAGACCTTCGCCGCGCACAAGATTGTCGCGAGTTTGAAGTCGAATGTGCTCGAAAAGTTGATTAAGGAGAAAGGAACGAAGGTTCCGGTGATCGAACTCAACGATGTCGAAGCACAATGGATGCCGTTTTTTTTGGAATTTTTATATACGAATACGATTCGAAAGGTGCCCAATAAAATGAAGTTCGTGTTGGATTTATTAGCTATGGCGAAGAATTATCAAATGACGGATTTGAAAGTCTATGCTGAAACGTTGGTTAGAGAGGTGATTCAAGTGGAAAATGCTTGGTAAATCACAAAACTTTCTTCCTTTCTTCTTAAGACTTTTCTTTTTCTTTTGCTAGTGAATTACTTTTATTGAATGAGAGTATTCAATCGGACGTGTTGAAACAACAGACATGTGATTTTATTGCGAATAATCTTGGCAATATTATGGAGACAACGGTTAGTTTCATTTAGTTTTCAATTTCGAAATTTTCGGTTTTTCTTTTTCTAGGGTTGGACGGATTTGAAAGCGCAACAACCTGAATTAGTCGATCTTATTCTTAAATCCTAGTTCTTTTTTTTTCTCTGTGTGTGTTATTATTGTTTTTCTTGTAAACGAAGTATTCATATGAAAATAAACGAAAAAACAAAAGTCATGAATGATTAATTGTTGTTTGGATTAAATGAATTGCTCAACTAATCTAAGTTTACTTTTCTTTCGTTTGATAATTATACTAAGAAATTAGCCAATTCTGTTTGACAACAATCTCGAAAAGATAATTAGATACTGCTTTTCTCCATTGTCATTGTTAGTTTTATGTATAGAAATACGACTTGAGGAAATATGTTAATGTATTACAATCTCAATTTGAATAAGAAAACATAAATATCGACGAATTACTTTATTATTATAGTTAAAAAACACTAACTTTTTTCAAATTCGATGCTGCTATCTATTACGAAATTTTGAATAAACAAAATAAATATTCAATGATAACCAAACCTGTGACTATAATCACTTATTTACTTTTTCGAGATTTTTCCATCATACCAATAATTCATTGTTTTACAAAAATTTCGTTTGTTCACTGAACAATTCATTATTTAACTGAACAATTAGTTTTTTTTACTGAATAATTCATTGTTTCACTAAAAGTTTAGTTCTTTTTCTAAACATTTAGTTTTTTTTATTGAAAATTTACGTTTCGACTAAACAGTTCATTGTTTAACTGAAACTTTAGTTCTTTTATTGAACAATTCGGCTCTTTTACTAAACATTTAGTTCTTTTACCGAACAATTTGATTTTTTTACTGAATAATTCATTGTTTTACAAAAAAATTTAGTTGTTTTACTGAACAACTTAGTTTTTGTTACCAAAAATTAGTGTATTAATATACTGAACCAATTCTACTGTATGTTTGACTAAATTTGATTCAATAATTTAAATATGAAATATCCTATTAAATAGTTAATAAGAATTTCATTTTTTTCGTTTATTATTCATCGAAATTTGATCTGACAAAAGTCTTTTCTTATCCTTCAAACATTGTTCCGGCAAATGACAACTTGAACACTGTTGGCAATGTTGTCGATCGGCTTTGACACATCGTTGACAACTCGAACAATGTCGATAATTGCCACCATCTTTCGACGTACACATTCGACATTCATAACAATGTTGATTTGCCAATAACGTATATCGATTGCATTCGAAACAATATTTATAATTATCCTCATCTAACGGCGGACATTTCGACGGGCAAATATCCGTAAACATCCGAACGGGCGAGCCTTTTTTGCCTTTGCATAAATTCATTTTCGAATTTGTTTCATATTCAATTTTATAATCCAACATTTGTAAACCTTGAAAAGCATCTTGAATCCATTTCTCCAAAAAATACGGATTGAATAGAACTAAATTTCGTTGAATATTCGAAGGAATTAACTGTTCCAATGAATGAGCCAGCGCTCGATGAAATCCACCGAATGGTGGGTCGATAACAACTAAACAAGTTCGAATAGTTTTCAAGAAATTCTTTTGGAAATATTCGTCGTTTGAAAAACAATGTCCGTTGAACATGTTGTAGACTAACATTTGTTCGTTGGAGTAGAACGAGCAAAAACGATGATCGTAATCGAGAAGAAACTTTTTTTGACAAGTCGAAGGAAGATTTTCGAAGATTGTTGGACAGCCAATGCAAAGAATGCCGTCCCAAGACTCGATTTGAATGAATTTCGCGGTGAAATAGTTGATAAAGTTCTTGGAGAAGAAATATTGAGCATCGCTTCGTTTGTTTTCCAATGGTTGGAGTTGACAAGGAGATGATTTGAGTGAAGTTTGAAGTTGTTGAATTTGTTTTTTAAAAGCGAGATATTGTTTTTGATATTTTTTTTTCGATCGATCGGTCGTTAATTCCGAATAGGAAATGTAGATTTGACAATCTTGACGATCTCGACAAGCCGAACAAGCGAAGAACTTCTCTTGTTTAGCAGGATCTTCGAATAAAAGACAAGGCCCGTGTCGACAATTGGGTGCATCGGGTACGAAATGAACTTTTAATGAAGAAGAATTCATCTATTCGACCCAAAAACTCGGAAAAAAAATGTATTTTGGAGAGAATTCCGATACGATTCACCTACTGACCAATATGATTCGACTTGAATCCTTTTTTTTATATAGATGTCCTTCATTGCAGAGCGTAATTTCATATTCTTGTTCAAATTTATAGATGAAAAAAAAAGAATTCGTGTTTTCAAGTTTTAAAGATAGAGAGCAGTGATTAGACCTGTGACATTTCCATTTCATTTCATCAGAAATGGAAACGTTGAGCATTTCTTTAGTTCATTTCAACGAAATATTGAAAGTGAACTGTCACAGGCCTACATCAAAATCAATGAACCACTTGTATCAAATTTTTAGAAAAAAACCTTTTTATTTATTCAACAAAATTCTGAGCACCGGTCATTTTCATGGAGTTTAATGATGAATGAGCGCGTTCAATTGAACAAAGATTCTTCCTTTTCTCCTCTTCTAAATGCAGGAATTTATGTCAAAATATGTTAAAAAAAACACTCGCAGATTTTTGACATAGAAACGGTTAAATGCGAATTCAAACAAAACAATTTTAAGACACGGAAACATTTCTTTTTTCAGCATGATCTTCATTAGTTATTGGACTTTTTTTATTCTTCTTCAGCAGATTCAAAGTTAATCACTAATCAGTTTATTCACGAAGATTTTTACTTTTATTTTCCATAGGTCAATCGTATAATCAACCGATATTTCCGCCGAATTCAACTTGGAATCAAAATGCAACGACATTTGCAAATCAGACTCAAATCGGGACAAGTCCTTTTGCTTTGTACATTGATACGAATAATTCGATTTATACAATCAATCTTCAAAACGGACGAATTCTCATTTGGATGAATAATTCCAATGATCCAAATCTTATTTTATATACAAACTTATCAGTAAATTCATATGCAATATTTGTAACAACGAATGGGGACATTTATGTTGGAAGTCATCCTTCAGTTAAACAAATAATTAAATCAAATCAAACAATTTCCATTTCCATTCCGAGTGCTTCTTCTTCCCATATTTTGGGTATTTTTGTTGATATTAATAATACCTTATATTGTTCATTCAGTGAACAATATAAAATTGTAAAAAAATGGTTAAATGATAGTTCATCAACAATGACAACAGTTGCTGGAACAGGTTCTGCTGGTTCTGCTTCGAATATGTTAAATTGGGCACATGGAATCTTTGTTGATACAAATTTTGATTTATATGTTGCTGATGCTTCTAATAATCGAATTCAATTGTTTCGATTAGGAGAAATAAATGGAACTACAATTGCAGGAAGTACATCTGCAAATATAACAATTTCACTTAGTTATCCAACAGCTATAATTTTAGATGGAAATAAATATCTTTTCATTACAGATGCTGGTAATAGTCGAATAGTTGGTTCAGATGAAAATGGTTTTCGTTGTATTATTGCATGTTCGGGATCATCAGGTTTAACATCCTATCAATTATATGGTCCACGAAGTATCGTCTTTGATAGTTTCGGAAATTTATTTGTTGCCGATCAAGCTAATCATCGAATTCAAAAGTTTTGTTCATCGACAAATTTCTGTAATAATAAAAGAAAAAAAACAATGATTCGATATTTTCATTTGATTATTTAGGTGGACCAAGAACCTCTACAACCTCTACGACCTCTACAACGTCAACAACAACCTCAACTTCAGCATCGTCATCAACAACATCATCAACCTCTACAACCTCAACTTCAACATCATCCACAACAACATCATCAACTTCGACAACCTCAACATCAACAACATCGACATCATCAACAACGATCTCAACAACACCATCATTATCCTTGCTTGTCCCAACCTGCTCCAATAAAACAATGGGCACAAATTGTAATATTTCGTCAACTTCGTGTGATTTACTAAAACCTTGTAAAAACAATGGAACTTGTGAAAATCGAGATGAAACTTATTTTTGTAATTGTTCAAAAGATTTCAATGGTTCTGAATGTGAAATAGATAATCGTCGATGTAAACCAACAACTTGTTGGAATCAAGGAAAATGTAATCAAACAACCGGTGAATGTTCATGTGAAGAAGGTTGGACAGGGGATTTTTGTGAAAAAATGATAAATTATTGTGAAAATGTGACTTGTGAAAACAATTCTCCCTGTCGACCATCATTTCTTAACTTCACTTGTGAATGTCTGACTGAGAATTATTCGGGTCAATATTGTGAAATCGTTTCAACGAAATTAGCAACTCTTCAATTTGTCTCGAAATCTTTCGGTTATATTGCAATTCTTTTTCTCTTAATCGTCATTGGTTTTGTTGTTATTATGGACGTCCTCAAATACGGTTTTGGAATTGACCCAGCTAAACATGAATTAGAAAGAATTCGTCGAGAAAAAGCTCGAAAAAGAAAACATCGACCGATTATTCAACGATTTCATTACGTTAATTAACGATCTTCTTGTCTTGAAATTCTTTAGTTGACAAAACTTTGATCATGATTTATAAATAAACTAAGGGCAAAAAAGTGCATGTCAATACAAAGGATTTGAGGACGAGTTCTGTGTTTTCAGTAAAAGTCTCTATTTTTAGACTAATCAAATTGCAACTAATTTGTCTTGTAATACACACAATAGGAGAAAAGAAAAATTATAAGATATCATGTGCAGTTGAGTTAATTTGAAAACTACTCAATTATATCTGTTAATACACGAGACTTACTAAGAAGCATAGGTTAGACTTTATAAATACTGAACTGAACAAACATAAAGATGAAAAATGAAACTTTAGTCTTCGCACCAAACAATCCGTTTATGACAAAACAAAATAGATTTCGAAAGTAAATCTTATAGTTGTAGTTCAACATCAATGAATTTTCTGTTGTATTTTGACGTTCAGCTGATCGAGTACACCCTCAAAAACTAATTTTCAATATTTTAAGGAAAAAAACTGAATTTTTAGTAAATTTTGTTCAACTTTCAGTAAAAAAAACAAATGAGCCCAAGTTTTTAGTAAATTATAGTAATCTTAATTTTCATTGAATTCTGTCAAATTTTCAGTAAAAATCGCCTATTTATTCGTAAATTTCGTTAAATGTCCAATAGAAAACCAAATTTTCTCCGATTTTCAACAAAAATAACTAAATTTCCTCAAGTGTTGAATGAAAAAAAAACCAAATGTTTGGTAAATAAATTAAGAAGATGAAATTGCAAAGAATCATTAAGTTTTGCTAACGCTTTCCCAGTGAAAGAGACGGAGAATTTCATGTTTTATGCATAAAATGACGAGATCTGGTGTTTTTTTTAGGAATTTATCTCAAAATGTGTTAAAAATTCGTAGAACTTTAACATGACCGACTGTAACACGAGTTCAAATAAATAAATGAAATACTTTCAAGACATGGTAACATTTCTTTTTTCATCATGATCCTCATCAGTTGTTGCACTTTTATAATTTTTCTTCTTGGACAAATTCAAAGTTAATCAGTTGATTCACAAAGATTTCTATTTTTCAAATTTCCATAGGTCAATCGTATAATCAACCGACATTCACTTCGTATTCAACTTGGAATCAAAATGCAATGACATTTGCAGATAATTTCATAGTCGGGACAAATCCTTACGGTTTGTTCATTGATACGAATAATTCAATTTATTCAATGAATCGGGACAATGGGAAAATTTTCATTTGGATGAATAATTCCAATGATCCAACTTTTACTTTATCTACACCATTTTCATCAAATGTATTTTCAATGTTTGTAACAACGAATGGACTCATTTATCTTGGAGATGGCAAGTCAATTAAACAAATAACTAAATCAAATCAAATCATCGAAATTTCGAGTATTTCGGATTATATTTTGAGTGTTTTTATTGCTATTAATAATATTTTCTATTGTTCAATCAATGGTCTACATAAAGTTGTAAAAAAATCATTAGATGATATTTCATCAACAACGACAACTGTTGCTGGAAATGGTACTCAGGGTTCTTCTTCGAAGTTGTTAAATGGTCCATTTGGAATCTTTGTTGATACGAATTTTGATTTATATGTTGCAGACTGTGGTAATAATCGAATTCAATTGTTTCGATTAGGAGAAACAAATGGAACTACAGTTGCAGGAAGTACATCTGCAAATCCAACAATTTCACTTAGTTATCCAAGATATGCGATTTTGGATGGGAATAAATATCTTTTCATTACAGATCTTAATAATCGAATAATTGGTTCAGATGAAAATGGTTTTCGTTGTATTGTTGCATGTTCAATGTCATCAGGTGCAACACCCAATCAATTGTATTCTCCGCGAAGTATCGCTTTTGATAGTTTTGGAAATTTATTTGTTGCCGATATGAGTAATAATCGAATTCAAAAGTTTTATTTATCAACAAATTTCTGTAATAGAGAAAGGAAAAAGCAACGATTCGATATTTTCATTTGATTATTTAGGTCCAACACCAACCACATCAACAACAACAACCACAACTACAACAACAACAACTACAACAACTACAACAACTACAACTACAACTACAACTACAACAACAACAACAACAACAACAAATGTGAATGAAAGTAAATCGTCGAAGGAAAAATTGAGAAAGAAAAGTTTTGTTTTGTTAAAATCTTAGCGTGTAGATCTCCTCAAATAATTTTAATTCCCAGTGGTTCAACATTAATAAATCCTTTGAAATTTCGTCGAAGTCAAGATTTTTACATCGTTTCTTTGATTGAATTGAATTGTAATTATCCAACATCAATTCAAACTCAATGGATTCTAAAAAATAATTCCAATATTATTCCCTTCGATTCTCAAATTGAAACCACATTTAGTGAATTATTTATTCCATCAAGAAAACTTCCGTTTGGAATTTTTCAACTCGAATTAACTATCACTCTCAGCATATATCCAACTTTAAATCATTCTTTATCAGTTTATGTTGAAATCATTCCAACGAATATAATTCCGAATCTTGTTCAATTAGGAACTTCAATGATCACAAGTGGATTCGAACAAGATTTGAAATTAGATCCAGGAACTTATTCAATCGATCCTGATGAAGTTTCATTCGACAGCAAAGTAAGATTTTCAATTGATTTTATTCCTCAATTTTTTAGAAAATTCATAGAAATGGATTTACAAATATTATTGTCGAATTTATCCAACATTTAATTTCCCAAATATTTCGGGTGTTTTATTAACAATTGAAGATCAAAGAAATGATTCTTCGAATCCTTCGTGTTTAACAAATCGAACTGGATTTCGATTTGATAATTCGATTACTTCTTCATTGACAATTCTCTCTAAATCTCTTCAATCGAATCGAACTTATCAATTTATGGTTCAAATGACAAATATTTTGAATTCTTCTCAACAAGCAACAGGTTATGTTCTTGTTAAAGTTGAACAAACTCGTCGACAAATGATCGCAATCGGTTGTGTAATCGTAACTCTTTGTTCTCCGAATCTCGAATATCAATTCGTAAATCCAACAACTCAAGTTGCTCTTTTTTCTCTTTGCATTGGAAATTGTTCTTCGATTCTTCAAAAAATCATTTGGAATCTTTATTCAGGAGAAGCGAATTCTTCTCTTTGGATTTTATTTAATCAAACTCAAAACTATTTCTTTGGAACAACTTCGAGTAATTTCACTGTGACAAATCAATTTTTTCTCAAAAATCCAACGATTCTATTTTGGAAATTCGAAGTTGTTTATTCATTTCCAAATCAAACAAGTACAAGTGCATTGAATTTTATGATAAATCAACCTCCTCGAAATGGTTCTTGTTCAATTTTTCCATCAAATGGAACAACAACAACTTTATTTCAAATCTCTTGTCCAAATTGGTTTGATGAAGATGGAATTAAAGATTATTCTCTTTATTCTTTCACAAATCAACTGATGATCGCTTTTTCAAGTGAATCGTCGTTTAAAGTTTATTTACCTTCAGGAGAAAATCAAATTTTATTTATTGAAATTCGAGATCAATTAAATTGTTTAACTAAATTTAATCTTTCTTCGATTTCTATCGAAGCTGATTCTCAACTAAATACGAATTTACTTTCAACTGGAAACCAAAATACTGTTTCACAATTATTAACTTCTTTTTCTCAACAATTTAATCAAATAAATCAACAAAATATTGATAAAGCTGTTTCAAGTGGAATTCCTCTTTCAACTATTTCAATTTCATCTTTAACAACTCAAAATCAACCAACGAATAGTTCATTGAATCAATCAGCTCTTATTGAATTCGAAAAAGAATTAAATTCTCAATCTTCGACAAGAGAATATTTAATTTCTTTTACTCGTAATCTCCAAATAACAACAGTGAAAAGTATTGAACTTCAATCTTCATCATTAGTTCAACTAACTAAATCAACAAATCAATTAACTCGAAACACAATTTCAATAGCAGCAGATCGATGTTTTCGATTAACTTTAGCTTTACAATCGATTTCAACGAGAATTTCTCAAGAAGATGCTGAAATTTGTTCAACTCAATTATTTCAATGTGCTTCGAATCTTTTATCAGCTGTCAATGGTCCTTTACAACAAAGAACGACGATTTTAGATTTAGATTCTCAAAGAGCAACAGAATTTCCTTTGGATTATGAAACAGATTTAGAATCTGAATGGACAAAACTAAATCTTTTAAGTGAAAATGAGAAAAATATTCATCAACAAAGAGAATTAGCAAGGCAAATTGAAACGAAAATGAAAGAAGTGATTAGTCGATTAAATTCAATTTTAAATATTCATTTAAATGTTGGTCAACAATCGATTGTCAATACTTCAGAAGTTTTTATGAGTTTACAAAGTGAAACGATTGAATCTCTTTCGAATCAACAATTTGCTCAAGGATTAATTCGATTCTCTTCAATCGAAATAAATCAAACAGAAAAATCGATTCGAATTCAATCGAAAATCGAACCGTTAGCTTCATTTTCTAATTCAGCAAATACAAATGTATCTCGTTCGATTTCTTTTTCACTTTTCGATTCAATTGGAAATGAAATTTCTCTCGATTATCCCATTGAAATCTTTATTCCTCGAGATCCAAATCGAATTCTTCCTCCAATGATTCTTCAAAACGTCACGTCTCGTCAACAATTATTCAATTTCCATTATGTTAACATCACAACTATTCTTTCGATTTCAGTTCATATCGAAATCGAACCTTTGAATTCGTCAGTTGGTTATTTATTAATTTATAAATTCGATAAAATTCCTCAATTAAATGAAATCGATGGTTGGACTATCTTCTGTCCTGAGAATTTTCACAATTATTTCGTTGATAATGAACAAACTCGAAATCATCGATCTTTAGTTTTCGGTTTACGAGAACTAAATTCCTCTGAAATTCATCTTTACTGTTTAAATAATAATTCTCAACTGAATCCACCGATTACAAATGAAAGATTTAATTTTACTTCAAATTATAAATTACGAGTTTATTCTTCTGGTTGTTATTTTCTGGACGAGAACAATCAGTGGAACGATCAGAGACTTCGAGTTGGAAATTTGACAAATCATGATCAAACTCATTGTTTAAACTGAACTCAATTATAAATATTTGTTTTTTCGAATTTTTTAAAATCATGAAACTGACTTAACTTTATGACAAAATCGGTAACAATTTGAGTTCTATTGACTTAATTTTGATTTAACATTCACAGTGCGAGAGTTTTCGATTTGAATGATGCACATCTATCATATTCACCAATGGAATACCCTCAATTGTTAAGCAAAGTCAATAGAATTGTTTGAATTTTTTCAGTAAAAAATATTCCTCATCAAAATCAATGAATCACTTTTAAGACAAGCAAATATTTTAGCTTTCATTTTCATCATGATCTTCATTAGTTATTGCATGATTTTAATTCTTCTTCACCAAATATTAGGTTAATTAATCTTTTTAAAATATTTTAAATAAAAATAAACTTTTGCTGTCCTAAGGTCAATCGTATAATCGACCGATGTTTATTTCGAATTCAACTTGGAATCAATATGCAATGACATTTGCAGATAATTTCATAGTCGGGACAAATCCTTACGGTTTATATATTGATACGAATAATTCGATTTATTCAATCAATCGTCAATACGGACGAATACTGATTTGGATGAATAATTCCAATGATCCGAATCTTATTTTATATACACAATTATCATCATTAGCAGTGTCAATATTTGTAACAACAAACGGACAAATTTATGTCGGAGATGGCAATTCAACTAAATCAAATTCATATTCAAATCAAACCATTTCCATTGCGAATGTTTCTGGTTCATGCTATGGTCTTTTTGTTGATATTAATAATACTTTATATTGTTCAATGTATTATGAAGATAAAATTGTAAAAAAATGGTTAAATTCAAATTCATCAACAATGACAACAGTTGCTGGAAATGGTACTCAGGGTTCTGCTTCGAATTTGCTACGGGGTCCATATGGAATCTTTGTGGATACAAATTTTGATTTATACGTCGCAGATGCTAGTAATAATCGAATTCAACTGTTTCGATTAGGAGAAATAAATGGAACTACAGTTGTAGGAAGTACATCTGCAAATCTAACAATTTCACTTAACTGGCCAACGAACGTGATTTTAGATGGAAATAAATATCTTTTCATTGCGGATGGTAACAATCATCGAATAATTGGTTCAGATGAAAATAGTTTTCGTTGTATTGTTGCATGTTCAATGTCAGCAGGTTCAACATCCAATCAATTGAATCAACCACGAAGTATAGCTTTTGATAGTTTTGGAAATTTATTTGTTGCCGATACTTCGAATACTCGAATTCAAAAGTTTCGTTTATTATCAAATTTATCCAATAGTAAAAGAAAAAACGAACGATTCCATATTTTCATTTGATTGTTTAGGTGAACCAAAAACCTCTACAACCTCTACAACAACAACCTCAACAACGATATCATCATTATCCTTAGTTGTCCCAACTTGTGCCAATAAAACAACAATGGGCCCAAATTGTAATTTATCTTCAACTTCGTGTGATTTACTAAAACCTTGTAAAAACTATGGAACTTGTGAAAATCGAGATGAAACTTATTTTTGTAATTGTTCAAAAGATTTCAATGGTTCTGAATGTGAAATAGATAATCGTCGATGTAAACCAACAACTTGTTGGAATCAAGGAAAATGTAATCAAACAACCGGTCAATGTTCATGTGAACAAGGTTGGACAGGTGATTTTTGTGAAAAAATGATAAATTATTGTGAAAATGTGACTTGTGAAAATAATTCTCCCTGTCGACCATCATTTCTTAACTTCACTTGTGAATGTCTTACTGAGAATTATTCAGGTCGATATTGTGAAATCGTTTCAACAAAATTAGCAACTCTTCAATTTGTTTCAAAATCTTTCGGTTATATTGCAATTCTTTTTCTCTTAATCGTCATTAGTTTCGTTGTTATTATGGATGTACTCAAATATGGTTTTGGAATCGATCCAGCAAAACACGAATTAGAGCGAATTCGTCGAGAAAAAGCTCGAAAAAGAAAACATCGACCAGTTATTCAACGATTTCATTACGTTAATTAACAATATTTTTTGTTTCTTGTCTTCAAATCATTTAGCAGACAAATAAAAATCAATATTTAAGAAGTGTCGACTGTCGTTGTTCTGTTTATTAGACTAATCAAATGAATTGATAAAAGAAAAAAAAAGCATTTTCTCATCCTATCTCGAATATGTGACGATACATGAGAGTGTTGGTGTATGTCCTTTTCAGGCTGTCTCTTTATTCAACACAGTTTATATAGGGATGGTTACACATGAGAGAACAGAGGAATAGTTCGCAGATGTTAAAAGTAAATATTAATACGAATGGCGGGCTCGATGTTTTTTTGCATTTAAACACTAAGGAAAAGTTTATTTTATAAAATAGTTTCTCATGAAATATGTCGAGCAATTTACTTCATATTTAAAAAAGGACAAAACATTGTCACTCTTAATACGTATATTGCCCTTTTTTACGGTTTATTTAGAATATACAAAGCATATAAATGAAATGAACTTTAAACGACTGTTCATAGTTCGTAACAGGTGGCGGCCATTTCTAAAATTCGAAAACGACGCATGTTTTTACGAAACTAAAATATGACATTTTAAGTTCGGTTGAAATTGAACAAATTTAAAAAGCTCATTACATCTCATTTGACAATTTAATCTTATTTTTAATTCAACAGCTATAGTTTCTGTCGATAAGCAGCCCATGTGCATGTTTCATGTGACTAAATAGATACATTCCACCATTTGCAATTGAAAAATCATTTTTACATATTATTATAACAACAGACTTCGATTCAGGCGATTCGTTTATTCTTTTCCAAGCCCGATAAACGAGGAGAAAACATATACAATATATAGACTAGTCGGGAGAGAGAGAGAGAGAAAAGAAAAAGAATAACATGTAAACAAACTGAAAAAAGGAGGATCGGCAAGAGAGATTTCAGTAGTGTCCGATTTGAAAGTTGAATTCAATTTTAGAAAATAAAGTTGTAAAGTTGAAATTTCAAGTTTGGCATGTATGAAAAAGTCTATTTCAAAGCGACATTTCCTTTGATAGTATCGAATTTTTTAAAAATAAATATTTGACATATTATGAAGTGAATTAAAATGTCAAATGGGGTACCGTTGACCGCCCTGGTTCGTAGTCCTTTGTATCATATCGTTCTGTTTCTCAATGAAAACATTTCGAGTAATAAAAAAATGAAACAAAACAGGCTCTTTTTTTTCTCTTCTGAGAGTTAGCAAACTATTTGAACTGAGCTATTGCTCGACATAGAAAAATCCCTCGTTTTCTAGAGAATTTCATGAGAAACTATTTTATAAAATAAACTTTGCCTTCATGTTTCTATATTTGACTTAAATAAATGCAAAACATTGAGCCGGACACGTTATAAATAAAAAAAACAATCGTTAATTATCGACTTCGATAATCAGCTAAAAAAATTAATCAATACTCAGATTATTGAAGATCATCTTTAGCTTTTTAATGAAATCGAAGGATTAAGAATAAGTTTAAAATTTGAATCCTAATAATTTCATATGACTTATTCTAACAAAATTATGATCATGCTTTCGATTATGATGAATGAATCGATCGGGATTTCTAATTTCTGTGATTAACAAAAGACAAAGAAAAATAAATATTTAATTAAGTTCAATGAAAATAAATAAATAAAACATTTTTAAGACATAAGAACATTTCTTTTTTCATCATGATCTTCGTTAGTTATTGCTTCTTTTTAATTCTTCTTCGGCAAATTTTAGGTTAATTAGTCTTTTTGAAATATTTTAAATAAAAATAAAGTTTTGTGCTCCATAGGTCAGTCGTATAATCAACCGATATTTCCTCCGAATGCAACTTGGAATCAAACTGCAACGACATTCGCATATCAGAGTCAAATCGGGAGAGATCCTATTGGTTTGTACATTGATACGAATAATTCAATTTATACAACTCATCGTCAAAACGGACAAATTCTTATTTGGATGAATAATTCCAATGATCCAAATCTTATTTTATATACACAGTTATCAGAAGCCTCACGCTCAATATTTGTAACAACGAATGGAGACATGTATGTTGGAAATGATTCTTCAGCTAAACAAATAATTAAATCAAATTCAAATTCATATTCAAATCAAACCATTTCCATTGCGACTGTTTCTTCTTCTTTCGTTATTTTTGGTATTTTTATTGATCTTAATAATACTTTATATTGTTCAATTCAAGGTCAACATAAAGTAGTAAAAAAATGGTTAAATTCAAATTCATCAACAATGATACCAGTTGCTGGAAATGGTTCTTCGGGCTCTGCTTCGAATATGTTAAATAAACCATATGGAATTTTTGTTGATACAAATTTTGATTTATATGTTGCAGATGCTGTTAATAATCGAATTCAACTGTTTCGATTAGGACAAACAAATGGAATTACAGTTGCAGGAAATGGATCATTAAATACAACAATTACACTTAATAGTCCAACACATGTGATTTTAGATGGAAATAAATATCTGTTCATTGCAAATTCTGATAGTGATCAAATAATTGGTTCAGATGAAAATGGTTTTCGTTGTATTGTTGGTTGTTCAGGAGGAGGTTCAGGATCCAATAAATTGAAGGTTCCACGAAGTATCGCTTTTGATAGTTTTGGAAATTTATTTGTTGTCGATCGAGATAATGATCGAATTCAAAAGTTTTGTTTATCAACAAATTTCTGTAATAATAAAAGAAAAAAAACAACGATTCGATATGTTCATTTGATTATTTAGGTGGACCAAGAACCTCTACAACATCGACTTCAACCTCTACAACCTCTACAACCTCTACGACCTCTACAACAACCTCAACCTCAACATCGTCATCAACAACATCATCAACCTCGACAACTTCAACTTCAACATCATCCACAACAACATCATCAACCTCTACAACCTCTACAACGTCAACAACAACCTCAACATCATCCACAACAACATCATCAACTTCGACAACCTCAACATCAACAACATCGACATCATCAACAACGATCTCAACAACACCATCATTATCCTTGCTTGTCCCAACCTGCTCCAATAAAACAATGGGCACAAATTGTAATATTTCGTCAACTTCGTGTGATTTACTAAAACCTTGTAAAAACAATGGAACTTGTGAAAATCGAGATGAAACTTATTTTTGTAATTGTTCAAAAGATTTCAGTGGTTCTGAATGTGAAATTGATAATCGTCGATGTAAACCAACAACCTGTTGGAATCAAGGAAAATGTAATGAAACAACCGGTCAATGTTCATGTGAACAAGGTTGGACAGGTGATTTTTGTGAAAAAATGATAAACTATTGTGAAAATGTAACGTGTGAAAATAATTCTCCATGTCGACCATCATTTCTTAACTTCACTTGTGAATGTCTTACTGAGAATTATTCCGGTCGATATTGTGAAATCGTTTCAACGAAATTAGTAACTCTTCAATTTGTTTCAAAATCTTTTGGTTATATTGCAATTCTTTTTCTCTTACTCGTCATTGGTTTCGTTGTTATTATGGACGTACTCAAATATGGTTTCGGAATCGATCCAGCAAAACACGAATTAGAGCGAATTCGTCGAGAAAAAGCTCGAAAAAGAAAACAACATCAACCGGTTATTCAACGATTTCATTACGTTAATTAACAAAAAAGCAAAGCAAAATAAAGACTCGAAATGAATTAAGTTAAGTAACAATGAGT
>ERZ778026.1255-NODE-1255-length-33272-cov-99.905440_pt1 | contig 33272 bp, 38 predicted proteins | sample MGYA00375756_ERZ778026 | MGnify/ENA primary metagenome ERZ778026 (study PRJEB29350, sample SAMN05389820) | bioreactor metagenome | isolation source: Ammonium sulfate bioreactor | place: South Africa: University of Cape Town | collected 2014-02-18 ... | reverse complement strand
AACTTTTACGAGCATTTTTCAAAAAAGCGTTCACAATAGCCCCTATCTACTCTATCTAATGTATGCGGTGATATATTGAGATAGATTGATCGATAATGTAACGTCATGTTCACGCATACACAAGTTATTCATACGCATCGTCTTTTTTTTCTTCTTCATTTAACATCTTCTAGTTAAAATAAGAAGAAGAAAACGAACTAATGAATGAATGTAACATACAATCAAGAATATGACACTCATCGATTCTAAAGGACACAACTCGGCATGTATCGATGAAAATATAAATATTATATTTTCACATCATTAAAGGCTAAGATCCAATTTCAGACATGAATGAATAGATCTTCTAATCGCTTTTTTTCTTCTTCATCTCGTTCGACAATTCAACTTTTAGAAAGAAATCAATTCTTCTTCTGAGTTTTTTTCTCTGATTGCGTTTTTACTCTCACGGGCTTCGCGCGTGCGTTAATGTAACTGCTCATTTTCTCTCCCTTTTCTGTACGGTCGAACGTTCTCTGACCTCCCCTCCTCCAATCTTTCTCTACAAGAAAATGTGTAGCCCTATGCACGTCATCATTACGCTTCTCTCATTCGGATTATATAACTTCATTCTTCTTCCTCTTTTTTTTTAACAGATGACTACCGAGTTCACCGCAGTCCTATTTCACAAGCTTCGTTGTTTATTTGAACATTTGCCTAATAGAGCAACAAACTGTCAGACAGACACCAACTGATGGTTTAATTAGTACTGTGATATTTCTCCAAACAGCCAAATGCCTCGTGCAGATATACAAGGTTTTTATTTTAAAACATCAAAACGAATAGTTATGTCTCATGGGAATATCTCTATTCTATTTGTTGATAGTAGTTTGCGTCGAGATTCTCTCTCTTTGTGTTACTGTTAGAAATGCATGCGTTCGTGCATGTTTCTATCTTTATTGATCTTAACACGATGAGCAAGAGAAGATAATTATTCAAGTGTATGTAAGTAAAATCGATGATGAGGAATTTGCTTTATTTTATAAGGATAGATGCCCTTGGATGTTTCTCTTGTGTGTGTATTCATGAAATATGAAAACAAAAGTTTGTTAGCATTTACATGCATGTCTTTCCATGAATATAAGAAGGAGAAATTCAATCAAGAGAATATGTGACTAGTCAAACATTGCTGAATAAAGAATGTTTTTTCCGTTCCCATGTTCATTTTTTATTTTATTTTAATTCTTCATGTTGAACAAGCATATCTAAGGTATCGCGTCATCTAATTGGTGACATGTTCATTAACGTTTCTTTGCTTCTGCTGCTGTGTCAAATTGAACAGCGACGACAACAGTTCATTCATCCAGCTGTTACAGAGAAAGAATTCTTCTCGTTTTTTTTTCTTTTCTAGATCATTATTCTCTCTTTCTCTTCCTCTCTCTCTCTCTATATATATATATAATATAAATCGATCGATTTAGTCATAAAAAGAAACAAACTATTCAAATGTATCAACATATCACATTTATTCTCTGCCTGTTCATATGTTTAACTCAAATAAAATCCATTGAAACTCAACAACAATGTCAAGCAATAACTTATTACGAATGTAAAAATATCGGTTACAATCAAACATCTCTTCCCAATCGATTCAATCATCAAGATCAAAAAGATGTTGCACTCGTGGTAAGCAAAATGTCAGACGACATTTGTCTGATCCGAAGAACGTTTCGTATTTGATTTAGATCAATCAATTCACAGCTCTAATTGCTGTCGGATGTTCGACTGAACTACGATTTTTACTTTGTTCAATTTACATGCCATTATGTTTACCGAATTATGCCGAGACAATTTCGCCTTGTCGAGAAGTTTGCGAACGTGTTCGTAAACCATGCGAATCGTACTACACACGTTACGGTTTCATTTGGCCTGATGCTCTTAAATGCGAACAATATCCATCGAGTAGTGAAAATGCAATTTGCATGGATCCGAAGAAGAACGAAGGTTCACCATCGAAACCGTCTCCTAAATTACCATCGACACGTCCCAAACAAACATCTCCCTCGGCATCATGTTGTCAATGTAACACATCGTTAGGCTATCGTTATGTCGACGATGATGAATCTCAAATGAAATGTTTATCTCCATGTTATTCGCCGTATTTCTCCGATGAACAATCGAAATCCATGATGAATATTTGGTTAACATTTTTGAGTTTCCTATGTGCGATTTCTTGTGCATTTGTTATCTTAACATTTTTTCTCGATATTACACGTTTCAAATATCCGCAACGACCGATTATATTTCTCGCCTTATGCTATTTCTTCGTCTCGTGTGGTTATTTAATTCGTTTAACTCTAGGTCATGAAAATGTAGCTTGCCGATTAGAAAATAAGATCGATTCACCATCATTCGTTCAACTTGTTCGCGTCTCAGGCCCGTCAAATTGTGCATTTGTTTTTGTTTTAACTTATTTCTTCGGCATGGCTTCGTCAGTTTGGTGGGTTATTCTAACACTTACGTGGTTTCTCGCTGCCGGCTTTAAATGGTCATCGGAAGCGATCGCACATTATTCGCTCTATTATCATTTACTTGCTTGGTTAGTTCCATGTTTACAAACGATTGCTATTCTTATGTTAAACGGTATTGATGGCGATCAAATCAGTGGCATTTGTTTTGTTGGACAAAGTGATCCGTCGATGTTACGTGGCTTTGTTCTTTTGCCGTTGATTGCTTATTTAACGATTGGAACGATATTTTTACTGGGCGGTTTGATTAGTTTAATGAGAATTCGAAATGTTATGAAAATACAAGATCGAACAAAAACAAATAAACTAGAGAAACTAATGGTTAGAATCGGATTCTATTCGATACTTTATACAGTTCCAGCGACATTTGTAAGCATTTTGTTTTGCTGTCAAATAAATAAAATGTAATTGAATATTTTTCTAGGTTATTGGAATTTATTTCTACGAACTTCGATATCGTTCGATTTGGGAAGATAATCTTCTCTGTCAAAGCTGCCCAAATAAACTCGCAACAAACTGGACATCACAGCCCAATTTGATTATTTACATGGCGAAATATTTCTTTCTTCTAATCGTTGGCATAACCACAGGTTTCTGGATAAATTTCAATCGTAAAACTCTATCAACTTGGAAGAAATTCTTCTGTCGTTGTCTGTGCTGTCAGAATACATCGATCGATCATCAATATCAATATCAAAATGCCCAAGGACGTGATACTTACGGCATAAACTATTCATACAAACACACGAAAATCAATGGAAGTAAATATTCACTTCCATCATCGAAACAATTGCCTTTAGTACATGTTTAATTATGTAAATACAATCGAATTAGTTTTCTTCTTCTTCTTTTTTGTTTGTTTCTCATTCCATGTGTGTTGTGCACCTCCCGCTTGTTTTCTTTTTCTGGTTGCAATCCAATTCACTTATTCATAAGTGTGTACGTGCGTGTGTGATTTGTATTTTTCTAATAAAAAGAACACAATGAATTTATTCTCAATCATCTGCATTTCTATTTATTTCTAATTGACTTCTGTGTTGGTAGTTTGTTCATATGAAATAAAACAAAAAACGTACTGTAACAATTTTGTGTTTGTCTCTAATCGAGACAAGAAGAGAGAAGAGAAGAAGAAGAAGGAAAAAAACACACAAACTTACAAGTAAAACATACGGAACAAAGAAAGAGAAAGAATAGGGGAAAATTATTTTCATAAATTTTGTTTTTGTTATCAATCAACATAGAACACAAAATAATTATTAATTTGAATCGAAGAATATTAACTAGGATATGTCTAGAATTAAACTAAACTCGAACGAAAATATTTGTTTGTTTGTTTTCTTTTTTGAATTTCAATCAAATGCACTGCCAAGAATTTGACTATTGCCCGGCGATTGATGCAATGGACAATAACGTAATGTATGTGCGAGATCACCTGTTGCGCCACATTTCGGACAAACGTAGGCACGAAGTATCGGACAAAGTATTGTTCCAGCACCATTACGTAACATATGAGAACGATAGACTTCGAATGATTCGCCATTTTCAAAACAAAATTTACATTTCATTTTAATGCCTAACATAAAATATAATGCACGAGCATCGGTTACTTGTTTAGTCATATCTAGAAAATAGGATAGGAAAGATTTCGAATTTTGAATTAGAAAAGTGTTTAGTTTTCCGAATACCGATTTGTGCTCGTTTAGCAATGAATTTTTTATTTCCACTTGGATCATTTAAATCATCTGATTCGGTAAACATATTTGTCGGTGGTGAATAATCGATTAAATTCGTTAAATCTGTAAATTGATGTTGAGAAAAAGGACTACTATTCGTTCGTGTATTATTCTGTGACAAACAATGTCTACAAGCAAAACAATCGAAACTAAATCTTCTGTTTGCTTTTTCTCCTACCGTGAAAGTAAATTTCCATGTTGACAATGTTGTTGTTCTTTATTTTGACTGTTAATAGCAAGTCGAAGATATTGATTGTTTAAATTCGATGTATTCGACGAGCAAAGCAATGGTGAAATGTCGCCGAAATCAGAATCGAGTCCTGGCGATGAAAGATAATCCAATTCGTTGAATAAACGAGTCGAATTCGATGTTGTTTGACCAAGTAAATTATTAGACACGAAATTCGAGCCCATCGGCGGAGTCGAAAGAACTTTTTCCATAATACCACGAACAACATTCGCGGCGGCCAACGACATTGAACTATTGGGATTTGTTGTTGATGTCGTCGATGAATTGGCTGAACTCGGAAGATTCGAATTTGTATTATTCATATTCGATGATTGATAAGAACTGATTGACATGATTAGTTTTGTGATTGTTTGTTTGTTTTTTTGAAATCGGTTATTCTACTGTTAAAACGAACGAACTGACACGACGACTGACGATGAAATTAGAAAATCGAAGACGAAAAATCACTCTCCCATTAACACACAATGCGAAGATTTATCTTTACCACGTGTGAACGATGAATAGTCGGGGAAGAAGACATAATCAAGGGCTTTAGAGAAAGAACGAAAGAGAAAATCAAGTCAATTTTATTTATTCGAAAAAAAAACGCAAGAGAAAATTCAAGATAATTCGTGTTCACCATTGTTGAAGATATTCAGTAGACTAAAAACCAAACAAATCAATTAAGATTCATTTCTCGAAACGATCTTTGTCGAACTTACAGAGAATCGACGACTAAGCTTAGCATTTCGTTTTGTTCGTCGAAGATTATTCGCTACAGGCATCGGTCGTCTAAAACAAAACAACAAACTTAGAGGAGAAAAGCGTTTTTTTTAATCTCATACGGATAAATATCTCGATCTCGTTGAAATAATGATTGATCGCTTCGTGTTAATTTCGTTCGTTGCATGGGCATACATGTGCATCTTTCCAAAGATTTTGGCTGTTGTTGTTGAACAATTCGAACGGGAATATTGATTCTGAATGAATGAGCAGCAGCAGTAGTCGATGGTTGAAATGCTTGACGAAGTTCACTGTCAGTTCGAAGTGATCGTCGACGTTCGATCCAATTTTGTCGACGTCGTGCTTCGTAAAATTGTGCTTCCATACTCATTTTCGCTTGCTATCGATTGAATATGACATGTTTTTTTACATTTTTCTTTTCAATTGAATTCTCAAGTGTGTTTTTATTAATAAAAAAGAAACAAAATCGAAAATAAAAGAAAAAACATATATATATACACATTGTCTAGCACCACCAAACAACAACAGTAAGGAATCAAATCAATTTCGATTTGAGAAAATTTAATTCGGATTCTAATTGATGAATACGCATTCGAAGTTGGTCCGGCCGATCATCGTGATATTGACATGTTTTTGTTAATAATTTCGGAATATCTACGACACGAAAATCGAGACTATCCCGACGAGTCGAATAATTATGTAAACTAGACGAATAGAATAGAAAAAAACAATCGAATATTAAATTCATTATCAAATAAACAAATAAACAAACCGTTCGCCAACTGTTTCAAATGAGTAATTCTTGGATTTTGAATAGGCTTTATTGTAAACATCAGTCGGAGCATTGAGAATCGCATATAAACGCTAGAGAATCAATTATTTTTCGTGAGAAAGACTCTATCGATGATCTATTTACTTGGGATAAATAAATCCAACCTGGCCAACGTCGTTGTCGCCAATAGGGTACAGCATATTTGAATATCAACCATTCGAAAAGTAGAACAATAAGGCCAACTGTTGCACCGGTGAGTAAGAGTATAAACACACCAAAAAATCGATCTGGAGATAATTTTCCATTCTAAATGATTTTCAAGATGAAGAAAACAAAAAAAATGCATCATTTCGTTTTACGTTATCGAGTAATTTCGCTTCGCAATTCTCGTAAATATACCAATGATCATGCAAATGTTGGATAATTCCTATTTCCGAAAGTGTCTTTACATGAATCATAAAATTCGGTCATTTCCTACCTTTATCAACATAGGACAGTAGAATATTCGTTATATTTTCTTTTAATTCTTGATTAAACTTCGAAAAACCTAATGACAAACCAAATCGTCCGAAATCATCGTCACTTATTCGAATTAATTTGATGGCATCTCGCGTAAGATAGTATCTCGCCATGGCATGGTCCATTAACAGGTACGTTATTTCATGATTTCTGAGTGCATCGATACCTTCGGTATACGAACGAATGTATTTAATTCGACGAGAAAGTGTTGAACTATAGAATCGTTTCAAATATTCGTCATCACTGGTATTCGGAACGACACCGAGAGTACAATGCAGACTCGTTCGACAGATTTCCTAGGCAAGAGAAAATGCAAACGAATAAATTTATTATTTTGTCGTCTTACGGTTATATCGTGAAGATTAGTGGCAGCATAGATCCGACCCATAACAACCATAAATGCAGCTAATTTAGCAGTATAAATGGCAACAAAAACAATGCCAAATCCACCCCAAACCTATAGGAAAACGAATATTTTCTTCTTCTGATTCAAATAAAAATTACATTGCCAAGAAAACGATTCGACCAGCATTTGGGCGACTTAGTTTTGAACGTATGAGAGAATATAATCGACCAACTCAACGTCAATGCCGATGCTAAACTAAACACTTTATGTCTTCGTCGGCCTCGTGGTGTCAAACTGCGAGAGAAAAACAGATTTAGCGTTCTTAGCAAATTGCTTTTCTTTGTTTACCCGTAAGGACTTTGCCATTCGAAAAATGTTTCGAACAAAGCAGTGGTATTGAGTAGAAAAAAGATCATAGCCCACGTAGCCCATGAAAACGGCTGCAAGAAGGCGACTAACGACAGGTCGGTTTGTGCTGGCATAGTGAGAATAACGTACGATGAATGATAGAACGGCGGTGTGAGATCGATAGACTTGGCGAGCGATGATTCATAGGGAATCGGTGAAATCGAAAAATCAGCTCGATGATATTGCAGAGTGTCAACAAGTGCAAGCCATTTCGTTTGTTTATCGGCGAAAACAAATAGATTAATTGATTTCAATGCTGAAATCACTTTCATATCTTTCATACGTAATAAAAGATTAATCGAAATGCCGAAACAACAATGAGGTGATTGACGCATTTTTCGATGGAAAAACTGCGAATCATTCTTGAAATGACTTGTCAATGGGTCGATTTTGTAACACGGTGTACCGTAATTACAATGAAATTCCGATGAGATTTCATTGTCAGACACGAATATGTACGGTTGTTCAACGACACCGACGATAATCAACGTTTGAATCGGCGTATGAATGTGAACAAATTGACAATTGAGCGATTCATTACTGGGTAAAATGCCAATTATTTGATGGTAACTTTTGAGATCGAGAAGAAGATTCGAAGGGTTTTCCGGTGAGAAATTTATCAATGATTGCTTGCGTGACAAAGAATTATTAGAACGACATGAACGAAATAATTGATCGGCCGTTAGAGTCTTTGGAATGAACGTTTGAATAAACATGCCTTGGCATGCATGTTCTTTATGGACCTAAAGAACGAGCAAAATGACAAAATTATCGTGGAAAATTTTTTTTTCTTCTCTCGTCACCATATAAATAGTTGGAGCACGCCATGTTAATGTTTGACTATCGAACAAGATCGGATCTGTCACACCACCTAATCGAATATCACAATTCCACTCGGTAAAATTACTTAATAATCTATATAAAAAAAAAAAGAAAACAAGGATAACGAAGCGTAATCAATTTGTTCTGTCAGTTCATATTTTCTTACTGAATAAATAAATTCGTCTTTGCTAATTGATCGATACTTTTTCGTTGTTGACAATTTGTACTGCCGATCAACAGCGATGAATACGGCACACGGATGTATGTTCGAAGAATGACCATGAGAAGAATTTTAATATTCGAACGAGTAAAATGATTGACCATACGTCGACGATCTTCAGTTGCCGTGAAAATCATCGGTGAAAACGAAAGATTTCGAATTTCACCGATACGTGATGCAAACCACCAACTTGTTCGATTTAAAAGAAAATTTCGTTCACTTTTCGTACTCAATCGATCGATCAATCGAAGGAATTCGATTTCTCGTTCGCTCGACATCAAACAAAGTATCAAATCAACTTCGAGATTTCGTAAATCTCCGATGATTTTTCTTGTTGTCAAAGAAAAATTCCACGAACGAGGCACATGTGCACGATAGATAATATCCTGTTTAGCTAGACGAAGATAAGTCAAACGATATTCGATCATATCAAGTGATGTATCATAAATCAATGCTAAATTTACAAAAAAAGAAACGACTCCAAAAGACAAAAACAATGTGTTTTTATCGTACCTATTCGAGTGTAAAGAGAACGGGTTTCAAGCGCATAGGCCGTCGATTGTGCTCGTTCAATTGGATCAGCCATAAATTTGAATAAATACGGATTATGCTAAATAGAATAGAAGCACTCGAGCTAAATTCTATCGAAATTTGTCCTACTAGTTTGCCTTGAACAATCGAATACCGATTGAACATAGCGATTGTCGGTATTCGAAGTGATCGTGATAATAAATCGATTTCTTTCGTATATAAATCAGCAATAAGAATAGTATCACGTTGTTCAACTGAAAGTTTCGAACAGAATTTTGTTAACATCAATGAATTCACTGTTTGATTTAGTATCGTAATTTTTAAATTAATTCGATGTGAATCAGTAAAATTTTTCAATTCATTTTGAAAGTATTTCTCGTTAATTGACATGTCGAGTTCACGAAAGTAAATTAAATGAAGATAATATTGTTTAATCGAACGAGCATATCGTTGATTATAAACATGTGCAAATGATGAACATGAGATAATAAAAAAATTGATTAAAAAATATTGGCAAATGTAATTAAACATTTTGTTTTATGTTTAATAACATCAAATATCTGCAAAAAGAACGTTGCTGATGCTCAGCAGGAGAGCGAGAGAGAGAGAAAAGTTTTTCTCTTTTCCTTTTCAGATCGCTTATCTTTTGACACTAATTATATTAATAAAAAGAAGAAAAAGAAAAGCAAAATGAAGAGAAAAAAAGAAAAGAAAAGCAAAAAAACCGCAGTTCTGCATTCATGACATAAGCAAAACGGCAAATAACATTAGTCTTCTCGATAATCATCGTTCTCTATTGACGAATATTTTTTTTTTTAACCCGAGAATAATTATTTCGATCATGCTTGCCTTTGAGATATACTTCATTATATGTATATTGTTCGAAATTATTCCTTTTTTTTCAAGTTCAAGTATTTGTAGAATTTTATAGATTGTTCTTGACGGATAAACCCAAACAAAAAATGAGGACAAATTATCTTAGAGATTTCCGATTTGTAATTAGAAAGTCTCTCATTTGGAAAGCAAAAGAAAACTCATGGTCGTTGTTTTTAATTAGAAACCGCAACAAGATCTCGATGAAAGACGTGTTTATTTTTGATAGATTCAATCTATATGCATAATCGAGTCGTTTATTAATTAATGAATAAGTAAAGATACTTAAAATAACTCATTGTTACTCAGTTAACAATAGCAAATAGAATCAATTGGGCTGAATCAAAGGACGTTTGGGCCAAATAGTTCGATTGAGAATTGGTTGAGTTTCATTGAAAACCTTCTCGATTTGTTGTTCGAAAGGTAGAAAATACAATTGAATCCATTCGTTGATAGTATCACTTGTGTAAAGACTCGTCATTTGCTTGGCAAGACGTTTTTTGTAGGATAAAAATTCGGCTTGAGCACCTTTTAAATCGCCGAGAAACTTTCGAAGTTCATAACGACGAACAAACGATGCTTTTCGATTGTATTCAGGTGCGACTGTATCGACAAGTCGAAAACGTTTTCGTATATTCGGAAAAGCCAATGAAAACGATAACAAAGTCGACCAAATGTCTGAACCTAAAACGACAAAAAAAGTCTTCAGGATGTTGTTCTGCGAGTCAGTTTAACCTGGTATTGACTCGCAGGAAGTCGATTCTTTGCCAATGACTGTTAATAACTTCTCACAGACATAATTTCCATCGCTGTATACGAATTCATTTGTATTGAGCACATGTAAACTCAATAATAGCGAAGGATAGGCCGTAGGAAATAGATCGCAGAGTGGCATGAAGTGATCGAATCTCGACCAACCCGTGAGAATAATTCCGTGAAATGGATTATCTCGAAAATTGGGTGAATCAATGAAATTTAACCATTGACGATTGTTGAGAACATGATGACTTGTGTTTGTAATTATCGAATGACGATGGAGACCGCCTTTGAATGCACTCGCTGCCCAATGAATAGGAAAGAGCTTTTTATAGGTCTGCCAAGCGGTGGCTTCGGTGTAAACAGGACTAAATTCTGTAAAATAATTCCATGAAACAGGTTCGATGAAATCTTTGAGTGAAGCAAGCTGAAAGTATTCAGAGAAATGAATTGAAAATGTCATTTTTGTTTTTGTTTTCTTACTAATCTTTCGTTTCCAATGTGTCGAAGAATGTCATCCCAAATTAAAACTCGAATACCCGGTCGAATTTTTCGAACGATTGAAACTACACGTTGAATATGACTTGAAAACAAATGAAATAAGATTTCACTGTCATTCGCATGCTTTACCTGATATAGATTTCATAGATATTTTGAGTTTGTAGTTGTCGACATTGTGTATGGAAAAGTGTTAAACTAACTTCATCACAACCGATATGAATTATCTTACTATCAGGATGAAAATCAAGCGTTTGTTTTAATAAATCTAAACAGACAAAGAGAAATTATTTCGGAGAACAATTTGTTGATAATCACCTTCGAGTAGAGCGTATGTATCATTAAAGCAAGGTGATATCACCGTCGGTAGATCAGGATCATCACGATAGTGTTGATATTCTTTCAATTTCAAAATCCATTCTAAATGTCCGAATGTTTGAATCAATGGTATCAATTCTAATTTATGTTTTTTCGCTGATTGAACAATCAATCCAATCTCAGATTTTGTATAACCATATCCGTTTACAGTCTGTAATTCGTAAATTAAATAACAATTTTCCGAAATTCGAACTATCTTACATTCATGAGCGATCCTTTCAGCGGAAGTGTATCTTCATATTCAATAACCACGCCTTTCACGCCCATTTGTAGATTTTCAAGTAAAGAAAAAAATGGTTCATAGAAAATCTCAGCATTTGGCGGCGCACCTTTCAAATCCAAATGAATATATTTCGGTAGATCAGGTCGACCGTGAGAATAACTTTGCTTTGCAATAGACAAATCATAATCGAATTCCGAACTCCAGTTAATATAGAACGTATAAATAAGTATAATGAAAAAAATAACTGCAACTAGCTCGCTTATACGTCGAACTTTGAGAAATATCCTTCGACCGGCCATGTTCTTTCGTTTTGAAACAAAAGAAGAAGAAAAAACGAGGGTTAAAAGATACTTTCACACGTTCTGTTCGATCAACCGTAACACGCAAATCAACGAATGAAATTCAAATATTCTGATCCATATTTTTCCTATGTACGTTTGGCTTTTTTATTTGAATATCTCAATGAAACATAGATACAATCATTCATCATTAGAACCGATTTTTAAAAAAAGAAAAAGAATATATGTGTTTGTCAACGATGGTATTCAAACTAAACTCCACGAGCATATTTTTGAGTCCAATCACGAGCTAAAAACAAAAATGATTTGATTGTTTTTTCAAATTTATTTGTTTATTTGTTCGCATACCAATGACTTTAGCGCCTTTTTCATCGGCTTTCCATTTTTCTGCAACATCGGCATCCAAAAAATCATCGGGATTCGGAGCACTGAGAAGAGCTTGAATCGATAGAAGAACAGTTCGAATTTGCAATGCTGGACTCCATTTTTCTGTAACAATATAATCATTGAATAGATTTTTTGGAACGAAATGAACAAAAAACAACAATCACCTTTGAGAATATCAAGACAAATACGACCTAATTTGTCGATATTTGGATGATATAATTTCGTCATAAAACGAACTTTTGGTGGTGCCATTGGATATTCATCGGGAAGGAAAAGTTCAACTTTAAATTTTCCTCCTTCATACGGACTCTTGAATAAATAAATAAACGATTTCAAAAACATTGTTTTCCGAATAAATTCTCATTACTTCACTGGGTCCATCGATGACAACTTTAAAATATCTTTGATTTTGTTCATCAACAGCTACTTCAATGCCTGGCACTGGTTCCTGTTGTAATCGTGCAATTTCCTAAACAGGCAATTGAAAATAATCGATTCAAAATCAATTGTCGATGAATGTACTTTGACAATTCGTTTTGTTAAAGCTCCGTTATCGGTCATGATCGAAGAGCGAGTGAAGGAGAATTTCTTCTGTCGCTTTTTTTATTTACTATTTATCGTTTGTTTTTTCTTCCAAGAATAAAAATCATTCAGCGACATCTTCGTAATCAATTTTAAAAATCTCATTTATTTTTTTTTTCAACAATTCATCGAACTAAATCAACGAATTTTGTCAACCTAAAATCAATTACTAGCATAAATCAACAACAATCGATTGATTTCAAACTCTAGTGACACCCGAATTTCTTATTGGTTAAATCGGAATGATCATCTTTTGAAATAATTTCATTTTATTTCGTAATGCCATTGAACTACACCGAAGTTCGTGGAGATTTATTCTCCGTTGCACCCAATGTTTCACTTGCACATTGTGTTTCTCAAGATCTACAAATGTCGAAAGGCATAGCGAAGTTCTTTCGAGATAAATTTCAACAAGTCAATGTTCTTAAACAGCAAAGTTTGACATATCACAATTCTCTCGAGAAAAACCAAAACATTCATTGAAATCTTCTTCGTAGATGTGCCCATCGGTGGTTGTGCGTATTTACATTCGGATAATCGTATGATTTTTTATCTTGTTACGAAAGAAAAATACTTTTATAAGCCAACAATGTCATCATTGGAATCAAGTCTTCGTGCGATGAGAGATTTATGTTTAACTAATAAGATTGAACGGTTAGCTATGCCTCAAATTGGCTGTGGATTGGATAAACTTAATTGGGATCAAGTTTCGAAACTAATTCGACGCGTATTTGCTGATGATGATATTGAAATAACTATCTATTCACTAAATTAACCTTTTCTTTTTGTGTCGATTGTAAAAAAATGACGAAGCGGTATTTTAATAAAGAAACATAATGTTCATGATTTCATTATCACTACATGTCGCCATACTCTCAGCATTGAAAAATGTGATAATAGACGTATAATAGCAAGAAAAAAGCGAATGTGTGATACATGATAGTTCGTTCGATGGGCAAGGTGCATACCACAAGAGAATGAGACTATTCATAAAGCGCACGTGTACGACGAGAAAATCATTTAGTTCATATTGCATGTTGAGGGTGCAGATTTCAATATCAAAAATACTTAAAACCATATGGGACTAATTGAATGAATGATGATGAAGATTTTTTTGTTCATTAAATATTGATTTATTCGTTCGTTGTAACCAGGCAAATCGAAAGCTCTATCTATAAGAATATTTGTTTTTATCAGAAGAAGAAAACTCTCTATCAAACTAATGACATGATGTCTGAGATAGCTCATTGAGATATGACATAATTTTTGCTTGACTACGATAGCATTGATTAGTTGTTTGGAGACAAATGAAAATGATAATGAACAATATTGTTTGTTCGGTTGATAGATGATGAAGAAGAAGACAAACGTTCGTCTTTTTAAATCTTTTGGATGTTCAATAAAAAGAATTTATTTTGCTTTGATTAAAGATGAAAGAAACGAGAAAAAAGCTGAAAATGCACAAAAATCGTTCTTCTGTTATTCACACTCGAACAACAAGAAAAAAGAGAAAATATCATTTCTCTTGTCGACAATTGAACGAAATAAATACAATTATCAAGTTTTTTCCTTTTTCTATGATAACCTGCTGTGTATGTGATATATGATATAAGAAAACAATTCTTTTTTCCGTCTACCGTTGTGATTTATTCATTAAGAACAAGAAGGAGAGAAGCGAGAATCACCTTTTTTTTCTCATTGGCTTGCAATTTTCATTGGTTGATTCGTCTTATTTTTCTCTCTCTGATATTCTCTGTTATTCTCTCTTGTCATATTTCCGTTCATTCCTATTCATCGATTATCACCTGTCGCATAAAGAGCGTGAACAGCAGCACCACTAGTTCGATAATGTTAACGCCACAAACAACTAAAGATGATGACGAAACAAAAATCTCGTCTGAATATTATTCAAATCCCTATCAAACATCCACACATCACTATTATTACCATCCTCATCATCATCCAGTTACATTCAACGATGAATCAACAAATCTTCATCAATCTCAAACATCGAATCTCTACGATTCAAATCAATACTACACATTTTCACCGAACTATTCCCAACCAGTAAATCAACGTTTAAATGATGATGAATCAACAAATCAACTTCCGTCATCCATGTACATGCCGATCTATCCACCTCGACATCACCATTATCCATCGGACGACATGCTTTTTCCTCCGAAAGCCAACGATTCTCAAACGACAACCATCTACGATTACAATCTCTCGCCTATTCCATCGAATCAAGTTTTTCATCAACATCAAACGTATTTGCAAACACCCATCGAACAAACACCGTGCAGTACAAGCAACGGAGGAGAATATCTAACTCCCTATGTAAATCAGAAATTGTTTTCTAAGAGAAAAGACAAGCCTCATCTCGTTTATATCGTTTAGTCACCGATGAATGGCGCTTGTCGATCGGATTCGATCATTGTGGAATTAGTCAATCGACCGTTATGGTTAAAATTTGCGCCACATACTCTAGAAAACATAATCACAAAAAGTAGGTCAATATTTCGAACGATTTCGATTGTTATTGTGTGTTGTTGTTAGCCGGTCGTCGAATGTTTCCAACGCTCGAATATAAAGTCTACGGTTTAAAACCCGAAGCAACGTACAATATGTACGTCGACATGGTTTTAGTCGATGTTAATCATTGGAAATTCAATTCGGGCAAATGGGTTCCGTCGGGACAAGCTGAACAATGTCAAAAAACAAGTAAATATTTTCGCAAAACAAATATGTCTCCTGCATTTTCTCGTCAATAGATCATGTTTATCTGCATCCCGATTCGCCGAATAGCGGCGCACATTGGATGAGAAATGAGAAAATTTCGTTTTCAAAATTGAAATTAACTAATAATAAACAATTACCAATAGGTCAACCACAAAATCAAGTATGTGTTAACTTGTCGTTTTAGTTTCGAATCAATGTGCTCATGCGGTTATTTAGATGACATTGATTTTGAATTCTATGCATAAATATATGCCACGTTTGAATATTGTCGAAGTCAGTAGTCGATCATCGGATCCGACATCATCGAATAAATCGAATTCGCCATCGAAACATACATTTACCTTTCCCGAAACACAATTTATCGCCGTTACAGCTTATCAAAATACTGATGTAGGTTTTTTTGTTCTTTGAATTTTACAATATACGTATTTATTTCCTATTCTCTAGGTTACACAATTAAAAATCGATAATAATCCATTTGCAAAAGGCTTTCGAGACAGTTCAGACACTCGGTATGTGTTTGTTAAATTTTCAATAAATGCAAATCGAATATTTCGTTTTTTTAGTAATACTTATCATACATATTCGTATGGTTCTCCGTCGCCACCTTACAATTCAACAAATGGTGTCCTACTCGATTATTACGGCAATCCAACATACGAACATCAGCAACCATTTAAAAAGAAACGACATGTTTAAATATTCTTGTTTTGTTTTTTTTTGTTTTCGGCATTTATCCTTCCCCGTTTGTACGTGTGTGTGTTTAATTGATGTGGTTTTCTTCTTCTTCTTCTCTTTCAATAAAATATTTTTCGTAAATCGATGTTTAATCTTCAATGGAACGCATTAACCTTGTGCTGATGTCAAGGATAAGGCTTGATCATATGACATAACCATACACATGCATCTTTCTTCGTTCTGCTAACATATCGGCAATTTTCTTTTGTCGTCCTTGAGTATGTAGAGAAGAGAAGATAGGTCATTGAGGCAACAGAAGGGAAAAGAAACGAGAAGAATAAGTACATAAACACTCGTGAGATGTTACCAATAGCTCCACCATTGCCGGATTTTTTGGAAGAAAAAATTGTACAACATCCTGCACATCGAAATCCGAAGAAAAACGATCCAGAGTAATGAATTGAAAAAAACGAGCAAATTTTTTATTGAAAATTTGTTTAGATACGGACGACCACCGAAAGGCAGTCGAACTGAACAACGAGGTCTTGCTGCACAGGCACATATTCAACAAGAAGTGAAATATCTCTGCGAAATTATTCAAAATATGGGAAGACAACAAGAGAATTCAACTTATGAAATCACTTTCAAAGAATTATTCGACGTTTGTTCATTCTTTTTATTTCGCCTATATCTCAATAAAATCAAAATACATATTTTCTTCTAGTTCTATACAAATATTTCGAATAAACTCGTTGGCATTCTTCTTCGAGCTCGTAAACATGGTTATATTCATTTTTCCGATGAATACGAAGCTTTATTTCAAGGCAAACATGATCAAGTTCAAATCGTTCTTCTTAAAAATCCCTCAGATACATAATTATCTACGTGTGTATTTTCGTAAGCGTGTCACTGTATTTTTGAATTCATTGATGTAATTATCCGATGGTAATACAAATACAAGGAATGTTAACATCGACGGAATATAGGAGAGAAAATTACTGAATAGATATAACCAAGGATTTCGAGGTGATTTCATACAATTCGATATGAACGAAATAATTAATTGTGGTAGAGCAAGGAGAATAAAAATGACTGGTGCAATGAATAAATGTTTGTGATCGACGAATTGTTTTCGTAATTGACTTCGATAGGATAGACTTTTAGCAGCCGAACGATGACGTGTTATATTACGAATAATTAACATTGCTGAGAAAATATTGAATATAAATGGAAGAAGAAAATGACAGATTAGAATAACTGAATCGAACGTTTGAATCGATGAAGGATATTGAGGAATGCACCATGTTCGACCTTCGTCAACATCGTCGATTAATCGACGAAAGATTGGATCTTGAATGTGTGTTAAAACCGTGACGAGACAAATTGTGAAAACAATCGACTTCGTTTTTCGTTGATTGAGAGTTTTGTTAGTGATTTGAATAGGTTTTGATGATATTAACGCTCGATTAACACCAACACATGCATTCAACCAACTACTTATGGCAATAAAAATTCGAAGAAGAAATTCCAAAGTCTTACAATTGAATAGAACATAGAAACGATCGATACTCGATGAGATTTGCGTATGTATTAAACTGAAAAATTTGAATGCAAATAGAACAGTGACAAATATCGACACAGTCGACGATATAAACAGATAATATCCTGAATCAATACGACGAATTTCTTTGCTTTGAAAAGTTAATACCGATAGAAGGCCATTGATTAAACCAAAAGCGACCAGTACCGTGACAACAGCTGTCGTTACTTTGATCACTGAACGTTGTTGATTGAAAGGTACGTTCGGTCGAATTTGATAGCCAAGTATGATGTCAAGAGATAGACGATAGCTTTTTGTTGATAATTGACAACGTGATCCGTACGAACAATCATCACAAACGCAGACGAATGGCGTTGGACAATTGGGATTATCTTGAAAACATTGCGCTTGATTTTCGCAGAGATTTTTCGTTCGACAAGTTTCATTAATTGTTCGATTGAAATGAAAGCAATTGGCTTGTTGTAATTCATGATTACATAAACACATTTGATCATCATGATCGTAGAAACATTCGAGATTAGCGTGTTGTTTACATGGCAGATGATAATATTTCCACCGACGAAAATAATGCATTCGAACGAATGTTGAATTGAATAATTTATTAATCGGTAGACATTGTTTCGATCGAGTTAATGACGTTTCGATAGTGATCAATGGATTGTAAATAAGCTGTAAAACAGCAAGATAATATCGTCCATCTTCGGTTTCAACGAAAATTATATGAAACGGTGTTGATTTATAAATAGTCACTGAATATTCGTTGAGAGGAATCTTTTTAAATCTCGTACTACGATGATACGGTGTATTCATGTCGAGAACTTGAATAAAATGTGCATAGATGTATCTTGGTATGTCTAAATCCGATTCAAACGAAAGAACAACTTTTGTATCGATGATTTCACAGCGTGGTCCAGAAAATCCTTCGATACACGCACATTGAAATGTGCTTTCGAGATTTAAATGATCTCTTGTTTGAATACAAGTGCCATTGTTCAAACACGAACATGTTGAATAACGAAGATAACAACGATTGCCGAATTTACCGATCGAACATAAACATAAATTTGATGCCAGACAAAGAGAATCATTCGAACAACGGCATGTATGCTCGATATTACATAGAAAACCAGACCATCCTCGATCGCAAAGACAGAAACTTGTGTTTGTATTAACGTATTTTCGACAGTGACCATGTTCTCCACATAATAAATCAAGACAGTCGACGGTGTTGTCTTCGACCAATGGTTTTTCTAATCGAGCTGAAATTCGATAGACAGGCAAAAATGAAAATAGAATAGGAAATTGCCAACTGGATTGATGTTCAAATGATGATTGTTTATAAATATCAATTCGAACGAAATATTTTCTCGAAAGATTTTTCGGTCGGCTATTGTACAATAAATAAATATTGAATTTCTTTCGACAATCAACAAGTGGTAGATAATTAAATTTATCAAATGATTCAATTTGATTTTGTTCTTGATCACGAAGTGTAACGATTACAATTAACACTGAATGCCAATTCGATGAGACCTGAATTTGAACAGATAAACTTACACGTTGATTTTGATATTCACAACGACGACCATAATAAGCCGGTGGACAGAGACAAAGCGATTGCGAACTGAATAAACGTTGAATTGCAATACCTCGATAGCAAGACCAAACTGTTAAGTAAACGTTAGTTGATGGTTTATCGACGATAGTGACTAATGGATTTTGTTGTGAAAAAGAGGAATGTAAAAGTTGCTGCTCGCGTTCGATACGTGGTGATGATGGCCAAATGAAAGAAGAAGAAATGTTGAGTGCTAAATGAGCTGTAGCTAATTGACTTACTTTACCTAATAAACAGAAAAATTTGTTAACACGATTCTTTGGTCTATTCAAAAAACATTGAAGTACTAAGGCATGTGCGTCATTTGTGCAGTTTTTTGTCGAAGTATTCTCAGGATTCGAACAGGCTAATTCGCAAATATCGAAACTATGAATACATTGTTGGCTATTCGAACATCGAAATGATTTATATTCGTAATGAACTAATTGAGATCGACAAAATTGTTGTTCATCAGTCGCACCAAGACAATCAATAATACCGTCATTAGCACGTTTGAATGGTAAACAAATAAAATTTCGTGTTATTGGTGATAGACATGCATGATGCATTGATGGGCAAATCGCTGGTTGATCACAATTGAGTTCATCAGCCCCATCAAAACAGTTCCAAATACCATCACAACGTGTGTAAGTATTATTACACGGATAGTAATCACATTCAGTTTCGTCTGTTTCATTTCGTCCATCGATAAGCATAACTGATGTCAAAGTAAATCCATCACATAGACCAGGAAATGATGTTGTTTCGTTGAAAGTGTTCGTACCAAAATTATACTCCTCATTCGAATCATTGTCACATTGTTGGAATATATCATGAACACGAATTCGAGCGAGACATATCGTTTGATTCGATCGAGTACATTGAAAACGATGATTTGCATTCGTTAATGAACAACTAAACGGATATGATTCATCGTCTTTATAAGGACAATCATCGATGCCATCGATCAATCGATCTGTCGAGATGAATTTCGAAGAATTCATGCATTGATATACATTCGAATAATTGGATATGAGACGAGGCTGAGGATAACTCGAACATTGACGAAATAAAATATTTAGCAGTCTGATGAAATGATTCCATGGTCGAATATAGTTTCTATCGATTTGAAAATCCTGAATTGGTCGACATATGATATGATCATCGAAGAGATAGACTGGCAAAGTTTTTGAATTAAAAATCATCTCATCAATACAACGAGTTCCATTGAAACAAATATAATCAGGTGGATTGAATAAGGCATCTTCTGAAGTAAAATTAAACATCCAAGATCTATTATTTCGATAAACAAATTGAATATGTCCAAACATAACTGGCAAGAGTCGAATCAATGTTGGACAATATTGTTGAATATCATTTGCATATGACGGATAAAATCTTTTCGAACAATTCGCATTGAAAATATCATCTATTGATGTTATACCTGTCAAACAACTAAGAGCATACGAACATGCTTCAGATATATTTGCTCCAATTAACGATGCTTTTCTTAAAGCCTCATTTCGTTTGGCTAAACAAGTCTGTAGAAATAAAGGACCGCAAGAATACGAATCACAATGAACTTCATAATTATTCGATGATGTTGGACGACACATGTGTTCTTCGCAGGGAAAGATTGGAGCGACCAAACAATTGGTTATCTGCAGAACAGATATTGCTTCCAAAGGTTTCGTATATAGGTCTTCATCACTTTGATCTAAACAATCCGTATTTTTTGGATCATCATTTAAAAAAGCCAAAGGGATGCACAATCCAATTTGGCATCGATATTCTGTTTTATTATCACATTCATTCAATTCCAATTGCCAACAATGTTCTTCGTCATGTCCACCATCGATACAATCGATCTTACCATCACAAATCTCACGCCAATCAAGACAAACATAGAAATCTGTTTTCAAACTACCTGTACGATTGCATTGTACATGGGAATAACACGACATCTTATAATAAGTTCCTGGTATATAGATGGAAGATTTCGCTCTAAAATCGCTGACTAATTGATCGGCAAAGGTCGAATTCGGCTGAGAAAAATGATATTCACAATACAAACCAAACCATGGAAATGTACAATTATAGAATTTCGAATCTTTTAACAGCACATTATTATTTTCCAGATATTCAGCATAATCTTCGATTAAATCTATTGGCGCTGACCAAGTATATAATTCTTGAATTGTAACATTTAAATTTTGTAAATCTTCAAACGAGTAAGACGAATGGCGACTATCGTTGTTCGTTGACAGTCCATCGAGTTTAGTACGAATACAATATTCTAGAACTTCATCGAGATCAGCGTTATGATTGACACGATAATGTAAACAATCACGATCGGGATTATCAATCGAGCGATTCGTACGATAAAGATTAAAACCGACTAAAGACGAACAAGAACTAAGCTCAACAGTAGAAATTATCCAAAATAGAATCAATTTCATTTCTGTTCAAATGCTTGTCTAAGTGAACTATTTTTATATTTAATAAATCCACTCGATCATCGAAATTAAATTCTGTCATCAATGATAAATGCCATGTATGCATGCATGCATGGCTAAGGCCACAGAGCTAGTTTATTAAATCAATAAATAAAAAAAACGAAAGAAAATGAGAAAGAGAAAATACAACGAACAGGTTATATGAGTGCATCGGTTAGTTTCATTCCAGTCTGTCGAGAATTTGATTTTCTGTGTACTAGTTGTAACTAATTTCGTCGTTTCAGGAGTAAGAAGATCTTCACGTGACTGAAGAATGTCACGTACACGTCGTGTAAATGGAAATTCTCCGTGATCACAAAATAATCCCGTGTAATCATCTTGATCTAATGACCAAAGCATCACGCCGCCTAACTTCAATAATTTTGCATATGAAACCTGAATTTACATATCGAAAGGATTTATGATCGACAAATTGACAAATCGCTTTACTTTAATTGCAACACTTTCGAGATTATCATAACCAACCCATTGTTGATTCATCGATTTGTTTGATCGACTATAAGCATAGGGTGCTTGAGCATCACTATCAAAAACACTTGTCCAATTATAAACTCGAAGTTTTTGACAGATCTATAGACGATCAATTAAAAGCACAATCTCCTCTCTTAGAATTACGCATTTACTTCGAAATAGGCTAGTGTTCCACTTTCTTTCGTATATGGTCCAGCTAAAAAGAAAATCATACGGTTAATTTAAGAAAAATATCCAGAGAAAATATTACCTAAACCTCCACCGATTGCTTTCGTTCCGATATTAATCGAATTCGAATCGTTCATTAATGTAAAACTTCGCCCGTATAAAGCTAAGCCAAGATTGATCTTACTTGCTGAACAACCTTTATTCAACCAATGATAAATCGAATCATTCTAAACATTTTCTCAAATTCAAAATCTAACAGAGAAAAAAACGTGGCTTTTTCTTTACCACACTCCATCCCGTGACAAATCCAGTAAGTCCTTGAAAAGTCCGTCCATACAATGGCGCATTAATACCTGTGACATTGTCCCACGAACCTAAAATATTCAAATGTGCTCTCTCTCGGCTTTCTCATTCGTTTTTTTCTGATTTACCGTGATAATCATATGTCATTACACTGATATAATCGAGATATCTAAAAACAACAATCGAAGTGAACATGACAAATTTACTTTCGTCAATATTTACTCGCATATATCCGGTATAACATAACCTTGATCGATCTTTGTCGGACTTGCACTCACGGCAGCTGTCAAAAGAAATGATTTACTATGGTTTTGAAATGATTCATGCATTTCCTATTCAATACAAATCACAGATAGTTATTTCGTTTGTTTTTTTTCATAAGTATACTCTAAGTAAGAGATTAAATTCGTCTCGTGAATTATTCTTCGCTCCTCGATCATTATCACCTGGATACTCCCAATCCTTAGCAATGAAACAGAAGTTAATTCTTTTGAATGAATAGGGAAAAGAGCTCGATCTTCTACCAAATCAATTCCATCGAAATTCCATTTCGTCAGGAATTGTTTCGCCTGTTCGATAAACATCGATCGAGTTGTTGAATTCGTCAGAATATTATTAAATACTCCACTACCCGCTGTCCATCCGCCGACAGCAATTAATAATTTAATCGATGGTTGAGCTTTTTTCAAATTCGACAATCTCGAATACAATGGCTAAATGATGAAAAATATTTTAAAAAAAACGACGAAACAATCGATTGAAACGCTCGTTTACCGTGCTAAAAACGCTCGTGTAATGAACGTCATGATTTTCACTTGGTTGAATTTCGAATGTGATTGGATCGATTTGTGCAAAGGCAAAATGAATATGTGTGCAAAGTTTCGGATCGATCGAATCGGGATATAATACTGGAACTATGGCATGTCGATATATCGACCAATTTGTATAGTAACAAACGATACGTTTATCATTTCCTGTTTGTTCTTTTTTCAAATAAAAATATTAACAACAGACGAAAAAACAAAACCTCAATTCTATTTACCTGTCGATGCTAATGAGAATAATGCAACTAAAATGAATAGATCATAGGAAATTAATTTCATAGTGATATCAATCGAATGTTTGTCAGACGTTGTTCAATGTGAATATGGATGCGCGCGTACGTATGTGCGAGAAAAAGAAAAGGATTAGATTATTTGACCTGAGTTGAATTCAGATATGTTTACTCAATTGAACGAGGATCAATTTACTGTCCTTTCATTTGTATTATATCACCTGTTTGAAGAGACATTATTCATCGTGTTATTTAGAAATAAAACATCGATAGATTAAATGAATGAATCCAATCGATCTATTGTTCATGAGACTTTACAAATGTATCGAAACAATGATCGATTTCATATCGACAGTATTTTACGTATGAATAACAATTGTCAATATTTTTCGAGTACTTAGAGAAATCCTATGAATAATTTTCTTCTTTCCTGCCATTATGTACAAATAACAGATTTTTTTTCTCGGAGAGAGAGAGAGAAAGGGAACTGCATGTGCTTCGTTGATATCAAAGAAAAAAAAAGAAACAAATTATTCCAGCCAACGCTGTAATAACTTGATCGATGCATAATTTTTTTTCTCAGTCTGCTTTCAATGCTATATCATCTGATAGCAGTTTTTCCGTTATCTCGATCGTTTCAACACATAGTTTAGCTTGGCGCTTGTTTCTAGATGATAAAAATATTTATTTTCGTATTGATATTCTCGATTCCCAGTGAAATCCTTTCGAATCCATCTGATTTCTCTTCGAAATTGAATTTAAAATATGGTATTCAAGCTTTAGACTCTCTTCGGCAATTGCTCGATTTCATTGAATCTGATGCGGATAATTTAAATCTTGATGGAGTCTACGGTTTACGTATTGGTCAAGGTCAATTAAATGCATTGCACGAGCAAAATAATCGTTTTACGGATAAAACTCAAATCGTTTCATCTCTTTCGAATCAAATCGAACGCATAGTCAATCGAAGTTTAGTAAAAATCGAAGTTAATTCACCGAAATATCTCCATCGGTTTGCTTCGTTTGCTGATGGACCGTTTACGATTGAATATCAACGAAGATCGATCGATAGAAATCTTATTGAAAAGAACGAACGTGATGATGACTTCGATGAAGAACTATCCGATCAATGTTTTGGCGAATTATTTGGTAAAAATAAACATAAGAAAAACAAATTCTCTATATTCTTAGTATTTTTTTGCATTCAGGTACAAATGAAAATGCCGATTCGAAGAAATGTTCAGTTAGTGAATCGTGTATAAACATGATGACAGCATCGAAGACTAGAGATTATCGTCTAACACATCAATTACTATGGATTTTAGCTGCAAAAAAAACTCAATGTTTGAAAAAGAAAGCCTATTACTACGAAGAATATTTCTGTGCAAATATCTATGCTGATGCCAAATATAATTTAGCGAATAATGGTAATCAAGATTTGTTTATCGAAGAATTACTTTTATGTTCGATGATTGGTTTCGAAGACTTCCTTCGTTATGATTGGTTTCACGCTGTTACCTCTTGGCAACAGTCGGATTCCGGATGTTTCGGTAGTGCATCAGAAGTCAAACAAATCCACCGTCGACATTTACTCTACGATCAAGATATGCGCGACGGATGTCTCTCGCATAAAAGCGGTCTTGCTGGTGGTTTATTAGCAACATATATTCGATTTTATTTGCAATAAAAAAAAAGGCAATTGATTTCTCTTGTCTAGTCTTTTCTTTGTGAACATGCACAAACGATAGAATTACTCGTTTGATGATTGAAGTAGGCGGAGTGAAAAGTTTCTCAATAAAATCACGTTAAGAGAACAAAAGAGACGAAATTATATAGTCTTTTGCTTTTTTGCCCCCTCAAGACATTAACAAGTTCACATATTCTCTCTCGGCTTTTCTTTTTTTTTTGTTGTCCTTTATTCAATATGCCAGTAAGAAATATGGAGAATGAACATGAACAACTTGTTTCAATGGTTAATCAATTACTAGATGAAAGAGATAAATTATCTCGAGAAAATGAATATTTAAAAGCGAAATTAAATCAATCGATTCTACTGGAAACAATTCATGATATGAAAAAAGAACGTGATCTACTCTTTCAATTGTTAACAAATTTAACTGTAAATCAAAAAAAAGATGAAACTAATCGTTTCGTTCGATATCAAGTTCGAGAGAAGTATAAGTCAAGATTTTCAAACGAAAAAAAAACAACAAAAATTCATATTTTAGACAACAATCAACAGCATACATACAAAATCCAACACCTCCTCGATTCAAATCCAATTATATTCAACCAATTCGAACAGACTTATCTAAATCATCTCAAACAAATAGCAAAATTCAAACGAAACCATTTCGTCCACATGATATTCTATTAAAACATAGTCAAAATTCTCCATTCAAACACTATCGTTCGCAATCATTACAAGATCTCACATGAACAATTCATTGTCGTTTCCTTTTGTTTTATTCATATAAATAGAAATCTAGTTAGTGGTATCTATATAACAAATGAAATTACTAACAACAGAAAACAAAAAGCTCTTCTATCACTGCACACTGAGAGATCAGCTATTTACAATGTTCAGATAGCCATTTCATGCCTTCAGTTAGGCCAGTTCCATCAATAGCTGAGCAGGGCATAATAGCGCAAGGTCGAGGTATATTTTCCAAATGCAATGCCCGTCGGATAGCATCTGGTGGCAAACTACTGGGAAGATCTTGTTTGTTGCAAAGTAATAACAAACTAATATTACGCATTTCACGATCGTTTAAAATTTTCTCGAGTTCACGACGTGCTTCATCGATTCGTTCGTGATCGGTCGAATCGACAACGAATATAAGACCTTGAGTACCTGTATAATAATGTCGCCATAATGGACGGATTTTATCCTTTAAATATGCCGAGCGACCGAAGCAAAAGAATTAAAAAATACGAATGAATTTTTCGATATATGTTTACCTGTCCACCGACATCCCAAACAGTGAATTGAACACGATCTAATTTAACTGTTTCAACTGTGAAACCAACCGTGGGAACTGTTGGATGATATTCATGTAAACGAAGACGCGTGAGAATCGATGTTTTGCCGGCATTATCTAAAAATGTCGAGTCGAATTCGAAGTTTTTTCGAGCCTATTTCTATTTTTCTTTCGTACCTAAACCGAGCATTAATATTCGATAGCGTTTCTTGCCGAAAATTGATCCAAATCTGCCTCCCATAACTTTCGAATGGCGTCCTTACATTGACATACTTATGTGTGTTGTGACTAACGCGTTTTAATTCCCTTTCGAACAAATTGTATTACAAGTGAATCATTGTCTTAGACATCATTTTGACATTTACCAATGGCAATTTTCAAGAGGGCGGTAATGAGCGCGTTAGTGATCGTAACTATAGACGTGGATTAGACGACATTCTACCTTCGTTTATCAACCAAATGGATTTAAATTGTCATTGATTGAATAGAGAGAAAAAAATTAAGACGAAACAATGTCTGATTTCATCTTTTTTTCTGCGATCCATATGTTCGCATTCATAGAATAGAACGAGAAAAAAAAATGAAACACTCTGACAGAGGTGGGATTCGAACCCACGCCTTTTACGACTGGTGCCTAAAACCAGCGCCTTAGACCACTCGGCCACTCTGCCCGTTTATACGATGAATCTCGATGCTTACTCGAGATAAAACCTTTGCTCATTTGCTAAAACCAAGATTTGAATTTTTATTTTTAACATATCTTCGGAATAAAAAATACAAGATAAAAAGAAAGAACGTATTTGTTTGTGTGTGATAATAAACGAGAGAAGACAGAAGAAAAAAAACGAAAGAAAACTAAGATTTTTGTTTGGTTATTTTCAATGGTATATCTTCGGCACTTGCTTTCAAAAACGAACTCAGATCACAAACGAAAATACCCTTGTGATTGGTTTCGATCGATTGATCTCGAAGAGATCTCATTGATGTCTGAGCCGATTTCGTTTGATGATCGGTGTCAATCGATGAATCGAATGTTTGCGATGATGATGAAACACATTTAACATTGGATTCATACGATGTACTACGATCTTGTTTCGTCGGTGGACTATCGGTATTCGTTTGAATATTTCGAAATTCTCGTGATGATTTAACTGTTGGCGGCGATGAAGCCGTTGTTGTTAGCGATGAATCATCGTTTTTATCGGAGAAAAATGTGATTTTTTTAACTGTTTGAATGTTAACTTGAAGGCCGACATCGCGTGTACTAACGTTCGATCGAGTGGTTTGACTACGAGATTTATGTCGTCGATGACGATGATGACGATGCTCAGTTGTCGACGATGAACCGGTTGATATCGGCGATGGTGTCGATTCGTGAACATGCACGGGTCGAGTTGTATCGATCTGTTGAGTTGGTGAGATAGTTAGCAGTGTTTGAAATGATCCATCACGTTTAGACGAAACCGGTTCATCGGCATATTGTGACTAAAAACACGAATGAAGTTTGTGTTTCGTTTTGTTTTCGATGAAAATTTACTTTCGGTGTAGTTCGTTTCGTTTGTTCGGTCGTTCGAACTATCGAATAGAGTGTCTTCGGATCGGGTTGTTGAATAATAATCGATTGATTTTCTAGATCGACGAACGAAGAAAACGTTGCCATTGTCCATGTTAATTGTGTTTGTGATGCACAAGATTTCTTTTCTTCTCGGTTCGTGATCTTCATTGACGACGAATTCGGATATAAAATATTATCATACAATGATTGCGTATTTGCATAGACAGGTTCTTGTTGTGCCGAAAGAGGAAATTGACTGTAGACAGATTCAATACGACGTGGTGCTTTGACTGTCGAATTTTCGACGGGTGTCAATGGCGAATGACAATCGGAGAGTTTGTCATAAGTTTCATTGTTATCAGTCGATGAACGAGACATATTGACAAAATTATTGTCACTTGTCGATGATGGTGGTTGATGATACGAATAGGGTCGAGGTAGATTCGATGAATTGTATTGATAAACTTCGATTTGACTTCGACGTTGTCTCGAATAGAGATACGATGATGATGATTGATTTAAATTTCGTGCATAATTATCAATTGTTGGATGACATTGAATTGAATTAAGTGGCGATGGAATGAAATCATTGTGTTCTTCATAACGTAATTCTCGACGAGTTGATTTACTATTGAGACGATCAGCAGAACGAGTCAATTGTTGTTTTGAATGACTATCTTGAGATGTCTTTGTCGATGTTGGTAAACCGGCAAATGATGTTCGACTTTGATGTTCTTGTCCGATGTTATTAAACGAAGAGAAAAATGTATTTGAATGATGACGAGCTGTGTCACGATAAATAACACTATTGCAATTATTAACTTTCTCGATCGATTGATGATGATGGCGATGTTGATGCGATGGAGTTTTCGGGAGATGTTCGTTCAAATCTTGATTAATAACCAATGTCGAATGATTTGTCTATTAAAAGCAACGAAGAATTCTTATTGATTTAGGAGAAAACAAAATCAATTTGGATCCAAAAGGAAAAAAATTCGGCTGTTTGACAGAATGATATTTGGTTTTATATAAATAAAACCCAAGTCGAGAAGATTTATTTACTCTGGTAAATGAAAGCACACGGTCTTAGCAAGGTCATAACACAAATAACATCAGTCTCGTTTTCTCCATTATTTCTCGATCGTCTCGAGGGACATGCGATTGTAAACTCAACTGACTTCGATCGATAATCGATAATCTTTTCACATCAATATTGATGATCAACTGCATGACTACCTGTGTGCGAATTGAACGAGATCATTAATGACCGTGTCTTGTTTTGACAGTCTCTATATTTTTTTCCTTGTCGTCTCACACCCTCTCGACAATAAGGTGTTGTTGAACGTGAAAAGTCTTTTTTTTTCTTCTTTCTTTCTTCTGTTTGCATATGTTTGGATAAAAAGAAAAGCAAATCAACTGAACACACTGCGTCATCATATTTACTATTCATTAACGAAAAGAAGAAGAAAAAAAAACCCGAAGAAACACAAGTTCGTGTCATCGGAGATTGTTTGTCTTTGATAGACAGGTCATTTACCTGTTTGACTATGTCGGTTCTTCTCTTTCTCTCTCTCTCGTTTATTTATTGAAAAAAACTATCAAGTAACTCGAAGGTTATGAATACAAACGTTCGTCAAAAAAGGAAAAACCGCAGTGAGAAATCGACGATGAAGAAAAAGAAAAAGACGACAGAGAACTAAAAGGCGCAAAAAATATGGTGATGACGTTGTCATCATGTCTCTTCTTTCTTTTTTCCGCTCTCGATTCCTTTTAGCGTAGCACAGTATTTTTTTGCTTGTCTTTATCGCAGAAGACGAAGAATAAGAGAAGAAGAAAAAAGGAAAAACTTTTTCTTTTTTTGTTACTCTTACAGATTGCATCCGTTATTCTTCATCTTATTTCGATCGGTTTATTTTGTCATGGGAATGAAAGATGATAGATGATGGATAGTAGACGTTGAGGAATCTCTCTTGCTTTTTTTTTGTTCGCGCTTGATTTGCTTCGGAAAATAGGCCAACGGATGAGTCGTCTTCATAAAACACGCATCAATCTCATCCCTACCTAAGCAAAAATCGTCTTGAAAACTGACGAAAACCAGACCGAATGTTTTTTTTTATTAATAAATCAATGAGAATCAGACGATAAGAGAGAGAGAGAGAAGAAAACGACCAAGTATTTCCTTATGTATGTGCAAATGTAATGAGTAAGATGTATTCGCGTAAATTATCGCCGACAACAAGAATATTTTTTTTCTTTTTCTTTTGCTTTTAACGATGCTATTGATAGACAAGATAAATCAATAATAGAATAGCATAAAAAAAAAGCTGATGTTCGCCTTTGTTACACTCATGTTAACAAGAATAAATAAATAATTCATTCGAGTAATTTCTATTTACCTTTTCGTTTTGTTCGACAGCGCTTGCGCGTTTTGATAAGTCGTTTTCTGACTTTGTTCTCGATCGTTTCTATAATTAAAAAAAAACATGAATTAATGCATTGTTGTTTTTCTCTTTTCATCGATACATCTTCATATCCCAAGTGATTCTTTGAAATTTTTCTATCGAAAAACAAACTTACTTTGACACGAAATAATCTCATTGGATTTTAATGAGAGATTACAAGGCACAGTATGACTATGACGTTTAGTTTAGATAGAGAAGACTGGTGGTCCAAGATAGCTGATCATTCTTTTGTATACACGTAGCTATTCAAAAGAGAAAAAAAAAGAAACGATTTCCTTTTTTTTTCTTTTTTTTTTATTCATCATGTTTCACACGCACGTATTCACATACAAAAACGAACCAGAAGAGAGAAGAAAAAAAAAGAATCTCTCAAGCCATCACATCTATTAAAGTGAAATATGCTCTTCGGATTGAAGACAATAACATTCTTTTCCTTGAAAAAGAAAGAATAACAACAACTCGATTCAAAATTGAATTTTATGTAATTACGAAACAGATTTTTGTTATCCTAATTGAAAAATGAAATCAGCCGGAAAACAACATAAGAACAAACTGTTTTGTTCGTTTGATTTATCCTATCAGTAGGATAATGATAATAATGAGAAGCAAATGTAAAAATCAAAATAAAAAGGTCAAAGACAACATGTGTGTGTCCTTGTTTGAAAAAAAAATATATTCCGAGACAACTAATTCTTATCCTGACTTGTCATCATATCACTATTAATAATATAAAAAGACCAATTATCGAACAATTTCTTTCTTTTTCTTATGATTGAAATTAATCAAGACAAGTATCTCATACCTTAATGAGAGATATTGGTATTGATGTTGATCGAACTTGTGGAGTAGCATTACGTTCCGAACTACACGATGAAAACCAATTTGACCATCGTTTTTTCCATGAAAACGGATGTTTCATGGTTATCTGTTCTTGTAGTTGACGATTTAATAACGTATTATCATAAATCGCATTTGGATCTACATAGGATACCGATTTAACTTGTGTCCTTTTCCTTAATGATGATGAGTGTAACTGCTGTTGCTTGTCTATTCCTTTCTTCCGTCGATGATTCTGATTGTTCGTGCGGAGGTCAGAAGTCATTACTTTGTAATCTTCAGTAGAGAAACAAATGTCTACAGGTCATGAAGAGAAAAAAACGAAGAAGATAAAAAAAATCGATAACTATGATGAGCAGTCTTAGTTTACACGTGATGTATTGAACGGTAATGGTAAATTAATTAGAAGAGAGAAAGAAAAAAGGATTGTCAATGACAATAATTGTGTAAAAAACAAACAAAAACGAAAATGAAAGATCTTGTGTTGTTGATAGTTATCTATTGAGATATGTCGATATGAACACCACTGGTCAAATCATCTATCATAGATAATCGTGTTTGCGACAATGATATGTGTATGATTATTATTTAGATGAATGAACGAAAACTTGTCCGTCAATAATACATACTACTGGTCAAAGAACGACAAACCTACAATCATATAAAAAAAGAAGAAGAGAATAAAATCAATGACATTTCGAGATGTATGTTTCAAAAAAAAGAGAAACTAAATCAATAGATTGACGACATGAGACAGACAGGTGAATATATGTCAGGATATATGTGTATAAAACAATGCTCAATAAGTGTACTTCAATTTCAAGAGAGAAAATACATTTTTGTTCAATGATTATTACCGTTGCTGTTATTTTTCTTCATCTCATCGAAAAAAAAACAATGAAATCGAGGCAAGAACATTAATAGTCTTATTCACATAAAGATTTTATCATCTAGCTACTTACTTACTTTTTTTTAAAATAAAAATCCTTCCGGCGAACTAACATTCATTCGTTGATTGAATCTTTCTCTCTCTCTCTCTCATTTGTATACGCATATGGTTATAGATAGAGAAAAAGTACAGGTGTACGTGTGTGTGTGTATATATACTGATCAGTTTGTTTTGTTATACGCTTTTTATATTCTTAACTGATGGAGCAAAAAGAAACGCACGTAGAGTCATTATCGATGATGTAAGTCCGTTTAATGTATAAGTGTTTTTTTGTATATTATTAATTATTGTTTCACATATAATCTAAAAAGTTTCATCATTATATCAAGACAAATGATGAGAGAGAACGAAATGTTTTTTTCTTTCTTTCTTTCTTTTCGTTGCCTGCTGATGAGAGAATGTGTCTGTATTAGTTTTCTTTCGTTTTGTATAGTCTATCTGATTCAAGTGTTTGTTTAACGTTGAATGATTAGTTGAAAATACATTCAAGATTTTTATCGAGATAAACTGAACTATTTGTAATTGTAATGATTGATGATCAGTTACCGTAGGTGATTCTGTTATTCATTAGAGA
>ERZ778026.1254-NODE-1254-length-33294-cov-103.473841_pt1 | contig 33294 bp, 50 predicted proteins | sample MGYA00375756_ERZ778026 | MGnify/ENA primary metagenome ERZ778026 (study PRJEB29350, sample SAMN05389820) | bioreactor metagenome | isolation source: Ammonium sulfate bioreactor | place: South Africa: University of Cape Town | collected 2014-02-18 ... | reverse complement strand
ATCTGAAAACTGAAGATACAACAAATGAAGATACAGAATCAAGTGCATCTCCACCAACGCCTGCAGATTGCTCAATATATAAACATGCACCATTATTTGGTTTTACAGAAGGTAACACAGAAATGATTGTTATCTGTACGAAAAATCTTGATAAACGACGATATGGCGGTTAGTAAACTATGCCATTGCAATTGCTGTCGGTGGTTTATATTTGTGATTTTTAGATGTAAAAATTGAATTTCAATCGAATATTGAACAGTTAAATGAACTAAAATTTGAATCGATTAAAATCGAAAGTAATATTTTATATTTCAAAATGCCTTCGTTACCATTTCAAATTCGCGAATCCCTTGACGTTGAAATTAAAATTCGACAGGCAAAACGAAATTTAGGCGTAATCAATTATCAATACATAAACAAAAGTAATTTGACAAATCAACATGATGTCAAAATATTTATCTTCATTTAGACGAATGTGTGACTTGTCAAATGAATAAAAGCAAAGCTGCTAATTTACTAACGCGTAGTAATTCGAATAAACGATCACGACCCTCTACATATTCGTATGACACAGAATACGATGGCCTTGTACCGGTATCTGAACCTGATCGCACTCCAACTCTTCAACATTCGAAATCAGAACAGGTCAGTTTTAAATCTAATCACGTTTTTTTGTTTTAAATTTGATCAAAATTCTTCAGCTACCAAATCAATCGTCATTGAACAATGTTCAAGTTACCGACACATTGAAACGACTCGAAGAAAGTATTCATCATTTGTTTCAAAATAATGATCTCAAACCCATGCTTCGTACTTCCCGATTGTTTATAATACAACGTCCCGAATTATTTTATCATGCTATTGAAAACAATTATTCCGATTTAATCACATCGTTTGTTTCTGTTGCTGGACAAAAATTACTCGAACATAGAAATGATCAAGGTGACACGCCGTTCTTATATGGTATACGTCTTAATCGCGTGACTTTTATTCAAGCTTTTCTACAACGAGAAAATATCAATGAATATATTTATGATGTCAATTATCAAGGACAAAATATTTTTCACCTTCTTGCCATGAACAATGATTCGAACGAATTATTCGAATTAATCATCGATTATCTTGACAGAAATTCGATTGATATCAAAGAAAAATTCGACCGTATCGACGATGACAAACGAACACCATTACAAATCGCAATTTCAAAACATAATTTTTCAGCTATGCGTCATCTGATTAAATATTCTGACAAAGAAATTGTTCAAACATCGGATACACTCGGTGAAAATTTAATTCATTTCACTGTTCGTTACGGTGATTTAATGATATTGAAATATCTTCTTGAAAATGAAGATTTAATTGAACAAGGCAATCGATCAAGTTTAACAATGACACCATATCAATTAGCGATTCATTTAAAACATGATGATATGAAAGAATATCTGGAAAAAATCTATCCACAGCCAAAACTTGAATGTGAAGAAGAAATATCGGATAATGAATAAGCTTGTCAAATTGTTTGTCTTTAATATTAACATCGAATGTCAACGTGTACATGTATTGAGCTTTGATTTGTACTATTTGTCGTCTGGTCGTCGTGCCCAAGGTTCTCAGTATCCTTGTTATGACGGAGAATCATATCTGTATTATTATTTTTTCGTAATTCGACTCTGTCAAGATCGTTCTCTTTTCGATTTTAACAATAAACAACAACTAAATATTGACACACTGTCTACATTGACTATTAGACCGATAATAAATATATTTCGTGTTCTGTCGTTCTATTTACCTTTTTCTTTCTGTTCTGTAGGTAATCTTTCATAGTAGATAGTAAGATGCCAAGTAGACGAATATATCTCGTCTGTTGATATTTTTAAAAAAAGATATATACATTATTCAATTTATCGTTTGAGTTCGAAATAGAGAGAACAGGAGACATTTATGTCTCCCGTAGTGGAAACACGTTACCTCAAGGACGAAATGAAGAAAAAAAAACCGTATTGGGGTTATTTTCTCCCAGTTAAGTAATTGCGATATAAAGGCTAAACAATACCGATGTTTAGTCATTCATTCTAATTTGACGTTTATAAACTACTAACATGATATATGATACACCTTCAGGGTATACAACTAGTATGTTTCATTTGATTGGGTATTTATTAATATTCTATTGTTTGTTTTTTTCTTTCAGCATCTCAATTGATGCCTGTAGAATTACTGCAAGTCATTGCGCAGCCATGTTATTCGTCGAGATTACGCTATCGCTCGGATTACGAGCGAAATCAAACTCGACAAGGTACTCTTCGCAGCGAGAATAATCCGAACTACTCAAGTCCTGCTATTCAAGTAAGAAATTCTATTTTACATATACGTATATCTGTTCAAAACTATACTCCGATTTCTCTAGATTCCTTCGGCTTATTTAAATGACACATCAAAGAGATATTATGTTCGTGTTTGTCTTGTCACGGTATTTCATGAAAGAACGCGACTACATTACATACATCCGTATGAATTGGAAGATACTCGAAATCCGGAATACAATATCTCGGCGAATAAATGTGTCTGGTTTCCTGTCGAAGGTCGAGGAGTTGACTTTATTAAAACGTAAAGAAAAGATTAATAAGAAAAGAATAACCGATTTGATTTGATAATTCAGATTTCCGAATTTACGCGTTGTTAAACGAACAGCTGAAGATTTAAAAAACTATGGTGATCTTCAAGTTCTTGATTCTCCTGGTTAGTTTACATTATTTATGATTAAAATAATCATTTATTCTATTTTTTTAGATGGATTTAGCATTAATCAACCAGCAGGTCCCAAAGATACGATCAAAGAATTTAATCTCGAAAGAGCACATCTAGCATTTACAATGGGACAGCAAATTATTCTCAATGGTGTACCACAATATATTCCATTCACAAACACGACGGTTCTATCCGATCTATTGATTGAAAAACCTGGAAGATCGACAGACTCTGATGCAGCAACAGTCGAAGCAACTGCTGCTCGACTACAACCATCAAAATGTACCGTGTATAAATACGCACCACGTACTGGTTATGCAAATGCCCATACAGAAGTACTGATGTTCTTCAAGAATAAATTGAAAACAAATAAATGTGGTGGTAAGAAGAAATAATGAATAAAAAATGAATTTTTCATTTATTTTTCGTTTTCAATATAGAATTGGAGATCACGTTTGAATATCACACATCGGATATTCATTGGTCCCAACCTGCGCTCAATCTTAAAGTCGAAGGACAATTAGTATCGTTTCAAACACCGATATTTCCTTACCCCGTTACGCACACTATTACTGTTGATGTTCTGTTAAAGCAGAGAAAACGTGAGTTCGAACCATTGACATTCGATTACCAACCAGTATCTAGTAAGACAAAAAAAACATACGTATTTTCAATAGATATTTTTTTTTATAACTTATAGACATTTGTTGGCAGTGTCAGCAAAATGTCGGCTCATCCTCTCAAACAACTACAAATAAACGACGTTTGCCAGACCAACAGACTGCCACGACTAATCCATCAAATATATTTTTTGACGACGATGATGATGACCTGGTGAGTTTCATGTAAAATTCGTTTTCTTTTAATGATGTATAATATCATTAGAGCTCGTTATCGTCTACTAATACGACGACAACGAGTAGGAAACGATCTTTTCGTAAATCATCGGGCAAAAAACAGTGATGTTACTATTCCAGAATGGATTTTTGTCCATATAGACCGATTTCTTGCTCAATTGATCCAAATTTTCTAGTATATTGTTTTTTTTGTTAGTAAATAAATAAATAAATGAAAATTGAATTCTATTTTCATGTTCGTTCCTTTGGAAATTTCTTAAAAGGCGTGTTAGCAACTGAGGAAAAAAACAGTATGGATTTTTTCTATGAGTAAAGTGGGGAATTGACAAAAACGATTTCAGGAAGGAAGAATTGAGAAGTGACGGTCGATGTAATCTTTCGTTACGAAAATATTTACAAGCAAGTTTATCAATAAAAGTGAGGTTTTTTACTACTTCGAGAAGGAAAGAAAAAAAACACTTTTTTACTTGTTTTTTTGCTTGAAAGTTGCGTTTTTGTTTCAAGAAATAACATTATATATCGTCGAGATAATATGGAAAAAAACCTGCAACTGAGACTTGGTTTTTACAAAGTACTAACACTTATAAATGGACGTGATAACTGACAAAAACGAATTACAATACTATCGTTTTGTTATTCGATATATAAATGGCAGAAGCACCAGCAAGAATACGAATCTTAGCACAACCGCATGCCCTATGTCGTGAAAGATACTCGAGTGAAGTCGATGCTCAACGTCAACGAGCACAACGTTTTATTCGTGCCGATGCCAATCCGTCGAGTTATGATTATCCAACAGTTGAAGTGAAATAATTTTCTTTTATTTCGTTTTGTGTTTCTACTACGTAATTATTCAAATAGGTTCCTCCGTATTTACATTGCAACAAGCGTTTGTATATTCGTATCACTCCGGTAACAGTACCATCCACATCAGTACGTGCTATTTGCGTGCATCCGTATCCGATCGATACACCTACGCATGACGTCATTAGAGACACCGAACGTAACACACTGTTCTTCCCGATAACGAACGATGATATTGAAGCGGGGCATAAAAGGTAAAAGAAAGAAGAAGAAAAAAACCTTTCGAAACGATCAATTTGTTTCTGTTTTTAATAAACAGTTTTCGAATTACACGTAAGAAATTAGTGCAATATGATTTAAGAAACTACGGGCCATTACGTTTATTGAATAGTAATGAACATTATATTCTTCTCGAATCGGATTCTACACATGCACGAAAATTAACCGATATTTATCAATTAGGAAAATCTCAATTAATCTTCTCTCTCGCTGAATTAGTACCATCGAGTCCACTTCCAATTATATACGACGCAACATCATCTTATTCGACGATTATAACTGGATCAAATCCACCACCACAAACTTCAATTGCTCGAGGTTCATCGGTCATATGTGTTCCAAATCGAGGCAGTTGGCTCGGCAATCAAGAAGTTCTCATGGTTTTGTCAAAACTCGATCGAAGAAAATGTAGATTTGAATTTAATTTATCCTTGAAAATAAACTTTTTATTTTCAGCACCCAAGGTACAATTCGAACATCCGCTGATGAACGATATTGGCGAGATTAAATTCGAATATGTCGATACGAAAACGATCTTATTTTCGACGCCACCATGTCCAATATCATTCGAAACAAGTGAAACAATTCAAGTTCCAATTGTTGTTACTCAAGGACCTGAGGAAATTGCTCGAGTCAATTTTTATTATCAAATATGTACGTAAAAACAAATAATTTCGCGGAAAAAAAATAATTTCGCCGAAAGATGAACAAGCATTTTTTTTCTGTTCTTTTTCGTTCTCTAGTTAAACAATGTGAGACTTGCCATGCAAATTTACTGTTCGATTCATCCGATGATTCAGACAATGTGCCATTACCAATAGGTAAATAAAAAAGAAACTACTGACGTCAAACATTCTTCTATAAAATTCACTATATTTGTTTTTAGACAATAGTATTTCTATGGAAGATTATATATTCGAGAGTTAATCACCAATTAAAAGACATTGACCTTGAATTGTTAATAAATACTGGAAAAATAATTATTTTACTAATCTACGCTATCGAACAAACAGAATGGTGACATCAAACGATCTTATTTTGACTGCATTTGCATGAGATAAGACATACTATGAGTTGTATTTTTGCTTTTATGTCCTTCAAATCTCTTTTTTTTTCTTTTGAATAAATACGGGTGTCTACGCAAGTAATTCTATAGACAAGACGTTGAAAAAAATTTCATTTTGACAATGTTCACTCTCTAGTTTTTCTACGAAGTTGTGCAGTGAAAATAAATGAGACAGATCTTAATAAAAGAAGCAAAAAAAATTCTCATAGTCAAACTTTTTCTTAATATTACTAGACTTTAGTAATTTATATGCACTTTTAACACCTATATTTATTTCAGTATCAATTACTTTTGGTTGGAATGGAATCTACAATGGATTTTGATGCTGATCAATGGGAGGATATAATTAATTCCGTTGAATTATCATCAAACGAAGCAACAACTACAAATTCGAGTTTCAATGATGAATTTGCAGATCAGCGAGGTATTGTTAAATTAACAAAAGATAATTATCAAACGGAATCGTTTGGTAAAACACAAACGTGTATTTATATGGGACAAACCTTGGGACGAGCAATGAATATTATTAATCCACCAGCGAATTATCAACGTATAAGATATGAAAATGAATGTCGAAATACGATAAGATATATATCTGTTCCTGATAATCGAAATTTAACAATAAAAGTAATTCAAATAGGAATTAATTTAAATAAAAAATCAACGATTTCAATTTAGATTCCTGAATTAAAGAATCTGTTATATATAACTGAAACATTATGGATGCGTATAACACGTACAACTGTTCCAAAGGAAAGAGATCATCCTCAATTCTATCATCCATATCCGATATGGATTCGAAATCGGACAGGTCGAATTCACAATGGTTCGATATATGTCGAAATTCCGCGAAAAGATATGGACAATTGTTTATTCGAGTGTGATTAAAAGTTTACTGACTTGAAAATTAAAAAGAAAGATTCTTGCCTATTTAGAATAAGTACTCTAGCAATGCTTCGACTTAAACAAGGAGAATTAGCTAAAATTAATTATCTACCTGTTTATTCATCGGAAAAATTGGAATTTTCTGGTGAGAGCAATTTATTGAAACGCAAGAGAACTTGAAAAGACTACGGTTATTTCAGTGTAGATTTTCGTCCAGTCGAAGCAACCAAACCGAAACATATCCGAGATACATATCAACTTCAACAATCGATATTAAAGTTTCAATTGATACGTGTCAATCAAAACAATACTGCATATCCAACAGATTGTACATGTCAGACAGACGTCATACACGAACTAGAACGTAAGTATTTTGTTTTATTCTGTCGAAATTCAATAATATGTCTATTGCGTTTTTTTTTCTTCTAGCAGCAAAAAGAAAAAATCAAAAGACAAAAGCCAACAGAAAAAGGAAGGCCGTTTGATCAGTGCATTGTAGATGTATGATTCATTATGTCAACGAAATGTGCGTGCACTGATCCACATTTTTATTTTTATTCCTTTTCTCTCTCTCTCATTCTCTCTGTAGAATAGTATATTTGCTGACTGTAACTACTCAGGGTTTATTTTTTGTATAGTCATGCATGTTTTTTAATTATTTTTGTGTATATTATTTAAAAAAATAAAGTAGTTATCGAATCAATAAATATGAGACATCTATGTTCTGTTTTGATACTATAGGAGATTTTAATATACCAATCTGTTTTTATTAAAAAACCAATTGGGAAAATAAATACTTGCTCACAATTAAATTCGTTGAGAACAAACTAGTGCATACATTTCATTCTAAAATGGCGCATCAGCCCAATGAAAGTAAGTAGAATAGATTAAATAAGTTCCAAAATATTCATTGAATTTTATTTTAACAGTACACTTGGATCATGGTGCCAATAATGATATTGAGCACAGGGTTGCATTGAATGATACATCTATCAATGTTAATCCAGATCAAATAACGATAAATGAACACGTTGTATATACTCAGACAGAACTTGATCGTATAGATTCGTTTGGCTCCCCGGCATCTTCACAATGTCCATCAGATTTTTCTGATGATGGATTACTCGATGATATTCAAACAAATCAACCCGCATTACCTTCTAATAATATCGGTATAAATTTTCTTCTACTATCTTAAAATAAACTATCTTTCATTACATTATTATAGAAGCTGCTAATGTTATTTCTACATTGAATTCATCGTCAAGGACTGGTTAGGAAAATTTGACTTTCGTGTTCATTTCTTGTTTATTTATTTTTGTTGTTTTAGAAGAACCTCAACTCTCATGTCAACCAACTGAAAATAGAGTTTGATTATCAACTTTGATTCATGATTTTATTTCTATAAAAAATATTTTCTTATATAGAATTTCGATTCTATTTCGAGTACAACAGACGCATCTTTAAATACAATCGACGTGCAATCTCTGTCACCATCTGAACAAGAAAATTTAATATTTGTTTCTATTCAACCGCCTCTTGAAAGACGTTCTCGATACAAAACAGAGGGTAAACGTCGTCTCCAACCTCGTAATGAAGAATCTATTACTATCGATGTATAATTATTTTTCTTTTCTTTCTAATTTATGATATTATCTGATTATATTTTAGCTAGCAAAGCTAGAACCTTTTTTTACATCGAATCAAATTTGGTGGCTTCGATTAGCTCTCATCACTTGTAGTGATAATCCTACGAAAATTATAATACATCCAAATATGCTTAAATATTCTTCGGAAGTCAATCGTTTTCCCGATCATTCTATTGGCATTCGTATAAACGAAGAAGATATCAAAAATGGAAAAATTGAGTAAAAAAAAAAGAAAATCATTCTTCAAGATAGAAACGAATTCTATTCGTTTAGATTAAAAGAACTAGGAATAACTAAAACTCTATACAAAGATTATACGTTCGATGTTATCCCATATGTTCACAACCCAACTGATATAGAATGCGATACATGTATACAATCTCTTTTGCTATAATATTTATTTATTTTCTTTGTTAAGATCCAATTAATTCTAAAAAATCAACAGTTAATAATGCAAAGAAGTTTCGCAAATTCTATAATACAGAATCAGCTCAAATTGCCTGCCAAATTGTGATTGAAAAAAACGACCAGCATATATTTACTCATGTTACTTGTAAAACAAACACCTTCATCTACAGTAAAACTTTTGAATTTATTTTAATCAATCAAGAAAATTCAATATTTTTTCCCTTTGATAGATTGAAATCAGTAAATGACAGATCTCATTTTCTCGATACAATCGTACTCATAAACAGTGCAACCGTTGTATTTTTCCGGTCTCATAGTGTTCTCTTTTCTCTTCTCATTCTATTTTAAAATGTCAAAACCATGTTTCATACAACAATAAAAAAATTCACATCAAATAAACTCAGTTGCCATTTCTTTTACGAAGATGAATCACTAGTATTTGTTGTTTCATTTTGATACGAGTTTCTTTATACCAATCTTTTTTTTACAAGTGAAAAAGCAACATCTTTTGAGAGTGGGAAAAAAGTTGATTTAAAAGCGCGATAGATCTGTTCCGACAAGCTTTTATTAAAAACGATATGATCGAGCCTATTTTCGAACAAGATTACTCATCAATTATAACTCAGCAACCCAACGACAGTAAGTTAAATACGTAGAATATGCATTGATGACATAGGAATCATACATTGTTTTAGTTTTTCATAGTCCATTTGGCGAATCTGATTTCGCAGAACTTAACTCAATGTTGAGCGCGAATGATGAACCTTTAGCTGTTCAAGCTGAATTATCAATGAATCTAAGAGAAGATTCAAGTGGTAACACGACCATCGTTCATAATGATCAGGAAGTCTCTGAATACGACTGGTTGAACTATTTTGAAGGTAATTTTGTTTTTATCTATTGGTCAATGAGTATTTTTAGAGAGAAATTCAGGTCCTACTAATGAAGTGACCGTCGAAACAAATAATCCTGGTATAATGATATTTATTTGTTTGATTTATTTCTCCAATATTTTAATTTTAGAATTAGAAAACAACACCAGTGACATACAACTACCATCGGAGGAAAATATCTTGAGAACTGTTGAGGATTTTTTTCTGGGATTCGTTGTTGACAAGTCAATTCAAGATCGAGTGATGAGCGTAGAAGTGCAACCGCCTAAAAATCTGCACCCTCGATATGCAAGTGATGGCAAACGCCAACTAGAAAAATCTCGTACCAATCCAATGGTCATCAAAGTACATCAATTCTTGTCTTTGCATTTACATAATGATTTTATTTTAGTTGCCCTCATTCAACGAAATGGATCGAAATTTTCCCACAACTCTAATGTTGCGACTTGCGCTAGTCACCTATAACGAAAATCCATCGACTCAAACATATTTTCATGTAAATCAATTGGAATATCATGCAGATGACGTTCACAAATTGAATGATGGAACTGTTTGCGTCCCATTGTCAGACCGTGAGATCGAAGGAAAAAAGAAAAAGTATAGATTTATTGTTTTTTTTCTCTTTATTCAAATCTTGATGACGCAAAACTTTCTCTTTCAGACTGCCACGTCTTGCCATTATTAAACAAAAACTATCAGCATACAGATCCGAACTGAAACCATTTCAATTGGTTAAAAACGATGAGCAATCGAATATAAACGAAAGCAAATGTTGTGAAAACATGTCAGTTAAAGATGCGAAAAAAATCCAACAAAAATACAATTTAAAAGCCAGTCGAATCCATTGCCAATTAGTAATTGAACGAAACGGCATTATCCATGGTACGGATATAGTATGTGAGACAAATGTTCTCGAACAAAGTAAATCAAATGATAGTTTTAATAAATGAAAAAATATTTTGTTTTTCTTTCTGCCTTAAAAGATTCTACAACAGGTTCAACAAAACGAGCAGCAAACGATACGGATAGTGATCGTGAAGAAGGACGTTCTGTCAAACGAAAAAAGACAACTTAATCCAATCTAGTCATTTTCTGTTCAAGGGCCTCATCTGCAACATTTTCCATTTTTTCAATCAATTTATTTGTCATATTTACCGATGAAATCGCACACATACATGCATTCCAATAAAACACTCATTTTACTGACTCAGCATTTCAGTTTTATTACTATCACAACCAGAGACAAGATTGCGAAATATTTTTCTATTTTCACTATCAAAGACGGCTTCATAACGTAATGTTTTTTTTGTTTTGCTGTCGCGTTATTTTTATTTGAGTCAATAGGCGAGAGAGAGAGAGAGAGAAAAAAAAGAACAAGAAAAAACAACGAGTCCACAGTGGAAAAGTCGGCGAGCATATAACCTTCGTTACTTCTCTTTCTTCGTTATATTTCTCTCCAAGTATACTCAAACAAGCCACATCAATTCTTTCACAAGAATTTATTAAACATGGATTCACTCGATATCGACAGTTTAATTAAACAACCGGAATTCGATACAGATTTATTTTCTGATTTTAACTTAAATAATCTAAATCTCAATAATTGTAAGTGACTAATTCATGATTAATTGCTTTTGTTAAACTGAATGATTTTTTTTCTCAGATGATGACGAAGATCCGACAGACTTCTCGGATATTTTCCTGAACGATGATGTTCCTTTAAAAGATACTGCCGAAGCACCGGATAATGAAGGAGATACTGCCTTGGATCTTCAATTTTTAGCATTGGGCTCGCCATCTCAAGAGATTTTTTCATCTGAACAAAATCCATTATTTGAAGTTGACGAAGAACTCATTCAAATGATCGATGCTTCAAATGAACAATCATTTGAAACTCAAAATTCCCCAATACTGAAAACAGCAGCTGGAGCTGACAATGGTATACAATATCAAATGTTTCCCAATTTATTTCCCGAACCATACGGAACTATGGCCATTAAACAGCAGCCAATGGCTAACAAACGTCTTCGTTACATTTCGGATGGCGATCGATTTCTCCCGGATTCTCGATACCATCCCATGTCGCTTCAAGTATGATTTCACTTTTTTCCCCACTTGCAATGACGTCACTTTCTTCCTTTCTTCTCTAGTTGCCTGAATTTTTAAAAGCAATTCGACTCGGATCAAATCAAGTATTAGGCGTTGTTGCGACGTTAGTTACGATTATCGGCGATGGAAATCATGAAATGTTTGTTCATGCCAATGATCTTGTCTATCGCGTTCCCCAGGCAACAAAACTCGGTTATGCATCGGTTTTTATACCGACTGATGTGAATGAAATTCAAGCGTTGGAAAAAAAGTAAAGCAAAAAAATCTAATAAAACAATATTGATTTCATTTTCGAAATATTTTAGATTCCCACGTATGTCAATTATTTACAAAAAATGCGATGAATACTCATTCGATCTCATTCCATTCGATACTCAAACTATGTTTCGTGCGGCCCAAAAATGTAAGTTATTTTAACCGTATTTTGCTTTGTTTTGTTAATATCATTGTTTTCTAATTAGATACAAGCCCCAATCCACGAAATACCGGTGTTGCAGCTTTAGGCAAAGATTTTAAACGAGATTATCAACTCTTGTCGTATAAAATTGTTTTTCAACTCGCTGTGCAACAGGACAACGTCGTTTATATCTCGAATATTTCATGTCAAACTGAAAATATTCACGATGGTAAGTTTTTATTTTTAATAAGAACGAACAATTCTAAGAAAAATGTTTTTTTTTATCATTACAGTAGCTGAAAAAACGCCAACTAAATCGAACAAACGTAAATCATCGGCATTCGAAGATAACGATGACTCAAGTTCAACGGTATCAAAACGACGTCGAAACAATATTGGCTTACCAGTATGTCGAATTTTTGGCTCGAAAAAAATTTCAATCGAATAATGTTCTGCTGCTTTAGATTACTCGTTTGGTTGCGCCACACTGAAGGGACTCCTCCGCGCGGCTAAAATTTCAAAAATTAATTGCTGCATAATCCTGAAATTCGAAAATTTGATTTCTGTTTTTTTCTTCTGTGATTTTTGTCTCAATGTCTAACATTATAAAATAAATAAACACACACACTTGCTTTCTTATCATTTATTTGAAGTTTTTTTTCCTTTTTCGTTTCGAATGTCAAAGATACGATAAAAAAAACAGAAACGTTTTTGATTAATGCATATGGTCGATAAAAAAAAGGCAGAGAGCAAATACAAATGTGACTAAATGACGACATACGAGAGAAAGAAAAATTTGTCATACAATAAACATAGGTTGTTGGAATATTCCAACATAGATTCTTCTCCTTGAAACGTCAATTAAAATTATGAACTAATGATATACATATGATTAAATAAGTATAATAAAATGTACAGATTTCAAAATTCACTTCGTTTTATAATTAAAATGTTTTTTTTTGCTTGTGCTTTAATACGTGATTTATTCATGCCCTCTACGAACTTAACCTATTAGTCAGAAAAAAGTGCATGTTTTCGATTGTATAATGATTAGTTGAAGTAGGATGTAGCTTCATTTTGTATTTAGATATGGGATCGAGTGGAAACGAAAATTTCGATTCGATTTTACTTCCTGGTAAATCATTCGAATCTATCAATTGATATCAATATTTGAATTGATTTCATATATTCAGATTCAACAACATTTGAATCAGCGAATGAAGATCTAGCCGAATCGATTAGTATAATAAGAAATTAATTTTATTGAATATTGAATTTTTGAAATTTAGATACTCGTTTTGTTTACACATTTAATCCATCAGAAACATTTCATGGCATGGATCCGAATGGTAAGCTAATCGAATAAGAAAACAACGACATCGAAATTAATCATCTGTATTTTCTAGCTGAAGGTTTGTGTGTTATTAATTCAAATAAAATCAGTTTTAATATCTTTCGAATTCAATCCTAGCTCAAATAAACAATTATATTGACTTTCTTCAACAAGGTTTTAGTGATAATGAATCAAATGTGACCGTATTCAGTATGCATTTTGAGATTGTTTTCTTTTATTTTTATTCTTGATCATTTAGCATTAGATTCAACAGACGATAGTGATCAAATAGAAACGAATAATACATTACCAATCGTTCATTCTCAGTGTATCGATATAGAATTTCGATTTTTTTGTGAAAATTTCTTCTTTTAGCAACAACATTTTCGTCTCTGCCACCTTCGGATTGTGTCGTTAGTGATTCACAAATTAAATCCAAACAAATATGTCTCGTCTATCCTCTTGAACAAACCTACCGAGCACGATATAAATCGGATTATTTCCCGCAGAATGGTGCCGTTCGAAAGCCAAGATATATAGCTGACAGTGCAGGAAATCATTTTATTACTTTACAAGTAAAATTAATGATTGAGAAATAAACAAATAATTGAGATTTTGCTAAAGCTACCATCGAGCGACAAATATGTTTTTTCAAATCTGTATATTCGTATTGCTTTAATAACGAAATTTATTCAAGGACATGGACATTATTATAGTCCGTATAAATTTCAAAAAGATCATAATGATATTCAAGTACCAGATGAAAATCCGACGTATATCAAAGTCGAAACAAATGAACGGGATAAATTTATTATGAGGTAATTGAGAAGAAAAAAAACAAACTTCATTTTTGCTATTGACTTTATCAAGATTACAACTTGTGCTGATTAAATCAAAATTGGATCAATTAAATGATGTTCAACCATTACAACCGTTCTCTGATTGCGATAGTACAGTTTCTATACAAAGTAGAAGTTTTATTTCTTTATTCTCGATAATTCTTTTCATTTGTCTGTATCGAACATTAAGATATTATTCATACGGAAAAGTTAGCACCCAAAGATTTAATCACAACCTATCAACTTGATCAATCTCATATTGCGTTTGCCTTATGTACAAAATTAACTGATGATTCATATGAAATCTATCCTGAAACGACGGTCGTATCCACAGTGATTACAGAAGCAGCAACAAACAAAAAATCACCTGATCAACTGCCGACAACGACACAGAATGGTAACGAAGCTTTGCAAGGAATTATCAAAAATAAATTCAATTTCTATTATTTTAGTGGAAACCGGCTCACACATTCAATGTCCACATTGTTCACATCAATTCAATCCAAATAAACGTTCGAAAGTATAATAGGAATAAACTTGATTGATAGAAACAAAAAGTTTATGTTTTTATTTTAGCCTGCATCGACTCAAAAATGTACGAAGAAAGTGAAAAAGAGTGTTTAATGACTCATTATTTTCGAAAATACACCTTGTAGTTTTAACTATGCAGTAAAAAAAGGAAGAAACCCTATACGTATTCTTTTAATGTTTTTATATCGATAGAAAGGCCAGACGTGATTTGTTTTTTTTTGTATCACGGAGAAAAAGTTCTCGTCGAGGTTCATCGACTTCGAAAGTTTCCGCTTGATATAATCAATTAAAATTCTATAAATATCATGTTCAGACTTTTCGCAGAAAAATTTTCAAGGCATATGTCATGTTTTTTTCTTTCACTCCGTACGGACTCTTTTGCGTTCTTTTCTTCCGATAATAATTTATCCTTGGAAAAAACCCAAAAGAAAATATTTTGCTTTTACGTTGTATAAAATGACGTTAGTAAAGTATGATAGCCTACAAAAACCTCAATAGACAAGGTGAGTTATCAAAACAACGGAAGATACCCGTATATAAACAGATTTTCATCTTAGAAACTTAAATGTAAATACATTATTTCGCAAATTCAAGCATACAAAAATAATTGACTAACATGGATCTCAATTATATGTTGGCCAATCCGAATTTTATATCTGTAGAAGATATTAACAAGAATGTTGTGTACGACTTTTCAGGCGAGTCCATCTTTCCTGAATTGTTTGGCAATGACATGCTGCCAGGATGTATGCCCGTTGCTGGCAGCTGTAACGAAACGGAATTTTTTCGTGTGTAGATTTAAATTAATATGTATGAAGATAATTCTTTGAGTCTTATAGAAGCGATAAATCCATCAATTGATTTCGATCTATTCGAAACAGATTTCTCTCCCTCATCAATAATAAATACAATTTCGGATCCTGATCCAAATCAATTGGCCTTAAATGATTTTTCAACATATTCTGTCGGTAAACGACATGTTAAGTTATTCAAATTATTGCGATTCTTTCGGTTGTTGTTTTTTATATAAATAGAAAAACGAAAAAAGACAAAATCCAATAAAAAAGCTATTCCGTTATCATCATCAGTCGGTATAGGCACACCGCAACGAACTTTAAATGGCTCGTACAAACTCGAAATTGCCTATGATTTGGAAAAAACCTATCGACCACGATATAAAACCGACTATTTCGCATTGAATGGCATCAAACGAAAACCACGTTATGTTACGGACCGTCTGTCCAATCATTATGTATCTATTCGTGTAATCATCAACATCTTTTGTCTATTCAATTTTCAAAATGCCAAAGCCTTGTTTAGGTACCACCGAATGTTCAAGGGCAAATTCGAATCGATTGGCTAACAATTCCTGATGCCAATGGTAGCCGATTTGTTATGCCATATAAATTTCAAGCAAATAACGATTGCAGTGAAGCAGAAGATCTCAATCCAATCTATGAAAATATCATCCCGTCTGCTGTAGGAAGCGTACACAAGTAGATTTTTTGTTTGAGTAAAATTATGCATCGAATTTTCTTTTTTTTTTTAAAGACTTTATTTGGTTTTGATTAAAGCCAAGCAAGATAGTTTGAAAACATTACAACCATTACAAGCATTTCGTCCATTTCAGGATCTATTTGGTTTTAATAGCGAAGTAAATCTCGAGAAAACGAACATTTTACCGCCGAAGAAACTCATACAAAAATATCAACTCGAAAAATCCCAGTTGGCATTCACATTATGCATACTAAGCGCTGATGGACAATCATATGTACCTGAGTGGGATACAACGGTTTACTCGACCGTACTTGAAGGTATGAATGTATTTATTGTTCTTTCCAGACAATCGAATGAATACTTTAATTCATAGAAGAATCAAGTAATAATTCGTCGGGAAAAATGATTGCCTGTCCACAGTGTTCTGCAGAATTCAATATTACCGATGACATGACAGTGATCGATAATGGTGAAACAAATAAACGAAAGAATTTACCAGTTATACTAAAAGAAAAACCAAAAAGAACTATCAAAGTACAAATTATCATATATATTGATCATATGAATGAAAATCTTCTTTGTATTTTAGAAGCAAAAAAGTCTCAATGACTCAATATTATCGTTTTACTAATATACGTATATTTTGAACGATATCTCTAATTAGTTTTCTATTTAATCACGATAAATATCACTGCGATTTTTATCTATTTGAAAAACTTCATAGAAGAAATAAAATAGAATCGAATTATTTCGGGTCAATATCGAATCTTTGTACTCGACAATTGCCATTATCAACAACATACACATTTCCTTGTCGATCTAATTTCAAACCAAGAGGACTCGACAATTGATTTGCTTGATCACCTTTACCATAACCGCCGGCCATGATCAAACCTTGTTTCGCTCCTTTATTCCAACGCATTATTCGATGATTATCCGTATCAGCTATGTAAATATTACCCAATGAATCAACGGCTATTCCTTCAGGATTTGATAACTGAAATAAACTATTTCCTTTGCCTTGTCCACCGGCAACAATTATGCCTTCTTTCGCACCTTTATGCCATTTCATAATACGATGATTTTCTTCATCAGATATATAAACTGATTGTTCATCATCGACACAAATATAGAATCGACCACGAAGTTGATCTAAACGATTGCCTGAACCATTTCCACCTGCGACTAACACGCCACTAGTGTCTCCTAATCGCCATTTTCTCACTTCATGTCGATTGCAATCTGCAACATAGAGATATCCTTCATTATCCAATGCTATACCCCAACAACTAATATTTCCAATAAGAATCTGTTTATTTCCTCCATTACGATATGACCAACGTACGACTTGTTTATTTCCATAATCACTGATAATAAAATAATCATTCGTCTCATCCATAATGATATCGATAGGCGTATTCAATTGATGAACATCATTGCCTTTACCATTTCCACCGGCTACGATCTGACCATTGTTTGTATTTCGTTGTTTTTCAATAATACGAGCATTACCATAATCAGCAACATAAACAGTTTGATCATCAGTTATCCATAGACCCCACGGATTCGACAATTGATTTATTCGAGCACCACGACCATTGCCACCAGCAATTGTACAACCATTGGAAATCCATTTCTTTGATACAGCTACCGGCACTTTGTATGCAAAATCTAGATGAGTTGTTTTTTGTTTTGTAAATTTTTCAAATTAGACTTTGTCAAACTATTGAATTTACTTGTTGATGTAACATCGACAGCTATTTTTGTTATTAATTGTGTATTATCTTGTCGAATATTGATATTTATTGGTTTAATTAATTCGTTGGCCATTTGAATTAATTGTTCATTCCAACGATGTAGATCTAATTCAGAAAAATCATTCTCATCTCGACTTTGTTTCAATTGAGTTGTTAGATGAGTTAATTTGAGTTCTAATTCTTTGATATTTTGATTTGTATATTCGAAAATAGTTTGCCGTGTTTCATTGGCTGTTTGACGAATTTTATTAATCGAATCTTGTTCCCATTGATCGATTTCTTGTATGAGAACATGTTTTTGTGGTTTCGATATTCGATCGTTTAAACTTCGTTGAAATAGATCACGATTTATTTCAATTTCATCCAATTGTTTATTCAATTGTCGTTTATGATCAGTTAAATGATTGAAACAAAATTCTTGTGAACAGCCACTACATCGAAATGTCGAGCGTTGTTTATTACAAGTAACACAATAGGATTTACTTGTTGTTGCCATTTGTGTACATGATGTTTTATGAAATGAAACCGTTCAAATACAGAAGAAGAAGAAAAAAAAAGTCCATGAATATTTCTTGTTTAAAAAAGAGAAACGAAGGAGAAATACAAATGCTCTGTTGTTGTTTTGAAACAAACTGTTTTTCGCATATGATATCGCCTACTTTGTTATTCAGGTGAATAGTACTCATTTATGTATACAGAAAAACAAACTGATATTTTTTATTATGTAAACAAGTGATTAAGTAATAAAAGGCGAGAGAAAAAAAAACATTATAGAAGAGTAATCGTGATGAACATGAAAATAGTCGTAAAAAATAATCGAATTTTTGAATGTTCGCCATCACTGGATTTGGACTTTAGTGGTTCTTGTGAAGGATTTGTTGTATTTATTAACAGTTGTTGGGTGCGAGATTTTTTTCTTGTTGTCGTTGTTCTTCGTGTAGGTCGTCGAGTCGTTACTGTCGGATTTCCTATAATCGCTTGAATCCAATTTATATACGTACTAACACGTGTATAAACACCTGGATTATCTGCTAATGCACATCCATATCCGTACGACGTGAGACCATCAAGTTGCCAGAGACCATTGACAAAGGACATTATTGGTCCTCCACTATCACCTTGACATGTATCTAGAAAGAGAGAAAATACTGATTATTGCAGATTGTGAGTAAGAAAAACTTCTTCACCTTTAGTGCCTTGTAATAAACCAGCACAAAAATGGTATCGACTGTCATACAGTGCGTTCTTGCAACTCTTGACGGTCTCACTTATGGATTTAACTGTAACTTGTCGAAGGATAGATGAAACATCATAAGAATTCATTGATGTCACACCCCAACCAACAGCAATCATATCGATATTATTAGGCGGTTCAACAGTTCTACCAGTGGGCAAACAGATTGGTTTTAAATTTCCTTTAGTCATATCCAATGGTGAGGATAAACGAAGAATAGCAATATCATTGATATCAGTCTTTGAATTGTAATCCGAATGTTTGTAGATTTTAGCAATTGACCGTGTTTGGTAGAGTTTATTGGATGAAGATGGTGTTACAGTAAGAGATCCAGCAAGAATACTTAAATCTCGCAAATTTGCCACAGACGCAACACAATGCGCAGCTGTTATTATAAAAAGTGGTGTAAGAATCGATCCTCCGCATATATGTGATCCGTGTTCACGAAAAGAAACAGTCCATGTCCATGTTCCAAGTGTAGCAGCTTCACCACCAACAATACGTGTTAAAATCGTTGATGAACTTGAACATCCACATGGAGCCGTTACATTACATTTATACGTTGTGCTACTCCCGTGTTTACAAATAAGAAGAACGACAAAAATCGACAAAAATCGCATAATTTATTGTACTATAGGTATAAGGTGAATACAAACAGCAATCAATATATATATATACAAATCTTCCTCATTCTTGTTATGCTTCGCATGTGACACATACGAATAATATTATGATTATGACGTGTAATGTTTTTTTCAAAACATATGCGACTATCACCTGACTTCCTCTCTATTTTTTAAAGTTGGAAACTCTGTTTAGCTAATGTACATTAAGAGATAATGATGGAACGACTTGAATTTGCGTTGCGAGCGACATCTATACCAATTCTAACAGCTTATTTCGTCTTGAAATAACTAAAATTCCAGTAATTTTATTTCATTTCAATAAATCAATTCTCGAGAAAAAAACGCCTTCAATTAATCACTTATTGGATGTTTGAGACCTTTTCCTATTATGGAAAGTTATACTCACATCGTATTGGTATAAATTCCATTTATCCTTCAAGTTATCATTATTCATCGTTTCTTTTTCTTTTCAACTAACTATGCAAGTAGGTCTAACTCCAATCTATTCTGTTTGTTTTGTATGTTAAATGAAATATTTTCTCTAAGGATCCAAATGCTGATACGCAATGGAATGATATTCTTCGTCGATATAATATAATCGATCAAAAAGAAGAAATCAAAACTGAAGAAGAACGTGCTGAACTCACTCGAGGTAACACGAGCGAAAACAAAAGAAAACATTCGAAAATATTGTTTTTGCTTTCGATTAGCTGAGCAATTAGAACAAAAGACTCTTGATGAATTAGACGAACTTGAAGACGAAGACGATGAACGTGTCTTACAAGAATATAGGTAATAGATCATTTCGTTTTCGAATCAATCGTGTTCTCAATGAAGTCTTTCTTTAGACGAAAACGATTGTTAGAATTACAGGAACATGCTAAACGTGCTCGATTTGGTGAAGTTATCGAAATCTCAGCTATTGATTATGTCAAAGAAGTCAATCAAGCCGGAGCAGATATTTGGGTCGTACTTTTTCTTTACAAATCAGGGTAAATATAAACTCATTTTATTTTCCTCTCAATAAAATTCTCATCAATAGTTTACCAATTTGCTCATTAATCGCCGATCATCTCCGTACACTCGCATTGAAATATCCTCAAACAAAATTCGTTAAAAGCATTTCAACTGTTTGCATACCAAACTATCCGGACAAAAATCTTCCAACGATATTCGCCTATCAAAACGGCGAACTCAAACAATCGCTTATTGGCCCGTTTGCTTTCGGAGGCATGAACTGTCGATTCGAACATTTAGAATACAAATTATTCGAGTTCGGCGCAATTGAAACGAAAGAAAAACTTAGCAAACCAGACGACATGAAGACCTATGGAATGAACGATGCTGCGGATGATTTTCTTCGTTCATCGATTCGTCAGAGTATGAAAAACGATAGTGACGATGATGATTGATGAATCTATCTGCGATTTTGTTTTGCATGTTTAAGTTTGCCGTGTGAAAGTGCTTTTTTATATCGATTTTACCGTTTTGTTTCCAAATATATCTAATGTTTAAAAAAAAGGAAAGAATCGATCGATTTCTATTAAACCTTGAGCATTCAGAGAGAGAGAAAGAACAAAAGAGTTTCTTTGTTCAAACGTGCATAGGAAATAAATTTAATCGAACAATTACTCGTCGAATGCCGATTGGTGAAGTTGGATTAGTAAATAAATTTTCCAAAGATGTTAAAATTGTGGCAAATCGAATTGTCGAAGGTTTGATATAATCGACTTTCTGAGAATAAGATCGATTGATAAAACAATATGTTTCTAGTTGAATTCTCTTGGTTACAAAGAAATCCGTATCAAAATTATCGATTGAGAATCTACGAACACGAATTTCTTGAATCACAAAAACACAGCCGATCGAAAAGTAATTCGACAGTTGATTGATTTTCATGAGTTTTTTTCATTCGATTTCAGAATTAGTTTCGATTCAATTCGAACAATTTATCGATCTCATCAGTTCGATATTTGCAAATGAAACGATCGAAATCAGTAGTTTTATTCTTCGTTCAACATTCGATGAATTATTCGATCAAAATTCGAATAATTTAATCGAACTCGATGAATTCGATTCACTCTATATTCTTCTTCATGGTCAAAACAAATACAATCAAACGATTTTACACGAAAATATGCGACAATTACTAGGCTATCGATCGAGTCACATGTCATTCAAAGGTTGACAAATTAGTTCCTTCAAAAACAAAATCGAATTTGAATTAATTTTGTTTAGATTTTCATGAATTTGTTCGATGTGGTTATCTGCGTGAATTACTGATGAATTAAAATCAAGGTTATTTCTGTCTTATCTTTTTGAATAAATAAATAAATATCTCGAAGACTATCATTTCGTGTGATGCAAAGAGTTCGTGCACTTGTTGTGAATAGTTTCGGATTGAATTTGACGGAGAAATTAACGAAATTCGGATGGACAATTAGTACGAATGAAAATGATTGTGAACAGATTGATGTTTTGATTTTAAATGATCAATTGAGACAAGATTATCGAGCAGCAATCGACGAACTACCGATTGACAGTTTTCGAGACATATTCGAGAGAAATCTTCTAGAAAATGTAATGTTAATTCGAAAATTTTGGCCACAAATGAAACGACAACATTTCGGTCGAATTATTCAATTTGTTTGTATTTTGAAAATCTCTCAATTCAAACGTATTTTGATTTCTCTATAGGCAAATCGACAAGGTCTCATTGCAGGTGAATATCAATCTGTAAATTTAACTTGTCAACATGCGCTGATCGGTTTGAACAAAGCCTTAGCAATCGAAGGAGCTCAATTTGGTATCACTTCGAATATTATCTATCCAGGTGTGTCTTTATGTTAATTTTTTCTTCTAAATTTTCGTTTTCAATAGATTATTTTCCAACGAATATCTCCGATGAACTCGTTCATTTGCAAACTATCGATGAATTAGTTCGATTTTTATGTACAGATCAAGCTCGATCGCTAACTGGTCGAATAATTCCATTCCATGGAATTTTTGCTAAAGATTCTAGAAAACCTTGCTAATATATGAGCGCGACATCTGTCGACTAGACTTTCAACTAAAAACAACAACAACAATAATTCGAATAAATCGACGAAAAAAAAACATTGAAATTCATTTCGATAAAATTCTTTCGATTTTCTCCAAGAATGATTTTGCAATCCGGAAGGATGTAAATATCTCTATCTGTCGATATTTCTGAACAGAAAATTAAAATGGCTGCTTGCATTGCCATTGCTTGATCTATTATTGTTTATTTTTTTTCCTTCTCTCATATGTGTTGTCAACATTAGTTTGAGCTAGTTAAAGAATTATGTTTATTAATTAAAAATTTTTGACCGAACGAACAGTAATTCTCAATCAACATGGTGGTTTTCAACGGTAAAATGCGTTTAAAAATCATCGAAGCCGATAATCTTCGTGCAACCGAACATTCGACTCGTTATTTTCCTCAAAATCCTTCGTCGTCCTATGTCAGTCCGTACATATCGATTGATATCGATGATCTCCCATTAGGCCGAACGCATACAAAAGAGAAAACAACAACACCAAATTTCAATGAAGAGTTTACGAGCGATGTTCACAACGGACATCAATTACATTTTACTATTTTTCATGACGCTGCTTTGCCACCCGATGAATATGTTGCTGATTGTACGATTAAATTCGAGAATATTCATGATAAAAAAAGCGATATTTGGGTCGAATTAGAGCCAGCTGGCCGGATTCATATCTGGATTGAGCTCCAAGGACAATTCAGTGATTGTGAGCAATGAAAATCGATTGATTGTTCGTTGAATTTTCTTGTAAATTTAGCTGTGAGTAATGAACGACATTTCAAACAGAACAAACGAGCGTTTGCTCAACGTCGATTTGCTGTTGTTCGTCGTGTTTACGAAATCAATGGTCATAAATTCATGGCGACATTCTTTCGGCAACCGACATTTTGCTCAATTTGTTCCGAATTTATTTGGTAAGTCTCTCTTCATCGATCCTCTCTGACAGACATAATCACGTTCTTAAAAAAAAACGAACGAGTTGATCATCACTCACAGTACGAAACAAAACACACTCTCATTTTTCCAGGGGAATATTTCGTACACAAGGTTATCAATGTCAAGGTAGGCGATCGAAAATATATATATGATATCTTGCTTCCCGAATATTGATCCCTGTCGTTTATGTTTCTTTTGCTTGTGAATTTTGTGCATTGGATATGTGTTTTTCGCATTGATGAATTTCGATCTTGGGTATTGATTTTGGTCTATTTTCTTCTTCTAGTGTGTACATGTGTGATACATAAACGTTGTAAAGCATCGGTTGTTACCACATGTCCAGGAATTCGAACTTGTTTTGAGGTACGGAACTGTTTTGTTTTGCTCGAAAGGCTAATAATTCTTGTTGATAATTTAGTACCGCGAAAAACGATTTAAAATCAATGTTCCACATCGATTTGTTGCTCATACATATCGTTTATTTACATTTTGTGATCACTGTGGATCACTTTTATGGGGCGCTTGGAATCAAGGAATGCAATGTCGTGGTAAATAGTCGAGCATTTGGCGAAACTTCCGCACTCTTTTTCTCTCTCTCTTTTCTCATAGAATGTAAATTAAATGTGCACAAACGATGTACGAGAAACGTTGCTAATGATTGCGGATTAGATAAGAAGAAATTAGCAAATGTTCTAGCAGATTTAAATATTAGTACTGAACCTCAAAAAATGGTAAAAAAAAACATCGTGTTTACATGAGCTTATCTATTCTTTTGTTTTTGTTGTTTAGGCAAATCCACCAAATGAAGTTGATTGTAAGTGATGAATAGATGTGTAAATTGAAAAAATTTGTTCTGTTTTACTTAGCTCCGTCAACTCCTCAAGTAACTCCTCAAGCCCAGAAAACACCGACCCCTCCGCCGTCATCGACGTCCGACGATAGTTCAGCTAAACGTCAACATCATTTTACGATCGATAATTTTCATTTTCTCAAAGTTCTCGGCAAAGGATCATTCGGCAAAGTAAACAAATCACACATTGATTCACTGTTTTTGATAAATTTTCCGACTTGTCTTCAGGTTCTCCTAGGTGAACATAAACTAACTGGTGAAATCTTCGCAATTAAAGTTTTAAACAAAGATGCAATTATTCAAAACGATGATGTCGAATGTACAATGACCGAACGGCGAATTCTCGCACTTTCGACACGACATCCGTTTCTCACTGGATTATTCTGTAGTTTTCAAACAAAAGAACGTCTATTTCTAATCATGGAATACGTTAACGGCGGTGATCTTATGTTTCAAATTCAACGTTCGAGAAAATTCGATGAATCTCGTGCGAGATTCTACGCATCGGAAGTCACATTAGCATTGATGTTCTTGCATCGACACGGTGTTATCTATCGGGATCTCAAACTCGACAATATTCTACTCGATTGCGAAGGTCATTGTAAAATAGCTGAGTAAGACAATTGTTTTGCAACAAAAGATCAGTGTTTATCTGTTGGATTTCAGTTTCGGCATGTGTAAAGAAGGTATTTTCGATGGGAAATTGACGTCGACATTTTGCGGTACACCAGGTGAGTTGACATTCGATCGAAATTCGATTGTTCAACCGTTTTCTCGTTAGATTATATCGCGCCCGAGATTCTTCAAGAATTGGATTATTCGTTTTCTGTCGATTGGTGGGCATTAGGCGTGTTGATGTACGAAATGATGGCCGGTCAGCCACCGTTCGAAGCTGACGATGAAGACAGTCTATTCGAGTCGATTCTTCGTGATGAAGTACTCTATCCCGTTTGGCTATCGAAAGAAGCTGTTCACATACTCAAATCTGTAGGGAATCAAACGTTTTTTTTTGTTTGAGAAAAAACAAATCTTTTTTTCTTCGAAAGTTTATGACAAAAAATCCAGCGAAACGACTCGGTTGCGTTGCGGCACAAGGCGGCGAGGAGGCTATTAAACGTCACGCGTTTTTCGCCGGTAAAATCGATTGGGAAGCACTCGAACGTCGACAAATCAAACCACCGTTTAAACCGAAAGTTGTTAATCCACGTGATACGAGTAATTTTGATAAAGATTTTACTAATATGCCCGTTGCATTTACGCCAATCGAAGCCGTTATCGTCAAAGCCATCAATCAAGATGAATTCAAAGAATTTTCATACGAAAATCCCGATTGGCGTTGTTTAGAACGCGGCGAAATGCCCAAAGATGATGCTAACGATGGTCGACGAGCATTACGTGATGATTTAACTGTCAATCTAAAACAACCATTACCAATGACGCCTATACTTTCACATCAATCGTCGACAAACGAAACAGTTTCATCGACAATCACAGTCGTCAAAACCGATCATATGCCTATTCCACATACAGAAACGAAACGTAATCCAACTCCGTCACCATTTCAGGCGTTACACACGTCGTCGTCATCGTCGTCATTGCCAACATCTTCGCCAACGCCGGCATCGGCACCTGCTGTCGTTGGCATAGGCAATTCAACGACATTATCGAAAAGCAAATCTCCATCGCCCAATCGTTCGAATAAACTTCTTACAGATCAAACCGATATGTAAACATTTTGTTTGTTTGTTTGTTTTCTTTGTTTTTGCATAATCCTCTCTTTCTATCTATTCGAACTCTAGTCATTTTTCTCTCTCTTTCTCTCTCTTCATTGTTGTTTTCGTCTCAGTGCGTGTCGAGTTCTAAGTTTTATTCAATTAATCATCGTTCTAGTCATTTGAATTCTCTGCTATTGCTCTGCCTCTGTTTTGTGCAATTTCTTGCTTTTTCTTTTTCTCTTGCATAATTTTCATTAGATCGTAGTTCAGTATTACATTATTCAACTGTGTATATACGTACACATGTGTATTATCTCTTGGTGGTTGTCTATTTATTTCTTTGTCGTCACAACACATACACACACACACACTCACACACAGAAGCGTTTTTTCTCTCTTTCTTATTTTCTAAAGTTTTTCTTTGAAAATGAAATAAATAAATAAATCTATTTATCTTTGACAAAATACACATAGATTCATCAACTGATATCATATTTTGTTTTTCGAGATGAAGCAAAGTCGATTAGAAGCATTTTTTCAATCAACATCGTCGTCATTGAAACGTTTGTCCAGTGTCAATAATGAAGAGAACAGATCTCCTACCGAGAAAATAAAACGTTTGAAGTCCGATGAGCATCATTTTTCATTGAATCAATTTTATTTAAACAAATTTTTAACAATTCTCTCATCAGCGATGACACATCATCAAACTCTATTCGAACCCAATGAATTCGATCTATTTGAGAAATATCAACAATTGCCTAGTTCGATTTCAATGTTTCTTTATTTTCTATTATTTTGCAATTGTTTTTTATTCAGTTTCATCGCAAATTGTTTTCATTCGTTTACTGATGCGACAATGTAAATGGCTTCGACGTTCGACGATTAATTACGAACTCGATGATGTGGATAATACGACAGATTATTTAACACCATTGGTACAAATCGGTTTACTACAAGATAGTAAGTGTTTGCATTGAATTGAATTGATGGAGAATTAAGTTGTTTGTTTTATTTTTGAGTTTCGTCATTCGATGATCTCGATACAGGCCTTCGTTTGTTAACAAGCGATGAAATGCGTGAATTTTCGAAACGTTTTCATTGCCAATCGAAAACAAACAAATCGAAAAAGACTTCGATTGAAAATTTAAAAAATCTCACTAATCAATACAAATCCGTGTTCGGTTCAACGACAACTAATCGTGATCATTTATTATTAAAAGAGTTTGGTTTTGAAAATCAACAAAACATAAAATTCACATTCTCGATTTTATATAGATTAAAACGAATCATTCAAAATTGTTATAAAGTCTCGGAAGATATACGTGGTTTGTTCTTTCGAATGATGTTAGTCTACCATCCGGTGGCATTGTCAGATATGGATGATCTCGATCAGAATGCATTTACTATTTTGTAAACGAGAAAAATATTAGTTTTTCTTTTGAATTCGAAATCAGATCGTTGCATTTAGATTTAAAACTTTGCAAATAACTCGTGGTGAGAGAAAATTACCTTGGACAGAAGAACAGATCAATCATGAGTATTTACCATTCAAAACACGTGAACATCTCAAACTGTATGATGATTGTCTTTTGTTTTCTCAATGATGAAAATTTCGAAATTTTAGTTATCAACAAGCAATCGATCTTCAAAATGAATATTATGAATTAGAACAATCGAAAGATAATAATAAATTGATATTATTCTACGAGAAATACAATCAAATTTGGAGAGAAATGATCGATTCAGTAAATGAAGACGTTCGTAGTGAACATTTAACCGGATATTTTCGTCGATTTTCTCCGGATTATGTTCGTATGCGAATATTTTCTTCGTTGACCGAAGTTTTACAACGAGCTGGTCGATATGAAGATGCTATTGAATTGCTTCAATATTTACTAGGTAAATTCAAATTCATCAATTCAATAAAAACAAATTCGAAAGTTTTAGATCGACCGATGTATCGTCGTCATCGTCGTGGCAAATTATGGAATCGTTTAGCCTTGATTCAAGAAAAATATGTCAAAACTCACGGGCCTCAACAATGTTTAGACACGATCTATCAAGCTCTGCAAGATTCGAGTGTTGATCTAGGCGATCGTCTTGCTCTATGCGAACGAGCGAAGAAATTGTATTCAAGAAAGAAACTCCAAGGACAATTAAAAGCAGATTGGATTGAAAATGAAGAAGAAAAGATTATGATGAAAATTCCTCTGCCGAAAGAAGTTTGTTGATGACGATGAATTTCGAATTGACAACGATGAGGATATTTAGATTGAAATCACCGGACGTTTGATAGCAAATGATAGTCTCAAGGGTAAAGTGACATATACAGTTCAAGATCCTGTTGATGGATCGATTAAATTTTGTACTGTCGAAGAATTAGCCATTCATCATTATCGAACCGAACATGATTATACATTTGGTAGATGAATGAGAATCTTTGGAATTCAATTGGAATTTTGTTTGTATAGGAATTCATTCGGAAGGCTCGATTATTCGAACGTTAATCGGCTTGTTATTTCTTGATCTGATTTATACATTGCCAAAAGAAGATTTATTGATCGATGTATTTCAAACCGAACCATTGGATTTTCATAGTGAGAATTTCTATAAATCTCGACAGGAACTAATCGATCAACGAATCGAACAATTGAATAATGAAGAAGTATACGAATCAACTATTCAAAATAATCGAAATTGTTTGTTTTTCTTTTTCAAGAATATTCAAAATTTAGCCGAAACAAATTGGAATTTATACAACTTAACAATGAGTTCGGTTGTTGATTGGGATTTATTTCAAAACAAATCGATTTTACTAGTACTGAAGCCGATTCTTTAATAAACAAAGAAAAACATCGTTGTTTGTTTCAGGATGCATTGAAATGTATCGATCCTCAACAAATTCAATCATTATCGATCTATACATTCGTACATAATCGTGCTCTTTGGAAAGGTTTTCCAGATTTATTCCTTTGGAATCCTCTAGCAAAAAAATGCAAAGTAATTAACAAAAGATTTAATTCTATTTCTTGAAATGAAACTGATTTGGAATTAGTTTGTTGAAGTTAAAAGTCATAACGATCGATTATCTTTTCATCAGATCGTTTGGCTTGATAAACTAGTCGAATTTGAACTCGACTGTGAAGTATGTAAAGTTAGTGGTAAGTTTAATCATTCGATTATTAAATACTGAATATTTTTTTGTGTCTGTATGTCTATAGCAAATGGCATGAAAAAACTTCTCCGACGAAACTCATCTACGATTGAATTAGATTAATTGTTATCTTTATTTTTCCTATTTAAATACAATATTTTTTTTCAGATAAATTTGAAGCGAGAATATGCTTTTTTTATATATCGTTGTAGATGTATTCGATTGATAATAATAATAATGATGATGGAGAAGAATGGAATGAAAATGAAGAGCAAGTGCAAGGCTATCAAGCCTTGTTAGATCCAGATGATGATGTCGAAGAAGAAGACGAGGATGTGGAATCAATTGTTCACGATGAAGAAGAGGAGGAAGATGAGAAATTGATCGTCCAAGAAGAAGAAGAAGAAATAGCAGCGGATGATGGTCAACCGAAGCCATTTTGTTGTTCGTTATGTTCGGTATTTTTCAGTAAATTCGAAGGATATCGAGAACATTTTATTTCATCAGAACATCGATATAAACGACGTGACGAAAAGAAACGACTTGGAGTGTGTTTGAAATTTAATTTGCAAAGATTTCAATTGATTGATTAATTTTTTTCAGGAAGGTGCTGTCATCGAAAGTTCACCTGTTGAAGTTTTTGTTAATTTATTACTTTACAACAAAGTAAATGAAATGATAATAGACAAAAGAAAGAACAAAAATATTTTCTCGTTTAGATTCCATTCGAAAGTGTTCCAATCGATATTCAATCGGTTGATTTCAGTTTCAGTGGAACATTGGAATATAAAAATAATAAATACGAACATCAACATGCACCGTCACTCAATGATTTGTATCAAAATCTAACTAATCAATTCAATCAAGATCATCAAAAATATCAACTAAAAATGCCACCACAAAGTTTCTTTGTTGCTCGAGGTTGTTCACCCAAATGAACTCGTCGAACAATCTTAAACATCTATTTCGTTTCGATTTAGATATCTGCCGAAAAGAAGCTGATATAGTTTGGACTGTTTCACGTTATTCGGATGATACAGGCAAATCCGACGAACAAATCGTTCAAGTACGATATTCGATGTTTCATTGATCGTTTTTGAGAGTTGAGAAAATATTTCTGCGATTAGGAATTGTTGGATTACTGTGTGTATTCGAATGTTGAACAAGAACGTGAACGTTTAATTGGACAATCGATTCAAACATGGCGAATGTTTCATCGACATGAAACAAAAGCTGGATTTTGGTGTGATATTTGTAAACAATGCTTTCGAAAACGAAAAGCAATTATATCGGTAGGAGAAGAAACGACGACGAGTTTGATTTCTTCAATACGAATGTTACCGTTTTTTGTTTTAATAAAGCATTTCGAAACAAGTGATAAACATGCAAATAATCTTAAACATCTTCCACCATATCGACGAGCTGTTCAACACGTAAAAACTCTTCTTGTTTCCATTCTCATTTATGATTTCTTATCTAGAGTCTATTTACTGGTCGTTTACTAAATGAATTCGTCGAAATCGACAAATTAACTTATTATCGAACACGTGTCAGCGCGTTTCGAATACCACCATCGAATAAAAACCTAAAAAACGCATTCTATTGTACATTTTGCAAGAAATCATTCGAATCAACATATTCATTAGAAAAGGTATTTCGAAAACACAAAAATTCTCAATCGAATTTATTAATTACTTTAGCATCTTGGCTGGAAAGGACATCGTGAAATCTTACGTAAACGTCGGCAACAAGATACCGACAATCTTCCTCGTCTTGTCGTAAGAATCGAACGATTGTCTCTTTCGAATAAATTCGTATTTTTTTTTGTTGCAGACCTATTTAAATTTCAATCAATTACCACATGAGCAACGTCATGGTGGCATTCAACAAATGGCTAAAAGTCCTGATGAATATCGATCGAGATATCATATCGAACCGATTACCATTGAAAGTTTACAAGAAGATATCAATCGATTCGATAATCAACTTGCACAACAAATTATGCAGAATGTTAATTGTCAACAAGCAAATCATCAACGATTTCAACGAGGAGGAGGAGGAGGACGTGGACGAGGAAGATCGAACTTTCGACAACGAGGACAATTCAATCATGCACGACCATTTCATCCGCCACCAAATCAATTCTATCAGCAAAATAATTTTCATCTACCAACAACATTCCGTCCTCGTAAGTTTTTTTGTTCTTTCATCCAATCGAACCGATTTTCTTTTTCTAGGCAATCCGAATTATTTCAATGGAAACAATAAACGGCCTTATCCACAAAATAACAATAATTATTACCATCAACCACCACGTCAACCATGGGGTAATCATAAACGTCCACGTTTCGACTCAGTTAATTCCTACAATCACCAGCAACAACAACCATCATCAAACAATAGAATCGATTATCGTTACGTGGCTAATCAAAATATGTATCAACAACAGCAACAATTTCCTTAATATTGTCTTTCTTTCCTTATTGGAATAACTAGATAACTTGTTATACAGTTCAATTTTTTTGTTCTTTGTTATCAATACCGATCATTGTTATGAAAATAAACTTGTTTAGAGAAATAATCAAAATTTAATGAGAAATATAAGCAAATGACAACACAAAAAAAACGTTCATCTCAAAGTCTATCTATTACAAATCATTGTGACTTTCACCAGTTCCACCTTGTCCATATAATTTGGTTATAATAGGATTGACAATTTCTTCAAATTGTTTCTTATGTTCTTTCAATTCATCAACTTCAGCACCTTGATTAGCTTCGATCCATTGGATTTGTTCTTCAACAGCTTTTTCAATTGTTTCCTTATCTTCAGCTGATAATTTACCACCTAATTTTTCTTTATCGTTCAATTGAGTTTTCAATGAATAAGTATATGATTCGAGTTCGTTCTTAGCATCAACACGATCTTTAACTTTTTTGTCTTCATCAGCGAATTTTTCCGAATCTTTGATCATTCGTTCGATTTCATCTGGTGACAATCGGTTGGTATTCGAATTGATGACAATATTGTTTTTGTTTCCTGTTCCTTTGTCTTCAGCTGTAACTTTGAGAATACCGTTGACATCGATTTCGAATGTAACTTCGATTTGAGGAACACCTCGTGGTGCTGGTGGAATACCAGTTAAATCGAATTTACCTAAGACGTGATTGTCTTTGGTCATTGGTCGTTCACCTTCGAAGACTTGAATGGTAACTGTTGGTTGATTGTCAGCAGCTGTCGAGAAGATTTGACTCTTCTTTGTTGGGATGACTGTGTTACGTGGAATGATTTTCGTCATAACACCACCCATTGTTTCAATACCTAATGTCAACGGATTGACATCAACGACAAGAATATCAGTCTTACAACCATCGCCGGATAAAACACATCCTTGAACGGCCGCTCCATAAGCAACAGCTTCATCAGGATTGACACCGCGTGATGGTTCTTTACCATTGAAGAATTCTTTGATTAATTGTTGAACTTTTGGAATACGAGTCGAACCACCGACAAGAACGATTTCATCGATAGCTGACTTTTCTAATTTAGCGTCATCGAGAGCACTCTGCACAGGTTCCATTGTTGAACGGAATAAGTCCATGTTGAGTTCTTCGAATTTGGCACGTGTTAATGTTTCACTGAAATCTTCATTATC
>ERZ778026.1249-NODE-1249-length-33390-cov-104.436718_pt1 | contig 33390 bp, 25 predicted proteins | sample MGYA00375756_ERZ778026 | MGnify/ENA primary metagenome ERZ778026 (study PRJEB29350, sample SAMN05389820) | bioreactor metagenome | isolation source: Ammonium sulfate bioreactor | place: South Africa: University of Cape Town | collected 2014-02-18 ... | reverse complement strand
TGCTTTCTCACCTAGTGCTTTCATAGCATTCCATGCACTGATTTTGACCCATTCATCCTTATCTGTTACACCGACCACCAACTTATCAATTACTTTCTTCGTTATTGCTTTCTCACCTAGTGCTTTCATAGCATTCCATGCACTGATTTTGACCCATTCATCCTTATCTGTTACACCGACCACCAACTTATCAATTACTTCTTTTGTTGCTGCTTTCTCACCTAGTGCTCCAATAGCATCCCATGCTCTGCTTCTGACAGCTTCATCCTCATCTGTTACACCGACCACCAACTTATCAATTAGTTCTTTTGTTGCTGCTTTCTCACCTAGTGCTTTCATAGCATCCCATGCACTGCATTTGACACATTCATCCTTATCTGTTACACCGACCACCCACTTATAAATTACTTCTTTTGTTGCTGCTTTCTCACCTAGTGCTCCAATAGCATTCCATGCACTGATTCTGACCCCTGCATCCTCATCTGTTACACCGACCACCAACTTATCAATTAGTTCTTTTGTTGCTGCTTTCTCACCTAGTGCTCCAATAGCATCCCATGCTCTGCTTCTGACAGCTTCATCCTCATCTGTTACACCGACCACCAACTTATCAATTAGTTCTTTTGTTGCTGCTTTCTCACCTAGTGCTTGAACAGCATCCCATGCGTGGTGTCTAATAGTGGCATATGTGTGGGATACACAGTCAGCTATCAGTGTGAGAAGCATGTTTGACGGATTAGATATGGTTGTGGCAGTTATAAAATAAAGTGTGTTCGTTTTCTCTTCTGGATCTTCACTTTTAAGCAAATTGATGAATGTATTAGTAATGATTTCGTGGCAGGTCACAGATTGATTTGTGCTCAATGATTGTGAAAGGTACCGCGTGTACTCTCTATTGGGTTGAAGTATGTTATGTTGAATTATTTGTGCAATTCGTTGGAGAAGATTAGTTCTCATATTAGTATCACCATGTTCGTAGGTAGCTTCAAGAGAAGCAATAATTAGTTGCATATGTCTGATACCTAGGAGATCCTTATGCTTCTTTAGTATAATGCTCCAAAAACTGTTATCGATCGAAGCTTTTGGACATAACCCACCGATGAAAGTGAACATCAATGCATATCGTTGGTTGTATTTCTGTTCTCGAATGAATTTGATCGCGTTTTTCCGTGATGTTGTTGTTAGTTGATTGATTATATATTGTGCGGCAAAGTATTCTTGAAAACTAAGATGGATGAAATAATGATCTTTGTCTAATTCGTTACATGTGCCGATTCCTTTTTTGTTCGATGCTTTAAGCACACCAAAATTTAGAATATGTGGGTGCGCTTTTAATGATATGTTTAGTTGTTTTAAAACTTCTCTCAATAAGTTTGCTCGTATAATAATTTGATTTTCTTTCATGGCTTCAAACGCCAGACATTGTAGGAATTCTAGTTCCTGTTTACATTCGTCATAAATTTCATCATCAGTTAATAGGTTTAAGGATACATCAACATTTTTGCGTGGCAAATATCTACGGCATAGCCATTCGATTATTTTTGTGTATAATGTTGTGACTGTTAGATTTTGTGTCGATGAGAAATTGTCGTCACTCCAAATACTACAAATAAGTTCCAAATTTACTGGAATATGTGCAACACCAAAAACGCTGGGCCTTAATTCTAGAAATTGCAACAGATATTGACTTTTGCTCGATGCATCAATTGATTCATCTGTCACTTGGTGAAAAAACTGATATATGTATTCTTCGACATTTTTATCCGTAAATCCAGTAATTTCCATTTTTACCTTATACGATAATGTATTCAAATAGGGACGTGATGTCAATATGTGATGAGGAGTTTCAAGTAGTTTTTGAAGTAAATCCTTAAGATAAGGTGGTACATCTTGTGCAAATTCATCGTATCCATCGAGTATCCACAAGATTTTTTTAACATCAAACTGTTGTTCGAATTGTGCTTCGTCTTCTTTCGACAGATCATCTTTAAAAACTTCTCTTTTAATAATATCGATTAGAGAATATGTTTTTCCACTTTGCGGTAGAGGATACTTATCGATTGTTAAATTACGCAATTGAATCACAACAAGGATTTTGAATTGCTGAAAGTATGCTCCAGTTGCCCATTGATAGGCCACAAATCGACAAAATGTTGATTTACCAATTCCTGCTCGTCCAAAGACAAGAACTTGCTTTTCAGGTGTTTTACATGGTTCGAATATGTTTTGTATATCTATGGAAGTTTTTGGTGCGTAAATATTTTCGTAAGTACCCAGAATAGCAGTGTGATGCGATATATCGCGCATTTGATTTTCTTTTTCCTGTTGATCTTTGGTATTGACAATTACTAAATTGATATAACTGTCTTTGATTGGAAACGATTTTTCTGGATTCATAAAACGTTCAATACGACTGTTTCTTTGATATTTATATTTGATTAATTCGCATAGGTAACTTGGTTTATCATCTATCGTTAATGTTGAATTACTGTTTGGGTGTGTTGCATTTTTCTTATAATACATTAACCATCGCATGATGTAGTTGATATTTGATATATCTGTAGCGTCATCGAATTCAGCATACGAACCATTGTAATCATGAATCACTGTCTGCAACCAATCACTAGGCTGTAATGTGCTTGGATCTATGAGGAAACATGGAATGATCTTTTTAAATCGTTTTTGAGCGTATTGAAATTCGAATCGACACTCAAGAGATTCTTGATACTCCAGTGTTAAAAAGCAATAAACAACTTCAGCGTTTTCTACTCCAACAGCCAAACTAAATGAGAATTGTATGATGGAGAGATATATGAAAATATAAACGATCTTAAAAATTTTACCTCTCATGAATACTATACATATCAGCAGGTTGAAACCATACTGGAATATACTCAGCTTTCATTTTCTTAGAAATTTCTGATACCAAATCATAGCTGTTCTCATGATATGATAGCATAACATGCTTTCCTTCAGGAATGTTAACACTAGAATAAATACAATTTATGCGATTAATTTGGCTTGTAGATATAAAACATAATCATTTAGTCTTTCAATTTCTCAAAAAAAGAATGGTAAATCGAATACTTATATTTCTGCTTTTCTCTGTTAACTATCTGTATACGGTGATCATCATGATCGAAATGATGTATCAAACAGACTCACCATTCTGTAAGATTTATGGTCGAAATACCATTGTCATCATGATCAACTTTCGTGACACGTAACTTTGTTCCAGGCATAAGTATGATTTCTTGTTCGTTTGGTATTGCTGAATAGGAAGTAATATCTTTCCCATAAGCTGAGTCGATGCAGAATAAAACACCCTTATCACATTTGAAACCACCAGCAAAGTCATCACTTTTCGAACAAGACGTGATACTCCACCAAGTATGTATATTATTTTCTTTGAAATCAGAAGCGTTAACATTATAAACACCACGCCATACTTTAGCTGAGTGCGATGGTAATTTATAAAGTCCAGTAAGCAATAATTTGAGATAAGGAAACCATAGTTTCAAAGAAGATCCATCTTCATTCCGAAGTGCCTTATTTAACTCTCCATACAAAGGTATTGTCATCGTATAAAGATAAATAGCTGCTGCTTCGTTTATGGGGATATTTGGATGGTTAATAAACTTTTCCTTTGCTGTTTCAACATGTGTCAATGCATCAAGTACTAAACCAGCAATGGGTTGTACAGCTTCTTCTAACGAAACGAGTGGTTCTGTTTCAAAACCTGATATCGGATTGTAAGTCTCTGTCTCAAGTTTCGAGAGAGAAGCAGTTATAAACCGATTGTTTGAGAGCGTCATTTGATGCTAACTTGAATTATTGATTATCTATAACAAACGGAATTTTTATTCATTGTTAAGAATTAGTTCTGTCCTAACTAAATGTAAAGGGAAAATTATTTGCATACTGTGCTCGAAAAGAGAAAACAGTAAATATGTTTTTTTTATCAACCATTAAAAAATCATTCATACATGGAAACGGTACCGCTTATTTATGTCACTAGATGATGTCAGTAGTGTCCGATTTGAAAGTTGAATTCAACTTTACAACTTGAAATTTCAAGTTTCAACTTTCAATTTTATATCTTCAGATATCTTCAGTTGAATTTTCAAATTGGACATGTATGAACCTTTTTTTAGTCACATTTCGATGTGTTTCAATAAAACTTAACCGAGAAAGAGAAATTGAGTTTCAAACGCAGGGTCATATTTTGTACTTTCTTATTTGTATAATGTTACATCATTTGCAAGGTAAAACAGTACGAAAAAGGACTCGTTAAAATAATATGCACCCTTTAGTCATAAACATTCATTAGTGTTGCGTGACGCTTCTATATATATACGATACGACGTTTTATTCTTCATAATTGTACAATTAGAATCATGGATAATCAAACGAATACTAATACGATTGCTCTTCCTGAACCTCATACATATCAAATTGTGCTTGGTTGTATTGCATTTTTTCTCGTTTTACCATTTGTATTAGTTCCATTCAGTCGATATCCTTTGGGGAGTACAGGTGCTGTTCTCGTTGGTGCTCTTCTTATGGTTGTCACAACTGTTATCGATCAAACAGAAGTTTACACAATAATCGGAGATGTTAATAATTTAAAAACAATATTTTTATTATGGGGAATGATGATTATCTCGTCGTTTTTCGAACGTGAACGTGTTGTCGATCATTTACTAACAAAACTTTTTCCTGCTGAACTTTCATTTTACTGGTGGATTGTTCGATTAAGTATCATCGATTCAATTCTCGCTGCACTATTTACAAATGATGTTGCCTGTGTGATATTAACACCATTAGTTTTACAAAAATGGATCGAACAAAAACGAGATAAAAAAGAATTGAATACTCTATTGTTAACAATTGCAACACAAGCAAACATTGGAAGTACATTGACAATTTTTGGCAATCCACAAATGGCTTTGATGGCATCGAAATCGAATGATTTTGTTGACATTCACAGTCGATTAGAATTGAAAACTTGTGTTGAATATTTATGGTTGCCAGTATTTATTGTATGGCTATTGAATGTAGGTTGTCTTATGTTATGGTTTCGTTTCAGTCGAACTAACTCGAACGATGTAAATTCATCGAAAGATGATTCTAGTGAATTAGGAACTGTTGAACAACCATCGATATCGACTGTTATTTCTCCACCAACACCAAATCTATCTCAATGTTCATTTAGTGAACGTTATCGATTGAAACGATCGAAATTAATGCGAGATCGTAGTGTTTCAGTTGCTTCATTTCCAAGTCTAGCAGATGAAGCCGAACAAATCGATGAGTCATTTCTACCATCAGAATCTCGACGTTTCAAACTCATACTATTCATATTATTACTCATCGTCATTATTTTATTATTTATTTCAAATAGTAAAATCTATTTTGATATTGGTCTCGTACCTGTTGGTGCAGCGATCATTCTCCTTGTTGCAGATACATTTATTAATCATCGACCTCCAATCGCCATCTTAACTCGAATCGATTGGAATGTTCTTCTTCTCTTTTTTGGTCTTTTTGTTTGGCTCAGTGGACTCAATTCAACTGGTATTCCTCATCGCATATGGTTTGTACATAATGATTATCGAAATTCAATTGAACTTTTTCTATTCTAGGGTTGCGTTAGGTCTTGATACTGCATCCTTGAAAAGTATTCGAGCTCTTTTTCTCTTTTTTATCTTCACAATTGTTGGTAGTAATATTTTCTCGAATGTTCCATTGACATTACTTGTTCTCGAGCAAGTTCCACGAACTGGCGATCATTTGGATTTGATTTTATATCTTGCTTTTCTGACTACGATTGCTGGTAATTTGACACTATTTGGTAGTGTGGCGAATTTAATCGTTGCACAAAAAGCTCTCGCAAGTTCATTGGAACATCGATTTGATTTTTGGACCTACTTGAAATTCGGTTTTCCTACAACGATTGTATTTAGTCTCATTGGAATGTTTATTATTTATGGTCTAGTTCAAGTTATTCATTGATTTTTACGAGAAGATTTATTTCAAATGAAACAGATAGCTTTTTAGAGAGCAGCACGAAATTCTGTCATAGAAAAATTCGGATCGATTTTACGACCAGCTGGATAGCAAATTTCCTTGTGTGCTTGTACATGTTCAGTCGGTACATTGAAAGCTGCTTTAAGTGCTCGAACACCACGTACATAACTTTGCCATTGTACTTCCGGCCAATAGATATGTCCAACATCTGTTGGCGGAATGCCAATGCCTTCGGCTTCAATACCAATAGCGTATTGATTGGAGAATAATGATGGATCGGTGACTTCACCTGCGTGATAGGCAAGACCAGCGGCAATTGTAAACCAAGTACCACTTCGACCGAGACCAAGTTGTGCTAATGGTCCTGGAAGATCCGGTCGACCATCTCGAACAATTGGCAATGATGGATAATCTCCTGTTGGGGCACCAGCTGTATGATGGCAAATAATACTTCGAATTTCAGTTAATGGACCATGAGCACGTGTTTTCCAACCATCGACTTCAGTCACATTCAAACCAGCATTACGAAGAATTTCAGCTAAATTAGTGACCATTAAACCGCTGGTAATATGGCTCAAACTGAGACATATTAAAATAGTACGAATGCCGAGCATATTTTTAACTTGTGATTCTATTCTTTTCGATTATTTTTCTATCTTATATATGCGCGTAGAAACGATAAGAAAAAAAGATTTATCGAACAGGTGTGTATGAATACATCGTTTTATTTAAATCGACAGAAAAAAGATTAGATTTCAAAGTGCCGCACGAAATTCATCCATAGAAAAATTCGGATCGTCTTTTTGAAGAGCTCGAACACCTTTCAAATAACTTTGATATTGCACTTCAGGCCAAGAGCAAGTTGGGCTATTGGACCACTATTTTTCATTAGAAAGAGAAAGAAACATTCAATTTTTTCTTTTTTTATTAATAATACAGCACAAATCGATAGAATTGACCATTTAATTTTATGACAAATATCTTGAGGGTGCGGCTAAAACTATTGTTATTGTTCCATCTTTGTTGATAAAAACATACTTTCGAACCATGTCTAGAATCGGATGAGTAATATTTCCTAATCGATTTAGAGTTTGACTATCGGAGATATTCATAGCTGAATTTCCATCAATAGCATTCAATATTGAATTGTTGTATTTAACAATTCGATCTGGTGATGTTTTAAGATATAGATTTCGAATGAAACTATCTTGTGTATTGACGTAAAGAAGAAAATGCTCTTGATTTTTTCACTTGTGCAGTCGTTACAACACAATCCACGAAAAATAAGAAAAGCAAAGCCTTTCTCGAAACAATTTTTTTTTTCTAGATCTATCAACGTCTATTATCAACTGTTTGAAAAACTTTCGAAAGCAACCATATGATTGATGAAAGTAACACGTTTGTATAGAAATGTTTCAATCATCTTTGCATATATTTTGCTTTCATTTTAACTATCGATTAGTCATGAATAAACGAAACAAAACAACCAATAAAAATAAACAAAAACGCGGACGTGGACACGATCTCCACTTATTGTAAAACCGTATACCAAAAAAAGTGCACTAATCATAAAAATAAAATCAATGGTATGACAAGACCATGTCGGAGAAGTTGATCAACCATGCATTTCTTTATCGGAATAACAGAGCAGATACATTCTTGATATGGTATCGTTTTATATGAATATGTTGCATTCATTGTAAAGTTTGACATTCGAAAATTGAGCAACATTTTGTTGTTTTATGAATCAAAACAATGAAAGAATTTAGCTAAAGAAAATTCTGAGTTTTGGGAAACAGCAGCAAGTATTGTAGACTGTATTCAAACAATTTGAACTAATAACTATCGGAAAACAATAACTGACATGTATGGAAATCAAGGTAAGAATAGAGGAAGAGATATAGGCATCATTCGACAACATATGAATAAGCATTCAGGAAGATAAAGATCATTTCCTTCTGCCAATTGCTAACATAACATATTATTTATCAGTGGCATCTACGTATATGTGTATTATCTCAAAGATGAGAAATCGTTCCAATCGTGTTGTTTGTTGATTAAATAATTGAAAATAGGTTTTGTAATAATCACTAGTGACTTCATCGAATTTCATTGAAAAGATTTGTAAATGTTCGTTCAGTGATGAAAATTGGATTTGAAAGAATGAAATAGATCGAAAGAAAATAATTATCGAAATAGGTTTGACTTAATTCATAAGCAAATCGACGACGAGGATCGGTTTCAATACGAAAAAAGAATTCATCGATTTCAGTGAGCTGATTGTTCGATGCGTAATCTTTTAAAGCAGTGAGATACGCACCGATAGAACAAGAAAAATAAACACAAAAATAATAACACCGACGACGTCTAGATTATTTCATTTCTTTATATGTGTATGAACCGTGAATACAAAAAAAGAGAAAGATGTTCTGTGCAGGTGTCGAACCTGCGACCTTCTGCGTGTTAAGCAGATGTGATAACCGCTACACCAACAGAACTGACTAGAATCTCGGATCATCTGGCAAGGATTTTAATTTTTTATGAAAAATAAGATGCAAAAATGTGTTCCGTGCAGGAGTCGAACCTGCGACCTTCTGCGTGTTAAACAGATACGATAACCGTTTCGTCAACAGAACTGAGTAGAATCTTGGATCATCTGGCAACGATTTTAATTTTTTATGAAAAATAAGATGAAAAAATATGTTCCGTGCAGGTGTCGATCCTGCGACCTTCTGCGTGTGAAGCAGATACGATAGCCGTTTCGCCAACAGAACTGACGAGAATCTTGGATCTTCTGGCAAGGATTTTAATTTTTTATGAAAAATAAGATGCAAAAATATGTTCCGTGCAGGTGTCGATCCTGCGACCTTCTGCGTGTTAAACAGATACGATAACCGTTTCGTCAACAGAACTGAGTAGAATCTTGGATCATCTGGCAACGATTTTAATTTTTTATGAAAAATAAGATGAAAAAATATGTTCCGTGCAGGTGTCGATCCTGCGACCTTCTGCGTGTGAAGCAGATACGATAACCGTTTCGTCAACAGAACTGACGAGAATGTTGGATCATCTCGCATCGATTTTAATTTTTCATGAAAAATAAGATGAAAAAAAGAAAAAATATGTTCTGTGCAGGTGTCGAACCTGCGACCTTCTGCGTGTTAAGCAGATGTGATAACCGCTACACCAACAGAACCCGAACTTGATGGGTGGAATTACAGTGCATGTTCCTAATAAGAACAGTTTTTAATGTAAAATGCATGGAATTGTTTTTTCTTTCACTAAATGAATAATCTGAGAATCAAAACATGAAAAATCCAATGTTGCTCCGCTAGAGAAAACGTTTATTAATGAATTTTACATCAAACTCCAGCGGTTGAGGTTTGACCAAGGTTTCTTCTGTCTTTTTACATACAGTTAGGAGATACAACGTAAGTATCGGTTTATACGGAGCGAAAATTCTTTCAAAATGACTTAAGCAAAAAAAGATGATCGCTGATTCGTTGTTCTTTTTCAATTGTTGCCTGTTGATGATCAAGTTTACGAAGTGTATCCTTTAAAAATAAAAATTTTAAATACAGAAATAAAAAAACGATCGACCATTTTACTTGTCGAAATTTAGCATTTTGTGTGACAAGTTGTTGTTGATTTTTTTGCTTAAAATATCGGTAGCCAACGTACGCATATTCAAACAGAAAGGTAAACATGCCGGCGATTATGCCCATTCGCTCCATCCAGGAACAATAGCCACGTGCCATTACTGCTTGGATTATTAAGACAGCTATTGCACAGACAAGATAAACGAATGGTGGGCCGTATGGACCAGAGAAAGTTAATATCATCTTTTGAATTGCTTCGATCAAGATTTTGCAAATCTTTGATGTGTACGAAATACCAACGAATAGAACATTTTTGTTCTTCTTGTCAAATGAAAATCAAAGTGACGTCTTGAAAAAGAAAACAACTGATAAAAAAATAATCTTTTCTTCTCTCTCTCTCTCTTTTTATCACCATTTAACTGCGAACGAATTAGAATTCAGATCTTGATTCACATATTTTTATTTTAATAAATATTTTAGAGAGCAGCACGAAATTCATCCATTGAAAAATTCGGATCGTCCTTTCGACCGATTGGATACGCTATTTCTTTATGTCCTCGAACAAGATCCGTCGAGACATTAAATGCTTTTTGAAGAGCGCGAACACCTTTCAAATAACTTTGATATTGTACTTCAGGCCAATAGATGTGACCAACATCTGTAGGCGGTTCACCAATTCCTTCGGCTTCAATACCAATTGCATGTTCATTCGAAAACAATGTTACATTAGTAACAACACCTGCATGATAGCAAAGACCTGCAGCAATAATATACCATAAACCACTTCGGCCAAGACCAAGTTGAGCTAGTGGACCAGAAAGATCTGGTCGACCATCACGAACGATTGGTAACGATGGATAATCACCTGTTGGAGGACCACAAGTATCATGAATGATGATACTTCGAATGTCGTCTATCGGACCATGAGCACGTGTTTTCCAACCATCAACTTCAGTCACATTTAAACCTGCATTACGCAAAATATCAGCTAAATTCGTTAACATTAAAGCATGACTTGTGAAGATTAACGAAAGAAATACCAACGAATAAAACATTTTTGTTCTTCTTGCTAAATGAAAATCAAAGTGACGTCTTTTAAATAAAAACAACTGATAAAAAAAATAATCTTTTTCTCTCTCTCTCTCTCTTTCTTCTTATCATCATTTAACTGCGAACAAATTAGAATTCAGATCTTGATTCACATATTTTTATTTTAACAAATATTTTAGAGAGCAGCACGAAATTCATCCATTGAAAAATTCGGATCAATTTTACGACCAGCTGGATAGGCTATTTCTTTGTGACCTCTGACGTGAACTGTAGGCACTTCAAATGCTCGCATAAGAGCTCGAACACCTTTCAAATAACTATCGTATTGTTTTTCGGGCCAATAAGCATGACCAGTATTTGTTGCTGGAATGCCGGTACCTTCAGCTTCAATACCAATAGCATATTGATTCGAATATAAGGTTGTATCTGTAACAACACCAGCATGATATGAAAGGCCAGCAGCAATGATAAACCAAGTACCACTTCGACCTAAACCGAGTTGTGCTAATGGTCCCGGAAGATCGGGTCGACCATCACGAACAATTGGCAATGATGGATAATCTCCAGTTGATGGACCGGCTGTATCATGACAGATAATACTTCGAATAGCAGTCATTGGACCATGAGCACGTGTTTTCCAACCATCGACTTCGGTTACATTCAAACCAGCTTTACGAAGAATATCAGCTAAATTTGTTAGCATCATTCCTGGTTCCGTTGCATTGTTGGCAACAAACGCATTTGCTAGACAAATTGTCACGAATAAAAGAGTAATACGAAGCATAACTTCAATTGAAATTAATGTGCATCGGGTCTCCGGTGCATTGTTATATAGTATAATGATAAGAAGAAAAAAAACTAGATCGCCACCTGTTATTTTCACAGATTCGAGTTTAAATCGAGAACAAAAAAAATAGTGCCCCGGGTGAGGATCGAACTCACGACCTTCAGATTATGAGACTGACGCTCTACCGACTGAGCCACCGCGGCGGCTGTTCAATATCCTTCCTTTTCACGAGCGAACATAATCAAATGAATTTAATAGAATTTATTTTTTCTTAATTATTAAGAGCAGCACGAAATTCATCCATAGAAAAATTAGGATCAGGTTTACGACCAGCTGGTACAGCCGCTTCTTTATGTCCTAAAACACGTGAACTTGGAATGCCATAAGCTGCTTGAAGAGCTTTAACACCACGAACATAACTTTGATATTGTTCTTCAGGCCAATAAGCATGTCCAACATTGGTCGATGGAACACCAGTACCTTCAGCTTCAATTCCAATAGCATTCGAATTTCCGAAAATGGAATCATCAATAGTTTTGCCAGCGTGATAGGCTCGACCAGCGGCAATAACATACCAAGTTCCACTTCGTCCTAAACCGAGTTGAGAAAGAGGACCGGGAAGATCCGAACGACCATCACGAACAATTTTCAATGATGGATATTCACCGGTAGCTGCACCAGCTGTATGATGAGCAAGAATACCTTTAACCGATGACATTGGACCATGTCCTCGTGTTTTCCAACCGTCAACTTCAACGACAGTCAAACCAGCTTTACGAAGAATATCAGCTAAATCCGTTAGCATGCCTTCGACTGGCGCTGGTGTCGAACCAAGATTACAACATTGAACATTAGCAGCACCTGGACAAATACCAGCATGTGGAACACCGCCACGAGCTGTACAAACTGCAGCTTCCATACACGTTGAACTACAAATAATAACAATAAAAAGCAAATGACTAATTTCAATTTCTTTTTTGTCTTTGTTACCATGAACAACATTGAATATTATTTGCACCACTGCAGAGACCTTTTTGTGAATTACCACCTTTGGTACTGCATACACCGACATCTAAACATGCGTTTGAAGACCAACAATCAGCAGCTAAGGTGACTCCAAAGCAGATAAATGGGAGACAAACGAGAATAAACTGGGAACTTTTACCGAACATTTTCTTTTTCTTCTTTACAATATCAATTAAATTCGATTAAAGTCCAATCGTTTTCGTTCTCTTATATACTGATTTCTTACGTCAATAAAGGATTAAAAACAAGCTCCGAATATATAATCTCAAAACAATCAAAAACCTATTAGAAGAATCGCATTTATCATTAACAAACATATTGTTTTCTCGCCATTAAATCTCCTACTGTGTGCGTGTCATTGCGTTGGTGTTTAAAAAAATGAAACAAAATTAAATTCTCAGTGTTATCTGTTTACAGATTTATTAATCAATTGAAAAACAAATAAAACGAGAAAAGAAAAGTTGCGTATTTTTAGTGGATCCAACGACGACTACGAATAAGAGCTGGAAAAGCGATTGTATACGGCGAATGTGCCGATGATGATCCTTGATAATAATTCATCCATTTTCGTTTGACTTGTCGTTTGTCGTTGAAATTTTCATCTTCATCACTATTTTCATCGTTAACATACGAACGATCATGCAATTGTTCGAACATTAACGCATCAGTTAAATGACTATTTTCAATATCGGCATTTCGTGTTGGTAATGCTGTCATCAAGAATAGATAATTCACTGTTAGCAATAGTAGACATATGTAAATACGAGTGAACATGATTGTGTGTTAACTTGGATCTCGATTGAATGAGAAATGACTTTGAAAAGAGGGGAAAAAAAAGAGCGAAGGCGAAGAAGACAGAGAGAGAGAGAGAGAACGTACTTGAAATTTCCGTTTTATTTCAACGAAGAGCATAGACAATAATACTTCAAAAATCAATGTTGTTAATGTCAAAAATTAATTCTCGATTTCAACTCAAATCAAGTTTGACATTTGGTAATTATTAATTTTTTTTGTTGTTGTTGATCGAATTCAATTACGAGAGATGTCGTCATAAATCAGGATACCGACTAGTAAAATTCATTTTCTATCGTTGCTAAGCAACACAAATAACAAGTAAAAGTAAATGGTTGTATGCGTGTGCGAACTGCTGCTATTCACATAATCAAGTCATTTGATCGAACGAAGAACAATGACTGATATTTTAATCAATTGGCTTGTTAGTGATGTTCAACTATCGAAAAAAATCGGTAGAAAACAACAATCATCCTTTTTTCGTTTTATTTTCATGTTTTTTATTAAGAATCAACAAATGATCTTGCCGTTGAATTCGCAACAGGCTATCTCTTCGGTGAAATTCTCTCGAAATACGGTCTCCAAGAAGATTTTGCACAATTTAGCACCAATAAGTTCGTCGAATTTTCTTCTTTTCCTTTCAAAAACATCTTCAATCACATAGAAATTCCGTTTCACAATTGAATAATTTCACTCGAATCGAACGCACACTTCATCTTCTCGGCATTCCATTTAACACGAACAATGCTCGGCAAATAATGACAATGGAAAAAGGTGCTGTCACGCAGTTACTCTATCAATTGTATACATCATTGAATCGAAAAAAGAAACGAAATCTAACGGGAACTGCCATGGAAACAATGACAGCACCGGCAACCAAAGTCTTAGCTCAAGCTGAAACGCAACAATATCAAAATGTTTGTTTCGATTTCATTTGAAATCCAAAGAAAGATAAATATTTTAGTTAATTCGAAAACGAACGACTCGTCAATGTGATCTCAGTTTGCAGCAATTAGTTGCCAAACATCAACAATTCAAAGCTCTTCAAGATGAAATTATCAATAAACAAAAGTTGAAAATCATTTCTCGACTTTTTCCCCAATCAAGTTTTTTTTTAGATGTGAAGAAGAAGAAGAAAAACGACAAGAGTTCGAATCGAAACGACAGTATCTCCTCAATCGTTCCAAAGAAAAACGAGCTAAAGACGCCGAAGTTATGGCGAGAATCAAGTAAGTCATTGACTTGAGATTTTTTGAGAACAAAAAAAAATCTAAACGAGATGTAAGTACAACGAAAAATTTAATTAGATCAGATCAAGAAGATCTTGGTTATGAGCTCGAAATCGAGCCGATGCCGTAAGTTTTGTCATCTCCTCATTCTCTCGTCTATTCTGCATGTTTCTTGAAATCGATGGATTCTATCTCGCTTTGCATGATCTAGGAGACTTGATGATCTCTGTTTCGTTTGTTGAATTGAAATCTAAGATCGATTTGATGGTCTTTTAGAGCAAGTGTGGTTATGATACCGAAAACGCCGCCATTATTTTCCAAACAAGCTCTCGAGAAAAAACGACGATTGAAAAAAGAACTCGAAATGCAAGACACAATGAGTGACATTCGAAAATTCGAACGACGAGTTTTACAACACACAGATTTCGATGATGACGAAGGTTTCGACGAGAATGCTGCAGGGTAAATCATCGTCAATTCATTTCGAAAAACCTTCGTTCTCGATTTTAAGTGAATCAATGAATCTCTCGGATATGGAAATCGCTTCGCCCTATGAACAAGAAAACAAAGATCCATCGAAGAAATCTCACGAATTAGTTACTTATACGAAAACTCTGCCAAGCGGACAAGTCGATCCGTATATCCTCGAGATTCGACGACGTTTACAAGAAGATATTCACGCTCGACGTGAACGAGAAAAACGTCGTCGAAAAGTTCTAGTCGATCAACTTCGAGCATTAGAAGCTATCGAAGTATTTGACTTGTTTTCAAAACAAAAATTCTCTTTTGATTCAATTCGTAATTCTTAGGATTCCAAACGAGAAGAATCACTTGTCAGCCATCTACTTCGTCAATCACAATTCGAACGACGTCTCGCCGTTGAATTGCTACAAACTCGACATGAAAAGGACGTTCTCCGACAGAATCGCATTGCCTACGAAAAACAATTAGAAATCCGACGACGACAAGACTTCATCGAAGCCATGGACCGAGAAGCCGTATGAAATCTCGATCGACTCGCATTTTTTTCTCAGTTCTCGTTTTTAGGAATTAGCACGTTTAGCTCGACTTGAATATGCCGAACAAGTCCGAAAAGACAAAGAACTCCATGATATCCTTCAAGCTGACAAAGCCGAAGCGAAACACAAAGAACACGTGGAATTCTGCACGCATCTTACTTGGCAACTCGTCGATTTCGCAGTGAAAATCGGCGAATATCGACAATTGACCGAAAAGTAAGCGATTTTATTCGTTTTTCCTTGGGAATTTCACGATGTTTTTTCTCGTTAGTCTAATTCCTGCGAAAGTCTGGCGTGAATGGAACGCGTTGTTCGTTAGTGATCGTCCGTTTTTCGACGATGAACAACAAGATTCCAACGACGGACAAAGAACTTTGGATCGACAAGATCAAAAACTCCACGCACAAACTGTTCTTGAAGAGGAAAGTTTGAAGATTCTCGATGAAGGAGATTTCAATGAATATCGAAATATGATCGGCGAATGGGAGCCACCTGCTGCCAGTCAAAGTGCAACCGCTATTACTCATATACCGCCTTTGGACAATCCGATATTCGGTTTTATTGTCAATCGATTGCATAATCTTGTTCATCCTCCAGCTGTATGTTTGAGTTTTGAATTTGTTTTTGAGAGAAAAGAACTTTTGTTTGTCAAGGATGTTGTTCCACCGCCATTGTTCCCGGCGTTTGGTTTGAAAATGCTCGTTCTCGGAAAATCATTTGCGGGCAAATCAACGATCTTAAAACGTTACGGCGAAGGTACTCGAATCTTTGAAACACAAACTTTTCTCTATTTTTATCTGATCAATAGAAAATGGCGTCACGATTCTGAATGTCGAACAACTATTACACGAAGCTGTCGAAGCTTTTAACAATGGCGAATTGCTCGATGGCGAACTGGTCGACGATACTGATGTTGATCAAACACCAAAACTCGATCATGATGATGTTCCAATTTCACACGGAAACACAACACTCGATCAAGCAGGTGAATAAATTGTGTGTGTTTTCGATTGGCTTTGTTGTTTCATAACTTATCTAGATAATTCGTATTATATAAATCGAATTGAAAATGATGATATTTTTGATATCTTTCGAAAAATTGAGACGGGTTCATTGTGTTTACGAATGTTTCAAATGAACACGAATGCGAAAAAGAAAAAACGAAAAAAATCGAAGAAGAAGAAGAAAGAAAAGAAACACGAAGAGATTAAGTTCCTACCTTTGAATACAACTATAACTAGTTCAGGTTTTCAATCGCTCTTGCTTTTGCACTATAAGTTCGTTTTTTTTCCTCGAACTATTCTCACTGTTTCGTTTGTTTTGTTATACAGACAGTGAAAATCCTCAAGGTCCACCGCCAACTCTTGCCGATCAAACCGAATCCATCGATTCTAAAAAGAGCAAACTGGATAAACTCAGTGATCGTGCTAAACTCGGCTCGATTATCACTCAATCGCTTAAACTTGGCGAGTCTTTAAGCGATCGTATGGCAGTTCAATTACTCGTCGAACGTCTTCGACGAATTCCCGAAGGCGAAGGTTGGATTATCGATGGTTTCCCAACGACATACGATCAAGTTAAATTACTCGAAAATGCTCTCTCGGGTTATGAAGAAGAACATATCAAAGATTTCGATCCACTCTTAGCACCAAATCCTCGTCCACCACCGCCTCCTGAACAGTACAAATCCATCATCGATCTCGTCCTTCTCTTTCACGTCAACAACGACATGGTTATCCGACGAGCTGCTGGCCGTTCATGTAAAAAGCAAAACAAAAAACATTCCTTTTCGAATCGTTTTCGTTTTCTAGACGCTCCGTTGGCCAATCGAGAATATCACGAACAGTACAATCCGCCACCAGCTGGTTCGTCAACGGGCTTCAACGGTCAAGAACAAGTCTTTCCAACAAAAGACGCAGCGAACGATATGGAACAACTGCAACATCGTATTTCACAATTTCAAGAATCCTATCCTCGAATCGAGAAATTCTATAATGAATATTCGAAAGTTGTGGTCGTCGATGAAGTCAACGAAGATTTGCCGTTGGATGAAGAACAATTGTATCATGAATTCTCGAGATCGATCGAAACCTATGTCGATGAAGAACAAGCGAAAATTCGACAGGCGGAAGAAGAGAAACAGAGAGAGGAAAACGAACGATTGGAGAGAGAACGACAAGAAGAAGAAGCGAAACGAAAAGCCGAAGAGGAAGAACAACAAGCTAAGGAAGCTGCTGAAGCGGTTAGAACGAAAAACGAGTGTTTAAATTGTTAAATTTCGTTTTGAATTTAGGCCGCTGCCGCTGAACGTGCTGCTCAAGAAGCTGCTGAAGCCGGTAAATAGAAGTTTGAGAGTGTTGTTTCTTCACATTTTCTCGATCAGTCTCATTTCTTGACAGTCTAAGTTTGAATAATTCAAGTCGAAGAAAACGAAAACATCGTCGTTCGAGTGATAAATCGCTCGCTTTTTATTTTGCATTTTTCTTATTTTTTTCGAACGAATTTCTTGATTTTATGTAGAAGCAGCAGCAGCTGCGAAAAAAGGCGGCAAAGGTGCGAAGAAAGACCGATCGCCAAGTGCCAGTGTCGACAAGAAAGAAAGTCCAAAAGCCGGTGGTAAAAAAGGCAAAAAAGACGAAGAACCAGCTCCAGCTGCTCCAGCAGCTCCTGCCGAACCGCAAGGACCACCACCGCCGAAACCAGGCACCGAAGAATGGGTCTACGTTCAAGAACCGATCGATCCAGAGATTTCAACGATACTTTCGAGTTATTACGATGCTGTCGAATTGAATTACATCGATGCGTGCAAATTAGTCTTTCGAAATATTCGTTTCGAACGTTCGCATTTAGTCGATCATTTCTATACGATTAAAGTGAATTTCAAAATCTTTCTCGATCGACCGGATACGAAACAGGAATACGTCGATGTTTTTGTCAAAGTAGATTTTCAAACCAACAACCAAAAAAAAAGACACGATTAAAATTCGATTTTCATAGGATTTCAATGCGCTACCAGACGACGCACGTGATGATGATGAATTCAAACAAGAACTTCATCAACGTGTCGAAGATCTAAGTGATACTCTACATGAAATTGCCTCACAACGTAAAGAAGAATCCGAAAAAGAACGTGAAATGATCATGACCGACGGATGGGTTCAAGATCATCTCGGTCTTCTCACAAATCATTACATCACCTTGTTACAGGTTCGAACAACAATCTCAACCGTCAAACAATTCTTTTTTGTGTATAGGGTGAAATCGATCGATATCAAGATTCGTTACGAATGCTCCGTGATTATTACAAATCGATGCAACAACCAATTCCCGATGAAATGAAACAAGAATACGCTCGTTTGCCGTTGTTCGAACTGATGGAAGCTGGCGAACGACCAGCATCAGTTGCTGAAAGTCTTGTCGATTACGATGCGGCTAAATCACCGGTTTCACCAGGTGCAAACGCCGATCTCGATACATCGTCTCAATTAGGCACGCCGAAAAAAGGCAAACGAGCTTCATCAGCAAGCAAAGGCAGTAAACGAACACCATCGCCACCGAAATCACCCAAAGGTGGAAAGAAAGGCGCAGGTAAAAAAGAACCTCAACTCTCAACTGACACAACCGCACAAACACTCGGACAAGATCCAACAAAAAACCTCAAACCAAAGTAAAAAAAAACGAGAAGAAGATGAGTATTGAGTTGATCTGTGTTAGATTGCCGTTGGTACCTCGTCGACCGTTGTCTGCATTCGAAACAACGGATAATAAGAAACGTTCGAATCAAGCAGCGAAAAAACGAGCGGATGATGCAGGCGATCCATCGCCGCCACCACCGGAAGATATGGACGAACGGTTGGTTTTCGATGCTCATCGACTCGCCAATCAATATGTCCATGAGATGGTTCGTTCGTTTCAATGAAATCCGAGAAAAATTCAATCATACTTTCATTTACAGTTGACAACTGAACAGGCCAGTATTGAAGTCGAGCCAGTTTCTGCAGCTCCAGCTGCTCCGGCTGCTGCCGCCGGTGGCAAAGACGCAAAAGGCGCTGGTAAAGACGCAAAAGATGCCAAAGGTGGCAAAGGTTCTGCTGGCAAAGGCGGTAAAAAAGGTGCTAAAAAAGAGGAAGCACCCGTCGAAGGTAAACTCGTGTTGACATTTCTTGAGAGTAAACTAATCCAAAGATTTCCTGTTTAGCTATCGTCGAAATCACTCCAGAAGAAGCAGCTAAACGTCAATTACGAGCTAAAATGAGAGAAGAATATCTCGCTGCACTTAGTCACGAAGGTTTGCAAATCAAATTCGAGAAAAAAAACAAAGAATGTTTTATTTCATTTGTTGTTCAGTTCGTATTTGTCAAGCACGTTTAATGCTCATTCGAGATGTTGCTTCTCGAGCTATTTCGGGTCTTAAAACGAAAAGTGATGAAACATACTCACGTATGTACGAATGGTTGGGCGAAAAATACAAACAGGAAACCGAAAGTATCGAAAATATGGCGAAAATTATTCGATATGCAATTGAATCGAAAGAGAAAATCGAACAACAACTTGTGCTTGATAAATACACATTTTACATTGCTGAAGTAAACGCAAAGAATGACTCGTATTTCTTAAAAATCATTTTCTATCGAAGGATGTTGTTGTTGCTCCACCGCCAGTACCACCACCACGGCCATTGCCAATGGAACAAACTATGTTCGAACAATTCACCATCGATCAACTGAGAGAATTTTTTAAACAAGTAGAATAAAAAAACAAATAAAAGTTTATTGAAGAAAACGTTTTTTTTATACGTAGTTTTCGTTAACTGCGCCCAGTGGTTTACTTTCGACGAAGACATTCATCGATTTGTATTCGGATTTGATCACAGTCACTGTTGGATCACGAACATTACCCGAATCATGGTGTAATTTCGAGCCAGTTCAAATCGAATCGTTAGCTCTCATGCTTTCCAACGGTTCAGAATTTATTAACTGGCGTCTTTGGCTTCTATTCGCGTCTCAACCATGGCCGTATCCAACTCAACAAGAATTGCTCAATCTTTTATATACTTACGCTGAAAATGATACTGATCAAACAGGTTTCATTTCTCGAACGATCTTCAACGAGGTATCACCACGACTCAAAAAAAGAAAAAATAATCCTAAATTTTGTTTCAGATTCCCCTTTGGTTCACTCTCGAGCGTCCGCCGACACCTGAAGATCCGTCTCAAGCGCGGCCGTACAATCGTGAACATCATCTCAAACAATTCTGGTTCGATCTATTCGCTCTCGATGATAACGGAACATTACTACCCTACGAGGACATGCTTCTCTATTTGGCTGCTGTACCAAATCCATTGCACGGTTTCTATCGAGCGTTGGCCATTGCCGAACGATCACCGATGCCAACATTGAAAGAACAATTGCCACAAGTGGAAATGCATTGTGGTATTTTGAATACGCAAGAATACGATAGACTCATCGATAGAGAACGAGAACAAGCACAAGAAAATGAAATCGAAATACCGAATGATGGTTTCGTTTCTGTTGATGGTTTACATCAAGTAAATTGGCTTTTTTTCTTTGATTATATTGATTTGTTAACTAAAAGGTTTTACATCATGGTGAACGCAAACTCGGCGATACACATCGATTTGCTACGACTGAAGATCCCGAAGATTTTGCTTCGAAAGTAAATTTTCATTTTTCAAAACAAACTTTATTCATCGATTTTGTCAAGGAACGTTTGTTTACTGTTTGGGATGAATTAGAATTCGATCGTGAATCGAAAGCTCCACTTTCTGCTCTACTCAATCATCCGATTATCGCAGATATCGTCGCCAATTGTTGCAAATACCGTGCACCGGTATGTCTTTGTTTGTTTTTCGTAATTGATTTTAACTTTTATTTTCTCTTTCTAAGGATTTCAAACAAATTCTTCACTCGAAACAAGCCGATGAACTCTCCGGTATCGATTCACATGGTCATCGTACGCCTGAACAAACCGTTCTTAGCTAATTGACTTCAATCGTCCCTCATTTTTTTTTCTTTTCTACAAATAAAAAAATCGCCAGTTTCAATCAATCTTTATTCCTTTTTTTTCTTCAAATAAAAAAACAAGTCCTTTCATCATATAGACTAAAATCTAATAAAGAGAATATGAAATCAATCAAGTTAAATGAGATTCATTCAGTTTATAAATAGAATAATTTATCAGCTAGACTTTCATGTGGTTGAGTGTGTAGACTTTGTGCAGCAAGAAAAGCCAACTTGTGAGCATATTGACAAACACCAGGTACACGGATTGTACCGGGCCAACTAAAAAACAAACTCATTCAAATGAAGAGAGAAAAACAGAAATGTTTTTTTTTATTACTTGTAATATAAATGACATAGTTTTTGTGTTAATCGTTGCATATGATCGACTTTTAAGCCTGTTCGATCCCAAATAACATTGAAATGTGTCGGTGCAACCGTTCCTTGACGAGCCATTTGAGAAATTAAATAGAAATCATACCATTCTATACAAAAGACCAATGAGAAACTTCATTGAAAGTCGAAATATTCGGTACCTTGATTGGTAACTGTATGATCGATGATCGTGCCAGGCGGTGGATTAATAAATTGTCGATTATTTCGCGGATCACGAGCGAAGAATCGAGCACTGCCACGTTTCTTAACAACAATCATGCCTAATTTCGGACTGAAAACAAAAACAATTTCTCTAGAATTCAATCGAAATCATAAACTTACTCATAACCTTCTTGAATTTTCATGCAAAGTTCATTCAAAGCCGGTAATTCACTGTCGATAACATCGAGTAATTGAAAGTCATTGACACCATCACGATAGACAATAATCTTTCCAGGTAAAGTACCGTTGACTTGATGATATTTTTGAAGTGCATCTAAATACGAAAATGATCGAATCGATCGAGAGAATGAATTCGATCGAACCTTGCATGCACGATTTCAATCCTGAAATGAGATCTTTTTGACCTCGTTGTTCGATAACACGTGAATAGTAACGTGTACATGTCGAATTAATCGACGCAACAAAACCAACCATTTGCGATGAACGTGATTGAGAATCTCGATAAGTATCAATACCAATAACCATGATAGTTTTCGACTAAAACAAAACTTGAAATTTACCAACAAAAGAAAACAATCGCCTACTGGAATCGGCACAGCCCAGATTTCACCACCTAGTTTCGCATTGATTTGAATGCCGACTTTCGTAGCAACCGACATCAATTGTCCTTGTCGTTGCAGTGTTTTTGTTAGCAAAACCTAAATCATATAAAATTAACTTTCAAAACTACAAAAAAAAACTCTTCGTCGAACTTGAGATGGTAACGGACAATCGACGCAAAGAACTTTCTTGATTGCATCGTATCGATCTTTTCGATTGTTCGTTAGAATACAACAAACTAAATCCAATTGCGGATGAGCTTTAGTTCGAATAGCATTGATATACGCGTCGGCACGATCATTCGGCAATTCGCATGGTTCAGGATAGGCAACATTCATGCCGAATGGCGTGCAAACTTTGTAGAGTGCTTCGACGAACGCATTTGCTACTTGAGCGTCACGTTGCGTGAAAATCAAAAGCCAACGATTGAGATGTTTAGGAACGAGATGTGGCAATGAACGGCCTTCTCGAGACCAATCAGCTTCAGCTGGATTGTATTTGACTGTTTTGTCTTTGTACATAATTGTCTCGCTTTCGATTGTTCGACCTTGAAGTTGAACAAGTTGTTGATCGAGACTGATTTGCCATTTGTTCAATTCTTTTTGTCCTTCTTCACGTTTTTGTATATCCTGAAGGAAGCCGTTCAATTGTTGAAAACGTTCGTTGGGTCCAACATGAGTGTAAGTGCTCATTTCTTTCATCAATGAAAAGTCCGATCGCATGGCGTCGGTGATGCCAGTCAACGAACACAATTCCGGAACGAGAAATATCACTCCGGGTTCGTCTTTTTTCGGTCCACGTTTAGCCATTCGTCGACTTGCTTTGACAGAAATCAATGGTTGCTGACAATCTTTAATCTGAATATGATATTTTTCTTGATAATACTGAACGAGTGTTTGTTGGGAACCATCTCGTTTGGTGAATTGATATGTTGGATCTTTATCCCAGATGATATCGAGGATTTTATAGGTTTCGTTGTTGTATCTAAACAGATCGTTGTGAGAGAAGAAATGAATGTTTTGAAAATACAAACGATGTCATGACGATTTGTCCAACGAGTTCTTTGATTGCAGCATCGTGTGTAAGTTGAACATTGTAATTAAAACGTTCCAATTTCTCGGTGAGACATGCGTAGACAGTTTGTTTGTTCATAACTTTGGTTGATAGATCAACATTGATCATGAGTTGACCTTCGTAGACATTAACAGCTGTCATAAAACCGGGAAAAAGTGTTAGTTTATATCGATCGAGATCGATTTTCTTGTCGAATGAATAATAATTTCGACCGAGAAGTTTCAAACCAGCAATTTCAAGTAATCTAATCACATCATTACTTTAGTTTTTTTCGAAGACAAATCGATCTTTTATTACTTTCGAACGATTAAATTCGCAAGATGAAAGAATTCCGGTGATTCCGGTGATGCAGTTGCTGTTTGTTTGAGTTTAATTTCAATCGCTTCATTTGTCACTGGATGTCGACTGGAAATTGTTGTTTCCTAAACAAAACGAAAAAGGCAAATCGATCGAGTGAAGAGAGAAATTTTTCTTTTACCGTTCCGAAATCTTCGAATGAATAGAGAAGTTGGCCATCGAAAGCTACATCTTTTATGCCAGCTTTGGCTAATGTTTCACGACGAATCTTTCGTAATTCAATCTGTCAGGCAATCAAAAATAGTTTTATGATTACAAACGAATAGACAAAACATACCTCTGGTTCGAACGTGCAGTGATAACGATATAAATCCCCTAGAAGAGAGAAACGTGTTGAAATAGAAATGCGAAATTTTCTTTTGAATACATTTAGGTGCTGCTAACATCTTGATGTAATTGGCAACGAGTTCGATTTGTTGGCCACTTTCACCTTGTTTTGACGTCAATTCAGTCGGTCGAGTTTTCGGAAATTTCGATGTCGTTGGATATCGGTCGGTATCATCCGTTGCCATCGATAAACTGTCCAATTGCGTCGTTAATCCTGACACTGTCTAAATATAAATTTCATTTTTCTATACGTGTCTAATGCGATTTCTCTCTCATTTTACTGATAAGGTTGGACTTGTTGCGCCTGTTCGAATACTACTGCCTTCGCCAGACACGAGATCTACGAAATAATCATCGATTTTTAGTAATTTTAAGTCGGCGAATTTTACCTTGATCACGCGAAGTTGTCGATCGACTAAGTCGACCTCGCGATCGTGCACATCCACGTACGTACATTCTATATGAAGAAACAATGTTTTAATACGTAATTCGAATGAATCGAAATAAATTCGCGATATTCTTTTGTTGTTCTCTCGTTTGTTTACATATCGACTATCTCGAATTTACTAACCAATTAGAATCAAATATAGAAAAGATATATTTGGCCCTCAAATTTCAGTTCTAACAACAAACGAATCAATAGAAATCAATTTTGAAATTCACTATTATGATTTTTTTACCGTGTCCGACGTAGACAAAGGAAACAAATGAACATAATCCGTCAAAAATGCAATCGGACAGTGTTCATAATTTCGTAGAATTGTATGAGAAGACGGATAAGTTTCTCAAGCAAAACAACAATGATAACATTTATGAGCTATCTCGGAGCAATTGATATGTTTCGTGCATTTTCTGGTCTTAACTATCGTATAAATTCATTGTTAACTGATATATCACAGTCTGGCTGCAATGTCATTCATTTTTCTGACATGTGCCAATTTATGGAAGGAAACTACATTTGACCAAAACATCTACGTTTATCAATCGATACCATTCGTCTTTGTGGTACGTGCATGGGCTATGAAGTCGTTAGGTACATGTCACGAAAGCAATAGTATTTAAACATGGTTTTGTCAATTTAAGTCGTCTCTTATCGTATTACTTACATGTAACATTTCATTCGTATACAGATAGAGAATCATATTTTAAATTTTTAAATTGACTAGACGAACATCAATTGTCATTCTATTCCATGATATTCGAAGTCATTGGTGGTAAATCATTTCATGCACTGAATTATGAATTCACTATAATTTCATTTTAGCTGATGCCAAGTGTTACTCAGATAGAGATAATTATCAATGGAAAACTATCAACTGGCCAAACACTGTACACGCATCACTATATATGAAGAATTTAAATGATCTATTTACTTTGCTTGAGAATAAGAATTTACTTCTTCTTGAACACCTGTCTGTTACTTTGTCAAAATACAAACAGCAACAAGTAGAAGAGACAGCCTTCGTTATCTTTGGGATTTTCAACGTTGTATTCGATTTCTCTTTCGTTTTCCTGGACAACTAGAAGTCGATTGGAAAAACATTGAATTGCTGAATATCGAATCTTCTCTCGAACAAGAGTATGCCAAAAATGCTATGTTGTGGTATAGAAAACGATTATTGCCAGAGAAATAAAATCATCGACTTTTTGGATCAGTAATTCGTTGAGAAGATCAGAAGATGTTCTCAATGCATTATCGAAATTGAAGACAGTAAACCAAATCGTTCTTGGCAATGTCTGTGGAATTAAAGCTAAATTTGTATGTTGATTGAAGGAGCTATTTGTCTTACAAATTATCGAATAGCATTTGTAGAGTTTGTCAAAATTAGTTGTTTTTTCAACGAATTATGGTCAACTTCAATTAAATCATCTTCGTTCACCCTCATACTTTAAACGAGGTGTCAACGAAGAATTTCTTTCAAAAATACTATTGTAATCGGTTGCAGTTGAGTAAATAGGCGGTTTCATGAGTCAAATCATAAGAAAGAAATTCATGTGATATTCTTTCTAGTGAACTTGAATATGTTGACATTGATCGATATTGCTCTATTATCTCAATCTCTGCCTGGATTTATTTCTTTTTTAACAAGTGGTCAAGATTTCTATTCAAATGACGACTTGGGAAAACTAGTGGTGTCAATATTAAGGCATTTCGAGAAAATTGTTGAAATCAGTATCAATCAAGATAGTCTTTCTGAGCATTATATACTTCATGATTGGACTATGTTAGGAAATAAATAAGGTTCGTTATTACTTCCTCGGCTGTAATGAGAGTGTATGGAGAAAAAACATCGAGTTTTGAAAATTGACTATTTTATGTGTTAGGTCAATCTTTAGAGATACTCGAGGAAAAGCTAAGCTTTCTTACCTAAGAATCTACGACGTGTAATGGCGAGGAGTCGAATGAAGGCGGAGAGAGTCAGTGGATGTCTATGAGAGGATCTTGTTTTTTTCTTTCTCAAAATAAAAATTAGAGAAAAAAAGACAAAAAGCAAAAGAAGAAGAAAAACACTGAGCGAATCATGTCTATGACCGCTTGACGAAACCAAGCGAGAAAGAAAAAAAACCTTGAACATATGTTTAAAGTTGATGTCGACATCTGTTGACACTAACATTATGACACATAGCTCGTTTATTCAATGTTAAAAAATAATTATCTTGACTTGTTTAGCTTTTTGATTTTTTTTCTATACTAGACATGAAAAAAGAGCAAGAACGCGTGAAATATATGTAGACATCATCTAGTGACATAAATAAGCGGTACCGTTTCCATGTATGAATGATTTTTACATGGTTGATAAAAAAAACATATTTACTGTTTTCTCTTTTCGAACACAGTATGTAAACAATTTTCCCTTTGCATTTAGTTAGGACAGAACGAGCTCTTAACAATGAATAAGAATTCTGTTTGTTGTAGATAGTCAATAATTCAAGTTAGCATCAAATGACACTCTCAAACAATCGGTTTATAACTGCTTCTCTCTCGAAACTTGAGACAGAGACTTACAATCCGATATCAGGTTTTGAAACACAACCACTTGTTTCCTTAGAAGAAGCTGTACAACCCATTGCTGGTTTAGTACTTGATGTATTGACACATGTTAAAACAGCAATGGAAAAGTGTATAAAAAATACGCCACTCTCTGTAAATGAGTCAGCAGCTATTTATCTTTATACAATGCCAGAGTCATTCTATGGAAAGTTAAACGAAACGCTTCGCAATGAAAATCGATCTGATTTAGTACTATGGTTTCCTTATCTGAAATTATTTCTCAATGCAGTTAAGAAATTACCACCATGTGAAGCTATGATCTGGCGTGGAGTCTGTGGTGTAGTTGCTTCTGGTTTTCAACAAAATAATATACATACTTGGTGGAGTATTAATTCATGTTCCCGATATTTTCAGTTAGCGCACCAGTTCACATGTGATAGAGGTACTCTATTCTCAATCAAGTCCTTATATGGTAGAGATATTAGTATGTATTCAGCAGAGACTGCAGAAGGTGAATTGATACTTCTACCTGGTACACACTTGTTGGTTAAAGACACAACCTCAGATCCTGTCGGTATTTCAACAGTACATTTGGAAGAATGGTAAGTTTTCAGAAGACTTATCAAAACACTAAAATCAAACTGTTGATGATGTAGCTATTAAAATATCATACAATAACTATATGTATAGATATAAATTTCTTAGAGGAACTATTGTACTTGTCAACTAATATTATGTTCATTTTAGCTCAATTATTCCTGAAAAAAAACATGTTATGTTATCGTATCATCAAAATGATTTCGAATTGGTTTCTGAAATTTCTAACAAGATGAGAAACGAGAAAATTCCAGCATGGTTTCAAGATTATAACACTTATAGTATTCATGATAGGTAACCTTTTCAAGATCGTTAATATTTTAATATATCTCACCATCATACAATTCTCATTTAGTTTGGCTGTTGGAGTAGAAAACGCTGAAGTTGTTTGTTGTTTCATAACACCAGAATATCAAGCATCTCTCGAATGTCAATTTGAATTAAAATACTCAAAAAGGAAATGTAAAAAAATTATCGCATGCATTCTCACAGATCCAAATACTTGGATACCTACAGATTGGTTACACAAAGTGATTCACGATGTTTCATGTGTTCCATTTGACGAAGTCACAGATACACCAGATAGCAACAACATCATGGAATGGTTAATCTATTATATGAAAAAGGCAACTCATCCAAAGAGTAATTCAACATTAATGATAGATGATAAACCAAGTTACCTATGCGAATTAATCAAATACAAATACCAAAGAAACAGTCGTATTGAACGTTTTATGAATCCAGAAAAATCGTTTCCAATCAAAGACAGTTATATCAATTTAGTAATTGTCAATACCAAAGATCAACAGGAAAAAGAAAATCAAATGCGCGATATATCGCATCACACTGCTATTCTGGGTACTTACGAAAATATTTACGCACCAAAAACTTCCATAGATATACAAAACATATTCGAACCATGTAAAACACCTGAAAAGCAAGTTCTTGTCTTTGGACGAGCAGGAATTGGTAAATCAACATTTTGTCGATTTGTGGCCTATCAATGGGCAACTGGAGCATACTTTCAGCAATTCAAAATCCTTGTTGTGATTCAATTGCGTAATTTAACAATCGATAAGTATCCTCTACCGCAAAGTGGAAAAACATATTCTCTAATCGATATTATTAAAAGAGAAGTTTTTAAAGATGATCTGTCGAAAGAAGACGAAGCACAATTCGAACAACAGTTTGATGTTAAAAAAATCTTGTGGATACTCGATGGATACGATGAATTTGCACAAGATGTATCACCTTATCTTAAGGATTTACTTAGCAAACTACTTCGAACTCCTCATCACATATTGACATCACGTCCGTATTTGAATACATTATCGTATAAGGTAAAAATGGAAATTACTGGATTTACGAATAAAAATGTCGAAGAATACATATATCAGTTTTTTCACCAACTGACCGATGAATTAATTGATGCATCGAGCAAAGGTCCATATCTGTTGCAATTTCTACAGTTGAATCCCAGAGTTTTTGGTGTTGCACATATTCCAGTAAATTTGGAACTTATTTGCAGTATTTGGAGTGACGACGATTTCTCATCGACACAAAATCTAACAGTCACAACATTGTACACAAAAATAATCGAATGGCTATGCCGTAGATATTTGCCACGCAAAAATGTTGATGTATCCTTAAACCTATTAACTGATGATGAAATTTATGACGAATGTAAACAGGAACTAGAATTCCTACAATGTCTGGCGTTTGAAGCCATGAAAGAAAATCAAATTATTATACGAGCAAACTTATTGAGAGAAGTTTTAAAACAACTAAACATATCATTAAAAGCGCACCCACATATTCTAAATTTTGGTGTGCTTAAAGCATCGAACAAAAAAGGAATCGGCACATGTAACGAATTAGACAAAGATCATTATTTCATCCATCTTAGTTTTCAAGAATACTTTGCCGCACAATATATAATCAATCAACTAACAACAACATCACGGAAAAACGCGATCAAATTCATTCGAGAACAGAAATACAACCAACGATATGCATTGATGTTCACTTTCATCGCTGGATTATGCCCACAAGCTTCGATCGATGATAGTTTTTGGAGCATTATACTAGAAGAGCCTAAGGATCTCCTAGGTATCAGACATATGCAACTAATTATGACTTCTCTTGAAGCGACCTACGAACATGGAGATACTAATATGAGAACTAATCTTCTACAACGAATTGCACAAATAATTCAACATAACATACTTCAACCCAAGACAGAATACAAGCGCTACCTGTTACAATCATTGAGAACAAATCAATCCGTGACCTGCCATGAAATCATTACTAATACATTCATCAATTTGCTTACAAGTGAAAATCCAGAAGTGAAAGAGCACACACTTGACTTTATAACTCGCACAACCATATCAAATCCGTCAAGCATGCTTCTAACACTAATAGCTGACTGCGTATGCAACACTAATAAAAATCTTAGAAACTCGGCTAAGAGTGCAATTCGTACTATACATGAAACAGCAGCAACAAAAGACGCAATCGATAAGCTGGTGGTCGGTGTCACAGATAAGGATGCAGGGGTCAGAAGCAGTGCATGGGATGCTGTTAAAGCACTAGGCCAGAGAGCAGCAACAAAAGAAGTAATTGATAAGTTGGTGGTCGGTGTAACAGATGAGTATGCAGGGGTCAGAAGCTGTGCATGGAATGCTGTTAAAGCACTAGGTGAGAAAGCAGCAACAAAAGAAGTAATTGATAAGTTGGCGGTCGGTGTAACAGATGAGTATGCAGGGGTCAGAAGCAGTGCATGGGATGCTGTTAAAGTACTAGGTGAGACAGCAGCAACAAAAGAAGTAATTGATAAGTTGGCGGTCGGTGTAACAGATGAGAATGATTGGGTCAGAATCAGTGCATGGAATGCTGTTAAAGCGCTAGGTGAGAAAGCAGCAACAAAAGACGTAATTGATCAGTTCGAGGTCGGTCTCACAGATGCGGATAAAAGGGTCAGAAGCAGTGCATGGGATGCTATTGAAGCACTAGGTGCGAAACCAACAACCAAAGAAGTAATTGATAAGTTAGTGATCGATGTAACAGAGAACAATAAATGGGTCACAATCACTGCATGGAATGCTGTTAAAGCCCTACCTCAGAAAGCAGCAAAAAAAGAAGTAATTGATAAGTTGGCGGTCAGTGTAATATATGAGAATAACTGCATCAGATTCTGTCGTTGGAATGATATTCAAACACTAGGTGAGAAAGCAGCAACAAAAGAAGTAATTGATAAGTTGGTGGTCGGTGTAACAGATGAAGATGAAAGGGTCAGAAGCAGTGCATGGAATGCTATAACAGCACTAGGTCAGAAAGCAGCAAGAAAAGAAGTAATTGATAAGTTGGTGGTCGGTGTAACAGACGAGGATGCACGGGTCAGAGTCAGTGCATGGGATACTGCTAAAGCACTAGGTGAGACAGCAGCAACAAAAGAAGTAATTGATAAGTTCGAGGTCGGTCTAACAGATGATAATACAAACGCCAGAATCCGTGCATGGGATGCTCTTCGAGGACTAGGTGAGAAAGCAGCAACAAAAGAAGTAATTGATAAGTTGGCGGTCGGTGTAACTGATGAGAATGAATGGGTCAGAACCTGCGCATGGGATGCTGTTAAAGCACTAGGCCAGAAAGCAGCAACAAAAGAAGTAATTGATAAGCTGGTGGTCGGTGTAACAGATAAGCATGAAAGGGTCAGGGACAGTGCATGGAATGCTATTCAAGGACTAGGTGAGAAAGCAGCAACAAAAGAAGTAATTGATAAGTTCGAGGTCGGTCTAACAGATGATAATACAAACGCCAGAATCCGTGCATGGGTTGCTATTCAAGGACTAGGTGAGAAAGCAGCAACAAAAGAAATAATTGATAAGTTGGTGGACGGAGTAACAGATGAGGATGCAGGGGTCAGAAGCTGTGCATGGAATGCTGTTAAAGCACTAGGTGAGAAAGCAGGAACAAAAGAAGTAATTGATAAGCTGGTGGTCGGTGTAACAGATGAGAATGAATGGGTCAGACGCAGTGCATGGAATGCTATTCAAGGACTAGGTGAGAAAGCAGCAACAAAAGAAGTAATTGATAAGTTGGTGGTCGGTGTAACAGATGAAGATGAAAGGGTTAGAAGCTGCGCATGGGATGCCGTTAAAGCACTAGGTGAGAAAGCGGCAACAAAAGAAGTAATTGATAAATGGGTGGTCGATCTAACAGATGAACATGTATCGGTCAGATGCCGCGCATGGGATGCTGTTAAAATACTAGGTGAGAAAGCAGCAACAAAAGAAATAATTGATAAGTTGGTGATCGATCTAACAGATGAAGATGCAGGGGTCAGAAGCAGTGCATGGAATGCTGTTAAAGCACTAGGGGAGAAAGCAGCAACAAGAGAAGTAATTGATAAGTTGGTGATCGGTCTAAGAAATGAGGATGCAAGGGTCAGAAGCTGCGCATGGGATGCTGTTACAATACTAGGTGAGAAAGCAGCAACAAAAGAAGTAATTGATGAGTTGGACGTCGGTCTAACAGATGAAGATGTAGGGGTCAGAATCAGTGCATGGAATGCTATTCGAGGACTAGGTCGGAAAGTGGCAACAAAAGAAGTAACTGATAAGTTGGTAGTCGGTGTAACCGATGAGAATGCAAGGGTTAGAAGCTGCGCATGGGATGTTGTTAAAGCACTAGGTGAGACAGCAGCAACAAAAGAAGTCATTGATAAGTTGGTAGTCGGTGTAACAGATGAGAATGAATGGGTCAGAAGCTGCGCATGGGATTCTGTTAAAGCACTAGGCCAGAAAGCAGCAATAAAAGAAGTAATTGATAAGTTGGTGGTCGGTGTAACAGATGAGAATAACTGCGTCAGAATCAGTGCATGGAATGCTGTTAAAGCGCTAGGTGAGAAAGCAGCAAGAAAAGAAGTAATTGACAAGTTGGCGGTCGGTGTAACAGATGAGAATGAATGGGTCAGAAGCTGCGCATGGAATGCTGTGAAAGCAGTAGGTGAGAAAGCAGCAACAAAAGAAGTAATTGATAAGTTGGTGGTCGGTGTAACAGATGAGAATGAATGGGTCAGAATCTGTGCATGGGATGTTGTTAAAGCACTAGGTGAGACAGCAGCAACAAAAGAAGTCATTGATAAGTTGGTGGACGGAGTAACAGATCAGGATGCAGGGGTCAGAAGCTACGCATGGGATGCTATTCAAAAACTAGGTGAGAAAGCAGCAACAAAAGAAGTAATTGATAAGCTGGTGGACGGAGTAACAGATGAGGATGCAGGGGTCAGAATCAGTGCATGGGATGCTAGTCGAGCACTAGGGGAGAA